>VOFI01001328.1_pt1 | contig 90694 bp, 135 predicted proteins | sample 5384131 | NCBI WGS metagenome assembly VOFI01 (sample SAMN12384728, study PRJNA508395) | human gut metagenome | isolation source: healthy gut H | host: Homo sapiens
GACGGACAATGTTATCCATGAGGTTGTGGTTATCGACCACCAGTTATTAAAAAACAAGGAACAGGGCTATTATATTGAAACGCCTAAGACAAAGAGTGGAACAAGGCAAGTGCCATTAAGCAGAGAAACGATACAGGCATTTCAACGGGTTATGAAGAAACGCCCAAAGACAGAACCATTTGTGATAGACGGACGGAGCAATTTCCTATTTGTCAATCATAAAGGCAATCCTAAAGTTGCGATTGATTACAACGCCTTATTTGTCAAGTGCTCCACTGTATGGACTTCTCTCTCCAACTGTCATTCCCGTGCAACGCTCATACACCTCGCAGATGTGAGGCATATCGGAGAAGTCAAGCTTCGGATCTACTCCCTGGGAATACATGTTCATTCCAAGTGTTACAATATCAACATTACCAGTACGCTCTCCGTTTCCAAAAAGAGTTCCCTCGATGCGGTCTGCTCCGGCAAGAATTCCCATTTCAGAATCTGCCACACCACAACCTCTGTCATTGTGAGGATGTAAGGAAACGATTACATTTTCACGGCGAAGCATATGTTTGCACATATATTCTACCTGGCTTGCATATACATGCGGCATGGAATGCTCCACTGTTACCGGAAGGTTGATGATACATTTGTTGTCCGGAGTCGGCTGCCATACATCCAGAACCGCATTGCAGACCTCAAGGGCATATTCCGGCTCAGTTCCCGTAAAGCTCTCCGGGCTGTACTCAAACTGGAAATTGCCTTCTGTTTCATCAGCCAGTTTCTTTAATAATGCGGCACCATCCACTGCAATCTTTAAGATTTCTTCTTTGGATTTCTTAAATACCTGTTCACGCTGTGCAACAGATGTGGAATTGTATACGTGAACAATAGCTTTTGGGCGCGCCTTTAACAGCTTCAAAAGTCTTACGGATGATATGCTCTCTTGCCTGAGTCAGCACCTGGATCGTTACATCTTCAGGAATCAGTTTGCGATCGATCAGGGTACGAAGGAACGTATACTCTGTTTCAGAAGCTGCCGGAAAACCTACCTCAATTTCTTTAAATCCGATTTTTACAAGAAGTTTGAAAAACTCGATTTTCTGTTCCAGACTCATCGGAATGACCAGTGCCTGGTTTCCGTCACGAAGGTCTACAGAACACCATGCAGGTGCCTTGTCAATATAGTCCTTTTTGCCCAGTCCATACAGATTTCTGGTGGAAGATAATACTGTTTTTGTATTTGCTTACATTCATCATTTTTTTATTCCTCCATATTGTAAATTTAATTTTTTCTCTTTTCTGTGACGGAAGGATTCTTTGTCTGCTGGGTCAGAGCTCAGTCTGATAAAGCAGCTTTATGTGGTATTAAATTCCAATGGAATTACTATCACATAAAAAAAAGTCCTCCAGCTCTGCACATACAGGTGCAAGAGACGGAAGACATACATCTTACGCGGTACCACTCTTATTTCATGAATAGAATCCATACACTTATCGGATACGGGATTACTCCTTATATCCTTTCCCTGTAACGGTGGAATCCGGCTGTGTCTACTCTCGCTTCTTCTAATCATTCGAAGTAATTTCAGACAGCTGCTCAAAGGCGAGTTCCACAATTTCCTTCCGTCATCTCACACCACCCGATGACTCTCTGCGCTCCGGTACCTGTGTACTACTCCTTATCAAAGCATTTCTCTTATATGTTCTTTGTGGTTATTACCTTAACATTTTTCAAGTCACTTGTCAATGACTAATCGGGGCAACAGGATTTGAACCTGCGACCTCACGGCGCGCAATTGCCTTCCTTACTATACCCTATAAAGCCTTAAAAATCAAGCATTTTATTTGTTTGATAGTAAAATATTTTTGATTACCTTGATTACTTTTTGTTATTTTACTTCAATTTCTTCAATAATTTTTTGTCTTATACTTTAAATCTGTTGTATCAAAAGTGTAATATTTTTCATTTACTTCTTCAGTATGACCAAAGAGAAGCTGCTACAGTTGTAGAGACTCCATTACATTTCAATTTAGAATTTACCGTCTTTCTAAAAAGAATGAATTCCTCTATTTCTTATACCTTGCTGCTTGCATTTGTTCTTTATACAAGAAGATACCATTGGCGCATGAATCCTACCGTCTTTATTCGCGAATACCCATTCGCACAAAAATCCATTTGTCTGTTCGACATATTTTACTGTGTTAAACAGCTTCTCAATCTCTTTAGTCTTTGGGAAAACTCTGTCTTTCTTATTCTTAGTCTTATCAATGAAAACTCTTTTTGTAATCCTATCGTATTTTTCAGACTTGTTAATGACGATATAATCCACCTTAATGTCTTCCCATTTGAGCGCAACTATTTCTCCTACTCTCATCCCGGTTAAAGAAGCTAACTGTACTGCATATGTGGGTATATAATCTGGTTTTTTCTCATGGTCAAGATCAAATCTCTCATGTAGACTGTTCAAGTCCAAATCAGAAAAAATCTTTTGCTCTAAAGGCTTTTTTTTTTTTTCTACACAATATTGATAGAACTGTTTTGCCTGTAAGAATTCCATAGGATCACCAACAACGGCTTTATTTACTCTTGCACTATAGATTGTATTCTTAATATAACTGAATAATGTTTTACACGCCTTTTTGCACAGTTCTTTTTCCTTAACTGTTTTTACGATAAAAACTTTTATGTCTTCTTCCGTCATGTCCTGAATATTCTTTTTTACAAATGGGGTGCCATCGAAATACCTTTTGCGATCTGTATTATATTTACATACGGTATTATGACAAACCAGAGAATCTTGGACACTTCGCCAATGTTCATAAGCATCTTTAAAAGTTTTTATTTTACGTTCTTCTTTAGGATTTTGACGGTAATATTGAATTACTGCTTTCTCAATAGCTGTCTTTGTAGACCTTTTCACCTGTTTACGTCCATCTTTGCCATCTGGTAAATATGTATACCACTTTTGATTATTTCCTTGCCAAATCTTATATTGATGATTTTGTAAAATTTCAGCATTCTTCATCATCTCAACTTGATCCCGCAAATGTGGTAAGTCGATGATACCATTTTTTTGATTGCAAAATTCAACATTTCCTGTTCATTTGACCCAAATCCCATTACTGCTGCATTTGTTGTTTCCTGTGTTACACAATTTGTTGTTTCCATAAAATTACCTCAATATATTTAAAAAAGAGCTTCCAAGAAGCCATTTACCTGTTACAGTAATTTCTTCTTAAAAGCTCTTTGTTTTAATTCTAAAAATTACATCCTTCAAAATCACTCATGCAGCACTTCACTTTATCGCAAACTTTTGAAATCTCTGACTTGCTTCTTGTCATGTGCCTGGATTTTCTTATCCAAGTGTTTGTCAATTTCTTTCAAAATAGAATCTGTATCTTGCGCACCATCAATATAGAAGTTATTTACATAAGTGTTTCCACTTAGATTCTGAATATTTTGGATATTCTTTTCTATAGCTTTTGCCATTCCAGCATAGTCTGGCATGTTTTTCTGGGTGGCTATAGTTGCATTGTCCAATAAGCTTTTCGTAAAGTTAGCATCAAACACTTTGTCACCCTGGTTTAAGAATGTAAGAGTACCATATTGTTTAGAAAAGACAGATTCCATACCATTTTCGTTTACTCTGTATATTCCAGATTTAGGTACATAGTCTGTACCGGAAGCATAACCGGTAATATTTGTAAGTCCAGACTGTGAAATCTCACTATCAGATAATCCGTAATGTCTTAATATTGAAGAAATAGCATTGATTGTTCCGGCTGTGGATAGTCCTGCATTCTTCACAGCATCATTAATAGCTGTAGTCATTTCTTCCATATTAGAGCTTATAGTATTAATCCATTTATCCAGATCTTCACTCATATCAGTAGACAACTTGTCAAGTGCGTCTGTCTGCATACTATAAGCATGATCTGTGATTGTATCATTCAGATCTTCTTTTGCACTATCCAATTGCTCTTGGAGCTTGGCTTTTCTTGCCTTATCTTCTGCACTGGTGCTTCCTTCCAACGCCGCAATCTGTCTCTCCAGCACTTCAATATCCTTGGTTTTGTTTTTCAGTGTCTTGTCATAGTCATAATAGTTTTTCTTGGCTGACAAAGCTTCTTTCCTCTTATCAATGACCTTGTTCAGCACATCCAACTCAGCCTGAGATTGGGATTTCACCAGCTCCAAAATGGAATTCCTGGAAGAATAAATATTTGCAGTGGTACTCTTGATATTTTCGTCAACATCCTTGAGCTTCTGGTTATATTCATCCTCGCCGAATTTTTCCTGCATTATAATCATTAATAATCTGCTGTCTTTCCTTTATATAGGTTTTCAGATTTTCTGTGGAAGCATTGATATCATCCACATCTAATGTAATTGACAATGCACCTGATTCTGTAAGAAGTCCTGTGTTTTTATCAATTTTCATATCATCTGAAATCAGGGATTTAAGACCATCCAGCTTATCACGGAACCTGTCAACCTTTTCTGCAGCTCTTTCAAACTGTTCTTCGTAATAAACACCAATCTGAGATTGCTTCAATTCCTCAATTTGTGTGTCATAGTCTGCCACAGCATTTTGCGCTTCTTTGATTTTTTGTCTGCATGTCCAGCCATTCTTGTGAATTTTCCACGATTGTTCCAGCTTCAACGCCATCATTTAACTGCTTAGTCAATTCATCAAGCTCATTCTGTTTAATTGCTCTTTCAGCCTGAGTATTACTGATTTTTGTATCATAGTCAGAAGATTTTTCGTAATCTCCGTGAGATTTTGCTAGGTCTATATTCTTTTCCTGATATTTACTTAATTGCTCTTGGTAACTTAGAAGTGCTTCGTAATACGTCTTCGCATTATCAAATTTCGTAGATACCGCTTCCACTGTAGCCTGAGCAGATTCCACCTCGGCTGTCATAAGATTCTCATTAGCTTCCGCAAGAGCATTTGTGGCAATAGTTACGTTCTCTTTCTTCTTTTTTACTGTCTGCCAAAGCATTATTGTATGCGGTCAGAATTTTCAACTGCTTTGCATTAGTAATTCCGGTTGTATCAATTTCTTTTGCCAGCTACAATCTTCTTTTTTCTGAGCTGCTGTAAGATTCTTACTGTTTTTATATTTCTTCTGAAGCTTTGCAAGCTTTTTGTTAGCTGTTGTTTTCTGCTTCTTAGTCGTAGTCAAATTAGCATTCGCTTGTTCCACAGCTGTTTTTCTTGCTTCTTGTTCAGCCTTCTTCCCAGATACTTGTTCGTCAACCAGACCATTCATATAAGAAAGAGAATCACCGGAATCATAAGCATTAAGCGCTGTATTCACATTAGACTTCATGGATTTATATGTAGAATTGGATGAATTGTAGTTAGATTTTGCCGTAGATAATTTAGATTTTGCAGATGTGGCTTTCTTATTCGCTTTGCTCTTGTTTGTCACAGCTTTATTATAAGCGTCAGCTTTTTTCTTCTGGGAACCTGACATACCAGTAGAATCAATTTTCTTACCAGATTTCACCTGTTTCTTCTGTTCATCAGTAAGATTTGTTTTCAGTAAGGATTTTGCAGTAGATTTAACCTTATTGTCTGCTTTTTTTTTTGCACTGTAAGCTTTTTTATTAGCAGTCTTCGCAGATTTCAACGCTTTATTATCTGATTTCTTCTGATCCTGAGCTTCAGCCAGATCCTCTTTCATTGTCTGAGCAAGAACAGCCTGAGTAGAGCCACCTTTTGTTGCTGCTGTAAGCCTGGAAGACACAGCATTAATACCGTTATAACCGGTAGTCAAACGATCAATCTTTTTTTCTCGGCTTTCTCTGTAGGCATGTTAGCCCATTGCTCAAATAGTTTTTGTTGTTCATTTCTCAGATCAATAACTGCCTGTTTACAATCTTGTGCTTTCTCATACCAATTCTGATATTCTGAGATAGCTTCTGCTAAAGCCTTACCCTGATCTGTTGAAGTATCCATGTCTTCAACTCTATACGCACCGGACTGTACGAGCTTCTGATATTTCTTTGGAATAGATACATTAATCTCACCGCCATCACTATCATAATATGTGTATTTCTTAGCTACAGAATTAGCCTTTTTCATGTAAGCAATCTCACCTTTGTTATTGGAAGAGATTTCTTTATTCATGGTCTTCATCTGTTTCTTCATCAAAGAGGTTTTTAATGCAGATGTAATATAATCCGTAATCTGGTCGGATATTTTCTTGACTTTCTTCTCCCATTCCTTTAGCTTATTAGCAACCCAATCAAATGTCTTTTTAGACTTCTTAGTAGCTTTTTGTGGAATCATTTGTTGCTTTTTGTGTGATTCTTAGTGGCTTTTGTATCAGCATTTGTAGCATTGGCAGTCTTTGCAGTATTACCACCTGACACAACAGATTTCTGAGCCTGTTTTACACTGATTCCACCTGTTACCATAGCATTTCCAGATACAAGAGCTTTCCCAGATATGTCAGGACTTGTACCGGACGCTAATGCGACTGCTCTTGAAGCTGTGAATCCATTGCTTAACAATTCCTCTGTCTGTACATGATTAAATACGATTGCACCTTGCGGAATGTCCCGGAATTCTGCCCCATTGTTACCGATCGTTTCCCATTTTCCGGTGCGGATATCGACCCAGAGTTCTCTTCCTAACTCCCCTACCAATGTTTTACCAGGGTGTTTATTGCCCCAATCACCTGAAGCTTTGGCATTTCCAGATACTTTCGCTGTACTAGATACATGAGCAGTTCCGTTTACACTGCCCTTACCACTTGTAGGCGCAGAGGTATTTCCCCAATTAATGTGTCCAACTGCTGTGAACTCTTTCTTAACCAGAGTCTCGTCATTACTCCAAAGCACCGTACCTTTACTGTTCTTCTCGGCAGCAGCATACGCATCAACTTTTGTCGTATCATTATCCCAATCCACTTCACCTTTTTGCATCATGTTTGGTTTCTTGAAATCCAATGATAGCAGAATCATCAATTCCAGCTTTCACCATGACTTCATTTGTAAGTTTACTGCTAATACTGTCCTGGATCGTATCTATAGAGGAATCATCAATGGAAAGTGTTGCTTTTACATTTGTATCAAGCCCTTTAATCTTATCTGCTACAGCTTTCACATTTGCCTGGGCTTCTGAGGTGTCCATTCCTAATGTTTCTTGCATCTGCAATGTGTTCTGTGCTGTCTGGAACTCTTGCAACAATCCAACAGCTTCTCCAATCTTACCGGAAACCTGGCTTACATCAACATTCATTACTGCTGGTGTTTCTAATTGTTGTTTCTGAGCAACGCAATACTGAATAATTGTATTCGCCTGGTCTACTTCTGATGAATCCACGCCTACCTTTGCTTTAACCGCATTCATCTCTGATATGGTATCATCCAATGCAGAGCATTTTTCTTCCGTAGTTTTGAGATCAGACACATCAAGATTGATCTTCAAGTCTTCGTTTCCAGCAACACTACGTAATGCTTCTGAAGCTTCCGTGGCAGCAACAGCAATATCCCCCATTGTCTGAATACCTTCATCTGACCAATCGAAGTTGGCTCCAAATTCCTGCATCTCACCGAACATTGCTTGAACCATAGGCATTGAAAGATTCATACCCTCAGCAAAATCTTCCATGGTCTTCCCACCTGCTACCTGGTAGTTTTCACCAGCTTCATCCAGTACCATAAGACCTTTATCCATTGCATTTTTTGCAGAACTCTTCTATGTTAAGTCCGGCTCTTTCCCCATCTTCATTGTGGGTAAACAGATTGTCAATGCTGTTTAAATAGGAATTGATTGCATTTTCATCTGTACTATCAACCGTATCAGGAATAAGAAAATCCAAAGAAGCTTGATAATCTTTACGTCCAACTCTACCATAAATATCTGAGTCTGTGTTATTTAAAACATCATCTATCTGCTTAGATGCCGTAATTGCATCATCAAACATATTTCCAGATTCAGAAGCATTCTGAGCATCCTTCCACTGCTGATAAATTCCTATGGACTCCATCAATGAAGAATTTAACAAATCAAGCTGACTACACTGCTCCACAATTGCGTCATTACTTGCCAATAGCCCATCAATCTGTTCCTGAATGCTCTCTGCGCTCTTTCCTGTTGCGTCCGTATTGTCCAATAGTTTCTGGCGCAAAGCTTCAATCTGCTTGGCATTTTCCAGATATTCTTGCTGTTTCTGTGCTTTTGCAGTATTATTTGTAGCTACTTGTTCCTCTACTTTTGCTTTTTGTTAAATTTTTAACGTTCTCTTCATTTAGAACTAAACTACCATTCACATATTCAAGGCAATCCCTATACTCAGCCAGTGCATCTGAATTGAAATCATCATAGCTTACCGACATACCAATAGACTGAGAATCTAATACTTCTTGTACAGCACTGATTTCCTGTAACAGGCTCGAACTGTCCTCTTTCGCAAGATCAGAGAAGGACATATCCACATTGCTTGCACTATCAGCTACATTGTTCAATCCATCTGCGGACATATTACTGATATAGCCCAAATTTCCCAATGCCGTAATCAAAGGTTGAATCTCACTAGCAGATTTTCCAGTAATGATTCCTGCATTTTTAGCAGCTTCTACAAGATAATTAATGGAATCCACATCACCTGAAGCTACAGCTGCCTTAAAATCTGCATCATCCATATTTAACTTCTTGATCTCTTCAGCTACACTCTGTAAATGTTTCTGGAAACCATTTTCACCTTCACCGGAAAGAGCTTGATTGAACTCATTCGCTTTAATAGCCGCAGTATTCAGCTGATCTCCGATCTCTTTAAATTGTGAGGAATACTTAGATGCGTCTGTGTTCATTAACACTTGAACGCTTTTATTTATATCATCATAATATTGCTTTGCATCTGCAATCCGTCTGCATTTCCACCTGATATTGCATCATTATATTTATTTTACCGCGTCTTCATATTTGTTCAGCCATTCCAAAGCAGTCTTACCGGAATATTGTTGTTTATCGGAAAATAACTCAGCTTGTTTCGCCTGATTGTATAAGTCCTGATATTCAGTCACATAATATCATTGGCTTCTTCCAAACCACCAGAAGCATAGTTTGACAAACTCGTCAGCACATCACTCTCGCCGTATTGATCCTGGATTGATCTCATTTCATTCATAAAATCATTCAGTGCATCTTTAGCAGTAGAAGCGTCTGCTGTGAACTCAATTTCGAAATTACCAGTTCCTTCCATGCCCTCTTGCAGATTGAAAACATCATCACCATATTTATTTTTGAGCTTGGTGATTGCTTGATTAATAGCGTTTGACTCGTCAGAGCCATTATCAGAATATTGTCCTAAATAAGCATGGCGCTCTTTCTCCATCTGCTTCTCAGCTTCTTCAACGCCTTTTTTGTTCTCGTTAAGGAAACGTTTGGATTCTTCTGTAGATAACTCCTTCAGTTTGGAAATCTGCTGATCCAATGATCCATTAACAAGATCTATGCCCTGTGCCTGGTTTCCGTAACTCTCCGTCAAAGAGTCCTGGATTTCCAATAGATCAGATTTAGCCTGGTAAGCTTCCTCTTCAGTCAGTGTCCCATTATCCAATGCTGTACGAAGTTCTGTAATTTTGTCGATATTATCTTGTAAAGATGTATTATTGTCTTCCCAAGCATTACCAGCTTCTTGTGCTTTGTCCACTGCTTCCTCAATTGATCTTTTTATGCGGAAAAAGCTGATACGACAGCTGTTACACCAGCAGCAATTAAAATCATAGGATTTGCAAGAAGTGTAGACATTAACCCAGATAACGCAGAGCTTAGAGAAACTGTTGCTCCTGTTGCAACTTCTTCAGCACTTGCCAGTCCCATTGAAGCTACCGCAGCACTCGCCTGTGCTTCCGTCATGCCTTGCCCCATTAACACCGCTACTCTTTGCGCATCAGATAATGCTGTACTGGATAATACAAGTTTTGTCTGAGATTCCGAAAGACCTTTTGTAAGATTAATTAGACTTGCCATGTTAGAAGTATCAAATGTTCCTGCGGACTCCGCTGCTTTTACCATCTTCAGAGCATTTGACAGATTAGAAAATTCTTTTGTTGCACTTGTAGCCATACTTACTAACTGACTAAGAGCATATGTAGCACCAGCCGTTCCAAGTCCTGCTAAAGCTCCTTTAAGAAGTCCAGTTTTTCCGTGAAGTCTACAACTGCTTTTGATCCATCCAAGAATCCTGCATATAAATCTCGGGAGATCACGCTAGATGATAAAGATTCCAGGGAAGCCTTTAAGGAATTGGTTTTGCTTCAAGTCCTTGCAAATATAAGTCAAACTTTTGCTCACCACTGCCTTCTGAATTAGCCGCTACGTCTGTATACTTTTTGCACTCTGTCATAATTCTCCATGAGGACTCTAAATTGATTCTGCATGCGTTGGCCACTAAAAAGAAATCGCAATGGCGTTTTGCTGTGCCTGATTCAATGTATCCCACTTGGAAGCAAGTGCATCTAATACGTCTGAAGCACTGTTATACTCCGTCATTGTTTTTCTAAGATTAATTCCCACGTTTGCAAGTGTAGCTTCAACATCAGACAGCTTTCTCAGTAGTTCCGTCCTCGTCTACCAGTTCCAACTTCCCGGCTTTTATATTAGTCATACGAGTTAGAATAGACTTCATAGCAGTTCCCACAGTAGACATACTTTGCTGTGTGACTTCACCGATAGTTGCCACATAACCCAATAGACGGTCCATAGAGATTCCGGCTTGATCCGCAGTAACAGCAACACGAGACATTGCTTCAGCTAGTCCACTAGAACTTACCGCTGCATTGAGGTCAACATTTGAGATCTTATCAACTACAGACATTGCATTCTCTGCTTCCAGCTGATATCCATTCAGACTTGCAGTTAAATACTTCGTAGCATCTTCCGCAGACATATCACCAACTTTTGAAAAGATTACAGAAGATTTAACCAGATTGTTGACTTCTTCAATACTCTTACCCTGTCTTAGCCATGCGTCCGCACCTTCAGCAACAGCTGTACCTACAGTACCCAGTTCAGCACCAAGATCTATGTAATCATTCATCATATTACTTACGGTATTATAAGATTTTCCTGTAGCCAACTGCAACGCCACAATGGAATCATCAAGCTCTTTTACTGTACTTACCGCATCCCTCGCTGCGTCACCAACTTTATATATGGCATCTGTAAGAAAATTAAATACAGTAAACGTAGCGCCTACCTCTTTCAATGTATTGCCAAAGCTCTGGAACACACTCTGTCCCTGGACACCTGCGTTATTAAGACCATTAAGAATATTCTGTAATTCGCTCATTCCAGATGTATCAACCGTCGGGACATTACTTCCACCATTGTTCACAGCACCCTCAACAGAGCTTCGCAGACTATCTGTATTAACTCTCAAGTTAATTTCAACATCTGTGATCTGATTAACAGCCGCCTGAATATCAGTTGCCATCTGTTCTGCATCAATCTTGAATTTTATAGGAAGCTCCACATCCTTCAGTGCAACTTCCAAATCAGCTTCCAAACTCTGCTTATTAACTTGAATGTCAACCTGTACTGGCTCGTCCCAAGTGGCTAACTGACTAATAGCAGACCTCATCTGAGACAGCAACTCTTCATCATTGATTTTCACATTAATCTGAACCGCATCTTCAGCACCAGAGGTAGCAGACTGAATAGCATTCCGGATATCAGATACAATTTTCTCTGTATTAATATCAACATCAAGGTCATACGTATTCTTCACACCTTCTGAATGCAAATTTACCGCCGTTACCATTGACTTTATCAAGTAAATTCAATAAATGAATTTCTTCCGCTTCTGTCCATGATTTATTATATGATGCACAAGCATTTAGATAGGGCGGATCTGCGTATTGCTTCTGCTCCTTTCATTAATCTTTTACGCAAAGAAACCAGTACCCTGTTAAGCACTGGTTCCAGTTTTTCCTTATATTACATAGTTTTCGATTATCACATCAGATATTATGTGTTTTCCTCTTTTTCCATTATAGGAATTCGACTTCTTAAATTTCGACCTTTGATGATAACATATTTTTTATGTCATAAATCAAGCTTCATTTTCACGATAACTGAAAAATATTTTCACGCAGCCTTATCCATCCTAAAATAATCCCTAATCTTTACCCCTGCTTGGTTATAATCTTTCGTGCAAAACCACACTTCACCAAACGGCTTGCCATAATACAATACATCAATTTTCAGATCACCGCTCTGCATAGTCTCAATATTAATAGCACCACATTGACTCTTCAGCGCAGGTTTAACAAAATCATTATTTATACCAGCCAATATTGCAATGTTCTGATAAGATAACTCACCAGGACAATTATTTCTCAGAGTCAATGTCTGCATATTCATCTTTCGACTCAAATACAATAACACCGCAATCAATCTTTCATACTTCACCTGATTGTCACTACGCTTCACAATCTTATGTTTCAATATCAGTTTGCGGATTTCCTCACGATCTTCTTTATAAAAGGTCACCTCATTATCAGTGCAATCCGACCTATCAATTGAAGCAATCGTGATTTTTCCTGTGCGTTTTTCTTGCTCTCAGCCAGATTGTTCTTATGGTGCTTCACTGACAACTTCTCAAAATCCACCTGTTTATTGATATTCTCACTCTTTGCTCTAGCAATCATCTCTTCCGGGAATGCATTCCATAATAAGTCTTTAGATTTCTGGTTATCCCTAAAGTCTCTCTTTGTATAATAAATTAGGATCAGCATATCCAACAGCTATCCGGTACAATATACAGAAGCTCTGTACGGCATTTCTCATAAAAACATTCTATATCTCAGCGAGATATTAGCTTTTTCGTTCTTATCCTTGCTCTTATATGAAGCTCTGATACCATCAGCCAGCTTTTTATATTCATCCTGTAAAATCTGCACTTTCCTATATACATCTCTGTTGTCATTCTCTTCTTTGTAGGTTCTTCTTTCTGCTCTGTTATATCTACTTCCGGTAATTCCAGTGAACCAAGCTTTGCTCTGGTGCTTTTCTTATTTCTCATACGTTCCGCATTAGCTTTTACAGCCAATTCGCCAAGCTTCTTTACATGAGATACCGGATAATCCAAGCCACTTGCAGCAATGATTGTCTTCCTGCCATTGAAGCCCTCAAATACATTATCTGGCTTTCCTACTTCTGCAATTACATCCTCAGAGTCAATATCTGACTTATCATTTTTAGAATGAATGATACCGATATTCTCACAGATGTAGTTATCCTCGATTGGTGCAAAAGATTCCACTCTTAGTCAGCTTTTCAAGCTTGATCTTGCTATCTGTTCCATCTCCTGTTACGCTCAGGACCATTGCTCCGCTGTCTTTCAACATTTCCAGACGCTCTGATTCATCAAAATTGTTCTGTCTGCCGTAACTCTCATTTGAAAGAAATTCATCCAGCATACTTGCAAAATTCTTGTTGATATAATCGTAATTCTCATTGCTGTCATTATTTAAGAAGAATGTTGCTCCCAGTCCGTCAAGCTCTTGAAGCTCCTGCACTGTCTCATAAGCGTTCTTATGTTTTGCCAAGGACTCACCAGAAGCAGGTAACGCAATCACCGGACACACTGTCTTCACCGGATTACCCTCTTCGTCTTTTTTCTTCCAGGAGCATTTCTGCAACAATTGGCGCACAGCCTGATCCAGTAGAACCGCCTCCAGCAAAGAGAATAAACACAATGTCTTCTTTGATTCCTTCAACAAATTTGATGAAATCTTCGTTTCCAGCCAGACAATCCATAGCTCTTTCACGGTGTCCACCAAATCCGTCAAAACCTTGTAAGATATATTTGTTTGGTACGTCTCCAAGCGCTTTGTGATCCTGTTCGCTACCATTTGCAGCAGCTCCTTTATAATGACGCTGTACAAATTCTTTGTAGATTTTTCCTCCGGTGCTTCCAATCCCTAACATGTAACAATTCTCTCTGATCTTCATTCTGCTTTATCCTCCTTGAATAATTTGCGACCATCATTTGTTAAATAATAGGTGTTTGCATGATTGTCCATAACACCTTTTTCAAGATAGCCAAGCTTCACCAGCTTAGTTACCATGCGGTATATTGTCATACGAACCCCAAGAACATTTCCTGTCTCTTCCATGATTTCTTCAATTGTCATACTGTGAAATTGATCTGTCATATTGGAGCCATGTAGTGTGTCCAGAATGAGGTAATCTGATCTGTTTAATTTATCTGTCATATATACAATCTATCCTTCCTGTATCTTTTATATTGACTTTTATGTATCTTGGCATTGCGTGAACATTACACCAACATATCACTCTTCCAACTCTGTCATGTCTTTTATGTTCGCTGCACAAATGCCTTTTTTCCAGGATGTAATAAGTATCGGCTTGTTCTGCCTGACAACCCTTTGCTGTATATCCCATATCACATAGTTTCTTCAAACGTTTGTAAGCAGTAACCCTGGAAAATGGTAACTCTGGTATAATCTCCTGTAACGTCATGCTCTCCTGATAATTCGTACACTGGTGCTCTTTCAGTATGTTCAGGATTTGAAAATCTGATCTCGATAGTTCCATAAAGTTCCTCCCTATTAAGTTTTTGTCTACCTTTATCTCAGCTGTAACCCACTGTGTAAAAAAATATGGTGATCTGGTTCATTCTCTACTTCCGATTTCTCAGGAATTACATTCTGCAAATGTGTATTGATGTTGTTTCCTAAAAAAGGGTGCAAAAAATAAAGCAGTCTCACGAATGAATGTAAAAAAAAAACTTCATGGGCTGAATTGCTGCGAAAAGGTATAAAGTTATCAATGTACTGTTTGTGTTACTTCCTATTTATATAGGTATTTTTATAATGGGTAATATGACAGATATGCAGAACTAATGTTCTGGATTGTCACGAAATGAATTATGAACTATAATGAACTTGTCTAAGGTTATGTATAGTTTTATCATTCGTGATAATCTGTGCATATTATATGAAAACGGTATTGGCGTATCGTTTCATGTGAAGATCAGTGCATTGGCGTGCATTGATCTTTTTTTGTTTCTATGGTTAGCATCATATCACGTACAAACGGATATGTCAATAATATTTTGTACATTTTAGTAATTTTTATACTAATACACATTTAATTGACTTTCTTGTACTTCTATTGTAATATTAAATATTGAATGGAGGGATAACATGGCTACAGAAAAATTACTATTACTGACCAGTTACGCAATAATATTATAGAAGAACGAAAAGAAATCGAATATACAGCTTCTGATCTCTCTGAAGAAAGTGGACATTCTAAGTATTGGCTTGCCAATATTGAAAGTGGTAAAACTAAAAAGATTAGCAAAGAGGATTTAATTTCTATTTACAAAATTCTGTTAGATAATGATGACGAGGAAAATATACTTGACTATGTGGAAAGAATTATCAATCAACCTATTGCTGGAAAAATAAAAAATTGGTATGAACTAATTGATATTGAAGATCAATATGAAGATATGTTGGACTTTTTATATCTGGAATCAGAATTAGATGACTTACTGAAGGATATACGAAATCGAATTACCCAACAATTTAATTGGGCAAATACACATCATCAACAGGCAATACGAACTTCTCTTTTGCATTTTCAGCGCTCTATCGTTGTCAATCCTGAACTTGCTTTTCTACCTTATATTTGCCAACATATTGTACAAGTATTATGCACCCAGAAGAATTTAATTCTGTTCTCAGTGATTTACTCCAACTTGCTGCAAAATTCAACGATTTAGTAGTAAAAAATAACAGTCTTGAAACTGTTGCTGTTTATTTGGACGAAGAGAAAAAACAAATAGAAAGAAATAAAAAACAGGAAAAATTGCTTTGGATAATTTAAAATCAATTTTACGAGTCATCTCGAACTTAAAAGATATGCAAGATCCTAACTTAGAAAGTCTCCGCAATTTGTTTTATTCTTCTGTTGTCTATCTAATCAATGAAATTCAACCTCATACACTTGGTGATGGCATACCATACCTCCCAGAAATCAACACCGGAAGAGCTTTTAGCCATCTAATTACTATATGCTATTATTGGCTATCCGACAGACAAGAGGAATTAGCACTCCCTAATGTTGAGAAATATATTCCTAAAGATTTATACAATTCTGCTAAAGAAGTCTTAGAAAATGTCTCCAAAATAAACGATCCTGTTTAATATTTACATTTACCCACTATGGGCTACCGATCATCCCGGCAGCCCTCTTTTTTATAACCTCAAATCCATTATTGAAAAATCCACAGCCAAGTCCTTATACAGATATGATTTCACTGGCTCATTAAATGTATGACTTTCTGCATATATGTCCTGTTCAAAGCAATATACAGTTACTTTCTGTTTTTATTCCGTCCACAATCCAATATTCTCTAACTCCTACTGAAGAATACTTTTCCAACTTAGTCACATAATCATGCAGTGGATCACCAGGCATTACTATCTCAATGATCCAATCGGGCGCACCCTCACAGCCACGATCTGATAACTTAGCCTTATTTTGGATAACAGAAATATCTGGTTCTACCATATTGTAATCATCAAAGAACACGCCAAAGCGACCGTAATATATCTGATCTGGTAGTCCTCTATCATGGATGTAGCTACATATCTGGCTACTGATTTCAGACATAAGTTGTTGATGCAAAGTATTTACCATAGGCATATTGTAATACTGGCCGTCAATTAACTCTACTCGTTCCGCTTCTGTTGTATCACGGTATAAATCAGCTATGGTATGCTTGTTACTCTCTAATGCCATTTTCCAGATCAACGCAGAATTATTTTTCAGGTACTTTTTCAAATGCAGTAATTCATCTTCAGAGAATCCAGCACTTTCATATATTTCACAATCGGGAAGTTTTCCCTTTGCATAGCTGATTTTTAGGATCTGAGTTTTCTTTCAAATCTAACCGTAATTTCATCAAAGCCATTATTCTCTTTAACATCCGAAAAGGAGCATATTATATTGTTTACTGTGCTGTAGTAGTTCTTCATCTATCACTATCCATTTCAATATTTTGCCAAATTCATTTGTCAAGCCATGAAATACAATACATTCCGTAAGGTTCATCAACACATTTCTTAATATGGCTTTCAAATTTTTCCATATTCAATTCTTCGTTATCCAAATATACTAATATAGATTTCAAGCAATACGTTTTATATTTATACGGAATATTTTCAATATATTTATCATACATCTTTTTAAATAATTCATATTTTTTTAGGCTTTCAGAATCTAAGCTCTCGTATGCACCACCATCAAAAACATATGCATAGCACACAAAAAGTAAATCATTATCATGCCAGCTTTTCTCCAATAGCCATAGACAATAATGTATAATTTCATGTCGAATTATCCTTTTAATCTCAGCAGATAATCTGTCACTTCTATCATCAATAGCTATTCTTATCATTGCTTGCTTCTTTTTAAATTCAACCATACCACCACTTGTATAAACATCTTTTCCTCGTCTTACCGCTTCAACAATTTCATTCATTTCATTGAAACAATAAAGTGGTAAAATTTCATCACTTCCATCAATTCATTTAATTCTTTATTGGAAATCTTGCTTCCATTACTAGCCAAAATACAGCCACCGTTCTTAGTCAACCATATCTTTGTTCCATTTGGTGACGGTTTCCCCTTTGAAATATGAACATGTATCGGTTCACCATTTTCATTTGACCAGAAGTACACAATATAACCACTTACAGTAAATAATCTAGGCAATATGAATACCTCCGTTCGCAGCATATTTATATAACAAATGAGCATTACTCTGAAGCAATTTTTCAAACATGCTTATCTCTTCGTCTGAATATCCTTCTCTTTCCGTCCATGTATAGTCAGGCAACTCACATCTTGCAGAATCAAATCCAGTTTCTGTAGGACGCTCAAAATTTACAATTACCTTCTGTTTTCCATTTTCATCCTCGATCAGCTGAGAATGTACAATCTCTGTTTCATCATCTAATGTCATATACGGATACATCATTTTAAAATTCCTCCTAATTTTTGAGCCAAACATTTATTTTATTCTACTCCCATTATAGTAGATTTTCCTTTGTAATACAATGAATTTCGCCCAGGCCGCAGTGAATCAGTATGGAATACAACTGTAATGACTGCTGCCACTGCTCCTTTTTATGTCCTACTACATGTTCCCAATTTATGTAGGGGTGTCACGTTTCGTTACTCCCTTTAATCGCATTAGTCAGTGATGTACCGCATCATAAAATACGTAAACTCTTCATATTCGATAAGCTCATTTATGGCTGCCTGATTGTAAATCTTTCTTAATGCAGCTTTGCATTCTTCGCTATCTGCTCCAAGTAAATATTCATGCGCCCATGTAGTAAAAAAACATCTAATCCGCTCCGGTACATTCTTAGTCTCCCAATTATTCTGAATTGCATAGTCAATGATTCCCTGTAAGCTCATGTTGTAGCTCCTTCCCTTACCGTGCCATACTCTTAATTAATTTATTTGCCAGTTTCCATTTCAGCTTCTTACCATAATTCTTTTCCATCTGATACAGATAGATTTCATTGATCCGATCAAAGAATGTGTCCGGGAGCATTTTATCTTTGAAGGTGTTGCATGTTCGACATGTGCACTGAAGATTCTCCACTGAATCTGATCCACCTAAAGCCGTTGGTCTGATATGGTCTATAGTCATATCTTCATATTTGATTTTTCTTCCGCATAATACACAACGTCCGTCTGCCTGATTGTAAATCATCATTCTTGTGGTCTTTGGGAAACACTTTTTCTTCTTTCGTCTGTAACAGATACGCTGTGTTCCCGTGTCATAGGCATAAAAGCCCTTGGTTGCCTTGACGTTTTCCCTTATGAAAATACTGCATCCCTGGAATGTAAATGTCTTTGCTTTTGTGAGATCAGTTGTCTTCTGGATCTGGTGCTGATCGTCTAAATATATGTACTCTGTTCCGTTTGTAATAACTATCATTTGTCTGTTCTCCCTTCAACAATTGCTTCTGCTCGTTCCTTTAATATCTGTAAATCTTCAGGCTTTACTAATTCTGCCATCATATCCCAGAAATAGTTGACTGTACCAGTTCCCTTTATGGAATGCCACTGCATAATCAAGCATTTCCCAAATCTCTTCTTTTTGTGAGTGGTTCTGTTGCGTCTGCCTCTGCAATATGGTAATAGAATCTTTCATCAGGACAAATCCAGATTCCAAGAATCAATCCGTCCTGAAATACACAATGTAATCTTCTCATTTTGCCTTATTACCTCCAATTCCCCTTGATTAAATCCCAGATCAAACCAGCTACAATCGGCGCAGCCATTAAATACATTCCGTAATACTCTGGATCTCCGGTTACCTTGCAAATAACCCATGGAAACAGTGCGACAAATACAATCAGCATGATCTGCTTCAGAAATGAGATCAACAATTTCCTTAACAGCTGGCGTTTACGTTGTCTGCTTACAATCTGCTTTTTTACTTTCTGTTTACGCTGTCTCTCTTGCTCATGCTTCTTATTTGCCAGAAGATAATTTGCAACAAGCTCAACAACTTCATCTTCTCTGTATAACTGGATTACTTCTGGTTCTCTTACCGCTTCCATCTTTAATGCCCTCCCTGTTTATGTATTAGCCGACTACCTCCCACCTTATGTAGATGGGAACGCTTTGAGCCTAAAGTCCTATTTATAGTCGCTCAAACGACTGTTCTATTTTCTGTATTCTGGCTTGATAAGCTTAGAATCATCAAACCATTTTAACAGATCCACCCTTAAACTGTGTCTCAGGCTGGAAGATCACACCATGGCTTATCTTCTTTATCTGTCCTGATTCTGTTTTTACTGCAATATTTACGTTCTGCGTCATATCTGCCACCTCGCTATTAAAATATTTTTCCTGTTGCTACTGCCATAGCTATGTAAAAGCCATCTGCAAAAGTGTTCTTTTCAGTACGATTTACAAGCTCTTCAAGCTCATGTTCAATTCGGTATTTCTGCTCTCTGGAAGCTCCGGTTAGTTCGCTTATATAATCAACAACTTCTGGTAAGCTATGACCGTAATCGTTATGGTCCGGTGTGAACTCTTTGCATTCATCATCACACCAGGCATCAAACATGGATTCCATTACTTTATTTCCTAAGTCCGTCAATGCTCTGCCCCCCTTCTAAAACCAGAAGTCCATCAAGAAATCAAAATCTCCATCCCACATTTCTTGCGGTTCTTGCTTAGGCTCTGACTTTCCACCCAACAATAGATTTTTTCCGCTCGCTACTGTTTTTCTCCAAGTGCTTTTAATTCTTCATCAGATAAACCGTATTCCTTCATATATTATTGTCCCCCTGTTCTGGTAATGGGTGCAGCAAGCTCAAGGCTGTAAGAACACCCTCTTTGAAAGCTTCATACTGGATTACTTCTGAATAATCCACAATAGCTGTGTACAACGGATCATGCTCTGCTCGACCTTTAGCAGCTTTATTGATTGCTTCAAAAGCTGACTGCTCTGCTGGTGTGGTTGTATGTACGTTTATCCAGTGTTCATACAAGGTCTTTATTGCGTCCCTCATGGGCTATACCTTTCTCCCCGATCAGCCGATAGGACAGCTATTTAATGTTAGATTGCCAACATCAGTTTGAGATACTGATATACAACCTTTTTTTCGTGCCTCGAAGTCAATCTTTGCAATGTGATCCAGAAGCTCAACCGGCTCTTCGTCACTGAATGCGATTGCTAACTTATCCGGTAAAGGTATATTATGGATTGCTCGCTGTACTACTGGCTCAACCATCTGGTGTATAGTCTCCTTCAGTAATGCCACAAAGTCCTGTTTGGACATGTCTGCATCCATATAAATAGGTTCAATATAATCGTGATACTCTGTGAATGTGATATAGTTTTCTCCGTATTCGGAAATTTCAATAAACTCGCAATACATCATGGTTCTTAATCCTCCTGAATGGTGTTTTTATTTAGTCGGGACTGCCGATTGACAGCCCCTTGTTACTATCAAATTGTTTCAAACACTCCCGATCTCAGCATGTCGCTAAACCAGCAGTCAAAACCTGGATACTCCTGTTTGTTAGCCAGATCACGGTATACTTCTTGCAGCTGCTTGTATGTAAAACTTCTGCCATTTATCGGCTCTTCATAGCTGATATATTTTGTTTCTTTCATATTGTTCCTCCTTATGTTTGGCTACCTGACCGCCATTTCTGACGGTCAACGCTCACAGCTTGAAGCCCTGTTTATAGTGGCTGTGACGACTTTTATTTAGTTAGTTGAGCCTTTACAAACCTACAGATCATGGAATATGTTTTGGGATCTTCATCCTCTAACTCTGCAACTTGTTCATTCAGATCGTCAGGCTCTCTGCTAAATATAAGTAAATCCTCTAACTTGCGCAGTACGTTAATTTCTTGTTCTACTTCTTCCGTAAAGCAATCCCAACCGAAACTATCACGAAACTTTCTAACAAGTTCCAATTTTTCATTAACGATTTTTTCCAGCTTTTCAAGTTCTTCTTTACTGGTAACTTTTACGATTTTCATGTTGTCCTCTTTCTTCGGTTTGACCAGCCCACCGAAAAGGATTAATTGTTATCTCACGTAAAGTCTTCTGTACTGGCTTACTCTCTGATAATCTGCAAGACTTCCGAGATCAGCTTCAAGCTGTTTGCTGTCCAGTGTTCGGCGTTCGCAAGTTGAAACCTTTATAGTGAAGTCTTTGCCTGATTCTGTAAGCTTATTGTTATTGTCTAAGTAAGAGATCATCTCGCGTTCTGCATCTTTCAACTGTGCGTCAAGCTCTTCTTTCATTGCTTTAAGTGATCTGTAATCAGCTACGACCTTTTCAAGTTCATTCATTGTTCTACACATATGTTCTTATCCTCCATGTCCTTTTTATTCTTATTGGAAGAACTCAGTTCCGGTGAGCTTTAAACCAATCTCGATTACTAGGCATCTTTGCTTATCTCTTTCCGGTATTATGTGGGTGTCTCCGGTGTGCTTGTGCTACTTCGTTTTTCACCCTTCGCTGTGTTCTTCGTTTGTGTGTTGCTGTTTTGTTTATGGCTTAATAATACACTTGTTTTGGGTGTATGTCTATTGACGGATCAGCCAAAATATACACTTGTTTTTTGTGCATATTGTGCACTTGTTATAAGTGTATGTTGTTTTTCAATGCAAAACAAAACACTTGTTCTAAGTGTAGATTTGTGATAGAATATAAGAAAAACGGAGGTTTCTACAATGTTAAAATATAAGATTGATATATTAGAAGAATTAAAAAGAAAAAAGGATATACTTCCTATAAGCTAAGAAAAGACAAAATCATGGGCGAAGCACAAATTCAGAAAATCAGAAATGGTGAAATTGCCAGCAAAGAAACATTAAATACTATATGTAAATTATTGCAGTGTCAGCCAGGTGATATTTTAGAATATATTGAAGATATCACAGAATAGCATACACTTGTTTCTTGTGTATATCATGCACTGTTTTTAAGTGTTTATTTTGTGAACCATTGCCAATAGACATGCACTTGTATTAAGTGTATAATTGACCTCAACAAAGGAAATACAGTACCACACAATAGGAGGTCAAGCATATGGCAAGCTTAAACGTATACGAAATGGTAACAGAAAGAATCATAAAACAGTTAGAACAGGGTACGATCCCATGGCAGAAGCCTTGGGGCGGAGTTCGTAGCGGAGCATTCAACAGAATAAGCAAAAGACCGTATAGCCTGAAAAATCAGTTATTATTAGAACATCCTGGCGAGTATTGCAGTTTCCAGCAATGGAAAAGCCTTGGCGGACATATTAAAAAAGGTGCCAAATCAGAATTTGTAGTCTTCTGGAAGATCATTGATGTTGAAGAGAAAAACGACAAGGGCGAAATTGTAAAGAAGAAGCTCCCGTTGCTCCGATATTATAACGTATTCCATATCTCACAAGTTGACGGCGTGGAGCCACTGAAAGACAATCTCAACACAGAGATCGAACCAATTGAGGAAGCAGACAGAATTATAAAAGATTACGTAGACCGTGAACATATCACATTTAAAGAATGCGTAAGTGATAAAGCCTTTTATAGACCTATAACCGATACAGTAGTTATACCACTTAAAGAGCAGTACAAAAACAGTAGTTCATTTTATCAAGTAGCATTCCATGAAATTACACATTCGACAGGTGCCCAGAACAGACTTGATAGAGATATAAAAGAACTTGCTCCATTTGGTTCTGAAATTTACAGCAAAGAAGAATTGGTTGCAGAGCTTGGAAGTGCATTCCTTATAAATCATCTGGGAATTGAAACAGAAGGAACATTTCAAAATAGTGCATCCTATATTGAAAGCTGGTTGAAGGTTCTGAAGAATGATAACAAGTTTATTATATCTGCATCCAGCAAGGCAGAAAAGGCAGTCAATTACATACTGGGCATAGAATAAGCAAGGGGCGGTTGAAAGATACCGCTTCTTTTTATGTGCTGATTTCTGTATATCGTTCTGTTGCGGTGTGCGCTTCTGCTGTGGCTTCTGGTTCTGCATTGCTTCCGCTTCTGATCTGTTATGTTTGCGCTGTGTCCGATCAGAAGAAAATGATTGTAGTATTTGCTGTGAATGTGGTGTGATGATGTGGGATAGACTGTTGATATGATACAGACCTTAACAAGAGATATACAATACAATGACATGGTGTTGTCTGTGATGATATATGAGTTATACAGTCCATGGGATGATGTTATATTGTCCTATGGGCTTTTTTTTTATTGTGTCGGGGCTGTGTGATCTGGTGTGAGGTGTTCTGTATGCTTGGCGTGGGCTGTGTCTGGGGATCTAATCTGGCAGAACGAATTGTTATGTCAGGTATTTACTCACTGGGAAAATCCCCGTGAATAAAAAAGGCTCTGTGGTGCGATATGATGATTTGATATGTGGTATTATGCCGTGAGGGGAATCTTATTTGATTGTAGGGCTACGGCGTTTTACCGTATCAGATTGAAGCAGATTCCCCAAAATGGGAATATGGTCTGTATCTGCTGTGTGGTGTGTTGGGCTGTGGTTGTATGAGTGGATTGATTGACTATGTTGGACTCTGGGACTTGTGCTGTGATCCGCTCTGACATGATAACGTTATATGGTTCTTGTCTGCTATGGGATATATGGTTCTCTGGTCTGTGGTGATCTGGTCTGATATTGTACAGTCGGTTATATCTGGGTAGGCTGTGGGAATGTCTTTTTCTGTGTCTGCTAGTCTGGAAGCTATGCAGAACACTTTTTCTGATATATGTTGTTGGTCGTGTATGATCCTTTGATTGTGTGGTCTATCGGGCTTGTGCGTGTGTTGCTGCTGATATATCCTAGTGTTTTAGTATGGTATAGGTGGGGTGGGGGTACTTTTAATCTTTGCGCCGTTTCGGTTTTGTCGGAATGGGTGAATGTGGTTCAATTGCACACTGACTTGAAAAATAGTCCGATACGATATAAGATATCCCAAAATAACGGAATCGACCACTGATTTTGCATATTGTAATCAAGAAAAGCATATGCTATAATTGCCATAGGCAAAAAGTTATAAAGTGTCCGTAAGGGCAACAAAAAGCCCCAGAGTTGCGACCTCTGGGGTTTTTTTATGCTCAATTAAGATATCAGAACTGATCTTTATATTCCGGTTTCAGCTCCAAGTATTTTGCAAGATTTATTCCCTTATTAATTTCAACCACATAGGACGGTTGTATTCCTGCGGCTTTAATCACTGCTGCTGGGGATATTCCTGCTATCCTCATTTCATCTGCATAGAGTACACCAAAAAAGATGTATCATAGTTGTTCTCTTTGCATTCTTAATCTCACTCATTTCACGTAACTTATTCCCAAGCTCAACAACTGTCATTTGTACCTTCCTCCCGATCATAAACATAAGCTGATTATAGCACAATTTGATATTATGGAGTATAAATTTGCACAAAAAATGGCAGCAGAATACACACCTATAAAATTTAAGTTTTATCGGAAAAATCACCCCTTTAAAACCCAGTAAATATAAGGATTTCTGAATGTGGATTTCAGTAAAAATCAGTGTTTTGGGGCATTTTAGACCGTTTTCGTCATATTGCACAATAAATTAGATGATCTGGAAGCGAAAAAATAGGGATGCAGCCCCGGTGTGAGGTTACATCCCTGTTGTGTATGTTACTTAACTTTTACTTTGCACTTCTTGGTTATTTTACCAGACTTGATTGTAATTGTTGCAGTACCTTTTTTTTCTTGCCTTTTATAACACCTTTTTTCGAAACAGTAGCAATCTTCTTGTTTGAAGATTTATAGGTAACTTTATCTGCTTTTTCTGTGTAACTCAGCTTCGGCTTCAAAGTATAACGCTTGCCCTTCTTAATAGAAACAGAAGACTTAATGCCCTTTATAGCTGTTGTTCCTGGAACAGTAATTGTATAGACAATACTCTCAGAACCAGACTTAACAGTAATCTTAGCTATACCTGCCGCTGCTGCTTTTACTTTACCTTTTTTGTCAACTGTAGCAACTTTTTATTGGATGAAGAATATTTAACATTTTTCCAAGAAGAATCTGGTTTCAATATGGTAGTTTTGCCCTTGGTTATTGTCACGGTAGATGGATTTATTGGATCTACTGTTGGCGTTGGCGCTGGGCTTAATTTAGGAATCATTTCATCATCATGCATTCCACATACTTTACATACACGTTGACGTACTACTTCTTTAGATGATGTAGATTCATCAATAACTTTCCATTCGCCCCAACTATGTCCTGTTGCTGAGATAACCTCTTGTGCTTTTATTACTTCCCCACAAACTGAACAATGGCTTCCTTCTGTTTTACCTGCCTCTTCACAAGTTACTTCTACTGCTGGATCTATTACAATAGTATGTCCAAGAGCTTTTATTTCTTCCGTTCTTGTTGTCCCACACTTTGCACATGTATATGTTGTTATTCCATTTTCAACACAAGTAGCAGTTTTGGTTACTTTACCGCCATCCCAACTATGCTTACCTGTAGCTGGAATTATACTTTGTGGAACAATAACTTCCCCCACAAACTGAACAATGGCTTCCTTCTGTTTTACCTGCCTCTTCACAAGTTACTTCTACTGCTGGATCTATTACAATAGTATGTCCTGTTGCTGGGATTTCTTCTGTATAAGACTCACCACAGAGTGAGCATACTGTAATTTTTTTACCAGGTTCTGTACATGTAGCATGTTTTACTACTTTACTTTCCCTGAATGTTCATGAACAGTATCTACATCATAATACACCTTTGCATTATTTATATCCGTTGCTAATACATTCAACTTATCCCAATCTTCTTTTTGTGCCAGCATACCTTACAGTTTTTAATCCAGTTACAAAAATGCAAAACTGCTTATACTTGTAACGCTTTTAGGAATTTTTATGTCTGTTAAACTAACGCAGCCTGTAAATGTCGCGTCTTTTATGTTCGTTACACCTTCTGGTAGTACAATACTTGACAATTTTGAGCAACTAATAAATGCAGATTCACCTACACTTGTTACACTTTCTGGTAGAATAATATTCTCCAAATTTTCACAAGCATCAAAAGCATTACTGCCTATACTAGTTATACCATTTGGAATTGTAATATTATTCAACCTACTACAACCATTAAATGCAAAATCTCCAATTGTTGTTACTCCAACACTCATATCAACATTTATAATTTTACTACATTTTGATTTCCAAGGTACAAGTGGACCATACTCTTTTCTCCACGAATAATCTTCCATCTTACCAGTACCGCTAATGGTCAATGTATATCCATTAATATCATCTCCGGTAAGCGTGTAAGTAAGATCATCTCCACATTTCCCTGACTCTGCAACACCTTCATCATCAGCAAATACTTGAGTCTCTGGATCTGTTTCATTTTCTATCTCTTCTTCATTAACAAAATCTTCATTCTCACCATCTGAAAATCCAGTAAAATCTTCTGCTCCCTGATCTGATTCCAGTACAGATTCTCCCACATCTTTAACAGGTTCTTCAGTTACATCTTCTGTAGGATTTTCTGTCACATCTGCTGTTTCACCATCAGAGAATCCATCTTCCAAAGCAACATCTTCTGCAGCGAACACATTACCAGGCATTCCCTGAAAATGCTATTGCAGATGATAACAACACTGCTAAAATCCTTTTCTTCCTCATATCTCTTTTCCTCCTCAAAATAAAAAGCACTACTCACCGGAATACACTTCAGGCAAGTAATGCTCTTCACGTTCAATTACAACTGGCTACCATTTTACAGGCCCTATAGCTTTGCGCCACCAGGTTTCCCCGGCTTTGCCCCTTATTCAGTTATCTATGAGGAAAATTATACGCTTATAGTATAGGAAAGTCAACAAATATATGGTACAGTTTGGACTTATATTAGACATTATTTATAAATTTATGTGGTATTTTTAGGGATGGTGGTGCTATACTTGAGAAAAATAGATTTGAAGAACGGAGGTATATTGTATTATGGCACTTATAAAATGTCCTGAATGTGATAAAGAGGTGTCTGATAAAGCATTTGCCTGTATACATTGTGGTTTTCCTTTGAATAATATTCAACCATCAAAAAATGAAAATATTTATTATAATATTGATATTTTATCAGCTGGATTTAATGACTATGAAAATTGGAAGTATTTATTTGTAAATTAAGAAATGTATATCAATATGAAGGAAGAAGTTTTTAAATGAATTACCACAAACATTAATGTTTGGACTTTCTAAAAACAATGTTGATTATATAGATGGTATATTAAAAGAATTAAGATGTGAGACGAGAGTGTATAAAGACCCAAGTAATACACCAGATACTTTAGCGAAGCAGTCTTCTTTTTTTAATTCATCTATACCTTTAATATTGTTGTTGAGATTATTCACTTGTTGATCAATAATCTCCATATTGCTATTTAAGCTGTTAGAAGTGTTCGTAATATCAAATTTATCACTGCATCATACAGTCTTAAGTCTAAATTTGAAGTTTTTTCTCATTTTAAAATCTCCTCATTTAAATAGCTTTTTATTAATAAGTTACATATAAAATGATTGCCAGAGCAAAATAATCACTTTGACAGTCGTGAAATCTTTTTTATCTTGTCTTTTAATATAAAAAGAGCACTCCTGTTATAGGAATGCTCTTAGATGATTTTTATTTAAAACAGTTTTGAATTTTACTGTTTTTGATATTTTTGATTTTGTAATCAATTTTTTATATGTTGATTTTGATTTTGGAATCTTTAGTGTAAGTTTAGAAGATTGTGTATTAAATGCTTTTGATCCAATTTTTGTTAATTTAGTGGTTCCTATTTTTTATTGTTTGAAGCTTTTTACATTTATAAAATGCAGATGCTCCAATTTGAGTAACGTTACTTCCAATGGTAGCTTTTGTTAGCTTAGTACAATTTTTAAATGCATTTTTTTGCAATATTTGTGACTGTAAATGTTTTTCCAGCATAAGTTACTTTATTTGGAACAGTAACTTTTTTAATATTTTTAGACGCAGAAGATACAAGTGTTGCTGTATTATTGCTTAAATTAAATTTATAATTGTAAGCACCAACCTTATATACTTTATTCTGGTTAATAGTTGTTCCTATAGATACAAATTTAATTTTATTTTTCTTTGCATATTTTTCTGCATATGATCCAGAATATCCACGAATAGTAATTTTATTTTTGTCTGCAAATGCTTTAGGATCTATATATGTTACAGATGCAGGTATTGTACATTCAGAAAGATTAGGGCATCTTGTAAACATATAGTTGGTAATTGCCTTATTTCCATCACGAACAATTACACTTTTTGCAACATCAGAAAAGTACATTGTATATTCAAAATTTATTTGTTTCTTTTCTCTAATGTCTACAAATGTAGTAAAGCTTTCTGGACAATTGGTCACTTGATACACGTTGTCTGCAAGATTAAAATCTTGAGGTAATGAATAATATTCAACTTGTGGAGAACTTCCAAATATAAAGTTAAAACTTCCAATTTGTAATGTTGATGAATGATTTTCTATAATATTAAGTCCAAGTGCACTAAAAAAATCTATCTGGTATTTTAGATATCCCATTCGAAATTATGACCTTAGATGATCCAAAATTAATAATCATTTTTGCTTCTTCTGATAATGTGGATTTTTCATATAAATTTCCATATCCATCGAGATGCAGTGTGTATTTTCGATTTCTAAATCTTCTACATATGCATAACAATTATCACCAACTTGAACTCTTTTTCCAATAACTGACGATGCATCAATAGCATATGTATTGACCGGCAATTGAAAAATAAGAAAAAGCATAAGAAAAACAAATAACAAATTCTTTTTCATACGATACCTCCATAAATATTTTACTAATATCATATGATATTTATAAAGATATCGCAATGTAAAAATTAAACAATTAACTACTTAGCGTTTTGTATAAAAATTTTAAATAATTTACCTCTTTTTTAATTCCTGATTTTCCTTTTTAATTCTGCATACATTTCTTGAATGGATTTTTTGTAATAAGACCTGTCATATAGAATGTATTAACTGCATACATATCACCTTTCTCAATTGGTGCAATTACCATATGAGGATTTATTTCTTCAAGTTCCTGTGCAATATAGCCTAAATCAACATGTCTATTATCTGACTTCCAATTAAATTTCCTATGATTTATTTTTTAGAATCTGCTGAAGAGCATTATTAACATTTGTACTATATATATTTGTTTTTAGTCTTCTATCTGATGAAGTACCAGGTATTTCAATGTAGGTAGTTTTATTTTGGTCTCATATTATATATCAGCTACACAGAGCCACGATAAATCAAAGGCGATACAGTATAAAAATCACACCTTGCAAACCCTTTATTTTACTGGCTTCTCAGAGAGTCAAAATAAAATCAAAGGGTATCGAAAAAAGTCACTATTTATAAGGGTTTACGGACTGTAAGACATGAAATTTTGTGCAATTTTTGTTATTTATTTAACAATCTAATTTTGCACAAACCATTTAAAAATAAGGATTTATACGATACCATGGTCGATACCTTGAAACACATGCAAGTACATGCAATCCCTTATAAATGCTGCTATCTCAGCACTTCAAAATGTGACTATATTGTTATTTTTTAACAATATACATTTAAAGGGGGAGGGGGGGTACTTTTTACTAGCCATAAAAACACTACCACTGCTCTCCGGGGGGTACTTATAAACTCTGGAATTTTTACATGCCCCGGTCAAATACATGTCGGTATATACCGCAGAAATTATTTTCCAATCTGGCAACAGAGCGAAAAAAAGAGAGACCATTTCTGATCCCTCTTTCTCCATCTCTTATGAATAAAATGTTAATGATACAACTTTTCCATTTGTTACTTTAAGAGTCACCATAAGGCCATTCAATTTTTACAGCATTTTAAAGCTTCATACTTTTTTCGCAGGTATTCTACCGTATTCGTCCGTCCAATAATATTTTGTCTTAGATGTTAATTTAAAGGTCTTTTTTCCGTACTTCACAAAGTTTTTCTTGTTAAATTTCAATGATGCTTTGTTGCTCTTCATAAATGAGCCATAAAATGTAATAGACTTACTAGTATATTTCACCTTTTTGTTCCCGGCTGCCAGGAACCATATTTCTTACCGCCCTTTGTACGATTAAGCACAGTTCCATAGTAATATGTACCTTTTTTAGATGCAGCTTGCACCTGCTCTATATTGGAGCAACTAAATATGATACCAACTACAAGCACTGCCAGGATAAATTTACTGAATCTTTCTTTCCATGTCGATTTCTTCATCTGCTTCAGCCTCCTTTTAAGGTACTTCGTTTTCATGTATCATCAGCCCTGTTGAAAGGACTTTTATAAGATTTATATTACGTCCGGTCAATGCAGAAGTCAATCCATCACAAGCAAAAAAAATAGGGCAATTACACAGTTTCCTGTATAACTACCCTATTATTCTATACCCAGTTGCAACACTCCGGTACCACCAGACACCCTAAAAACACATTTCCAAAAAATCCATAAAAGAGAGTACGCATATAGGTCTTGATCCAAGAAGTATACAAAGAACATTTAAGCTTCCCATTCAAGCATATGTAAACTCTCTTTTATGGATTTTGTGTGAGATTAAAATGTTAAAAGCCAAGCCGCGTGAGCCAGACTCTATTTTGTATAGTTATGTATTAAGTATGTTAATCCTTATCGGATGTTGACTGATCGGATGATGGATGGTCTGTGGTTGCGGCAATAGTTAAATCTGACTGATAGTTAGCCTCTATGTCTAACATGTGGCTCTGCCAAATCATTTCTCTGTTCTCTTCTAGTTTTGATACTTCTTGAACTAAAGTAAAACAGGTTCTTTCAAAGCTAGGTTTTAAAATCGTATATTTTGAAATATTTTCAAATTTTAATTCATTTATATAGTACGCAACGAGCTTTCGAACATCATTTTCACTTTTTCCTTCATATTCCTCATCAGGATCATAATCTGGAGTCCACATAGGTACGTTAATATTTGTATCTTCGTTTGTTCTATCTGCTGCAAATAAATACACGTATTTGCAACCAACTAACTCTGATATTTCAAGTATATGTGGAACTATGATTTCCCAAAATACATATACACCCAGCTTAAAATCCAACCTAATCTGCGGAACATAATCTTTATTTCTACATAAAAACTTAATATCAATTGCTGGAAATGTTTCCTTGACAGCTTGTGTATGCTCTTTATCATGGGTGTCCTCAGCTTCTTTATTTTTTTCTTCTAATATGTCAACCTTATCTTTTGCCAAACTCATTAATTTAGGCACTCTATCCGGCTCTTCAACAACTTCCCAAATATCGCCCATAGCTTTATTGAGTTGTTCATTTACTTGATTTTGTTCCTTCTCATCGCACTCCTTTAGTCTGCTTAAAGCTTCTACATATTTTTTAAATACAATTTTTTTCCTCATCTTTTAATTTATCGTCCAAAAATCCTCATATAAAATCCCACAGTTAAGTGAAAAATAAAAAACAATCTGTTTGAAGTTTTATCTCGAACTAAAAAAACCTTTGTATTCCGTTCACAATCGTCACTCCAAGCATTATTTCTCAAATAACTTGAAATATTACTGCCCTTTGCCGCTTGCTTAAATTTATACAACTCATCTTTTGTACTATCAAATTTTCTAAGAGGTTCTATTTCTAAATTTTCTTTTTAAATAATTTTTTTGCGCTTCAATTGCATATTCCATATTTCTCTCCTTGAAAAAAAACCACAGACTTCTGCCTGTGGTTAATTTTTAAGTTAATACAACACCTTGCCTTCTCAAAATTCTCGTGTGGCATCAACCTTGATAGCACTCAAACTCAATTTTCTATGTCCCTGCTCGTTCGCCTTTAAGCCTTCTCTAGCCTGTTTCCATGAATACTCTGCATGTGAAAGTGTACTCAATTCCCAAGCACTATAATGATCGTATCGTTCAAACACCGAACTAACTAATTTCTCTTCGCATTCACACAACTCTCCGTATTCGCTGGAAAATGGATTATCATCCATATATTCAGTTCTTACCACTGTTAAAACAGGTCCGTATTTCCATGCTTGAAATTCATAGTCGAACAGAGGACGGTTATAGATCATTAAAGACTCTCTTTGTGATAAATACATCATCTTATGCATTTTCATTTGATCCATATTGCTATTATGTTTTTTGTAATATAAATCATACAACTCCTTTGCAACAGCTAAAGTGTTTGCCATAATTCTAATCCTCCCTTCGTAAGTATTTATATATTATACCCCCCAAATTTTCTGTTTTACTAGTCTTAATTGTTATTTTATCAAGTTTTCTTCACTTATATTATACTTTATTTTTTCCTCTTCTGCCACTATAAATTCTGTTCTAACTTTTCCGCAGCAAAAGCCCAGGCACTCGCCCAGGCTTTTTATGGTGTATTACTCTTCTGTTCTACTCTTCTACATTTCTAACGATACGTTTACTATTCCTCATCAGCTACTTCTACCGTTGGCTTCGGAGTGGATATAAGCTCCTTCAGCTCATCAATTGTGTAACCGTTGGAATCCATGAGATCCGCAAGAGCTGTAAGCTGGGCTGCACGTTCGGCTTTCTTCCGCTCTGCATCCATGTCTTTAGGAATCACCTGGCAAACAATTTCTCCTGTTTCCGGATCAGTATGCACAGAGAAGTCATTTTCTAAAAATTCGTTTCATCCGCAAATACTCTTCAGAATGTTGATTTTTCTTATGTACAAGTGACTTACTTGTGATCCATGGTGTCTTGGACGGTACTGCAAATACACAGCCCTGTAATTCTTCATTTTGTTCCACAATATCTCCCTCTCAATCTGTTATCTCAACTTTCCAGTTCATCATAGCTTCATACACACTGTATGGAATCTTATCCTTGTATCTCTTCGCAGTGTCCTTGATGTATTGTTCCTTATACTCTTTATACTTCTGAATGCTTCTTCCGGTGTTTTGAAAGTACCAAGTTTAATGTTCTTGCTACTTACCGCCATACATGCCCGATAACAAGTCCTTCCATTCTTTCTTCCTTATATACGCCTAAAGGAAGTTCACCTCTGTTCGCTTTTCTATTCGTAAACAGTGTATTGATAAATCCTGGAACCAAGCAACAAGTATCAGGACTGTATATCTTATTACCTTTATAAAGAATATCCTTATCAAGATTCAGATTACTGCCTCCATAATTATTCTTCTCATACCAGTACCTAAAATTACTGAAGTTTTTCCACTCTTCTGAAACTATGCATCCTATATATTCAGGATATTTTTCATGTACTTTAGTGCTATAGCAACGGTGTAACATACCATGCCATTTATTATATGCTGTAGAATCCGTGTCCACATCTTCACAGCCCCAGTAACCAACTCCACATACAGTCGGCTTTATACCTTTTAGCAGACCATTCCTTATTTTTATATCGAATATCGTTCATTACCTGTACAATATACTCTTCCGAATCATCACCTGTTCTTTTATAATGATCTCGTACCTGTGCATTCTGCTCTCTGGTAAGTGGATAAAGGTTTTTATAATAAAGATTTGACTTATCATTGCCCCTATGCCAAATATAAGTATTGTTCACGCAATCAGGATTTTCTATAAAAGTATCAACAATCAGACGTTCTGCACCTATAAATACTTGTTGAAATTGCCATTTACCGTCTTTGAATATGTTCTTGCTGAAAGAATATACCAAACCACCATCTTTACTTCTTTTATACGTGATACCATTAAGCAAATTATACTTACCTTTACTTTTTCGTATCATTCTTCCATAGTAGGAAAGCCAGGTGTCCTTACAATTCAGTAATTTTACAAATATTTCATCCTCGCCCAGTAATTCAATATCAAGCCCAGTCTGAGATAAATCAAGAATTCTTTCAGGCTTAATCTGCTTATACTGCCGTTTCTGTAATATAACCATATTGGGATCAAAGGTATCTGTTACTGTTTTCTTCTGTAATTTCTTCTCCCTGCGATCCAACCAAGTACAATACTTACACTTTGATCTGTATGCTTTCTTACCATTTGGTCTGATCTCCATACGGAATCTGCTTAGAGGTAATTCTTCCCCACATCGGCAGCAGACCTTTGTAGCTTCTGCCATGACCTCCTGAACGCTCTTGTCTTCAATATTTTGTTTTGTAATTTTCTTATCATCTAACATAAGTCTCCTTTCGTTCTAAGCAAAAAAAGACAGTCATATCTTGACTGCCCTTCTGCCCTGACTTTATTTATGAGTGCTGCCAGGTGGCACTGATACATAATATAAAAACACATACCCCAATTAAGGGCTTGCGATTTCTTGCATTACAAGGAAGTCTATTTCCTCGACACCCTTTGTAAGGTATCTCCAAAATAAAGACCCCTCTAAGCCTTTTTTCACATATTCAATTTTTTCTAAACAGTGGCTCTATCTCTTTCAGCTGATAGTCCACCTTTTTATTTCCTGCATCTGTCTCTTGAATGTACATCACTGTTCCCAGTACACCAATCACAGAATACAGCTTACCAGAGTCTGATACGATTTCGCCCCGGCGTATTACATTTTATCCATATCTGGTCTTATTCCTTTCTGAAATTGTCCCATAAAATCACGATTTTACATTTCGCTCTATAGCAATGCTTTAAAACGCATTATACGGCTCAAATTTCGATTTTAATTCTATTAGTGGGGAAATTGTTGTCTGAAATGAAATAAACGAAATTTAGCCCATACACAGCGTTATTTACTGTGCATAGGCTAATAAAAGAGGATGACACATATTTGTGCTCAAAAATGAACACTAAAATAAGCCCACGAGTAACACATCAAAAACTCATGGACTTATTCAGGTATTCATATTTAATTTTAAACAAAAAAAATAACCACAGATAAAATCTCTGTGATTTTGTGAATTTTCTGTGAAATCTTATTAAATTTACCACATTTGCAGGCTCATCCTCCTATAAATATATTTTGTCACTTATAAGAAATGATTACCTTTTTACTTTTGATTGCCTTTTTGATTACCTTTCTATTTTTCATTAAAACAGAAAGTCCGCAAACCCTTGATTTTACTGCATTAATCGGGGCAACAGGATTTGAACCTGCGACCTCACGGCCCCCAGCCGTACGCGCTACCAAGCTACGCCATACCCCGCGAACAGTTGATATTGTATCAAATGTTATAATAAAAATCAACAGTTTTTTCTATAAACAAATTAAAATCGTCTGTAAGTGTTACTGTGAACGGAGCAGACGGGTAACCCATGTATAACGCCCCTATCCAATTATGAAAGAACCTTGAACGTAGGTAAAACTGCAATTTTATTGAGAAAAATCACAGAAATCAAAGGTTTTCGCCCATATACCAAAAGACCTTGACAGCTGGTTTTCCCAGTCCATCAAGGTCAGTTTTTATCTTGGACAAATTTCTATTGATTGGGAGTTTTGCCCTTTAACAGGATATTTTACTTTGTCTGTTAACAATTATATTAATGCTGTGCATTAATATAATTAACAAGTCCTTCCGCCTTAATGATCTTCTGCATAAATTCCGGGAAGGCCTGCCCTTTAAATTCAGTTCCTTTGGTGCGATTGTAGATCATACCAGAATCAAAATCCACCTCTACCTCATCCCCTCATCAATGCCCTTGCTTGCTTCCGGACACTCAATGATCGGAAGTCCAATGTTGATTGCATTTCTGTAAAAAAATTCTGGCAAATGTCTCTGCGATAACACAGCTGACACCAGCTGCCTTAATAGCGATCGGCGCATGTTCACGGAAGAACCGCAGCCAAAATTCTTAGTTGCTACAATAATATCACCCTTCTGTACTCTTTTTACAAAAGTATTATCAATATCCTCCATGCAATGAGTTGCCAGTTCTGCCGGGTCTGAAGAATTCAGATAACGTGCCGGAATAATAACATCTGTATCAACATTATCTCCATATTTAAAAGCTCTGCCTTTTGCCTGCATGATAAGTACTCCTCCTTATAATCCTAATTCTTCCGGTGCACAAATATAACCGGTTACTGCACTTGCTGCAGCTACTGCCGGGCTTGCCAGGTAAACTTCAGACTCCACATGTCCCATACGTCCTACAAAGTTGCGGTTAGTAGTAGAAATGCAGCGCTCACCAGCGGCCAGAATACCCATGTATCCACCAAGGCACGGTCCACAGGTAGGTGTACTTACAACTGCTCCAGCCTCAATGAAAATCTTAAGAAGCCCCTCTTCCATTGCCTGCAGATAAATTGCCTGAGTCGCAGGAATCACAATACAGCGAAGCCCTTTCTTAACCTTGCGTCCCTTCAGAATCTGAGCTGCAACACGAAGGTCGTCAATACGGCCATTCGTACAGGATCCGATTACAGACTGGTCTACAACAACCGGCTCTCCAATCTCAGAAATGGTCTTAGTGTTCTCTGGTAAATGAGGGAACGCAACGGTTGGTTCCAATGTGCTAAGATCAATTGTGTACTCAGCTTCATAAAAACAGCATCCTCATCAGCCTCGTATGCTGTATACGGGCGCTTGGAATGCTCTTTCATATATTCGATTGCAAGATCATCAACCGGGAAAATTCCATTCTTTCCGCCAGCCTCAATTGCCATATTAGCAATAGTAAAACGGTCGTCCATAGACAGGTTTTTAATTCCCTCTCCCCACGAACTCCATAGATTTATAAACGGTACCTTAAACCAGCTCCGTCCACGCCGATCATTCCAATGATATGTAAGATAATCACATCCTTCCGGAAGGAGCGCGCTTATTGTAAGATATGTTGTCATGGACAAGGGTAAGCAATATTGTTATATATTCAGGAGGAATTTATGCAGGAAAATCTGTCTCTTTATCATATATTTTACACAGTCAGCCGCACTGGCAATATCTCAACTGCTGCTAAGGAGCTGTACATCAGCCAGCCTGCCATCAGCCGCGCCATTAAGAAGCTGGAAAGCAATCTGGACACCACTTTTTTCAAGCGCAGTTCCCGAGGCGTAACACTGACCTCCTGACGGTCAGATTCTATATGAAAAAAGCAAAAAGGAGCCTTCGACCTTCTTTCCGAAGGAGAAGATTCCATTCTTCACAATCGTTCCAGAGAGATTCCCAGGCTGCGCATTGGTGCCAGCACCACTTTATGCAAATATGTACTTATGCCCAGGCTGAAAGATTTCATTGCTGCCAATCCGCAAATCCGTATTACAATCTCCTGCCAGTCTACCTACCAGACCTTGAAACTTCTTGAGGAAGACAAAATAGACATCGGCCTGATCGGACGACCGCAGAAGCTATCCGGATACGAATTTTCGCCCCTGTTGCAGATCCAGGATACCTTTGTCGCTACACACCAATACCTGGAGAATCAGCACCAGCTTTTTTCCATCAGAACCCCTTCAGCACACTGCTACTTTCATGCTTCTTGACGAACAGAATATAACCAGACAGTCCGTCAATACCATGCTTCATGAGCACCAGATGCAGCTTGGTCACATTCTGGAAGTCAGTTCCATGGATCTTTTAATCCAGTTTGCACAGGTGGGCTTAGGAATTGCCTGTGTGATCAAAGAATTTGTAAAAATGATCTTGATAAAGAAATACTTGTGGAAGCGCCTCTGGGGGCTGACTTTTCCCATCAAGGGAAATCGGATTTGTATGCAAGAAAGGGAGCGAAAATCAGAAGCTTCTGACACAACTGGCAGAAATGAAAGAAATTCCGCTTCGCTACATAAAGGAAGCGCAAAAAAATCCGGGTTTCCCCGATTTACGGGTCCCTTCAGATGGGAATTTTTAAATTTCAAAAAATCCTGCCCGATTTTTCCCGTTTTCCCTTCAAACTTCCGCTTCGCTTTACACCGAGTAGCGCAAAAAAATCCGGGTTTCCCCGGATTTTTTTTGCTTAGTTATTAATAAGCTTATCTTCGCCGTTCCAGCTGTAGAGTTTACGGATTTCTTCGCCAACTTTTCAGATGGATGCTCAGAAGCTTTTTTCTCATAGCTTTAAAAAGTGAACCTGACGTCCAGCTGGGCTCATATCAAGCAGGAAGTCTTTTGCGAAAGTACCATCCTGGATATCGGAAAGGATTTTCTTCATTGCTTTCTTTGTATCGTCTGTAATGATCTTCGGGCCAGTGATATAATCGCCGTACTCAGCAGTGTTGGAGATGGAGTATCTCATACCAGCGAAACCAGACTGATAGATCAGGTCTACGATCAGCTTCATCTCGTGGATACACTCGAAGTAAGCATTTCTCGGGTCATAACCAGCCTCACACAGAGTCTCGAAACCAGCCTGCATCAGAGCACAAACACCGCCGCAAAGAACTGCCTGCTCACCAAAGAGGTCTGTCTCTGTCTCTACACGGAATGTAGTTTCAAGAAGACCAGCTCTTGCACCACCAATAGCAAGTCCGTATGCAAGTGCTTTGTCAAGTGCTTTTTCCTGTGTAATCCTGCTCAACAGCTACCAGACATGGAGTTCCTTTTCCAGCCTGATATTCGCTTCTTACTGTATGTCCTGGTGCCTTTGGAGCATTCATGGTAACATCTACATTCTTTGGCGGAACAATACATCCAAAATGAATGTTGAAACCATGAGCAAACATAAGCATATTGCCTTCCTCAAGGTTTGGCTCGATATCTTTCTTATACATATCAGCCTGTTTCTCATCATTGATCAGAATCATGATGATATCAGCCTTCTTTGCAGCCTCAGCTGCTGTATATACTTTAAATCCCTGCTCTTCGGCTCTCTTCCAGGATCTGCTGCCTTCATAAAGACCGATAATGACGTCACATCCGGACTCCTTCAGGTTCAATGCGTGAGCATGTCCCTGGCTTCCGTAGCCGATAATTGCGATTTTTTTGCCTTCTAATAAAGAGAGATTACAATCTTCCTGGTAAAAAATTCTTGCTGACATTTTCGTTTCCTCCTACTGTGTTAAAACTTAAAAATATATATCGTTAAGGGAATATATATGCATATTCTGTGTATGATTATTCATTCCAGAAATACGCCCCTTAGCAAACCAAATAAATAATCCTGCCTTCAGAATTCTCCGCCTGTGGCGGATTGCCTCCTGCGGCATCTGCCTGATCAGCGCTTCCGCAATTACAAAAATTTCACCCCATGAGAGCCTCTCTCAAGCCCCATAACACCGGCACGTGCCAGTTCCAGAATCTCGTAATCTCCCATAAGATCAATAAATGCCTCCAGCTTGGTCTTGCTGCCTGTCATCTCTACAATGAGAGAATCCTTGCTCACATACAACCTTGGCACGGAAAAAATCCGCAATGGAAACAATTCCCTGTCTCTGCTCCGGTGCGGCTGCAACCTTCACAAGAACAGTCTCACGAACTACGCTGTCAGACGGATCCAGGACCTTGATATCCCTTACATCAACAAGCTTCGCAAGCTGTTTCACAATCTGATCAAGAATTGCGTCATCTCCGCTGCACACTACTGTAATACGGGTATAATTCACATCCGCTGTAACTCCGGCAGTGATACTGTCAATATTATAACCACGACGGCTGAACATTCCGGCGATCCGGCTGAGTACACCTGACGTGTTGTCAACTAGTAAAGATAAAATCTTATTTTGCATAAATATAATCCTGCTTTCGTGCTTCAGATTGATATGGTTATCATTATAACAACATAATTTATTTTGTCAATGCTACACTTCAAAAAAGTTTTAATGTTTTATAGCATTAAAGCACTTTTTATTCATATAACACACTTGCATTCCACTATTAACATATTTACACAGCATGAAGTATCTATATTTTACGTAAATATTTTATATCAGATATTTACTCTGCAGGTCTGTCACTGTCTTTTGGTTCAGGTAAAGTCCTCTTCTCAAAAAGCGCTCCACATTTCCATATTCCGCATAAATCGTCCGAAACATTCTGTCCAGATATTCTTTTTTACCCTGAAAAGCGCTGATACTTTATTTACATTTGCAATACTGTCCAGTCTGTTTGCCTCAAGGTAACGTAGCATATAATCCAGTTCTCCTGCCAGGCACACATTGGAACGTATAAAATCCTCCCGGATCACATCTCTGTGAACTCCAAGAGCACAAAGAAGAAGGGCTGTCACTACCCCCCCACTCTGTCTTTTCCGAAGCTGCAGTGCCAGAGAGCAGCACCATTTTCGTGATGCAGCAGTACATCCATAAATCTGGCACATTGTTTCACTGAATACTGATCCTTTACAAAATTCTCATACTGCTGCTCGATCAGACTCTCTATATCGCCATCATACTCCAGAACCTTTTTCAACATATCATTTGTCTGCAGTATTCCCAAAACACTTTTCGGAGAATCACTAATAGTCTCTTCATCGATCATGGGGATGTGATAATATTCCACACCCTTTACTACAATGTCTGGTCTTTCATTTCGTTCCAGCTGGTCTCTGAGATCAATCACGGTCTTCAGCTTGCAGTCCTCCTGCAAAACATGCTGATCAGCCATGGAAGCATGATAAAGATTTCCGCTTCGAATAAGCTTCCTGGGAAGGATATGACGCCCATCCTTTGTGGCGATTGCCCCAAGATCTCTTGTATTGGAAAGACTCTGCATCGTAATCCGTCCGCCCTTGGGAAATCCGGTAGCCATTTCCGGATTGAAAAGTTTCAGAATCCGCAGGCAGTCCTGTGCCTCATGCTCCGTCATCTCAAACTGATATCGCTTCTTTCTCCTGGTAATGATCACCAGATAATTAGAGATCATCTGCTTCACTGCTTCTTCTGCGTTTTCGCCTTCCCGATGGATATACGCCCAGACAATATCTCTGCAAGGAAGATTATTCTGTATCATATGTCTGAAAAAAGATCAGATTTCCATCTTCTACGCGAATCTTACCGTATCTCATATTTCTCCTCCATTCGTTGCCTTTCATTCTTACGATACCACAGAAAACAAAATTTGACAATTATTGGAAAAAGTTTATAATCAAAAAAAGATATGTCGGGGTTACTGTGAACAGAATGAACAGCAACATGTCGGCAAACTTAGAAAGGTGAATTTTTATGGATAATCTGATTTTTTGCCTCAATGCAACCATTCCTTTTTTTGACCCTTATGCTGGGTTATTTTCTTCGAAAAAAATTAATCTTTATGATGATTCCTTTGTTGCACAGATGAACAAATTTGTATTCAAGGCAGCCTTACCCGCACTTTTGTTTATGAATGTGGCTGAATCAGATTTTATTAAAGTTTGGGATACAAAGTTTGTTCTCTTTTTGTTTTGGCGCTACGTTTTGCAGCATTGCCATTTCTATCGGTCTTTCCTTCCTGCTGAATCCAAGGGACATACAGGGAGAATTTGTCCAGGCCTCTTACCGCAGCAGCGCGGCAATCCTCGGCATTGCTATCATCCAGAACCTTTATGGAGATGCTGGTATGGCACCTCTTATGATCATAGCAAGCGTTCCGCTCTATAATGTAATGGCAGTTATGGTTCTCTCTTTTATGAAGCCTGACAATCAGGGAATGAACAAACAGATGCTCTAAAAACCTTAAAAGGAATTGCCAGCAACCCTATTATTCTTGGAATCCTGGCAGGTCTTATCTGGTCTGTCCTTCGTCTGCCTCTTCCAACGATCCTTTCCAGTACTGTCAATAACCTCGGAAAAACAGCCACACCTCTTGGACTGATGGCCATGGGTGGTGCCCTTCATTTTGGAAAAGCTTTTTCCAGATTAAAAGCAACTATCGCCTGCACTTTTATGAAGCTGATCGGCTTTTGCACCATTTTTCTTCCAGTTGCTGTCAGACTTGGATTTACCCATGATAAGCTGGTTGCCATTCTGATCATGCTTGGTTCTGCTACCACAGTAAGCTGTTATATTATGGCAAAAAACATGGGGCACGAAGGGTCTTTTTTCCTCCAGTGTCATTATGCTCACTACATTATTCAGTGCTTTTACTCTCACTATCTGGCTGTTCATTTGCAAGAGTTTAGGATTGATTTAATGGATTCTGTTATATATCCCTGTCAATGCCAGACAGTATCTCATACAACGCCTCCAGGCTATATGGCAAAATATTCTCATCAATCTGGAATTTCGGATGATGCAGCGGATAACCCTTATCAGAATTCCTGCCAGAAATACACTGAACAAGCCCTTTGTATGTAAAAATACCGATAGGCATTGTCTCCGGACAAAAACAGCTGCTCTTCGCCTTCCAGAAGAAACTGTTCTCCAAATATCTTCCTTCCTGCAGTTTCCGCAATCCTGGTAAGCTCCGGATCATTTGCAAAAGGCAGAACCGCAGGCTTTGGATATGCCAACTCGATCCTTGTTCCCGTCCTTGCTTCTATTTCATTCAAGGTTTCCTTCATCCGCTTATCCAGCGCCTGGTAATCTTCTTCATAAGCAGCCCGGATATTTCCCCGCAGAGTCACAAGATCTGTAATAATATTAGAGTATTCTCCACCATGAATGGTTCCGATTCCGATCAGGCAGGGACCTTTTCCTTTATACGCTTCATTAAGATCATGAAGGGCTTTTTACCACCAGGGAAGCCGCATAAATACTGTCAATTCCCTTATGAGCCTCACACCAGTGGCTGGATTTTCCATGAACACGGATTTCCATGCCATTGATCATAGCCGAAGCCTGTCCCTCATGCACTGCCATTCCAAAAGACTGATCCACTGCGTAATGAAACATGAGAAAATATCTGGTTCTCCATCAAGGGCACCTGCTGCCAGCATTCGCTTGGCACCTTCACCGATTTCTTCAGCAGGTTCAAAAAGAAACCGCATCCGCACTGGAAAAGCCTCTCCCTCTTCCGCCAGAATCCTCGCCAACACCAACGCCGAAGCCACGATGCCATCATGACCACGGGCATGCATGACTCCGGCATTTTCCGATGCGTAAGACAGTCCGGTTTGTTCCTGTATAGGAAGTGCATCCAGCTCTGCACGAAGCACAACCTTCTTTTTTTGCCGGCAAAGCTGCCGCATCCTGACAGGGATGTCCGCAATGATCCCCGTAGGCTCCACAATCCGAAACCGGTAGCCTAGTTTTCCCAGATAATCCTGTATAAACGCTGAAGTCTCAAACTCCTGAAGCCCCAGCTCCGGATGCCTGTGGAAATGCCGCCGCAATTTTATCAGTTCTTCTTTGTATTTTTCAAATTTACATTGGTAATTTAATCCTTGTGTCATATCAGTCCCAGATGCTCCAGCCCGTTCTTAATCCCGTAATGAAAAATATCTGTTGTCACGTAATCAGCCAGCTTGATGCCGCATTTCCCATTGCCACCTTCGTCTTTGCATATTCGAACATAGACAGGTCATTATTGCTGTCACCAAATACAATGGTATCCTCATGTGCAATATCAAAAAATCCTGCATACAGCTGCAATGCCAACAGCCTTGGAAAAGCCTTTCGGGATCATCTCAATGGTATCCCCGGCAAGACCTTCCCCTACATGGCCAATAAACTCATAATAGTCCTCAAGCTCCGCACAGGCCTTCTCAGGATCACTTCCCGGCACGATCTTAGAACTGATCTTATTAATATGAAGGTCGTGTTCATACCCCTTAACAGGACGCCACTTAGCCCCCCAGAGCCTTTGTGATCAGATCAGCATACCAGTTAATATCTGTATTATACTCATCCTTATCGTAGTACATCCAATCAGCACCCTCCATCACCGGAATCATGCCATATTTCCGAAGCACCTCCACCGAATGCCATGCTGCCTCCGTGGTCATCTCCTTGTTAAAAAGCCTTTTGCCATCTTTCTCAATGGTACATCCACAGGCACTGATCATTCCTGTAAAAGGGATCTGTTCCAGATAATCAGGCACAAACGCCCTGCTTCTTCCTGTACACAGCCATGCCTGATGACCATTCTGCACCAGTTTTGTAATCGCCTCTACAGCACTGGCCGGTGTCCCCTTTTCAATATCACAGATCGTACCATCAGCATCAAAAAACACTGCTTTTTTGTGAATCTGCTGTCTGCTTCCTGTAGAAGAAGCACCTTCATAACTTCTTTCGAAAATGTTATCAGGCATAAAATACCCCCCGCAAGCTTTACAAAGTCGCAGGTATCTTTCACACCGGCAGTCTCATAAGGAGAATGCATAGCCAGCTGCGGCAGTCCAATATCTACTGTATTTAAAGCCACCTGCGTATTGGAAATATTTCCCAGAGTGGAGCCGCCGGCTACGTCCCGAACGATTCACGTAAACCTGACAGGATACCCCCCTGCCTCTTTACAGAGTTCCTTAAACATCGCTGCCGAAATACCATCTGTGCAGTACTTCTGGTTCGCATTATACTTCACCGCAATTCCGGCATTAATATGCGGTCGGTTCACCGGATCCGCCTTCTCAAGGTAGTTCGGATGAATCGCATGTGCATTATCCGCAGAGATCATAAAGCTCTTTGCCAGAGAGATCAGATAATCCTCGTAGCTTCTTCCAAGCCCCAGATTAATGCGAAGGAGGGTATCCCGAAGGAAAGTAGATGCAGCCCCTGCCTGGTGCCGCTTCCCACCTCTTCATTATCCATTACCATATGTACACAGATGCTCTTCTCATTTTTTCCAGCAATCAGTCCTTCCATAGAGGAAAAAAGCGCACTGCAGATCATCCAGTCTTGGCGCAGAGACAAATTCCTCCTCACTGCCCCAAACCGTACCAGGCATGCGGTTATAAAGGAACAGATCATGTCCCAGAATGTCTCTTCTTTCACCCCTGCTGCCTCTGCCACAGTTTTAAAGAAAGATCCCTTAGCGCTCTCCAGGCCATAAAGAGGAAGCATATCCTTCTGCACATTATACTTTATAACCGCTGTTCGCCTCACGATTCATATGGATAGCCAGATTCGGGATCATCAACATATCTTTGTCCACAGTCACAAGCTTCTCACAAATCTGTTCATCCTCCTTCACGATCAGACGTCCAGCCACAGAAAGGGGGCGGTCAAACCAGGGAGCCAGAAGCGCACCACCATAAAGTTCCACATTCAGCTTCACATACCCATTTTCCACCATCTCTGGATTCTCCTTGATCTTCAAAGACGGGGAATCACTGTGGCTTGCAATAATATGGAACACGTCGCTGGAAACCTCCGGCACGGTAAATGCAATGATTGCCGAATGATTCCGGATCACAAAATACTTCCCACCGTTTTTTATCTCCCAGTGCTCATCTTCCTTTAACTCTGTAAATCCATTCTCCGTAAATCTTGTTTTCATCATCTCCACTGCCTGAAATGCAGTAGGGGCTCTCTTTGATAAATGTAAGTAATTTCTCTGCTGTATGATTCATTTCTAAACTCCTAAATATTTTTCTATACTTTTCCCTTTGCCACACCCCCCTGCAATCGTTTTGCGAGCCCCGCTCGCCAAAGTGATAAGTCATACCACATTTGAACCAGTTCCAACCGATACACAGGGGAAGTGGCGGCGGGTACTGCTTGTGGGGCTTGGGGATTTTCGGCAGATTTGCGAGCATAGCAACACTCTCAATCTTTAATAATCAACGCCATAAACACCATATCCGTATTCCCCGTATTCGCCAGTCCATGACCTCTTCCATCTGGTGTAAAGGTAATATCGCCTGCTTTCACATGTCTCCAGGAAGTCCCATTGTCATTATATTCCCCTTCCCCGGTCAGAATATAATAGGTCTCACTCTCCCCCATAATGCATATGAAAACCAAGAGAACATCCCGGTTCCAGAGTCACCTCTGCATAAAGCCCACACTTCCCATTTAACTGCTGCTCATCCAGCAGCTCCTTGATAATCACATGTCCATTCCCCTCACACATATGCTCAATACGATTGATCTTCATATCCAGACTCCTCCTTCGTAAAAGGGCACATCCCCAGCTTTCGCCAGAGATGCGCCCCCTGTTTTTCAGCTTTCTTCAATTTAATTACAAACTCTTGATCCTGTCAATGGCTTTTCAGAGTATTCTCATAAGTTCCAAACGCAGTCAGACGGAAATAGCCCTCTCCATGAGAACCAAAACCAGAACCTGGCGTACCAACCACATTTGCATTTTTAAGGAGATAATCAAAGAACTCCCAGGAAGTCATTTTATCCGGTGTTTCCAGCCAGATATAAGGCGCGTTCACACCACCGGAAACAGAAGCCAGCTTTTGTCAGCTCATCATGGATCAGCTTTGCATTTCTCATATAATAGCCAACCTGATCCTTCAGCTGAGCCTTACCTGCCTCAGAATAGACAGCCTCTCCTGCCTTCTGTATATAAGGAGCACCGTTAAACTTGGTTCCGTGACGTCTTGCCCAGAGACTGTGAAGCTCTACACCATCACGCACCAGTTCCTTCGGAACAACCGTAAAGCCAAGACGAACACCAGTAAATCCGGCATTCTTAGAAAAGCTTCGAAGCTCGATGGCACAGGTTCTCGCACCCCTCGCACTCATAAATGGTATGCGGTACATCCTCTTCAGAAATATATGCTTCATAGGCTGCATCATAAATAATCACGCAGCCGTTTTTGTTGGCATAATCCACCCATTTCTGCAATTCATCCTTTGTAATAGCAGAACCGGTCGGATTATTTGGAAAGCAAAGATAGATCAGATCCGGCACTTCTGATGGAAATTCCGGCAAAAATCCATTCTCCTTGCGGCATGGCATATAGATCACACCGTCAAAATTTTCACGAACCGTATTATACTCTCCGGTACGGCCCGCCATAACATTGGTATCCACATAAACCGGATAAACCGGGTCACACACAGCAACCTTATTATCTGTTCCAAAAAATCTCCTGAATATTACCGGAATCACTTTTTGCACCATCAGAAACAAAAATCTCATCTGCTGCAACATCGCATCCTCTGTCCTGGTAATCGTTCTTTGCGATTGCCCTTCTCAGAAATTCATACCCAAGATCTGGCGCATAACCGTGAAAAGTCTCTGCGTGAGCCATCTCCTCGACTGCCCCGTGAAGAGCATCAATAATAGCCGGAACCAGCGGCTGTGTCACATCACCAATACCAAGGCTGATCACCTCTTTATCCGGATTCTCTTCTTTATAGGCACGCACTTTTTTTTTCCAATTGTAGAAAAAAGATAGCTTCCTGGCAGTTTTAAATAATTATGATTAACGGTAACCATCTGATTATCCTCCTGTAAATCTACTTTCTCTTCTCAACCTCAGCCAGCAGCGCCTCTCTCTCACGCTTGCCGGGTTTGCCTTGCCCTTCATTTCCTTCATGATCTGACCGACAAAGAAGCCCATAACCTTCTCTTTACCTCCAAGAAACTCAGACAGCGGTCCAGGATTTTCATCCAGAATCCTGCTGATGGTGCTGCTAAGAAGCCCGGTATCCTCCACGATCTTTAAACCATGCTCTTCCACATAAGCTACCGGATCAATATCCTCGTCAAACACTTTTTCAAATACTTTCTTGGCGTTCTGTGGGCTTACCTCCTTCTTATCGACCATTGTAAGAAGATCTGCAAGATGCTGCGGTGTAAATCTTAACTTCTCAGCCTCAATGCCTTTTTCCTTCACAAGACGAAGCACTTCCACCATAAACCAGTTTGCCGCCTTCTTCGGGTTGCCGCTCAGCGTAGCCACATCTTCAAACAAAGCAGCCAGATGTCTGGACTCTGTAAGAATCTGGGAATCATACTCCGGAAGACCAAACTCACTCTGATAACGGGCAGCCTTCTCCTCCCGGAACTCCGGCAGCTCACTTCTGATTTTTTGCGATCCACTCATCAGAAATATGGATCGGCGGAAGATCCGGATCTGGGAAATAGCGGTAATCTTTTGCATCCTCCTTAGAACGCATTGCATGAGAAGACTCTTTATTGTCATCCCATCTTCTGGTCTCCTGGGTAACGCTTTTTACCCATCTCCAGAAGCTCGATCTGACGCTCTCTTTCGCCCTCAATAGCATGTGCTATGGCCTTAAAAGAGTTCAGGTTCTTCATCTCTGTTCTGGTTCCAAGTGTATCGCTTCCCTGCCACTCACAGAAAGGTTCACATCAGCACGCATGGAGCCCTCCTGAAGCTTACAATCGGAAACACCCAGATACTGCATGATACAACGAAGCTTTTTCCAGATAAGCGATAACCTCATCTGCACTTCTCATATCCGGCTCAGAAACGATCTCGATCAGAGGAACGCCGCTTCGGTTGTAATCTACCAAAGAGCAGTCCTCCCACTCATCATGGATCAGCTTACCTGCGTCCTCCTCCATATGCATCTCATGGATCCGGACTTTTTTTCTTACCAGCTTCTGTCTCGATCTCCACAAATCCATCATGGCAGATTGGCAGATACAGCTGGGAAATCTGGTAGTTCTGTGGATTATCCGGATAAAAATAGTTCTTACGGTCAAATTTGCAATACTGATTGATGCTGCAGTTTGTGGCAAGTCCTGCGCGCAGAGCAAATTCTACCACCTTTTTGTTTAATACCGGAAGAGAACCTGGCATACCGGTACACACCGGACAGGTGTGGGTATTGGGTGCCCCTCCAAATGCTGTGGAGCAGCCGCAGAAGATTTTGGTCCGGGTTGCCAGTTCTACATGAACCTCAAGGCCGATAATAGTCTCATACTGTTTCATGCTCTCTTACCTCCTTCCTCTGGTGTTCCAAAATCTCCTCTTACGCTTTCATAGGCATGGGCAGCACGAAGGATCTTTCCTTTCCATAAAACAGTCTCCGATCATCTGGATTCCGATTGGAAGTCCGGCACTGTCTTTTCCGCAGGGAACTGTAATTCCGGGAAGTCCGCAAAGATTTACGGCAACTGTATAAATATCCCCAAGGTACATTGCCATAGGGTCTTTTAAGCTTTCTCCGATCTTCGGCGCTGTATAAGGAGCTGCCGGGGCAAGAAGCACGTCATATTTTCCAAAAGCCTGATCAAACTCTTTTTTAATAAGTGCTTTGGTGCGCAGGGCTTTCAGATAATAAGCATCGTAATAACCAGAGCTTAAAACAAAGGAACCAAGCATGATACGACGTTTTACTTCTTTCTCCAAAGCCCTCCGTTCTCGTACGTTTATACATATCATGAAGCCCGTCATATTCTTTTGCACGATAGCCATATTTTACGCCATCAAAGCGCTCCAGGTTGGAGCTTGCTTCTGCGCTGGCAATAATATAGTATGCCGAAATCATATATTCCATAGTTTTGACAGAGAAAAATTCTACAATTGCTCCCATCTGGGTCAGCACTTTCAGGGTTTCCATAAAGGCATCTTTTACCTCTGGCGAAATTCCCTCTGACAGATATTCCTTCGGAACACCAAATTTCATTCCTGTAATCTTATCTGTCATCTCACTGGAAAAATCCAGGTCTTTTCGGTCAATGGAAGTACTGTCTTTCGGATCATGGCCAGCGATCACTTCCAAGTGCTGCGCAATCTGCCACATCTTTTTCCAATCGGTCCGATCTGATCCAGAGAAGAGGCATATGCAACCAGCCCATAACGGGAAACCGTACCATAAGTAGGCTTCATTCCTGTTACACCACAATAAGAGCTTGGCTGGCGGATGGAACCTCCGGTATCAGAGCCCAGTGCCAGATAAGCCTCTCCTGCTGCTACAGCTGCACAGGAGCCACCGGATGAGCCGCCTGGAACATGCTCTGTATTCCATGGATTTCTGGTAATGCCATAGGCAGAAGTTTCCGTCGTGCTTCCCATGGCAAACTCATCCATATTTGTTTTTCCGATAATAATCATTCCTGGATCACCTCTGCCTGATACTGGGGAACAAATCCTTCCAGAATTTTTTGACGCACAGGTAGTAGGTTTTCCTCTACACACAAATGTTATCTTTGATGGCAATGGGAACACCGGCAAGAGGACCGGTATAAGTTCCGTCCTCAATGCCTTTTTTCCACCTCTTTTGCTCTTGCATACGCTTCTTTTTTATAAGTGTCCAGATATGCGTGGATTCTGTTATCTTTTTCCTCTATTTTAGAAAAGACATCCTTGACGCCGTCCAGAACACTGACCTCATGTTTTTTAATCTTATCAGCCAGCTGTAAGGCTGTTAATTTTTCTAATTCCATGTGAATGTCTCCTATCCTATGGTCTTTGGAACCTGATACTGTCCTTCTTTGGCTTTTGGCGCATTTGCAAGCATTGCCTCGCTGTTGTCACCATTTGTAACTTCATCCTCACGAAATACATTCTGGTCGCCAAAAATATGGGACATTGGTTCAACACTGGATGTATCCAGTTCATCCAGCTTATCTACATAATCAAGCATTTCCTGCATATCTTTTTTTTGCCTTTTTCCTTCTCTTCTTCTTAGAGGGAAAGCTTGGACAGGATGCAAACATTTTCCATTGTTTCATCGTCAATCTGTTTTGCCATTTTCTCATCCTCCTGCACAGAAATTATTACGCTCCACTCTGGATCCATACCAAAATCTTTTCTGGATATCCAGCTTTTTATGGCTCCAGTCTGTTCAGGTCTCTTGGGAACAGGCATGCCTCACGGACATTTTCCTCCCCGAGAAGCTGCATGGTAAGACGTTCCAGACCGATTCCAAGACCACCATGAGGAGGCATACCGTATTTAAATGTATCCAGATACTGTTCCATTCCTTCTGTCTCCATACCTCTGTCCTCTATCTTTTTTCAGAAGGGCATTGTAATCGTGAATTCTCTGTCCGCCTGTTGTGATCTCAAGGCCGTGGAAAAGCAGATCAAAGCTTAACGTAAATCTGGTATCCTCTGGATCATCCATTGCGTAGAACGGACGCTTCTTAGATGGATAATGGGTAACAAAAACAAAATCCGCATTATATTCTTCTTTAAAATACTGACCAATCAGGGCTTCTTCTTCCGGCTCCAGATCGAATGGATTTCTGATCTTACGGTTGTATTTCTTCGCAACCAGCTCTTTTGCCACATCAAAACGAACTGCCGGAATCCTGGAAGCATCTGGAAGCTCAACCTTCAGGATCTCCAGTTCTTTTGCATAATCCTCTTTTAAAAAGCTTCATTGCATACTGCAAAAAGCCAGTCTCCATAGCCATGATCTCTTCAAAGCTATCAATATAGCCCATCTCAAAATCAAGACTGGTATATTCATTTAAATGTCTTTTGGTGTTATGTTTCTCAGCACGGAAAACAGGTCCGGTCTCAAATACTCTGTCAAAAACTCCCACCATCATCTGTTTGTAAAACTGTGGGCTCTGAGCCAGAACAGCCGGTTTATGGAAATAGCTGAGTTTAAACAGGTTCGCGCCTCCCTCAGCACCTCTGGCTCCGATCTTCGGCGTATGGATTTCCGTAAATCCATTTTCATAGAGATAATCACGAAAAGCCCTTGTCAAAGCTTCCTGGATTTTAAATCTTGCGCGCTCCTGAATATTGCGGAGGGAAAGGGAACGGTAATTTAATTTGGCTTCCAGAGAAGTATTCAGCTTCCATTTATCGATTGCAAGAGGAAGAGGTTCAGCCGGAGAAGACAGCACCTGAATTTCACGAATGTGAAGCTCTCTGCCATGAGGCGCTCTCTCTTCTTTATTTACAACACCTTTTACTCTTACTGTCATGCCTTCTTTCAGATCATGAATGGAAAAATCAACATCCTCATTTACTAAAACGGTCTGAAACAGACCCTCTCTTCTTCTGATAATTACAAATGCGACATCTCCCATGTTGCGGATACTGTGAATGGCGCCCTCCAGGATGGCTTCCTGATTCAGAAGTTCTTCTCCCATCAGTGCATCCCAGCTGCTCACTTCTTTTTTCCAGCTTCCATCCAAAAACTCCATTTCCTCATCCTCCATTTCCTAAAATCATAAAAATATATCTTATAAAAACCCCAGCCAGAATTTCTGAAAAATCCTATACAACAGGATTAGAATTCTGCCTTAGACTATACCTCATCATATAACAGCATCAGAACCATCTGAGCTGTCTCTACCATATTTGTCCCGGAATCCATACTGCATTTCTGAATGTACCGGTATGCATCTTCTTCGCTTAAATGGTTTCGCTCCATAAGAAGAAACTTTGCGTTGGAAATGTAATTCTGCTCTTTCCAGGAACGCGTTTTCGGTTTCTTCTTCTCTTTTTTTTTAGCCGCCGCTCGATCTGGGACAACATCATATCCACCGTGTTTACCAGGTCGCTGACTTTCATTGGCATTTCCACAGTAAGGACGGATGTAGGCGCTTCCGCAATCACTCTTCCAGATGCCAGCAACAGCATTTCAAAATATGAAGGAATATCTTCCAGCACATCCCGGTAATACCGGTCCGTCAGCTTATAACCACAGATCAGAATACCTCCGTCCAACTCACTCATGCTGGCAAGTGCTGTTGAAGCAGTTGAACATACCGCAGCTACAGAAAAACCGTGCCGGTTCAATATGGTACGTATTTTCTTTGCGTCATCGATTTTCGGTAATGCAATTACAATGCTGCTGTTCATACCATGCTACTCTCTTATCTTAAATCTTGTATAAATACTGGCTGATTTCCCACTCGCTTACCTGTCTCATATAATTCAGCCATTCTTCCTTCTTGGCAGCTGCATATTCCTCACAGAACTTTTTACCAAGTACACTCTGGATCCAGGTGCTATTCTCGAAATGTGTAAGGGCATCATCCAGGTTCAGCGGAAGATTTCCAATATTCATAGCTTTCTGGTCAGATTCGGAAAAAGAACGATCCGATGCCTTGGTAGGATATAATTTCTGCTGAATTCCATCCAGACCGGCTGCAATGCAAAGCAAACACAAGGTAAGGATTTGCAGATGCATCTGGGCTTCGAAGCTCGATTGCCAGGCTGTCTGATCTTAAATTGGAAATACGGATCAGAGAGTTCTGGTTATTCTTTGTCCAGGTCAGTTCTGTAGGAGCATCATAGCCAGGTACAAGTCTCTTGTAGGAATTCACAAGCGGATTGGTAATGGCAGCCATCTCTTCACTATGTGCAAGAAGACCACCGATAAAATGATAAGCATCCTCGCTGAGACCATTTACATCATCAGGATCAGCAAATATATTTTTTCCATCTTTATACAATGCAAAATGAATGTGCATACCGGAACCATTCACCTCAGCTCTCGGCTTTGGCATAAAGGTTGCATGAAGTCCATGCCGTTTTGCAATGGTGCGGACTGCCATTTTAAAAAGTCATCACACAGTCAGCCATTTCATTTGCACCGGAAAATTTAAAATCAATCTCATGCTGTGCCGGAGCGGTTTCATGATGGGAAGATTCAATTTCATATCCCATATCTTCCAGATTCAGAACCATATCACGTCTTGCATTTTCTCCCAGATCCAGCGGGCTGATATCCAGATATCCGGCTTTTTCATGAGTCAGTGTAGTGGGAATTCCATTATCATCTGTGTGGAATAAGAAAAACTCACATTCCGGATCCACTTCACAAACATAACCTTCCTTAGCAGCCATCTCTACTACCTGTTTCAGAATATATCTCGGGCTTTTCTCAAGCGGTGTTCCATCTGAGCGGTAGATATCACAGAGCAGTCTGGCTACCTTTCCCTGCTGCGGACGCCACGGAAGAATGGTAAACGTATTATAATCCGGATGTAAATACATATCCGGCTCTTTCTCCCCTTGCAATTCCGGCAATGTAGGAGCTGTCTACTACATATTCATTATCCAGTGCCCGGGGGAGCTCCCGAGCTGTAATCGCAATATTTTTCAAAGTACCGAACATATCGGTAAACTGAAGACGAATGAATTCTACATCCTCGTCTTCTGCCATCTGTAACACTTCTTCTCTGGTGTAATTCCCCATGGTGTTCTCTCCTTCTTTCACTCTCATGCCCTCATCCATCCATTACGCATGACTTATTTAAACAAAAAGGCGCACTTCAAAAGATACCCTTCTGAAGAACGCCCTTGTTCATGGAGGTAATTATAGCAATGAGGTCATGCTTTGTCAACTTATTTTTTACCACTTTACCATATCAGCGTTGTATAAAATGATGTACAAAATAAATATTTTGTATCAGAACGGAAAATCGGGAGCAAATTTAGTTTGCCCCCGACCATACTTTTTTTTATATACTCTCTTTTTTATTTTCCCGGCAACGATTCAGCAGGTATTATTCCACAAAGCATTTTTACCAACTTACAGATAAGAATATCCCATCAGGGATTCGTCCACTGCCTTTTCGGCTTCTCTTCCTTCACGGATTGCCCATACTACCAGGGACTGGCCTCTGTGCATGTCTCCTGCTGTGAAAACCCGCGGTACACTGGTCTCATAGGCCTCCGGTTTTGTCTCTACATTAGTTCTTGCAGTTGTTGCAACCTTAAATGCATCGGTTACGTATTTCTGGCTTCCAAGGAAACCAGCTGCGATCAGCACCAGGTCTGCGGGGATCACTTCTTCCGTTCCCTCGACCGGAACCATCATCATACGGCCTGTTTTGGCATCTTTCTCACTTTTCAGCTTTACGATCCTGGCCTTGCAGACATTTCCGTTTTTATCTTTGATAAATTCAGTAACGGTTGTCTGGTAAACCCGGGGGTCATGTCCAAACACTGCAATAGCCTCTTCCTGGCCGTAGTCGGTTTTCAGGACCTTCGGCCACTCCGGCCAGGGATTGGAAGCAGCACGCTCTGTCGGCGGCATTGGCATCATTTCCAGCTGTGTTACAGATTTGGCGCCGAGACGTACGGAAGTACCCACACAGTCATTTCCGGTATCACCACCGCCAATTACCAGCACATGTTTGCCTCTTGCCTCTTCATAAGGAGCTTTGGTAAAATCGCTGTCCAGAAGAGTTTTGGTGACTTTTTCAAGAAGTCTACTGCGAAATAAATTCCTTTTGCATCACGTCCCGGAACTTTAATGTCTCGTGGATTGGATGCTCCGCAACAAAGGATTACACGGTCATATTTCTTCAAAAGTTCCTCTGCTGTAATATCCACTCCAACATTTGTATTTGTCACAAATTTCACACCCTCAGCTTCCATCAGCTTCAGTCTTCTGTCGATCACAGATTTCTCCAGCTTCATATTTGGAATGCCGTAACGAAGAAGTCCGCCGATCCGGTCACTTCTTTCGAATACAGTTACATTGTGACCTCTTCTGTTTAACTGCTGTGCTGCTGCCAGTCCGGAAGGACCGCTTCCGATAACTGCTATGGTCTTTCCTGTACGAACCTTCGGAGGCTGTGGAACAACCCAGCCTTCTGCATATGCAGTCTCAATGATGGCACGTTCATTTTCCTTAGTGGAAACAGGCTCTCCATTTAAGTTGCAGGTACAGGCTGCCTCGCAAAGTGCAGGGCACACACGGGAGGTAAATTCCGGGAAGCTGTGTGTCTTGTTCAGACGAAGAAACGCCTGTTTCCAGTTTCCGGTAAATACCAGATCATTTGTCTCTGGCACCAGGTTGTGAAGCGGACATCCGGAAGCCATGCCGCCGATCATCATGCCTGCCTGGCAGAAGGGAACGCCGCAAGCCATGCAGCGTGCTCCCTGAAGTTTTTGTTTCTCTTTATTAAGAGGAGTACGGAACTCCTTGAAATTGGCAATTCTTACTTTTGGCGGCAGAACCTTTGCCGTCTCTCTGTTATATTCTAAAAATCCAGTCGGTTTTCCCACGATCTTCTGCCTCCTTAATGCTTAACTCCTATGCTTTCGTAGAATGCTTCCATCTGTGCCTGCTCACTGTTCAGACCTTTTTCTTCCAGCTTTGCACTTAATGTGATCATCTTCTTGTACTCATTCGGAATGAGTTTCTTGAAGTGAGGCAGATACATATCAAACTGATCCAGAACCTTCTGTCCAAGCTCCGATCCCGTTGCAGCTACATGTGCTTCGATCAGATTTTCAGTTCTTTTTTGTCATATTTGTTTTCCACTTTTTCGATGGAAATCATAGCCTTGTTCAGGTTCTTGTAAAGAACGTTATCCACATCCAGTACATATGCGATACCGCCGCTCATACCTGCTGCAAAGTTCTTTCCAGTCTTACCAAGTACGACTACGCGGCCGCCGGTCATGTACTCACAGCCGTGCTCTCCCACACCTTCCACAACTGCATTGGCACCAGAGTTACGAACTGCAAAACGCTCACCTGCCATACCGTTAATAAAGGCAGTTCCACTAGTTGCACCATAAAGAGCAACGTTGCCGACAATAATGTTATCTTCTGCTTTGTAACCGGCATTTTTCCGGAAGTCTTCAGGATCAGCTTGCCACCGGAAAGACCCTTTCCGAAGTAGTCGTTGCAGTCGCCGGTAAGCTTCAGAGTAAGACCTTTCGGGATAAAGGCACCAAAGCTCTGTCCTCCGGCTCCTGTACAATCAATCTCTACCGTGTCTTCCGGCAGTCCGTTTTTATTATTTCTGGTAATCTCCGCACCAAGGATTGTTCCGAATGCACGGTCTGTGTTCTTTACTTCTACCGAAAATCTGGTCTTCTCACCGCCATGAATTGCGCGACTGCATTTCTTCACAAGAACTTTTTTCTCATCCAGAGTCTTCTCCAGCTGGAAATTGTACTACTGCTTTCGGATCAAAGGTTACCTCGCTGCCAGCTTTTTGCATATGGATTGTTCAGGATTGCACTAAGGTCTACTTTACCTTTGTGCGGCTCATCAACTGCATCTGTAGCAACCAGAAGATCCGTACGTCCTACCATCTCTTTCAGACTTCTCACACCCAGTTTTGCCATATATTCGCGAAGCTCCTGGGCAATAAATCTCATAAAGTTTTCAACATATTCCGGTTTGCCTTTGAATCTCTTTTCTCAGCTCCGGATTCTGGGTAGCCACACCAACCGGACAGGTATCCAGGTTGCAGACTCATCATCATCACGCAGCCCATAGTTACAAGCGGTGCTGTTGCAAAACCGAATTCCTCTGCACCGAGAAGTGCTGCAATGGCAACGTCACGGCCACTCATCAGCTTACCGTCTGTCTCGATACGTACACGGTTACGAAGTCCGTTCATGATCAGTGTCTGATGGGTTTCAGCAAGTCCAAGCTCCCATGGAAGTCCTGCATTGTGGATGGAGCTTCTCGGTGCTGCTCCCGTTCCTCCATCATATCCGGAAATCAGGATAACCTGTGCACCGGCTTTTGCAACACCTGCTGCAACTGTACCGACACCTGCTTCAGATACCAGCTTGACAGAAATATCTGCATATTTATTTGCATTCTTAAGGTCATAGATCAGCTCTGCCAGGTCCTCGATAGAATAGATATCGTGGTGCGGTGGCTGGGGAAATCAGGCTGACACCAGGTGTGGAATGACGTGTCTTGGCAATCCACGGATATACTTTCTTTGCAGGAAGATGTCCGCCTTCACCTGGTTTTGCACCCTGCGCCATCTTGATCTGGATTTCTCTTGCTGATACAAGGTAACGGCTGGTTACACCGAAACGTCCGCTGGCAACCTGTTTGATCGCGGAGCATCTGTCATCGCTGCTTCCTGCAGAATCCAGTCTCTCGTCACTTTCACCGCCCTCACCGGTATTGGATTTTCCATGGAGGTGATTCATGGCGATTGCCAAGTGTCTCATGTGCTTCCTGTGAAATAGAACCGTAGGACATGGCACCTGTCTTAAATCGTTTTACAATATCCTCTACGCTCTCCACTTCTTCAAGAGGGATAGGTTATTTTCTGCATACTTAAAGTCCATAAGCGCACGAAGATTGCCGTGGTTTTCTTTATCCACCAGATCTGTGTACTGTTTGAACATCTCATAGCTGCCTGTTCTTGTGGACTGCTGAAGATGAATGGTTGCCGGATTGTAACGATGTTCCTCCCCTGGCTTCTCATCTTGTGTGCGCCTACGCTGTCCAGAGTCAGGTCTGTAGGAAGTCCTAACGGGTCAAATGCTTCTGAGTGAAGCTTCTCTACATTCTCTTCGATGTCTTCCAGTGTAATGCCTCCAACACGGCTTACAGTACCTGTGAAATATTTATCGATAACATCCTGAGATACACCAATTGCCTCAAAAATCTGAGATCCCTGATAGGACTGAATAGTGGAAATACCCATCTTGGAAGCAATCTTTACAATACCGCTGATAACTGCATGATTATAATCGTCTACGGCTGCATAATAGTCCTTATCCAGCATATGTGTGTCGATCAGCTCATGGATCGTATCCAGTGCCAGATACGGATTGACTGCACTTGCACCATATCCGAGGAGTGTTGCGAAATGATGTACCTCTCTCGGCTCACCGGACTCCAGAATAATAGCAAGAGAAGTACTCTTTTTTCGTTTTTACCAGATGCTGATGCACCGCGGAAACTGCCAGAAGGGACGGGATCGGCATATGGTTCTCATCCACGCCTCTGTCGGAAAGCACCAGAATATTGGCACCATCCCTGTATGCTTTATCAACTTCTACAAACAGACGGTCAATAGCACGCTCCAGCTTTGTGCTCTTGTAATAAAGAGTGGAGACAACAGCCACCTTGAAGCCTTCGTGATGCATTTCCTTAATTTTCAGCATATCTGTATTGGTAAGAATCGGATTGTTAATCTTTAATACCTTGCAGTTATCCGGAATCTGCTCCAGAAGGTTTCCGTCTTTTCCAACATAAACGCTTGTGCTGGTGACAATCTCCTCACGGATTGCATCAATGGGAGGGTTTGTTACCTGGGCAAAAAAGCTGTTTAAAGTAGTCAAATAAGTGGTCTGTTCTGTTTGGAAAATACTGCAAGCGGGGTATCCACACCCATAGCTCCGATGCTCTCTGCTCCGTTTAACGCCATGTTTCTGATGGAAGTACGATACTGCTCGTAAGTGTATCCGAAAGCCTTCTGAAGACGGGAACGCTGTTCCTCTGTATATTCTTCCATTCTTTCGTTTGGAATCTTGATGTCTTTTAACTGTACCAGATGACTATCCAGCCATTCACCGTATGGCTGTTTCTTCGCATACATCTCTTTTAATTCGTTATCATCAATGATCTTGCCCTGAACCGTATCTACAAGAAGCATTTTTTCCAGGATGGAGACGCTCTTTTAATACGATCTTCTCTTCCGGGATTGGCAGAACACCCACCTCTGAGGAAAGGATCATATAACCATCGGAGGTTATAATATCTGGATGGACGGAGACCGTTTCTGTCAAGGACTGCACCCATCACATCTCCATCTGAGAACAGGATAGATGCAGGTCCGTCCCATGGCTCCATCATAGTTGCATAGTACTGATAAAGTCACGTTTTGCCTGGGAAATGGTGTCATTATTTGCCCATGGTTCAGGGATTGTGATCATCACTGCAAGCGGAAGTTCCATACCGCTCATTACCAGAAATTCCAGTGTATTGTCAAGCATTGCAGAATCAGAACCATTTCGGTTGACTACCGGAAGGATTTTCTGCATTTCCCCTTCTAAGTATGGGGACTCCATATTTTCTTCTCTTGCAAGCATTTTATCCGCATTGCCGCGGATGGTATTGATCTCACCATTGTGTACCATAAAGACGATTCGGATGTGCTCTCTCCCAGCTCGGATTGGTGTTTGTACTGAATCTGGAATGTACCAGTGCAATCGCAGATTCATAATCCAGGCTCTGAAGGTCAGAGAAAAATGTACGAAGCTGTCCAACCAGGAACATACCTTTGTAAACGATGGTACGGCTACTCATGGATAATACATAAGTATTATCATTACTCTGTTCAAACTCACGTCTTGCAATGTACAGCATACGGTCAAACGGAAGTCCTTTTTCTACCTCTTCTGGCTTTTTTGATAAATGCCTGCATGATGTAAGGCATACATTCTCTTGCTCTTATGTCCGAGAACCTCCGTAACTACCGGAACTTCTCTCCAGCCAAGGAACTCCAGTCCCTTTTTCCACAATGATCTCAAACATTTTTTTTTGCCTGGGCACGTTTGATCTCGTGCTGCGGGAAAAAGAACTGTGCAATACCATATTCTCTTTCCTGGCCGATTTCGATTCCCTCTTTTTACAGGCTTTCTTAAAAATTTGTGGGAAATCTGGAGAAGGATACCTACACCGTCACCGGTTTTGCCTTCTGCATCTTTTCCGGCACGATGCTCCAGATGTTCTACAATCCTGAGCGCATTGGCAACTGTATCATGAGTTTTTTTACCTTTTATATTTACAACAGCACCGATCCCGCAGTTGTCGTGTTCAAATTCCTGGCGGTAAAGTCCCCTGCCTTTCCTTTATCACTTCTTTCATTTTCCTCATCCTTTCTATTGTTGATTAAGAGTTTCCTCTTTGTTTAATTTATCTACAGCTGCCTGGATAAATCCACGGAACAGCGGGTGAGCATGGTTTGGTCTTGATTTGAACTCCGGATGTCCCTGGGTTCCTACAAAGAATGGGTTTGCCGGAATCTCGATCATTTCCACAATGTGACCATCAGGAGAAGTTCCTGCTATGGTCATGCCTTTTTCTGCCAGTTCTTTGCGATATGCATTGTTTACTTCATAACGATGTCTGTGACGCTCATGAATCTCTTTCTGTCCGAAAAGTTCTAGGGATAAAGAACCATCCGCAAGCACACATGGATAACTTCAAGGCGCAGGGTTCCTCCAAGATCTTCCACATCCTCCTGATCCGGCATCAGAGCAATGACCGGATGTGTTGTTTCCGGTGCCAGCTCAATACTGTTGGCATCTTCATATCCAAGCACATGGCGGGCAAATTCCACAATAGCCATCTGCATTCCCAGGCAGATCCCAAGGTATGGGATCTTATGCACGCTTGCATACTGTGCAGCCAGGATCATTCCTTCTGTTCCTCTTCCGCCGAAACCACCTGGAACCAGGATTCCATCTACCTGGTAAAGCCTCTGATCCAGGTTCTTCTCGTTTAACTCTTCGGAATCGATCCAGGTAATCTCTACTTTCGCTTTACATGCGATTCCACCATGTTTCAGAGCTTCCACCACACTAAGGTATGCATCATGAAGCTGGGTATATTTTCCTACCATGGCAATGTTTACAGTTTTATCCGGATGGCGGAGATTTTCTACCATAGCCTTTCCCAGTCCGTAAGGTCTGGTTTTCTTTCAAGTCCCAATGACTGCATGACCACATCTGCCAGTTTTTCACGTTCCATCGCAAGTGGGGCTTCATACAGATACTCTACATCCAGATTCTGAAGTACATGGCTTACCGGCACGTTACAGAACAGGGCAATTTTTGCTCTCAGGTCGTCGGTCAGCGGATATTCACTTCTACACACCAGTACATCCGGCTGGATTCCCATTGCCTGAAGCTCCTTTACGCTTGCCTGTGTGGGTTTTGTTTTCATTTCTCCTGAAGCTTTCAGGTATGGAATCAGGGTTACATGGATAAGGATTGCATTTTCATGCCCCACATCATGCTGAAACTGTCTGATGGATTCCAGAAATGGCTGGCTTTCAATATCTCCTACTGTTCCGCCGACTTCGATAATGGCAATCCTGTTTTCATCCGGGGATTTTGCGCGATAGAAGCGGCTTTTGATTTCATTTGTAATATGAGGGATTACCTGTACGGTTCCTCCTCCAAAGTCTCCATGACGTTCTTTTTGTAAAACGGACCAATAAATTTTTCCGGTAGTTACATTGGAATTTTTATCCAGGCTTTCATCAATGAATCTCTCATAATGTCCCAGATCCAGGTCTGTCTCTGTACCATCGTCTGTTACAAAAACTTCTCCGTGCTGAATCGGGTTCATGGTTCCGGGGTCGATATTGATATAAGGATCAAATTTCTGCATTGTGACCTGAAAACCTCTTGCCTTTAAAAGTCGCCCAAGTGAAGCTGCTGTGATTCCCTTTCCCAGTCCTGACACAACACCGCCAGTGACAAAAACGTATTTTACTGCCATCTTTCGATTTCCTCCTCAATTGCTTTTAATGTGTTCTAATATGTAAAAAAAGGCGTCAAAGAGGAGGATTAGGGGGCACTTAACCTATCCATTTCTCTTTGACGCCTTTGTCAAAACAAATTCTTATTCAAAAATATTCTATATAATATATCATTTTTTTGGCTTTGTCAATCCACTTTTTGCTATTTAGTTGATTAAAAGTTCTTCAATGCGGACGCATTTGGGCAATGTGTATTACTCACTCGCCGGCGCAACGCTCCAGCAAACTAATCGCTAACTGCGACTAATGCGTTCGGGAGAGCCCTCACGCATAAGTCTCCGTAAGCGCTGGATTTTGCTTACGCTAAGGGCGCGCCTGAAATGGCTCGCTGGAGTAATACACATTGCCCAAATGCTGTGTACTGGCTGGGACTTGCTGGTTGGTAAGAACTTTTAACGAAGGGGAGGGGGCGATTGGTTTCCCGATACTTTCTTGACAACGATAGATTAGAAAAAAACAATAAAGTTGCGGGATACCAATTACTTCCCCCACCCCCGTTGTTGTCGTTACTGTTTCTTTCTTCCCTTTCCAGTAACCAGCGATTTTGCAATGTATATTCGCAAGCCGCGCATTTCAGGAGCGGTTTTAGTGGAGGCGAGATCCATGACTTACGGAGACTTAGGCGCGAAGGCTCTCCTGAGCGTCTTAGTCGTAGTTAGTCATTAGCTTGTCGGAACGTTGCGACGCGCGGCGGTGAATATACATTGTGAAATCGCGTCCGGGATAACGACCAACCAATTAAATAGCAATTTGGGGTATAAAAAAACAGATGCTGTCGGGATGCCATGCTGTCTCATATTTCAAGTCGTTCCCGGCAATATCTGTTTTTACGATTTTTATAGACACCTTAAAAGGTGCCAGTTTACAACTGCTTAATCAGGCAACTGCAAACTTCTGTAATGTACGGTTAAATTCCTTGCTCTCGCCATGGCACTGTACAGTAAGAACCTTTGTAAGATCCATGCTCAGAACTCCCAGAATGGATTTTGCATCAATGATGATTCTGTTATAGAAAACATCTATGTCAAAATCACATTTACCTCCTGCCCTTACGAATTCCTGAACATCCTCCTCCGCATTCAGCTTAATCTGCTTCTGACACATCGTTATCACCCTTTCTGTTTTACAGGAATTATAGTTTCCTTTTCTATCAAAATCAAAGACTCTTGAAAACGTTTTCCTTTGATCGAAGCAAATTATGCACCAAGTCTCGATATTTGTCAAGTTTTTTTCTTTCACATTTTTTTGTAACATTTCAGGAATAAATATACCGATTGCACAAATATGCGACCGGTATATTGGTAGTTATGCACTATTTTATTATTATGGAAGTTCTGAGACAACCTGCACAGGAAAAATTATTTCTCTTATATCTTATGAATTTCAAAATCATTTTGTAAATTATTCTCATCTGGAATTACCATCGGATACTTTCCGTCAAAGCATGCCTTGCAAATAGGAAGTCCACCTGCCATGCCCTCCAGATAATCAATCTCCATATAACCAAGGGGAATCGGCCCCTATCATCTTACAGATTTCTTCTGTGGAGTGCTGTGCTGCGATCAGCTGGTCATTGCTTGGCACATCGGTTCCGAAATAGCATGGATGTAAAAATGGCGGGGAACTGATCCTTACGTGCACTTCAAGAGCGCCTGCTTCTTTCAGCATGCGAATCAGATTTGCTATGGTAGTTCCACGGACAATAGAGTCGTCCACAAGCACAATACGCTTTCCTTTTTACAACAGCATCCAACACACTCAGCTTCAGATGAACGCTGGATTCTCTCTCTTTCTGAGTCGGTTTGATAAAAGTTCTGCCAATATAAGAATTCTTATAAAATGCAAATCGAATGGAATACCAGATTCTTCAGAAAATCCCTTTGGCTGCAGGAAGACCGGATTCCGGAACGCCGGTGACAAGATCTGCCTCCACAGGATAAGATTTTGCAAGGGATTTACCGCCACGGATACGGGCATCATAAACCTTTACACCATCCATGGTACTGTCAGTCTTGCAAAATAGATATATTCAAAAACACAGTGGGCACGTTTTTTCACAGTATCTGCAAGAGTCATGTCTGACTTCACGCCCTTACGGCTGATCGTAATCATCTCACCAGGTTCGATATCACGGATAAACTCGGCACCTACAGAAGTAAGTGCACAGCTCTCGGAAGCCAGCACGTAAGCATTGTCCCTTTTTCCAAGGCAGAGAGGCTTTAAGCCATAGGGATCACGGACTCCGATCAGCTTACGGGGACTCATGATCACAAGACCGTATGCGCCTTGCAGCTTCCTGGCTGTATTCAGAACCGCTTCCTCTACACAGCTGGTATGTACCCTCTCTCTGGCTACATGAAATGCGATCACTTCTGAGTCAGTGGTGGTATGAAAAACTGCTCCGCTCTGGATCAGGTCCCATTTCAGTGTCCCGGTGTTAACAAAGGTTTCCATTGTGTGCCAGTGCCAGACTTCCTTTTACATAAGATAAAACCAAAGGCTGTGCGTTCTCCGCAACGGATGCTCCTGTTGTGGAATAGCGTACATGTCCGATTCCGATATCACCACTCATCTTATGGAGTGTATCCTCGCGAAGCACCTCGCTTACCAGTCCAAGATCTTTGTGAAACTTAACATTTCCAATAGGTCCCTTAGTATCCGATACTGCCAGGCCACAGGCTTCCTGACCACGGTGCTGCAAAGAAGTCAGACCATAGTAAATAGAAGACGTCACATCATTTCCATCCAGGTCATAGATTCCGAAGACACCACACTCTTCTTTAATCTCTGCCATTTGTTTTCCTCCTCGGTACTGAGTTTTATTTTTAATGATCAAATCCAATCTCAGAAATGCATCCCATTTCGTCGATTTGGCGTATCGCCAAATAATTTACACCCAGGAACGTATCGTTATGCAGGCTCTAGAGCGTGTTTGAAAAAGGCTTTCTGCAAGATGTGCGTCACAATTTGTGGGAGATTTTGTCGGATGAGGGCGTCGTAGCGGGCTACGACAATCGGGCAAAATATACCGCAAAGTGGGGCGTGCAGATTGCAGGAATGCTTTTTCAAACATCATCGAAAAATTAAGTATCTGCTATATTGACGCAGGATGATTTCTTCATATGCAAGGCGGAGGAAGGAGGCGTAGCGGTGGCTACGGCGACCCTAGGCGCAGCAGATGAAAAATCAGACAAGTCAATATGGCAGTTTTTAATATTCGATGTACTAGCTGTAAATTTGCTTAGCTCTGAACAAAAATTATAATGGAAGAAACCTATTTGTCAAGTATGCCTATCCTAATTTGAACAAGAACTTTTTTCAGTCAACCGCAAAATCTTTTTTGGAATTTTTTTTTCAAAAAAACTATTGACATCTGTTTTTTTTGAGTATACTACAGAACATAAAGCAAAGGCGCTTTGGAATACAGAAATGTATCCAAGGCGCCTTTTTCTTTTTATCAAAAATAAGGATGAAGAAAGACATGAAAAGTGAAAGGAGCGTATCCGTTATGACACAGAATATTCCCGAAATCTATGGAAGTCTTGTTTTCAACGACAGGATTATGCGCAGTAAATTACCTAAGGACATGTACAAAGCACTGAAAAAAGACCATCGAAAATGGTACTCACCTGGAGCTTGATGTTGCCAACTCCGTTGCTGTTGCAATGAAAGAATGGGCTATCGAGAACGGCGCCACTCATTATACTCACTGGTTCCAGCCAATGACAAACGTAACAGCTGAGAAGCATGACAGCTTCATTTCCCCAACAGGCGATGGACAGGTGATCATGGATTTCTCCGGAAAAGAACTTGTAAAAGGTGAACCGGATGCTTCCAGTTTCCCGTCAGGCGGTCTTCGTGCCACATTCGAGGCAAGAGGATATACAGCATGGGATCCGACATCACCGGCATTCATCAAAGACGGAACCCTTTACATTCCTACAGCATTCTGTTCCTACAGCGGAGAGGCACTTGACAAAAGACTCCTCTCCTTCGCTCTATGGATACCTTAAATAAAGCAGCCGTAAACATGCTTCACGTTCTTGGAAACAAAGGGAATTAAACATGTTTCCACAACAGTAGGACCTGAGCAGGAATACTTACTGGTTCCAAAGGAACTTTATAAAGAAAGAAAAGACCTTGTATTCTGCGGACGTACCTTCTTGGTGCTCCAGCTCCATAAGGGACAGGAAATGGAAGATCATTACTTCGGTTCACTGAAACCTCGCGTTGCTGCTTACATGCATGATCTGGACGAGGAGCTTTGGAAACTTGGCATTCCGGCCAAAACAAAGCATAACGAGGTTGCTCCTGCACAGCACGAACTGGCTCCGGTCTTTGATACCGCAAACGTTGCTGTTGACCACAACCAGTTGACCATGGAGATCATGAAAAAGGTTGCCGACAAGCACAGCATGGTATGCCTCTTACACGAGAAACCATTTGAGGGAATCAACGGAAGTGGTAAGCACAACAACTGGTCCATGATCACAGATGATGGCGTAAATCTTCTGGATCCTGGAAAAACACCATCCGAAAACATTCAGTTCCTGGTATTCTTAATGGCAGTTATCAAAGCAGTTGATGAATACGCAGATGTACTCCGTATTTCTGTAGCAAGTGCAGGAAATGATCATCGTCTTGGTGCAAACGAGGCTCCGCCTGCTGTTGTTTCTATTTTCCTTGGTGATGAGCTTACCGAAGTTCTGAAATCTATCGAAAATGATACTTACTTTACTTCTCACGGCGCTGTACAGATGGATATCGGAGCAACTGTTCTGCCGCACTTTGTAAAAGACAATACTGACAGAAACCGTACTTCACCATTTGCATTTACCGGAAACAAATTCGAGTTCCGTATGCTTGGTTCTGCAGCATCTGTCGCAAACCCGAATATTGTATTAAATACAGCTGTTGCGGAAGCTCTTGACCAGTTTGCAAAAGAGCTTGATGGTGTAGCTCCGGAAGATATGGAACATGCAGTTCATGAACTGATTAAGAGAGCTATTAAGAAACACAAACGTGTGATCTTCAATGGCAACGGTTATACAGACGAGTGGATTGAAGAGGCTAAAAAACGTGGTCTTTACAACCTGAAGTCTACCCCGGATGCTCTCCCAATGTGGATTGCCCAGAAGAATATCGACCTGTTCACAAAGCACAGCATTTTTACCAGCGAAGAGCTGCACTCCCGTTATGAAATCTGGCTTGAAAACTATTCCAAGACCATCAACATCGAATCTAACACAATGGTTGAAATGGTTCAGAAAGACCTTCTTCCATCTGTTATGTCTTATATTGAAGAAATTGCAAGCACAGCAAGCCTGAAAGCTTCTGTTGTACCTGGAATCACCTGTGAGAGTGAAACTACTCTTATCACCAAGCTGTCCGAACTTCAGGATGCTATGACAAAAGGTCTTGAGAAGCTGAAATCTGATACAGCAAAAGCAAGAGCAACTGAAGATGTTCTGGAAAATGCAAAACTGTATCAGGCCGAAGTACTTGAGGACATGGAAGAACTGAGAAAATCTGCTGATGCAGCTGAAACTCTCATTCGGATGATCTGCTTCCATATCCTACATATGGAAAACTTCTCTTCTATATCTGATCAGATTTACAGAGGAGAATTCTAAATGAAAGAAACTGTTCCTGTTTTTGGAATTTGTTTCTCACACAGGTAAATACAGGGGATATCCTTTATGAAACTCTACTTCATAATTCATTATCGATTTCCTCATCCATTAATCACACGATACAGACATCCCCTGTTTTACATATTTATTTTACAACTGAATATTTCTGCAGACGCAGACAATATACCATGATCGTAAAGGCGCGAAAGGAAAAATAAATTTGTTTTCTCTTTCGCGCTTTTTGATATTACAAAAACCGTGTTTTTCGAAACATTTCGAAAAGTACGAAAAGAGGGAGGAAATTATTATGGAATTTTCAGCAGTAAATACCATATGGGTGCTGATAGGTGCCGCGCTGGTCTTCTTTATGCAGGCCGGATTTGCTATGGTAGAGACAGGTTTCACCAGAGCAAAAAAATGCAGGTAACATTATTATGAAAAACCTGATGGACTTCTGTATCGGTACTCCGGCTTTCTGGCTGGTTGGATTTGGCATCATGTTCGGTGCAGGAAACGGTTTCTTCGGCAAGATCGGCGGAATCGCCTCAGAGGCAAACTACGGAAACGCAATGCTTCCGGATGGAGTTCCTTTCTGGGCATTCCTAATCTTCCAGACTGTATTCTGTGCAACATCTGCTACAATTGTTTCCGGTGCTATGGCTGAGAGAACCAAATTCTCATCCTACTGTGTATACAGCCTTATGATCAGCCTTGTAGTATATCCGATTTCCGGTCACTGGATCTGGGGCGGCGGCTTCATCAGCCAGATGGGCTTCCATGATTTCGCAGGTTCCTGTGCAGTACATATGGTAGGTGGTGTGGCTGCCTTTATCGGTGCCATCATTCTTGGACCACGTATCGGAAAATATTCCAAAAGCGGAAAATCAAAAGCAATTCCAGGTCATAACCTGACAGTCGGTGCACTTGGTGTATTTATCCTCTGGTTCTGTTGGTTTGGCTTCAACGGTGCTTCCACTGTATCCATGGAAGGCGATGCAATCGTAAGTGCAGGTAAAATCTTTCGTTACTACTAACCTTGCAGCAGCTGTTGCAACTGTAACTGTTATGCTCATCACATGGATCCGTTATAAAAAAACCAGATGTGTCCATGTCCCTAAACGGATCTCTTGCAGGTCTTGTTGCAATTACTGCAGGATGCGACACAGTATCTCCTGCATCCGCAGCTATCATCGGTATTGCTTCCGGTTTTATCGTAGTATTTGGTATTGAATTTATTGATAAAGTCCTGAAAGTCGATGACCCTGTTGGTGCTGTCGGTGTCCATGGTTTAAACGGTGCTTTCGGTACCTTGCAGTTGGTCTTTTCTCCGATGGCGCTGGTACAGGCTGGAAAGGTCTTCTTGTTGGCGGCGGTTTCCACGGATTTGGTGTTCAGCTCACAGGTATGATCATCACAATTGCATGGGTTGTTGTTACTATGACAATTATCTTCCAGGTAATCAAACATACAATCGGACTTCGTGTTTCAGCTGAAGAAGAGATTCGCAGGTCTTGACTCCAAAGAACATGGTCTTACAAGTGCTTATGACGGATTTGCTATTCGGATGCTGTTGCTTCTGTTCCCACTCCTATGGGAACTTCCAGAGAATTTACCACTGTTCTTCCAGACCTTCTGCTCCAGCTGAATTCATTCCGGAAATCCCGGCAGACGGCGTTCATAAGCTTACAAAAGTTGTTATCATTACCCGTCAGAACAAGCTGGAAGAGTTTATGCAGGCTATGAATGAAATCGGTGTAACCGGAATCACCATTACAAATGTTCTTGGCTGTGGTGTTCAGAAAGGGGCTCCAGCTTACTATCGTGGCGTTGAAATGGATATGAATCTGCTTCCGAAAGTCAAGATTGAAATTGTTGTCAGCCTTGTTCCTGTTCAGAAGGTTATCGAAACCGCCAAGAAAGTTCTTCATACTGGCCAGATCGGTGATGGATAAGGTTTTCGTATACGACATCGAAAACGTTGTCAAGATCAGAACTGGCGAGGAAGGTTACCTGGCATTGCAGGATACTCACGAAGAGTAATAAATTACTTTGACATCTTACTATATTTTTGTTTCCCTTATTTAAAAACAGCTCCTGGAATTTTTCCGGGGGCTGTTTTTTCTTATACGTTTCCGGCACATATGTCCGTCACTGCTGCTTCCTATACAAATATTTTGTTATCCATTATATTTCCGCAAAAGTTTTTCCAGTTCTTCTGAAATTTTTTTTCGCATCCTCATACTTGCCTGCCTGAAGTGCAAAAGCTATTCGATTCTCCAGTTCTTTTTCTTCTGCTCATATTCCAGATAATCCTTATCAAAGTGATCGGCGTAAATCATCTTTCGGAATTTTCGCATACTTACCCTTGCGAAGGCCCTTATCCTCTGTGAGAAGCACATAATCCATGCAGTTGGCTACGGTATAAAAATCATGGGAAACCATTAGCACTGTTCCATTGTATTTCTCTACCGCCTGCTCCAGTGCCAGTTGGGAATATGTGTCCAGATGACTGGTTGGCTCATCCAGTAGCAGCAGACCTGCACCTGTTCTGGAAATCTTCGCAAGCTGGAGAAGATTCTTTTCTCCACCGGACAGATCACATACCGGACTGTAGATCAGTTCTTCCTCAAAACCATAGGTTTTCAAGTAAGCTATCACCTGATCATCGGTATCAAAGCCTGCATCCTCAAAATTCTTAAGAACAGTGGCCTTCTCATCAAATACCTCCCCATGCATCTGGGAAAGATATGCCATCTTAACATTTTCGTCAAGACGGATTGCCGGGTTTTCTCCTTTGATAATATCACGAAGAAGGGTCGTCTTTCCAGTACCGTTTGGTCCCACAATTGCAACCTTATCCCCTGCATGAAGAACAAAGGAAACATGTTCCATAATCTCACGGTCAAAGGTCACATTATAGTCTTCTACACTTAACACTATCTTCTCAGCTGCATTTTCTGCATTCGTATCTCCCTGTCCGGACTTTCTTTCAATTTCCAAAGATTCTTCCGGATTTTCACCAGAAACTTCCGCATTAAAAACCTCATCTGCATGAAATACGATCTCCGGCTGCTTAATATCCACAAATGGAGACTTTGTTTTCTCGCTTCCAGACGTTCCAAAAGGGAAACTCGCGCATGAAGGCTTCTTCCCCCTTGTTGCACTGTCAATGGCAGTAGCGCTGTTTCGAAGACGCTCTACAATCTTGCGGTTACGCTCGATTTCCTCCATATCTGCCGCAGCCAGCTCCTGCTGCTCAATTTTCATCTGAAGAAGTGCAAAATTATAATCCACATAATTGCCATCAAATTCCTGCATCTCCGTATTTTCCAGATGGAGGATCTTGTTGAAGCAATGATTCAGAAGATAGCGGTTGTGGGTGATCACAAGCAATGTTCCCTTATGGGAATTGATCAGATTCCGAAGTGCATTTAAGTGCTGAAAATCCAGGAACACATCTGGCTCATCCATAATAATAAATTTCGGGCTGATCATCATCTCCCGGATGGCCTGCACCAGCTTGAACTCTCCACCACTTAAATTTGTAAGAAGCTGGTCTTCATACCCAGCCAGCCCCGCTGTTTTCAGCTGCTTCCGAATATTACTTTCGTAAAAGTCACCGTCAATGGCATTAAATTCATCTAAAGTCTGCTGATATTCCTCCATCAGCTCCTCCAGATGATCTGTAGCCGCCATATCCTCGCAGATCTGGTTGATCTTATTCTGAAGCCTTACAAATTCTTCACTGATATAATCAAATACCGTAATCTCTTTTTCTTCCTCAACGGTGTAAAACTGACTGACATACCCAATCCTTCCAGGTACATCCACGATCAGCTTTCCCATCGTATAAATATTTATCCGGATGAAGGATCATGTTCACCAGTGTACTCTTACCGGTTCCATTGGTTCCGATAAAGGCACAATGCACATCATCCTCCAGGGTAAATGAAATTTTATTATATAACTCTTTATGTGGAAAAGAATAGGATAAATTCTCTGCTTTAATCATAAGTACTCCTCTAATAGTTGCCTTTTATTTTAATTTCGGCAGGTTCCACCTGTAATGTGCAGCCAGATACCGCATCAGGATCACCGCTGCAGATCCAAAGATCAAGGAGAACACCACTCCAAACCAGCGGTACGTATACACACAAACAATAGCTCCCACAATGGATGCACATGCATAAATATGTTTTTACAAAAATATAAGGCGGCACTTCTGCCATCATATCACGGAGCAATCCTCCGCCAACACCGGTGATGGTTCCCACAAATACCAGCAGGAAAGTGTTGTCTGCAAACCCCTGACGGATTCAGTATTTACGCCAACCACAGTAAATATCCCAAGTCCTACAGAGTCCATCACCAGCATTACTTTGTCATAAGTAACATTTCCTTTCAGCATCTCCCTTTTAAAATAAAGAAGAAAAAAACACCAGCACTGAAGTGAGCACTGCTACAGCCGCATATACTGGCTTCTGAAAAACTCCCGGAGGAGTAATTCCCAGCGTCACATCACGAATCATACCACCGCCAACTGCAGTGATCACCCCAAGAACCGAAACTCCGAAAATATCCATCTTCTGCTCCGATCCCACCAGTGCACCGGACGCCGCAAATGCAATAGTTCCAATCATCTCCAAAATAAATGTGATTGTTTCCTGATAACCCATAAAACAATAACCTCGCCCACTTTTATCCATGCCATTCTCATAAAGTTTGCGCAGTAAAAACTACTTCTTGTGTTTATCACAAGAGGGTTCTCCTTTCCGCTTGTTCCCATAAATGACACCCAATCAGTATAACATATAATTCCCTGTTTGCCACCTGAAAACTCCGAAAAATCCAATTAATTTCAGCATATCCAAATTATTTTTTTTTTGAAACAGCTCAAAAATATGACCGGAAGACTTCTCCTCCGGCCATACACTTATTTTTCTTTAATATTTTTTCTTTAATATTTTTCTTTAATATTTTTCTTAATCTAATATATTTTCATACACGCCATCAACCCTTAACACCGCCAAGAATTGCAACACCTGCGACGATGTACTTGGAAAGTACCAAGTATACAACAACCAGAGGGATAATAGTAACAAACAGTCCTACATAAACTACACCATAGTCAGTACGGAACTGGTTAGAACTCAGCAGCTGTACAAACATAGGAAGTGTTTTCTTGGAATCTGTTGTCAGCAAAATGGTAGGTGTAAACAGGTTGTTCCACTGTGCGATGAACTGGAAGATTGCCTGTGTGGCAACTGCCGGTTTCATAATTGGAAGGATAATTTTGTTAAAGGTATTCCACTCTTTTGAACCGTCGATTCTAGCTGCCTCGATCATCTCCAGAGAAAGTGTACTTTCCATATACTGTTTCATAAAAGAGAAAACAACAGTTGGAGCTGCAATGGTAGGAATGATCAACGGAACGTATGTATCGATCAGCTTCAGATCCAGCATGAAACGGTAGAAACCGATGATGGAAATCTGACTTGGTACCATCATAACTGCCATAATAAATGCCCATGCAAATTTTTTGAATTTGAAATCATATACATGGATACCATAAGCTGTCAGAGATGAAAAAAATAAACTGACAGGAAAGTTCCAGGAATCGTAATGGTTGCAGAGTTAATGATCGCTTTCTGCAAAGTAATCTGCATACCGTTCTGCTTGATCATCAGGTTTTTCCAGTTCTCGATCAGGTGTGTGGACGGAATCAGGGAAACACCAGCCTTGATAGACTCAGAATCTCTTGTTGCGTTCATAACCAGAAGAACAAATGGCAAAAGTGCAATGATACAGAATAAAATACAAATAATGGTACGGAAGACTTTCTGATGCAGCATATTCTTGCTGTAGCTGTCTACTGTTGCGGCTTTACTCATGATCTTCCACCTGCCTTTCTACGCTGTTTCTGCTCTTTTTTTCATACGTCTGTCTTCGCTGTCACTCATAGTTGCGAACAGGATCAGACTGACAACCAACGTGATAATAAACAGTACTACGGAAACGGCTGCTGCCTTTCCAACATCACTGTTATACAGACGCATAATATACATGGCCATTGTGGTAGTCTTATCATCTGGCAGACCAACAAGTCCGGTCTCCGGAACGTTGAACAGTGCCGGGATATCATACATCTGAAGACCACCGATTGCGGAGGTAACCAATGTGTACAACATAATTGGTTTCAAAAGCGGTAAAGTGATGTAGCGGAATTTTTTCCAGCCTGTTGCACCATCAATATCAGCAGCCTCAAAAGTCCCGGTCAATGCCAAGAACGCCTGAAATCAGAAGCAGGGTCGTATTACCAAACCACATCCACCACAGAATTGTGGAGATCAGCCCACGACTTCCTGCTACGCTGGACATAAAATCGAAGTTCTTGCTGAGAACGCCCCCAGTCCTTCAACGTCTGGGTGATTGGTCCGTACTGGGAAAATAAAGATTTAAACAGTACAGAAACGGAAGCTGCAGTGATAACACTTGGAAGATAAACGATAACCTTCATCGCACCGGTTCCTTTTTTACCTTTAACCTTCTCATCCGTCAGCCATACAGCCAGAAGAAGGGAAACCAGAATCTGAGGAACAAAGTTGCAGCCCCACATTACAAAGGGTATTTTTCAGATAGCTGAGTACATAACCTCTCTCTCCTGCAGCCATACCAAGGATATTTACAAAATTCTGAAGTCCTGCAAACTCCATGAATTCACGTCCGTTACGTTTGTAGTAGGTTAAGGTACTATAATAGAAAGTATTGATCAGTGGCCACAGCTGGAACACCAGATAAGTGATAAAAAACGGTGCAATAAAGAAGTAGCCATACCTTCCATAATCGATCATTTTTTCTCTTTTTCTTATTCATAACAGCCTCCTGTCTGAAGTTGCCTGCTTTTCCCAGGCAGAATGCCTGACACTGGCGGGAGTACCTGCCCCTTTGGGCTTCTGCGCCATCCTCCTCTGCCACTGGCAGTCATTCTGCTTTTTTATAGCAAAAAGCAGCTGCTCGCTTATATAAGAATGTGCTGCTCCTTCTTTGGGGAAGGAGCAGCACACTCACTACTTACTTATGATTGACTCTGCAAACTCTTAAGCCACATTATTCTGCGCTCAGGTAAGAGAATGTATCATGGATAGATGCAGTCAGATCTGCAAGTGCAGTATCAAAGGTCTTTTTTCGCCTGTAGCATAAGCCTTGGTCTGAGTATCCATAAGGGAAAGGATCTGCTGGTCTTCTGCTGTTACCATAGAAGCGTCAAGTCCGTCTGCTAATGGAAGGAAGAACTCCATGAAGTTCTGTCCAGCGTCTGGATACAGATATCCGTTACCATCTGCGGATGTACCAGCCTCAATGATCTTGCTGACAGCTGCTGTATTATTTACATAGTCAGAGTTCAGAGCGTTGATTGCAACCATTCCATCTTCATCACATGTGAAGAATTTCATGATCTTAGCTGCAAGCTCGGTATCTGCACAATCTGTTGTAGCTGCAAGTCCTGTGCCGCCCCAATAGCATTTTGTCTGGGTAGGAAGAAGGATTGTGTTGCCTTTCCAAGCATCACTTAAGCTCCAGTATACAAACCATGGGCATCCCATATAAGCAAGTGCTGCGTTAGAATCAACGCCATCACCACTCATGTTTGCACTCCAGTCAGCGCTCCACTGATCTGTGTTGAAGGTAAGATCTTCATCATAAAGAGTCTTAGCTGTTTCCATATATGTCTTGATGTTGTCATCAATTGTAATCTTATCGTTCTCATCATAGAAGCCCTGGGTTCTGGAACCGGTCAGGCTACGTTTGATCTCATCATAACCGGAGAACAGTTTGCATTTTCCACCGGAAGCGTCATTCACTTCTTTTTGCTGTAGCAACAATGGTATCCAGATCTTTGAATTTCTCAGCTAAAGCTGCCGGATCTGTTGTTCCAAGATATTTCTCAGCCAGATCTGCACGAACTGCATAGCATCCAGGAGTTGCCTGCCAGAACAGAGCTCTTACGTTTCCATCAACATCGGATCCAAGATCCAGATTGTACTGATAGCTGTTTGCATAGTCATCAGCTGTGATTCCAAGATCTGCTACATTCTGTACCCAGTCGCTGTTTACATATTTCTGAACATAGTCAACTTCCAGACCCATCATGTCAGGATATAACTCATTTGAAGGATCATCAAGTACAGGATCCAGTTTGCTCTGATAATAATCAGATCCGCCTGTGTTTACGAATACGATTCTTTTCATAATCATCTGGATAAGCCTCTTTGAATGGTCCATCAAGGATCTTCTTGATATCATCGTTCCATCCCCATACTACAAAGGAATCATCTGCGGAAGCGTCACCGGTAACTTCGTTTTCCGGTGTTTCTGCATCTTCTGCCATAACCGGGACTGCACATAATGTCATTCCTGCCAGCATAGAAGCTGTTAATAATACGCTCACCATTTTTTTCTTCATGTTACTTCCTCCTTTAATTATATCTTTTAATTTTTTTAATAACTACTTGAAATTTTTTGATGGATACAAAGTTTTCACGGAAGCACCTTTAAAAAGGGTTCCATCCACTGTGTATTTCTCAATAACTGTTGTCTTCGGGTGCTCAATCAGCTCAATCAGCCTTTCTGCCGCTATCCTTCCGATTGCCGCTGTATCCTGGCAAAGGGTTGTCAGCTTGGGTTCAAGAACCTGGGCGATATTGATTCCATCGTACCCGGCTACTGAAATGTCTTCCGGTATCCGAAGTCCTCTTTCCCGTATCTCGTTTATCCCTCCCATCGCTGCATAATCGTCAGGATAGAGAATACAGGTTGGCGGATCTTTCAAATCCAAAAGTTCACCGGTTCTCTCACCTGCCAGATCAGCATCTCTGTAAAAAGACGGTTTTACATATTCATCCGGTTCTTCAATACCCAGCCTTTGCAGGGTCCGGTAAAAAGCTTCCCAGACGATTCTTGGTAACCGATGTGTCATCTCCGTGAATGTAAGCGATCTTGCGGTGTCCCTTCTTTATATATATAGGTAACAAGTTCTTCCATTCCCTGGATGTTGTTGGATACTACCGATATCCTTCCATCACAGATATGATCGATGGTCACCACCGGAATGTCTGAAAGGAGAAGCTCCTGAACCTCTTCTGCGGTAAAATCCACACAGGCCATTACCACTCCGTCCACGCCCCGGTATCTGCAGTGCTCCAGGTAGGTCATCCTTTTACCGGAAACATTTCCGCTTGTAAAGTAATGTCATAGCCTTTCGCTTCTGCGGTGCTTTTGAAGCTTTCCAGTACTCTGTTGAAGTAATCATGTGTGAGACCGCTTCGGGCCTCGTCCACAAATAAAACTCCCAGATTAAAGGTTCGCTTCGTCTTCAAAGTTTTGCCGATGAGTTGGGAAGATATCCCATCTCTGAAGCCGTTCTTAATATGTAGTTTTTGTTTCTTCTCCGATATCGGAGTAACCATTTAATGCTTTACTGACAGTGGCGACTGAGACATTACATTGTTTTTTGCGATTTCTTTCATGGAAACCATATGCCTGCCTCATTCTTTCCTGTTTTTTCTTTCCTGTCATCTCTAAATCGTTTTCGTGAGCTTATAGTACCCCTAGTGCACAAAAAAATCAAGTGGTTTCTGGCGTTTTTTGTGCGTTTTCACGTCATTCTACCTATTGCACAATTTGGATATTTGTGTTTTTAACAATTTAATCGTGAATAAGAGCCATTTCCGAAATGTTTTCGCGAAAAGTTTCGTGTTTTAAATCTCTGATTTGTAATATATAATAGATTTCATTATTACAGTAATTTTTTTATGTTGCTTTTTAATCAGTCTTTCTATTATACTAAGAACAAATATATACCATTATTCTTTTTACTTTTATTTCTAATTGCCTTTACTTATTCGTTTTCGTATGTTAATTATCTCGCAATTCAATCCAATTGATTTTTTCGAAACTACTCATTGCATTTGCAAAACATTATTACTTTATATAAGCGCAGATCACTATGCAGCTTCGAAAATTAAAATAATGCACCCTGATGTAAATCACGAATAGCAATCAACCAATTAGAAAGAATTCAGCAAGAATAAAATTTATCAAAGGAGATCCACTATGAATTTCGGACATTTTGATGACGTCAATAAAGAATATGTTATTACAACACCAGATACCCCGTTGCCATGGATCAATTACCTTGGCTCCCAGGATTTCTTCACACTGATTTCCAACACCTGCGGCGGCTATAGCTTCTATAAAGATGCAAAGCTGCTCCGTATCACCTCGTTACCGCTACAATAATATCCCGGTAGATTCCAACGGAAAATACTACTATATCAAAGATGGAGATACCGTATGGAATCCAGGTGCAGTGCCAACCCGCACTCCTCTTGATGTTTATGAGTGCCGCCATGGACTTGGCTACAGCCGTTTCCACGGTGAGAAAAACGGCCTGGCAGCTGATCTTCTTGCATTCGTCCCTGTTGACACAGCCTGCGAGATCAACAAACTGACTCTGCGAAACAATTCAGATAAAGCGAAAGAGATTTCGTTATTTTCATATGTAGAGTTCTGCCTCTGGAATGCCGTTGACGACATGACCAACTACCAGCGAAACTTAAGCACCGGTGAAGTTGAGATCATTGGCAGCACCATTTACCATAAGACCGAATACCGCGAACGACGCAATCACTACAGCTTTTTCACTGTAAATACTCCTGTAGACGGTTTTGACACCAGCCGTGATGAGTTCTTAGGACTTGGCCGCGGCAATAATGCTCAATCGTTGTAGAGGAAGGCAAGAGCCACAATTCTGTTGCCAGCGGATGGTATCCCATTGCCAGCCAGCAGATCAATGTTTCCCTGGCACCTGGTGAAGAAAAAGAATATGTTTTCCTTCTCGGCTATTGTGAAACCCAAAAGACGACAAATGGGAAGCTTTAAACGTGATCAAAAAAGAGCCTGCTAAGAAGATCATGGAGAAATTCGAAACTTCCGAACAGGTAAATGAAGCTTTCGCCATCCTGAATACTTACTGGGATGATCTTCTCTCCCGCTATCATGTAGAGAGTAAGGATCCTCACGTAAACCGTATGGCAAATATCTGGAATCAATATCAGTGTATGGTTACCTTTAATATGTCCCGTAGCGCTTCTTATTATGAATCCGGTATTGGCAGAGGAATGGGCTTCCGGGATTCCTGCCAGGATCTTCTCGGCTTCGTACATCTGATTCCGGAGCGTGCAAGAGAACGAATCCTTGACATTGCAGCTACCCAGTTCGAAGATGGAAGTGCTTATCATCAGTACCAGCCGCTTACCAAGCAAGGTAACCTGAATATCGGAAGCGGATTTAACGATGACCCGCTGTGGCTGATTGCTGCTGTGGCCGCTTACTTAAAGGAAACTGGAGATTATTCCATTCTGGATGAAATGGTTGCTTTTGACTGCCATATGGAAAAAAGCAGCTCCTCCTTTTTGAGCATCTCCGCCGTTCCTTCAAATACAGCCGCACCCATCTTGGACCACACAAGCTTCCTCTCATCGGACGTGCTGACTGGAATGACTGTCTGAACCTGAACTGCTTTTCCAATGAACCTGGTGAATCCTTCCAGACCACAGGACCATCTGAGGGACCAGTTGCAGAATCTGTATTTATTGCAGGTATGTATGTAAAATATGGAAATGAGTTTGCAGAGATCTGCAGACGTGTTGGAAAAAAGAGGAGGACGCTGCTATCGCGCAGAAAGCTGTTGAAGAAATGTACCAGGCAGTCCTTGACGCTGGCTGGGATGGAGAATGGTTCCTTCGTGCTTATGACGCCACCTCTCAGAAGGTTGGTTCCCACGAATGTGAAGAGGGACAGATTTTCATAGAACCGCAGGGCTTCTGTATCATTGCTGGCATTGGCGTGAAAGAAGGTCTGGCAAAAAAGCTCTTGATTCTGTAAAGAGCGCCTGGATACCAAATATGGTATTATGCTTCACCAGCCGGCTTACACCAGATATTACCTGAACCTTGGTGAAATTTCTTCCTACCCGCCAGGATACAAAGAAAATGCCGGAATCTTCTGCCATAACAATCCATGGATTTCCATTGCCGAAACTGTTATCGGAAGAGGAAACCGTGCTTTTGAAATTTATAAAAGACCTGCCCGTCTTATATTGAAAACATTAGCGAAATCCATCGTACAGAACCTTATGTTTATTCCCAGATGATCGCAGGACGTGACGCAGCCCGCCACGGTGAGGCAAAAGAACAGCTGGCTTACCGGAACAGCCGCATGGACTTTCGTGAACCTCTCCCAGGCAATCCTGGGTGTGCAGCCATCCCTATGACGGACTTTCCATTGATCCGTGTATTCCGGAGGGCTTCGGTGACTTCACCCTCACCCGCCGGTACCGCGGTGCCACCTATTACTTCGACGTTAAGAATCCGAATAATGTGGAAAAAGGGTGTAGCTTACCTGGAGGTTGATGGCAAGCATGTGAATGGAAATGTGGTACCTGTTGAGGACGGAAAGACAGAGTATCATGTAACGGTGCATCTGGAATAAAAATAAATATTACGAATTTTAGCAAGAGCCCCCGGAACCAAAATTCCGAGGGCTCTTGTTTTCCCTATCTATTTGATTTCTCGTAAAGCGGATGAATTTCTTTCTTATACGCATATCGTATAAACACAAAGCAGATCACTCCTGAGAACACCTCTGCAATGGGAAAGGACCACCAGCAGGCTCCAAGGCCACCTGCTTTTGACAGGATAAACGCAGCCGGGCAGTACTACCAGCTGGCGCAGCACAGACACTGCAAGGCTTAAAAACCATGTCCAAGCGCCTGAAACACAGAAGATGCAACTACAGAAAATCCTGCGATCAGAAAGCTGAGGCTGATGGTACGAAGTGCCGGGATACCGATTGCCATCATATCGTCAGAGGCACTGAAAATTCCCAGAAGACTTCCCGGAAACAGCTGGAATACAGCGAAACCAGCAAGCATAATACATACTCCGTAAATAATACTCAGCTTAATTGCTTTCGTAATACGTTTCGGTTTTCTGGCACCATAGTTGTAAGCAACAATGGGAACCATTCCATTATTCAGTCCAAACACTGGCATAAAAAATAAAGCTCTGCAGCTTGAAATACACGCCAAATACCGCCGTTGCAGTAGAAGTAAAGCCCATCAGGATCTTATTCATTCCGAATGTCATAACAGAACCAACAGACGCCATAATAATAGATGGAAAGCCTACGCTGTAAATGCTGCGGATCACATCACCGGAAATCTTATATTTCACAAGAGAAATATGAAGCTCTTTATTCAGCTTCATATTCACGATCACACCTGCAATTGCTGCAATGATCTGTCCTGTAACAGTGGCAAGGGCTGCTCCTGTTACTTCCATTCTTGGAAAGCCGAATAAACCAAAAATCATGATTGGATCCAGAATAATATTGATAATAGCGCCAAGAAGCTGTGTTGCCATGGAATACACCGTCTTCCCTGTAGACTGCAGAAGCTTCTCGCAGGTCAGCTGGATAAACAGGCCGAAGGACATAATTCCGATCACTCTGACATAATCCACACCATATTCCATGATCTGTGGATCCGTAGTCTGCACCCCTGAAAAAAGCAGGTGCAAAAAATCCACAAACAATTGCAAATCAATAAAGCTGAAAATTGCAAGATAAATACCGTTATTTGCAGCACTGTTGGCATACTCCTGCTTTTTCTCCCCAAGAGAGCGCGACACCAGCGCATTGATACCAACACCAGTACCGGTTCCCACTGCGATCATCAGGTTCTGCACCGGAAACGCAAGTGAAACTGCAGTAAGTGCACTCTCACTTAATTTCGCCACAAACATACTGTCCACAATATTATAAAGTGCCTGGACAAGCATGGAAATCATCATCGGTACAGACATGGTGAGCAGAAGCTTTGCCACTGGCATCACACCCATTTTATTTTCCTGAACTTTTACTTCTTTTTCCAAAAACAATCCCCTCTCTTCTGTAATTAAACCTTTTCGTTTACGGTTCACTCCGTGACCAGTAACCCTTTTTGTTCTGTCGCCTTCTTTTTTAGAGCGTGTTTGAAAAAGATTTTCTGCAAGATATGCATCACAATTTGTAGGAAATTTTGTCCAGATGGGACGTCGCAACGGGCTACGCAGACCAAATTCAGGCAAAATATACTGCAAAGCAGGGCGTGCAGATTGTGGAAATGATTTTTCAAACATGCTCCAGGCCAGTCCTCTTATTGTATATAAGTACATGCTGAATGTCAATATAAGGGTGGATTTATCTGAGAAATTATGCTATCCTTATTACTGGTTACTGTTCACTCCGTTCACAGTAACGCGCTTCGCGATGCACAGAAATCATGCAAAGCATGATTTCGCGCCGCAATCTCGGGTTTTCTGTGAACTTTGTTCACAAAAAAACACCTCGCGGAACATTACCAGTGAACAGTAACTATTACTGTTCACTGGTAACATTCCGTGAGAAGTAAACTTGACTTTTTCTTAGATTAATATTTTTTTACAAGGTTCAAAACAGAAAAACCAGATATACACAATATCTTATTTTTTATAAAACGGAGGATTTTTTCTTATGGAAAGACACAGCTTTGCTATGGAAATCAAAAAAGGAAAAAAAATGAATACCGCCAGATATTAGGAGAGATCTGGCCAGATCTGACTGCATTTCTGGATCAGGAAAAGGTACATAATTTCAGCATCTGGAACTGTGATTCCCTGATTTTCGGATATTACGAAACAGACGAAAATAACGAATTTTCAGAAGAGAAAAAGCCAGCATCCAGGCTCTCACTTCCAGAATTGACCACACCTTCACCTGGATCTCCACCCCCGGCGAAAACATGCGTCTGATGTACCACAATTTCGGTGTTGTCCGCGAAAACAAAGAGCTGATCCGCCACAGAATGTTCATGACCAGACTGAAACCTGATTGCGAGGAAGAATATAAGGCAAGACATGACGGACTGGTTGCCGCGAGAGAGGGCAGAATTGACCCGGGTCCTGACAGCAACTTCAGCATCTGGAGCGCAGGCGGATATATTTTCGGCTACGACGAGATCGACACCACTATGGAGACTGAAGAAACACCGGAAGCCCATGAAGCTACCGTTGCCTGGGAAACCCGTCAGCTTGGCATCATGGACTGGATCACCAATGACTGCGACTGGCTCACAGGAACAGTCCACTCTGCAAGTGTAAGACTAGCATGGCATATAGGGAAATAAAATCATAATATGCCAAAACCCTCAATGATTTTCAAAGGTCATTGAGGGTTTTTCTTGTACAGATCATATTTCAATTCTTTTCTGAGAATCTCCAATTCTTCGCCAGTCCTTATGGTTCTCATTTCCAGATAGACCCAGTCGTCTACAATATGACCAATAACCGGGTATCCATTTTCCGTAAGCAGTCACTGATTTCCTGCGCGGAAAATCCTCTTCCATTCAGGCTTCTTATCTGCAATGCAGCTCCAGGCAGTGTTTTTCCAGGTGTAGTACCACCGCCAACAGGATTTCGTGTAGAGGTTACTGCAAATTCATATTCAGAAGCATCGGCCAACAGTTCACCCATAAGCCATAATGCATTCCGCTTAAGTTCTTCTGCACTTCGACTCATCATATCATAAACCGGAATCTCTTTCTCCAGCTGACCCTCATCCAGATAAATACTTACTGTCTTATCCAGCGCGGCAGCTGTAAACTTATCGATCCGCAGCGCCCGCATGAGAGGATGCCGGGAAATCTTTTCGATCAAATCTTTACGTCCTGCCAATATTCCCGCCTGTGGCCCGCCCAGAAGTTTATCGCCACTGAAAGATACAATATCTGCGCCTTTCTTCAAAAGCTCCTGTACGGTCTTTTCAGGCTCGATTCCATAAAAGGCAATGTCCACAAGGCTCCCACTTCCAAAGTCCACCAAAAGGGGAATTCCGCGGTTATGTGCCGCTTCTGCAAGCTCTACAAACTCTGCTTCATGGGTAAAACCGGTAATCTGATAGTTGCTGGTGTGCACTTTCAGAAAGGCAGCGGTATTCTCTGTCACTGCATTTTCGTAATCCTCCAGATAAGTCCGGTTGGTAGTCCCCACTTCCACAAGCATCGTTCCACTCTGACTGCATACATCCGGAATCCGGAACTTCCCGCCAATCTCCACAAGCTCTCCTCGGGAAACTACGGTTTCCCCTCCGGAGGCCAGCGCTGTCAGCATGAGCAGCACTGCTGCCGCGTTGTTATTCACTGCAATGGCAGCCTCAGCCCCTGTCAGCTTGCAGAGATTTTCAGCAAAATGTTCATATCTGTTTCCCCTCTTCCCATCTTCCAGATTCAATTCCAGATTGGTATATCCGGTCATCAAAGGTACAAGTTCCGACACAAGTCTGTCCCCCAGAGGCGCTCTTCCCAGATTTGTGTGGAGAATCACACCGGTAGCATTGATCACCCGCTGCATCTGCCTCTGGCTCCTGTGCGCAAGCAGACTCTTCATTTCCTGCAAAATGTACTCTGTATAATCTAATGTTATCCCAGACAAAGCCTTCAGATCAGACAGCTTTACTGGTAAGCCATCCTTCTGTCCTGATAGTCCGGATGTATCCAGGAACACAGCTGGCTTTTCTTCCGCCAAAATCTGCTGCCGCATGGCATCCCGCAGCTGCTCTTCCACCTTTCTGGCAGCTTCCAGTACTGCACGATACCCATACTGTTCCGTCAGTTCTTTCGTCAGTTCCCTTCCCATAAGCCTGTCAATTTTTGGTAGTCTGCGAAATAATTCCTTTCTCCTGTTCAGAAAGCTTTCCTCTTCTTTATGGGCTTTCGAAGCATGCAGCTTCCTGTCACCTTTATCCATTATTTTTCTGTGCCTCAATCTGCTCCGCCAGATCATTCAGATACACCCAGCGATCCATTTTCTCTTCCAGCTGCTTCTCCGCCGCCTCTTTATCTGCCATAATCTCACGAAGCTTCACGGAATTGGTGGCATTTGCCATCATATCATTCTCCAGCCTGGCAATTTTCTCTTCAAGTCTGGCTATATCCTCATCAATAACGGCATATTCCCGTTCTTCTTTATAAGTAAATTTCAGTTTTTCAGACTTCTGTCCTTGCTTCCAGTCTTTTTCTGGTAGGTTTTTTCTCTTCATCCTCTGTACTGTTATTTCCGGAAGCCGCTTTATCTGACAAACTGCTACCGGCCCCGGCACCAATTTCACTGCTTCCAGCCCCGTATTTCCGCGCTTTTGCTTCTGCATAATCTGTATAACCACCCTCATACTGGGTCAGTTTTCCATTCCCTTCAAAGGCAAAAATGCGGTCCACCACATCATCCAGGAAATAGCGGTCGTGAGATACCGTGATCACAATTCCCGAAAATGTAGAAAGATAATCTTCGAGAATTGTCAGTGTAGGAATGTCCAGATCATTACTGGGCTCATCCAGAAGAAGTACATTTGGAGCCTCCATCAGTACCTTCAGGAGATACAGACGTCTCTTCTCTCCTCCTGACAGCTTGGCTACCGGTGTATACTGCATTGCAGAATCAAAAAGAAAACGCTCCAGCATCATAGATGCGCTGATCTTTCCATCACGGGTAGGAATAAACTCTGCCACATCACGGATATAATCAATCACCCGCTGGTTTCCATCCATGTCCGGCACTTCTTGGGCAAAGTAACCGATCCTGATCGTCTCCCCGATCTCCACGGTACCGGAATCCGGTTCCACCATTCCATCAATAATACGGATCAAAGTAGATTTTCCGCATCCATTTGGTCCGATAATTCCAAGTCTCTGGTTTCTCAGCACAATATAGTCAAAATCATCCAGAATCACCTTATCGCCATAGCTTTTGGAAATGTGATGAAGCTCTACTGTCTTTTTCCCCATTCTGGTCTCCACAGAGTCCATCTGCACATCTGTCTCCTGAACAGGCGCCTTGCCATTTTTAACGCTTCCAGACGCTCCAGACGGGCCCGCTGCTTGGTGCTTCTTGCACGGCAGCCACGCTTCGCCCATTCCAGTTCCATACGGAGAATGCTCTGTCTCTTCCTCTCAGAAGCCAGCTCCATCTCTTCTCTTTGTGCTTTTAATTCCAGAAATCCTGAATAATTGGCATCATAGGAATATACTTTTCCATGACTGATTTCCAGAATTTTATTGGTAACTTTGTCAAGGAAATAACGGTCATGCGTAACCATGATCACAACGCCTTTAAACCGGTTCAGGTAATCCTCCAGCCAGGTTACCATCTCATTATCCAGATGGTTGGTAGGCTCATCCAGAATCAGCACATCAGAAGGGTTTACCAGAGTTCTGGCCAGAGCTACACGCTTCTTCTGTCCACCAGAAAGCTGCTCCACAGGGACATCATGTTCTGTAATCCCCAGCTTATTCAAAATATTTCTGGCCTCACTTTCCGTGCTCCAGTCCTTCTGCCATTTCCCATCAGCCACATAGTCCTGTACAATGGCACCTTTTGAAAATCTGGCATCTGAGGCAGATAGGTGATACGAAGGCCATTCTGGGAAATCACCTGTCCCTCATCTGTCTCCTCTTCCCCTGCAACGATTTTCAGCAGAGTACTTTTTCCTGTTCCATTGATACCGATGATTCCGATTTTATCCCCATCATGGATTCCATAGGAAATATCATCAAAAATCTTTTATCTCCAAAAATCTTGCTTACATGTTCAATGTTCAGTACCTTCATAAAAACCATAACTCCTTTTTCACCATCCACTGGCATTTATTTCAGTATTTTCCGCCTCTGTCAGTTTCTTTTTTTCTCAAAACCATGGATCCAGTCTGATTTCAGATAAAAAACCAAAAACAGAATGGAGCTTAATGACCAGGTCAGTGGATAAGCCCAGAATACAGTCTGGATCACCGGATGCAGCTTCACAGCGATGGTTATATAAGTCACACGGATCACGCACCAGCAGCCCAGCATAACAAACATGGGCACCGTAGCTCTTCCCGCTCCACGCATAAGTCCTGCAATGCAATGGGAAAAGGCAAGCAGAAAATAGAACAGAGTAATGATATGTGCTTCTTTCACTCCGAAAGCAATCACTTTCGGATCATTGTTAAAAGCGGCAATAAATACCGGGCTTGCAAAATACACAATAATTCCCACGATCTCTGCCATCGAAATACTGCAGAGGATACCAATACGGGCTTTTTTTGCCCTGTCATATTTCTTTGCGCCCAGATTCTGACTGATAAATGTGGTCAGTCCCATAGAAAAACAGGTAATAGGCAGAAAACCAAATCCCTCAACCTTGGAATATGCCCCGCATCCAGCAACAGCCAGCTTGCCGAAGCTGTTGATATTAGACTGCACTACCACGTTTGCAATGGCGATCACGGAATTCTGGATGCCAGCAGGAAGACCGTTGGATACGATTTGTTTCAGCATATAGGAGTCCAGGCGAACATCCCTAAGGGAAACCGTATACTCCTCCGGGCTTTTTTTCATCAGACGGTACAGACACAAAAATGCGCTCATAAACTGGGAAATGATAGTGGCAAGAGCTGCGCCCTCCACACCCATTCCAAATCCACCTACAAAAACCATGTCCAGAGCCACATTCAAAAGTGATGAAAAAATCAGGTAATACAATGGATGGCGGCTGTCTCCCACTGCCTGCATAATGCCTACAAAATTGTTATAAAGAACCAGCCCCAGGGATCCCATGGCATATACCTGGAAATACAGGGTGGATTTCGGCAAAATATCTGCTGGTGTTTTCATAAGGATCAGAATCTTTGGTGCAAGCACAACACCGCCAGCTGTAAGAAGTATACCGCACAGAATACCAAAAGCCACCGTGGTATGAATCGCCCTGTGAAGCTCCTTCTTCTGCCTTGCGCCAAAATATCTCGCTATGATAACGCCTGCTCCCCATAGCAAGGCCCTGAAAAAATCCTACCAGCAGAAATGTAAGACTGCCGGATGAACTTACCGCAGCCAGTGCATCACTTCCCAGAAAGTTTCCCACGATCAGAGAATCTGCTGTATTGTACAGCTGCTGGAACAGGTTTCCCAGAAAAAGCGGGAACGCAAATCCCATCAGTTTCTTCCAGATAGACCCCTCTGTCAGCAGATTTTTTTGTTTTGTGAATTATTCATCTTTTCCCCTCCATCAATCCTTTTATCGTAACATACCGCACCTGCTTTTTCAATCGTAAGTTGCGATATGCTGTCCACTCCACCCCCTGCAAGCGTGTTTCTCTTCACTCCATTCATGGCAACACGTTTCGCGTTACACAAAACTCATGCATCCGCAAGATTTCACGCTCAGATTCTCGTTTTTTCTGTGAACTTTGTTCGCAAAAACACCTCGCGGAACATTACCAGTGAACAGTAATGTTGCGGAACAGGTTTTCACAAATCCAATTGCAAACGTCCATATTTCGTGTATAATAAGACATATCATTATAATTATTTTTTTCATACTTTTCGTAAATTTAAGGAGGACATATATTTGAAAAAATCTGGAAACCATTTGGAGCAAAGCGGCTGCCCGGGGACAGACTCTGAAAGAATATCCTCGTCCAGGTATGGTACGCCGTCACTGGATCAATCTGAACGGGATGTGGGACTACCTGATCACTGACAGCCGTATTCTTCCATGGCAATTTTACGAAAGCGAATATTTCCCCTTTTGACGGACAGATTTTGGTGCCCTTTTCACCTGAAGCGCCTCTTTCCCAGGTAAAGCGCCAGCTTTTGCCAGATGAAACCTTATGGTATTCCCGTACCATCCAGTTGCCAGAGAACTGCTTAGATACAGAAAGTCAGCGGCTTCTTCTGCATTTTGGAGCTGTAGATCAGATCTGCAGTGTGTACATTAACAGAAAGTTCGTCACCTATCACAAGGGAGGCTACCTTCCATTTACCACAGATATTACAGACTTTATCACAGAAGATCTCACAGTCTCTATCCTCATAAGTGTCCACGACTTCAGTGACACCTCCTATCATGCCAGAGGCAAACAGCAGCTGAAACGCGGCGGTATGTTCTATACTGCCCAGAGCGGGATATGGCAGACTGTATGGATGGAGATCGTACCAAACGAATACATAAGAGATGTGCGTGTTACCCCGGATTTGGACAATAGTCTGGTCCGGATGCGAATCCGCGTATCCTCCGCATCCTCGACCGAAAATGCATCTCCTGCCCATATAAGTCACACGGCAGCGGATCAGACAGATTCTCAGGGAAACCATTTTGGCTTTTTCACCTGACAGGCAGAATTCATCCAATGTGATCTGTAAGGTTTACCCACCTGTTTTTCTCGAAGCAGACGGACTTAACGATACATTATGCCAGGATGAAATAACTGCCGCCGCAATCCGTCCCGGAAAAGGAGCCACCCTCTCCATCCCGGAAAATATGCAGAAGTCCTGGACTCCCAAAGAGCCGTGGCTTTACCCCTATTCCCTGGAATATGGCAAAGACCGGGTTCTTGGATATTTCGCACTCCGCAAATGTGACGTACAGATAGCTGACGATGGCTATCCACGCTTTTTCCTGAACGATCAGCCATATTTTCAGAGCGGCGTGCTGGATCAGGGCTACTGGCCAGACGGGCTTTATACAGCACCTTCCGACGAAGCTTTCATCTACGATATTCGTGCAATGAAAGATCTTGGCTTTAACATGCTCCGCAAGCATGGCAAAATCGAAGCAGACCGCTGGTATTTCCACTGTGACCGCATGGGGAATGCTGGTATGGCAGGATATGCCTAACGGCGGTTCTTCCTACCATCACTGGTTTGTCACCTATCTGGCCACATTATTAAACTGGATGCGCATTCCAGTAAAAGACCTCCACGCCCGCCTGCTCTCCCGCACAGATGAATTCGGCCGTCAGGAATACATTGACGATATCCGGGATATGGTCAGGACACTGTATAATCATCCTTCCATTGTCACATGGGTACCTTTCAACGAAGGATGGGGACAGTTTTCAACCAAAAAAATCACAGATTTTATTCACCGGCTTGATCCTTCCCGCCTGGTAGATTCTGCCAGTGGATGGTTTGATCAGGGCTGTGGTGATATTAACAGTCTCCATTATTATTTTCTTGGACTTCCAGTACCAGAATCAGACCGCGTACTTGCTTTATCTGAATTTGGAGGTTACTCTCTTCGCCTGCAAGAGCACAGTGCCTGTAAAAATATTTACGGATATAAGAAATTTACCACCAGCGAGGCGCTTACCGACGGCTTCTCCAGGTTGATGGAAAACACTATCGTACCTTCTGTGAAAGAAAAAAAAGGATACTTACGATGCAACTACAAGCTGAAGTTTTCTAACTGTTAAACGCATATTTATCTGATGAAACAAAAAACAGAAGCCATGCAGAAGAAGAAACCAACGGACATTCACGTTTCGCATTTAAATTAGTTATTATTACTGATTGCATTTCTATGCAGTAATTAGTTTGCTGCTTCTTCGTCAGCTGCCGCATCGGTCTCAGCCTCTGCATTTTCCACATTGTCTTCTGTCTTGATCAGAGAAACGAAAAGTGTCTCAGCGATAGGCTGAATGTCATCAGATTTCGGT
>VOFI01003116.1_pt1 | contig 90355 bp, 147 predicted proteins | sample 5384131 | NCBI WGS metagenome assembly VOFI01 (sample SAMN12384728, study PRJNA508395) | human gut metagenome | isolation source: healthy gut H | host: Homo sapiens
GTACAAATTTGGCTTACATTTCCGGGGAAGTTGCGCTATACTATGGGTATACCAACGGTCTCCTCAGCGACGTCAGCCGCAAAGCCGTCTCTGGCACCACCACCCGCTGGCAAAGGTATCACACCTCCCTGGACGTCTGGGGCAATCCCACCGGGTCCGGGTTCAGGGTCTTCCTCTGCCTCGAGACCATTGACGGCGTGGACAACTGGAGCACTGGCGTTGCCCTGGCAAAATACCAATATGCCGGGAACAACGGGTATCTGTCTAAAATGACCTACGCCAACGGAACTACGAGGTCTATACCTATGACCGCTATGGCCGGGTGGCCACCATTGCCCATTATGATGACGGTAATACGTTGAACTACACCGAAATCTACATCTACGACGGCAACGGAAACACTGGCCGCGCAAGGTTCTGGAACCCGACGGCAACGTTCTGGATGACTACCTCTACGAATACGATTCCCTGGGCCGCTTGATCCGCAGCCGCCAGGTCTACGGGCAGACCGTCCTCCGGACGGAACATCAGTACGACACCGACAACCGGATGACCGGGCAGAGCTATCAGATTGGCGACCAGACCTTCTCAGAGGCGTACACCTACAACAACAACGACGGCAGCATGAAGAGCATGAAAACCGCCAACGGAGACAATCTCAACTTCTCCTACGACGGCATCAAGCGGCTCTCCAGCACCGCCGCCAAAACCGGTTCTACCCTACATTACCAAAAGGCATACGGCTACCGCACCATCTCTGGAAACCAGACCTCTACGCAAATTTCTTCCCTGTCCTATTCTGGTTTTACCGGCGCGCCAACCTACCGCTATACCTATACCGCCAACGGCAATATCAAATCTGAGCAGGAAAATACAGATGCTGAAACCCTCTATACCTACGACACCCAGGGCCAGCTGGTCCGCGCGTGCCACCCTGGCTATGATCTCAACTACACCTACTCCTATGATTCAGCAGGCAATGTGACGCGAGTAAATGTAAGCGGCCTTTACCATCACACCGAAGACTATACCAACACCTATACCTACGGCAACAGCAACTGGCCGGACCTTTTGACCGAATTTAATGGTGAGAAAATCTTATATGAAGGTCAAAGCATCATACCCAGCCCGTCTGGGAATGGTGAATTCCTCTACGGGTCCGTCAAAGCGGCAACCCCATCCGCTACTTCAACGGCACCCGCTGGTACTTCTCCTGGGAAAACGGCCGGCGACTGGCTACCGCCCGCACCTCGGCGGACAACGTGGACACCTCCATCACCTACGCCTACGATCTGAACGGCCTGCGGACGGAGAAACAGGTGACCCGCCAGACCTATGAGTGGGTGAAGGAACACCACTATATGAAACCACTGTGGTAGCCCCCACCTGTACCGAAAAGGGCTACACCCTCCACGAGTGCTCCTGCGGGGACAGCTACGAGACAGACGAAACCCCCGCCCTGGGCCACGATTACCAGCAAACCACCTCCAATACAGCCGTGGTATACGTCTGCACCCAGCTGCGGCGCTACCCGCACCGATCACACCCACAACTATACCACAACCGTAGTGGCCCCCACCCAAACCACAGACGGCTACCCTCCACGAATGCACCTGTGGTTACAGTTACCAGGACAACACTGTAGCCAAGCTGGGGCACAACTACGTAAAAAGTCCGAGAAGACACCCAGTACGTCTACTACCGCTGCAGCCAAGCTGTGGAGCCACCTACCAGTCCCCCGTCATCACCGTCCCCATCGACCCGAAACCTCCCATTTCTGAGTACAGCCTCGAGGATACGAACAGCTCCGGCTGCGTCGACAAGCGGATTCTGGTATCTACCGTTACGGAGGAGCACAGTTATCTCTATGCCGGCAGCAGACTGCTTCGAGAAACTATCACCACAACTGCGGAGGATGGGACGGTCACCACAGAAGTCCTGGATTTCGCCTACGACACCCAGGGGGCCCCATATGCCCTGACCTACACCGCCAGTTCGGAACGGCACAGACCTATTATTACATCACCAATCTCCAGGGGGATGTGATGAAGCTGATCGACGGCACGGGACGCGAAGTGGCCCGCTATCATTACGACCCATACGGCAAACCCCAATATGTCTCTGGTGCCATGGCGGATGTGAATCCTCTGCAATATCGTGGGTATTATCACGATGCAGATACAGGGTTCTACTACCTGCAGAGTCGGTACTATGATCCTGCAATTGGTCGGTTTATCAATGCGGACGCCTATGCAAGCACCGGGCAGGGATTCATCGGCTACAATATGTTTTCATATTGTAGAAATAATCCAGCAAGCAGAACAGATCTATTCGGATATGCAGATGAGGATGCAAAAAGGAAAAAGCCGGTCAGAACATAGAAAATATGCTAGCCTTTTTTGGAGTAGATTCTCCTGAAGAATTGCCAGAAATGTCTGATGATTGTATGGTATTCTTAGAAAATACTTGGATATTTTCAATACTAGGATTATCTTATGTGCAAGGAGCAAGTATTGTAATGGATGCAGACAAGTACTGCATGTATTCCTTCTGGGGCTTTTCTGCTGGTGCATCTGGAATTCCATATGATTATAGCGTGACAAAGGATATGTTTATGGCGTCAAAAACGTCGAGGATTTTTGTGGCAATTTTTACGGTGCTACATTTAATGGCATAGCAGATATTGAAGGCGGCGCTCGGGCTACCAATGGAGTCCGTTCTGATATTATATGCGGTAATGGTTTCATGTCCGCATCCGCTGGCTTTAACATCACGCGGTATGATACACCGCAAAAAAATGGACATACGGAAAGGCAAAAATAAACTGGTATAATAGCCCCTACAACTCGTTTGGCGGAAGGCAAATGGTTAAGGCTTATGAGTGAATTTATTATGTTTCAAAAAAAGGTTATAAAACTTTCCATTTCTAAGGACGATGCCGTTCAGATATTAAGGCGTCATATACAGCACAGATTTATTAGAGATACGGTGCACGAAGACAGTTTTCAATTACATGTCTGTGTTGCACGAACAGCAAATAGAGCCTTCTTAACGTTATATATGAAGGGGACGCTAGTGGAGTGCGAACATGGCGTAAAAGTTTCCTACGCCATACGTCCAACATACTTGGCGATTTTGTTTAGTGCAGTTTTATTTGTCACTTTGTTGGAAGGCTTCTTAAAACTATGTATAAATAAAGGAGATATATTATATTTATTAATTGGATTAATTATTAATTTGGTTTTCCACGGTTCTATTATTTGGCAAGAGCATATCTGTCTGCAGCGTTTTGAAAGTTGGCTCACGATTTGACGTTTTCATGATTAATAAATTTAGTAAATTAATATATTATTATATAAAATATATTTATTTACTTATATTATTAAATCGCAGAGATACTTTTGCCTAACAATCATGCGCATAAAGGTCGCGTCCGGATCGGTTTTGCTGTAGCTGTTCCGATCTCCACAGATGTGGATATCCAGATTGTACCGCTTAACCGTTCCAGCCAGCTGTTTATGGTTTCAATGGCTTTCTGCAAACCCGACTTGTGGTGCCCTTTTCCTCGGACAAACGTCACATTGTTAGCCAATTTTTTGCATATAGCTGCTTCCTCAGCTTCTTCAGTTTCTGAAGTGTAATCTGCGAGGGCTCGGTAATCCCAGTGTCGGATACGGCCAGCAGCTTCGGCAGCACACTTGCGATCTTTTCGCCCAGCTTGAGCTGTTTCTTTGTCACAGCCGTCTTCCAGACAAACGAGTACCGATCGGCATTGGCTTCGATTTTTGTGCCGTCAATGAATACCGCGGATTCCTCGAAGGAAATTTCCCCGCAATCCACCAGCAGCTTCACCATCTGGTTCAACAGATCCTCCACCGCGTAGGGCAAATGTTCCCTGCGGAACCGGGCGATGGTGTTATGATCCGGGGCAGATTTTTCCTCCGGGCTGAGTAATCTCACTGGTTCGTCTGACGGGATCTTGATTTCTAAATTCATGGGCAAGCAGACTTGATATCCAGTCCCGTATGCTGTATACTCTACTTGCGGATTGTTTGATTTCACACTTAAATAATACGCCAACGCCCGGCTCTTTGCAAGAGCCGGGCGCTATTCTTTCAGGGGGCTGCCTCTTAGTGAGACAGCCCGAGCAGGGGAAGAAGATGGAATTAATATTTCAAAAGATAATCAGAGCACCGCTCCAAAAATCTGGCGGACGGCCGCCAGATTGGTGCGGTATTTGAGTCTGGCACCCGTGGAGCTGCCGACCAGCAGGAGCCGGGCGTTGTTCAGGCTGTTTAGATCCCGTGACACCGTACCGGAGTTCAGATCCAAAGCCTGGGCCAGCTCCTGGCCGCTCATGGGTTCATCCCGCATGAGCCGCAGCATCTGAATCCGAGCCGGATTGGCCAGGAGCCGCAGGGCTTCCAGCTCTCCTCGTTGGGGATGGTCTGGCCCCTCGGGCGCTCTCCGGCAGGGTCGATATACACGCCCATGTGAAACCGGGTGCTGCGAAGCCGGTTGTCATACCGGCCCGGCGAACAAACCGGGGAGAAAAACCGGAAGGCCAGTTCCATCCGCTCAATACGGGTGTCGGACAGACGAACCCGGCTGAGAAAGAAGGAATCCGGCGAGTTCTCCCGGAAGGCGCGCTGCCAGTGCTCGGTGAGCTGGGGAATTCGACTGGTCCATGGCTCCAGAAGCCCTGGCAGAGCCTGAGTCACCGGGCTTAAGATTTCCAGCAGCCGGTCCAGGTGCAGGTCAAAGGCGGAGAGCACCTCCAAAAGCCGCATCCGATACCACTCCGGAATTGCCAGGCCTGCCAGCTCTTCGGCCAGGGACAGGTTCTTCTGACCGTCCTCACGAAAGTCCAGGGTGAACTCGTCAATGCCATTGATCTGGAAGCCGTCGCGCTGGCGTTGGGCCCAGCGCTGGGAAATGGCCTGGGCATAAGCCTGGGGCTCGGAGTGCTCGATGGCTAGATAGCTGTAAAGCATGCCTTCCCCGACCATGGTTCCTGCGGGAGTATGATTGACCAAACCATGCACCAGCTCTGCCCGCTTCCAGCAGCCAGCAGGGGTGCTGATAGATAATCAGTTCCACAGGCATCGCTCCTTGTTGATGATTTGGCCTCATTATAACAGTTTTTCTTTCCAAACGCAAGTCCTCTGGGGGCCCCGGCGGAGGCACTCCGCCGGGGCCTTGCTTTTGTCAGAATTGCTCAGGGAGCATCACCAGAGTATGGATCCGCATCAGAATGGCGGCCAACTCGGCCCGGAGGGCCTGGGACTGGGGCTTCAGCTTCCCGTCGCTGCCCAGGATGATTCCCTGCTCCACAGCCCAAGCCATGGCTGGCGGGCGTAGGGCTGGACATTCGCGCTGTCGGGGAAGCCGGACAGATCTGCTTCATTGCTCACATCCGCGCCCAGGTATGCCCCGCTGAACCGGTAGATCATGGTTGCGGCCTCCTGGCGGGTGATGGCTCTGTTCGGAGCAAACAGCTCCTCCGTTACGCCCTTCACGATGCCGTTCTCGTAGGCCCAGTTTACAGCCTCGGTGTACCAGGTTCCTTCCTTCACGTCGGTGAACGGATTGGAGCCGGTGGCCTGGGGAGAGCCAGCCATCCGGTAGAGCACCGTGGCCATGGCGGCCCGGGTGGTATCGCCGTTGGGATCGAAGGTGGTGGCGCTGGTGCCCTTCATGAAGCCGAAGCTCAGGACATAGTCCACCGAGTCGTGATACCAGGCATCCTGCTTCAGGTCGGTGAAGCCTTTGGAGGGGCAGTCCGCCTGGCGGCAGAAGATGGTCACGATTTCCTTTTTTCGACGGGTTTCCAGGAATCTGCTCCGCCAGAGAACCGTCACGTTGCTCACAAGGCCGGTCTTCCGGGTGAAGGTCAGCTCCGCTATGGGCGTTCCTGCCGGCAGGCTGGTATCATCCGCGTAGCCCAGAACCACGGCGCCATTGCTTTCCTTCCAGGCAAATGCCTGGGCGTTGAGGCCCTTCACGCTCTGAAGCACCAGAGCATCGGTGTCGTAGGTCAGGGTGAGCTTGCCGTTGGCGGCAGCCTGGTCGGAGGTGAGTTGGAGGGTCACGGTATTGGAGTCGGACTGCTTCTCCGCTTTCTTCTCGGGAACAACGACGGAGTTCAGAGCACCGCCAATCGCGTTCTGGGCGTTCTCAGCGGCGGTTTTGCCGGTAAAGCGCTCCAGGGTCTCCAGGGAGGTGTTCAGGCTGATGGGCAGGGACTGCAGAATTGCGGCGCCGTTCTGGAAGACACCCATACCCCGGCCGTCCAGATCCTCCACCCGCTGGCACAGATCCAGATCGCCGTAGAGAGGAAATGCGCACGCCCGGCAGATAGCCCAGCTTACCCGTGGGATATTCACCGCCTTCAAAGGTGGGATTGTTCAGGTCGATGTAGTACAGGGCGCCGCCGTCGGTGCTGTCGGCAACTACCAGGAAGTTGGTGTCGGGTCGTAGGCCACGGAATAGCTGTGGGTATCCTCAAGCATCAGGTCTGTGTAGCCGAAGGCGGTGCCCATGAAGGTGTAGCAGGGGTCGCCAAACTCATCCACCGTGTCTACCATGGCAAAGATGATATACAGGCTGCTGTTCTTGCCCAGGGACAGGAACATAAGTACTTCCTGATCGCCCCAGTCGTCCAAGCCTACAAAGGCCATAGTGGACAGGTTGTAGCCGGTGAAGGACACGTCATCGTCCAGGGCGCGGATATCCAGATCCGGCTCGCCGTTTTCATCTCTGGCGTTCATGACAATCCGCTGGTTGTTGGTCACATAGAAGGGAGCGCCAAAGGCGTCAATGGTCTTGCCGCCGGTGCTGGTGGCCTGGCGGAAGGGAACGCTGGTCACGTCCAGAGGGGCGTCGTCGGCGCTGACCTGACCCAGGGTCTTCTGGGCATAGTTGCTGGCCGGGTCTACCACATAGAAGCCCGCTCCGTCGGTCTCGAAATCGCTGTCGGTGCCATAGAGCTTGCCCTGAGACATGCCGCCGGCGGTGAAGGAGGTGGCCGCGTCTGCCAGCTTGGTGGTGGCCAGGAGTTCACGTCGATGTCCACCCACTGGGCGGAGCCGTCCTCCAGGGTGATCTGGCCGCTGACCCGGACTTCAGTATCTAGGCTGTCCAGGGCCTTTACGGTGATTTCCACGGAGGCGGAGGAGGCGGTGCCGTCGCTGCGCTTGTCCACAGAGGTTGCGGTGATGGTGGCTGTGCCGGGGGCCACGCCGGTGACAATGCCGTTTTTTTGTCCACGGTGGCTACGGTCTCGTCACTGGAGCTCCAGACCACGCCGCCGGTGAAGGATGCGGGCTTGACTCTCACGGAGGCGCAGCCGATCCGTAGCGTAAATGGTTGTGTCCTCAGACTTCATCTGCACTGTCACCTCAGTGGGCCGGTCATACTGGTACAGGCACACGGCAGTGCCGTCAGTCTGGCCCAGCTCCTGGGCATAGGCATAGGTGGGGTCGATCAAATAGAGCTTGCCATCCTGTCCGGACTTGCCTGTGGACAGAACCAGCAGTTCTGTCTCCTGGTCATAGACCATGGAGGCGAAGGCGGGAACCGTCTATCTTGGACACAGAGCCCAGATTCAGGCCGGTATCGCCCACCAGGGTCATGCGGGCTGCATAGTCATAGCCGCCGTTGATGGTGAACACCAGGCCGTAGTAGAGCTTGCCGCTCTCGGTAAGTACATAGTAGTAGTTTGCTGGATTTTTGCTGTAAAATAGAGTCATAGTAGTAGGTTCCGGTTTTCACATAGGCAATGGCCGCTGCAGGCTCGTCCAAGTATTTGGTCAGGTCGATGTATTTCAAGGTCCCTGCCTCAGGTCTGACCATTTCCAGAATCGTGCCGTTGTTGCACAGGCCCATGACGAAGCCGAACACGTCACCAAAGCTGCTCACGCCGGTCTTGGGCGCGGGGCCGCGTCGGACCAGAGCCAGTTGGACTCTACCGTTCCCAGGTTGGTCTCCTCCAGGGTGTCAGCGTCCATGGAGTAGATACAGGTGCCGTCGTGATAGTACAGGGTATCGCCCACGGCGGTGCCGCCCAGGATGGTTCTGCCGGAGCCGAAGGAGGAAGCGGTACTCAGGTCGCCGGTGGAGAATTCCGTCCACTGGCTTCCGGTCTCGCCGCGCACCAGGGCGGAGAAGTGAATGTCTTCTGCCTCTGCCACTGTTACCGTACATACCGCCTCCAGATGGGGCTCGGCGTTGGTCACGGCCCGAATGGTGGCGCTACCCTCGGCCAGGGCAGTGACCACACCGTCTTTCACCTGAGCCACGGATTCATTGCTGCTGAACCAGGTGATGGACTTGTCCTCCAGGCCCCAGGGCATGATCTCAGCGGTCAGTTCCGTGGTGCAGCCCGGGAGGAGCTTCATTTCGGAGCGGCTCAGGTGATGCTCACTGCCTGGTCGGTGGCGCCCAGAGGCTTCTGGGCCGGGACGATATACAGGCCGTTGAGCCGGGAGTAGGTAATGGAACCGCTGACGGCGGGGTTCGCCGTCTCAGATTCGCCGGCATAGGTGGTATTCACCTGGGTCGCCTTGCCGGTGGCGGTGTCCAGGGTCCCACAGATAGCGGCAGGTTTGGTAATAAGAGGTGTTGTAACAGCTGGCCCAGTAGAGAACGTCCGCATCATGATCCCATGCCATGGTACCGGCCACGCCGGAGCAGTAGCGGTAAAACCGAATTTCCGTCGGTGCCGGTGTAGCCGGTCTTCGTGTTGTTCACAGGAGTCAAGTCCATGATACTGCCACAGATATCGGGGTTGGTGTACAGGAAGTGGTGCAGCTTGGTGTAGGCCAGGGTCAGCTTGCCGGTGACCAGGTCTACGGTGTACAGGTCGTTCTGCTGCCTAGGGGCGTAGGAGCTTGCCGTCGGCATAGTTCATGGCCAGGTCGCAGATGGAATCGGTGACAGAGGCGTAGCCGCCTACCTTTCGTAGTTTACCCAGTCACCCTGCCCGGTGACATAGAGTTGCCGTCGTCGGCTCGCCACAAAGACGCTGCCGTTAACGTACTCCGCCGCCAGGATGTTCAGCATCGTGGTTTCCAGAGCCTCCAGGCCGTTACAATCGGTGGGGGATGTAAAGTAGAGCTGGTCAGAGTGGATCTGCACCCAGGTCTTGGCCGGGACAGGACCTGCGTCTGCGGCAAAGGCATAGAGGCTACCGGAATAGTCCGGCTCCTGGCCGCCGTAGTTCACTTCATAGTAGCTTTGGTTTTTGGCGCAGTCCTCGACTACAACGATGCAAGTTTCCCCAACGGTGATTCCGGTCAGGTCAACGACGGTGCTGACCGATGCGCCGGCCTGGGTTTGCTCCGGCTCGGCCTGCGCCAGAATCCGGGTGCCGTTTTTGTTCAGAACGGCCACGGTGGACAGGTACTGGTTATCCCGGGCCGTCACCGTCAGAGCGCCGGTGGTCAGATCTTTGCTCACGGTCTGAATCTCCGGAGCGGTGTCATCCAGGGTCAATGTGGTGGACACGCTCACGCCCTGGCCCAGCGCACCGGAGTCCAGCAGCTCCAGAACCCGGTCTTTGTCCATAAACAGCTCGTCCGAATTATAGTACTCAGGGATACTGACCAGACTGACCGTAAACTGCTCATCTTCCTCAATTCCCAGGTCAGAGGCCGTAAAGCCCAGATCCATTAAATTTTGAATGTTGGTCCAGTAGCCGGCGTTCGTATAGTAGAAGGCAGGGGTGGCCTGGTTATACACCTCGCTGATCCAGAGAAGCTGGCCGTCCGAATCTGTTACCAGGGCCATAACTGCCGAGGCATTGCGGATCAGGGTGAACACATACTGGTACAGCTCCGTCTGGCTGTTGATGGCGTTGCGCTCTGGGGCGTCGGTGTGCTCCACATACCAGTAGAGGTGCTTTGCTGTAAGGATAGAGCACCGCCATGCCGTTGGTGTTGGTGATGCCCGTATGGGTGGCCCGGACCTCCTCGCCGTTGTAGGCCTGGGAGAAGGTCACGTCCTCATACATGGAAGGGTCGGACCAATTGCCGTAGAAGCCAAGGACAGGGATGGAGTGTGCTGCGTACCGGCCACTCCCTCTGGGGTGCCCAGACCAGAGATCAGAACATAGCCCTCCACATAAGCGCCGTTGGGATTGGACTCGTCCAGAGCCTCCTTCTGGGCCTGGGTCAGGGCCACTTCCACGCCAATCTTCACCTTCTGACCGGCCTCCACCGTGACCAGTCCGGTGCTGTACCGGGACAGGAACAGATGTACGTCATAGGTATTGACGGTGCCGTCGCCGTCCAGATCCGCTTTGTCAGCGCAGGAGATGGGCGTGCCATTGATGACATAGTCCATCAGAGCCTGGCCGTCGGCCACGTTGATTTCCCCGTCGCCGTTGAAGTCCAGACCGGTCAGAGGCTCCGCCAGAGGCAGAGTCGCGCCGTCCGCAGTCCAGGAGGCGCTGACCTCCAAAGCCTGCGTCTGGGTGTCCAGATAGGTTTCTCCATCCTGCCGGAAGGTTCCCTGGGTGAAGAAGTTTGGCGCTGAGCCGGTAGGTCAGGGGCTGGTCGGTGATGTTTTGCAGGGTGAAGGAGAAGCTGTAGCGGCCCTGTCGATCGGGTCGTCTCCCAGCTCGGCCTTTTACCTTGCCGTCCGATGCCGAGTCGGTGGCGTCTTCGTCCAGGATTACGCTATCGGCGGCGATGGCGCTATATACATTGGCCAGGCCGGCGCCCTGCTGGAGAACCGGGTAGTAATAGCCGCCGTTCTCACCATCCCGAATGGGGGTGGCTGTGGACATGATCAGAGATTGGATGAGCCGCCGGGCGTCCAGACCGGTCTTTTCCTCCAGCCCGCTTCCCCGGATGTACTGGGCCAGAACCGCCGAGATGCCGGCGACCTGGGGCGAAGCCATGGAGGTGCCGGAGTTGTTGGCATAGCTCTTGCCGCCGTAGGGTAACGCCGTCCAGAGAATAGATATTGCCGCCGGGAGCGGTGATCTCCGGCTTCAGCTCCAGGGAACCGGGAACGCCCCAACTGGAGAAGTAGCTCATGGTCTGGCACTCGTCTCCTCGGAGAGCGTAGTCGATCTCGTCGGTGATGGTCAGCTCGCCCAGGTAGTACAGCACGTTTCCAGCTTGGTCGGTGACCGGCTTGGCGCTGGACTTCATATATTCGCCCTCTGCCAGGGAGATGCTGACGCAGGGAGCCTTGACCTGGTAGCCGTCAAGGGCCAGGTTGATGGTTCCGGCTCGTTGTTGAAAATAATGGTGCCCACAGCTCCGGCGTTCACGGCGTTGGTGGCCTTCTCCGTAAAGGTCAGCTGGCCTCTGGAACACACGGCGATGCGGCCTTCCAGGGCATCGCCCAGGGCGGCGTAATCCTCCACGGAGCCGTAGCCCGTCAGAACCACATACTCATAGGTACCGCTCAGGCTGGTTATGGGCGCGTTTCCGTAGTTGGTGCTCTCGGTGTAGAAAATCTTCTTGTCGCCCACGGCAAAGAAGTGGCCGGTGTTGCCGACGTTGTCTGCCGAGGCCACGGTAAGGGCGTTGGTGTAGGTGCCGGGAGCGCCTGCGGTGTGCATACTCACTTCGTCGGCATAGAGGTAGCCTAGGTTGAGGTCGTAGTCCGACCAACCGCCGGAGTTACCGGCGGAGATGCACCATCACGCCGCTGTCGGTCAGGTTATCCATAATGGCCTGGTAGGCCTCATTGGTGGAACGGCTCATGCCGGGAGCGGCAGAGCCGAGGGATAGGTTCACCGCGTCGGCTCCCCAGCACAATGGCATCCTCGATGGCGGCCATGTAGTCCGACTCATAGGCGCCGCCGTAGTTGCCGAAGACCTTCATGGTCAGAATCTGGGCATCAGGGGCAACGCCCCCTGCATCTTGGCGGTATCCAGGGCCGGAGAGAAGCTGCCATCGGCGTTCTTGATGTAGTCGTTGGCTGCGGCAATACCGGCCACATGGGAGCCGTGGCTTCCCCTGGGTATCACGATCGTGGTTGACACGGTAGTTGGTGTCTACATAGTTGTAGCCGAAAGGCGCCTTTTTGCTGTTGATGTAGACCCGGGAACTCTTGGCCCGGTCGCTGATGTTCAGCTGATCCCAGACACGGTCGATCTCTGCCTGATCCAGCAGGTTCAGGCCTTCCACATAGGTCTCAAAGTCCACCCCGGCCTCTTTGGCCTGCTGCTGCAGGGAGTACCAGTAGGCGTCGGCGTCCATGGACTGATGGTCCGTGTCAATGCCGGTGTCAATGATGGCGACGCGGCTTCCCGCGCCGGTGTAGCCGCTGGCCCAGGCCAGGCCGGAGCCGATCATCTCAGAAGACGTCGCCATGTTGGGGTCCGTCTCCAGATCCTGCTCCACCCGCAGGCTCATATCGGGTCTCAATCACCAGATCCTTGACTCCGGAAACATCCAGAATCTGCTGGATCTGCCCGTATTCCACATTGGCGGAGATGGCGTTGGTAGCCAAAGTCATGTTCCAGGCCACCTGCAGCTCCTGGCCGGTGGCGGCTTCAATCCGGGATTGCACCTCCTCCTGCTTTTGGGCCAGAACCTGGCGGTAGTTTATGGCTTGGACGTTGGACGCCACATTTTGGCTGTCAAACCGCTCCAGGGTGGCTGCCTGCTCCAGGAAAATGGTCACACGGACTTGATCTGTATCCTCATAGAGGGTCTGATCGGTCTGCAGCGATTCCACCTCCTGGCCGGCAGTGGAATCCAGTTGCGTGGAAACAGAGCCGGCGTCTACTTCGTGAAAGGTCAGATCCTCCGCTCCGGATGTGGGACTTGCCGCTGCAGTGACCGAAAATGGTCCGGTCAGGATCATGGCAAGTACCAGCAAGCAAGAGAGATAGGATTCTGCGTGTTGTCTTGTGACACATGAACGAAAACCTCACTTTCTTTTTTTGACGGGCAGTGCCTGCACCCGCCTATTGTCTGCTAGTGTAGCATAAATCCTGCAAATCGTCAACATAAAAATGCAAATTCGCAGCTTTTTGTGCAAACAGCATAGAATGGAGTGAACGCAAAAGCAGTGTGGCGAGACGCCACACTGCCGAAAAAACCATATCAAATTACGGGAAGAAGGCGTCTGAGATCTTGATTTGGAATTTTCCGCTGCGGACAGGCCGCACTGCCTGTCGATCTTGATACTAAGCTTCTGTTGCCGTTTCCATGCAAAAGGGGCTGTCTCAAAATGATTTTTTCGAAATTATGAGGGGCAGCCCCTCGTCCTTCTTCCGCACCTCTCATCTCCTTTGTGATCCGGGTCTGCTCCATAAAAAGGCCAGAACGGGAACCGGCTAATCCGGCCCTCGCTCCGGCCACGGAACGGTCCTGGCACGAGCTCCCTCCGTAGATGATGTTACGGGCGGCAGGCTTTCCATATACTCCAGTCCTCTTTGTGGCAGGTCATGTGGTCCTTGTCTGTTCTGGAACCGCAGGCCGGATCAACAGTTGCTTCGCAATAAACAATGAAAGGCCAGACACGGCACTTGCGGCTCATCTCAGTTGCCAAAAAGAGAAAACACCGGCTTCTTGCCTGAAAGAAAACAAATGGAAGAGCCGCTATTATGCCTAAACTGTATATTCTTCTTGACATGGGGCGGCTTTCCCCTATACTAAAACCATCAACAGAGGGGCGGTGACCTATGGATCTGCGTGTGTTGAATTATTTTTGACGGTGGCCAAAGAGGGCAACATCACTCATGCTGCCGACATCCTCCACATTACCCAGCCTACTTTGAGCCGACAGCTCAAGGATTTAGAAGATGAACTGGGAACCGTTTTGCTGGAGCAGGGGAAACCGAAAAATCTCTCTCACGGATGCGGGCATCCTGTTCCAGCAGCGGGCGATGGAACTTGTGACCCTTCTGGACAAGACCCAGCGGGATCTGATCGACCAGCAAAATCTGGTTGGGGGAACAGTCTCCATCGGCTGTGTGGAATCCTCCGCCTCAAAGATGCTGCCCGAAATCCTCTCGTCCTTTGCAAAGGAACATCCTATGGTGCAGTACGATTTATACAGCGCCAATGGGGATGACATGAAAGAGAAGCTGGACAGGGGCGAGATCGACTTGGGTATCCTGCTTGACCCGGTAGAGACCGCTAAATACGATTATATTCGTCTGCCTGTGCAGGACAGATGGGGAATCATTCTGGAGGAGGCCATCCTCTGGCCCGGCAGGGCTTCGTCTCTCTGGAGGAGGCTTCCAGGCTGCCCCTGATCCTTCCCCGGAGGGAAATCGTACAGGAGGAGATCGCAAGCTGGTTTGGGATAAAGCGGAACAAGCTGAATGTGTTTGCGCTCCACAACCTGCTGACCAACGCAATTCCCCTTGCGCTGGCTGGGCTGGGATACCCGGTGTGTGTAGAGGGGGCGTATACCATCCGCCCTGTAGAGGGATTGCCTTTGTCCCCATTACCCCGGAACGGTTCGCCGGTCATGTACTGGCTTGGAAAAAGAACCGTGTTCTTGCTTCAGCGGCAACCCGATTTGTCACCCACATAAAGAATACATTTTGAGCATGGCAGATAATTTAACATAAGTATTGGACATTTCACCTCCCTGCTGTTACACTAATAGCACAGGGAGAGACCGACAGACGGATACTCCCGCCTGTCGGTCTTTTTATTGTGATAGATCAAGGGGGTATGTTCACTATGAGTTATATGATGTATGCACCTACCCGTGTGCTGTTTGGGCCTGGGCAGCTCGACCATCTGCATGAACAGACCATGCCGGGGGAAAAGGCTATGCTGGTCATTTCGCAGGGAAAGTCGGTGCGCTGGCCCGGACGAAAGAGCGCTTCAAAAAGCGGGTATCGCTGTGGAGGTGTTCCGCAAGGTAGAGGCCAACCCGCTTAAATCAACAGCGATGGAGGGAGCCGAGTTTGCCCGCTCTCACAAGTGCGATTTTGTGGTGGCGTTGGGAGGTGGAAGTGTTATGGACGCCGCCAAAATCATGGCGATGATGGCGAAAATCAAGGCGACCTTTGGGACTATGTCACGGGAGGCACCGGGAAGGGACTTCCATTACCCAACGCCCCTTTGCCTGTTGTTTGTATTACCACCACAGCGGGAACTGGTTCAGAGGTAGACCAGTGGGGCGTGATCAATAACGAGCAGACACAAGAAAAAATCGGCTGCGGCGGGCATGACAGCCTGTTCCCCGTGCTTGCTGTGGTAGACCCGGAATTGATGGAAAGCGTCCCAGCGGAGTAGAAATCACCTTTGAAATTGTGGACTAATGGAGGTTAATGACATGAAAAAGCTGATAACCATTTTACTCGCCTTGACCATGCTTTGCGGCTTGGCCGCCTGTGGGGGGGAGAAACAGACGAACAGTGAGCCCACGCCCCCGGCGGCGACTCCTCCCACAGAGTCGGAGTCCCATCCCTCCCCGGAGATGCCATCCGAAACGCCGGAGCCTGTTTCCTCGCCTGAAGCGGAGGGAAGGGCAAAGTGCTGGTGGCCTATTTTTCCGCTACCGGGAACACCCGGCCCCTGGCAGAATACATCGCCGAGGCCCAGGACGCTGAACTCTATGAGATCATCCCCGAAACGCCCTACACCGACGCCGACTTGGACTGGCACGACTCAGCCAGCCGCACTACCCTTGAAATGAACAACCCCGATTCCCGCCCGGTTATCTCTGGCTCAGTGGAGAACATGGACGATTACGACATTGTGTGTCGGGGCTACCCCATCTGGTGGGGAGGCGCTCCGCACATCATCCGTACCTTTTGAAAGCTACGATTTCAGCGGCAAAACCATCGTGCCTTTCTGTACCTCTGGCAGCAGCGGGATCGGTTCCAGCGCGACCGACCTCCACGATCTGGCCCCGGACGCCACATGGCTGGATGGGAGCCGGTTTAGTGCCGGGACTTCTCGTGATACCATAACAGAGTGGGTCAATTCTCTGGAACTGGATATCCAAGCCTGACAAACCCAATCAGTTGAAGATAGCGGGAGAAAACACGGAAATTTGTGTCTTCTCCCGCTAAAATATTAGGGGACAATTCTATAAAAAAGCTATTTTGCAACAGGCCCACTGTATTTCTTTCGGGGTTGCCTCTTAGTGAGACAGTCCCGTGAACAGTGCCAGTATAACATATTTTTTCCTGTCATCGGCAAAGCTGTTCCATTTTTGGGCATGATATTAGTTTGCTGGCTTTTTCTAAGCCTACAGGATGACCACGTTCTTACCCGGTAAACCGATAAAGGGCGGGTAGACTTCACCAAATAGGAAAATATCCAAGGCCTGGCCTGTTCAGAAAGAAATCATTGAAAAGCGCATGATGATGGTAGCGATTTGGGCCCGCAGGGCCGTTCCTTTGGGAGCCAGTTGCGTCTTGGACATGCCCTGAATCAACCCGGTTCCCACAGCCCAGGTCATGGCCTCCCTGGCCCAACCGCTGATGCTTTGCCAGCATCTGTGTAGGGGGAAAGGTCTGCTGCCGCTTGGGTATTCATGCCAGCGTAAACAGCATAGCGGTAAAGGAAGGTGGCCGTCTGTTCTCTGGTCACGGCCCGGTTGGGGGCAAATTGCGTCTGAGACATCCCCTTCACCACACCGTGATTTGCCGCCCAAATGACGGCTTTGCCATAGTAAGCATTGGGCTGCACATCCGCAAAGGGATTTGCGAGGCCGTCCACCGACGGCTCCCCCCTGCTAATCTGTATAAAATCGTTACCACCTGGCCGCGGGTCAGGGTGCCCATTGGTTGAAAGGTTGTCGCAGACATACCTACCATGAGGCCGGTATTCAGCGCATAGTCTACGCCTTCATGGTACCATTCCTTCGGATTCAAATCGGTAAACGCCCGGCTGGGGCAATTCGCTCCACCGTCGCAAACGCCTGTAGCTGGAATGGACTCGACCCGTTCTGCACCGCACAGGACACAGGTGTAGGTGATTTCTCCGTCCTCGGTCCCTGTGGCAGGCTTTGTAACGGTGCCTTCGTCCCAGACATGCTGGCCGGTGGCGGGGATCGGCTCCGTTTTCGTCTCGCCGCATAGGGCGCAGCGATGGGTGATCTCGCCCGCCTCCATACAGGTGGGTACTCTGGTAACAGTGCCCCTCGTCCCAGCTATGCTGGCCGGTGGCGGAATTTCCTCCGTCCTTGTCTCGCCGCACAGGGTGCAGCAATGGATGATCTCGCCCGGCTCCACACAGGTGGGCGCTTTGGTAACGGCGCCCTCATCCCACAGGTGGTCTTCATAAATCGTCAAATCCAGGGTCGCTGTGGGGATGTGGTACTGTACGCCCGTCTGGCCGTCCCGGTTTTGATACATTTCCTCATATTCCCCAAGGCCATAGGAGAGGGTGAATTCCGTATCCTCCCCAGTGAGGGGTTCCCGGAGAAGGAGACGTCCTTTGTTACATCCGCTCTGACCCCGTTGGCATACTTCGCCATCACCCGGAGGCCGTTGGCGTCAAAGGTCTGGCCCACTTCATACACCACAGTCTCCGGTTCTGCTTCTATCGTCAGCTCCGTAATGACGCTACCCACGCACATAAGATAACCAGAGTCATTTTTAAAGTACAGATTCCCCTGGGCGTCGGCGATGGGACTGCAATGGCATACTGGGCCTGGGCCCCATGTGGTGTGAACAGAACATAGCAGGTTTCTACGGTGTGGGTCTGTCCACCGGAGGTATAGGTCTCCGTGGTGAGATATTCGTGGTCTGGCGCAGTCTGCCCCGCCTTGTCCCGCAGGACCCGGAGCTTGCCCGGGGTGTAATTGTCCAGGAAATACACATAGACATACTCCGTATCCGCCTCATAGGCCGTGGTGAGTAAGCCGCTGGTCTGGGGATATCCCTGGGTAGGGACGGAATAGGCCACCTGCCAGGCCGTCAGGTCAATGACGGAGATGTTGTGGCCGGAGTAAGCGCCAAACTGGGCGGTTCCCGATACACCCACGTAGGCCCGGCCATGGTACACCACCGGGGGTGGAGGTAGACATGGGCGGGGTGGAAGCGTTGTTGGAGCCGTTGCTTAAGGGAATCCGCTTCATGGAGCCGTCTCGGAATGTTCCGTTGGCATCCACCTGAATTCCATAGAAGTCGCCGCCCTTGGAGGTGAAATAGTAAGCGTCAGTGTCCTGATCATAGCAGACGGTACTCCGCAGATCGCCCACGCCGGAGGCCGTCTGACAATCCAACACCGCTCCTGTCCGGGGGTTCAGGGACACAATGTCGCCATGCCCTTTGATATAGCCGCTGTCGCCGTCGTCCGTAGTCACCAGCAGGAAATTGTCCGCCACATAGGCCCCTGCCCAATAGAAGCCCTTGTCCGTATACGTCCAGGAGGCCTGCTTTGGCTCTTTGCCCTGGGTGGTATCTTCGTCGGTGACGGAAATACAGACGAAATTCGCCTGTTTCACCTCGGAGTTCCAGAAACCGGTGTAGAGATAGCCGTCTTTATAGGTGATGGGGCAGTTGGGCTGGCCCCCAGAGGATCGGCGTAGAGCCAGAGGGATTCCAGCGTCTCCGCGTCAAAGGCCTGCACGGAACCATTGGAGAGCCCCACGAAAATCATGCCCTCGCCGTAGGCTGGAGGTGTGATGGAAAAGCTGGAAGCGTGATCCATCTCCCGGGACAAAAGCACCTTGCCGGTGTTTTTATCCACCTTCATGACGGAATTATTGGCATAGGTGTACAGCACGTCTCCCACCAGAATGGGAGAGCCAACGCCTCCACCGGACATTCCCTCTCCGATGCGGTTGGCCCAGGTGAGGACGGCCTCTTCCGCTTTCACAGGAACAGGTGCGTCGGTGACGGCATTGTTCTGGGAATTCCCTCGGAAGCTGATCCAGTCTCCTTCCTGGGCGATATCCTTCCGGGTGTTTTCCGGTGCTTTTTCCAACGTGACGGAAATCGCCCTGTTCGCTTCCCCGGCGGCAAAGGAGGCCATCTGGGTCACATAGCCATAGGCCGTGACGGTGTAGGTATAGCTTCCGTTGGTATTGAGGATATACTTCCCGGCGTTGTCCGGCCAGACCCGGCTCCCGGTAAGATCATCCTTCAGAAAAACCACGGCGTCGGCGGGGGAAACCTGGAAGACCGTTTCCACAGGGGGGGAGCTTTTCCAGCCGGATGGTATAGATCTGGGGAAATCGCGGCCTCCCGGGAAATCTGAATGGATATGGTTTCCTCCTTCCGGGAGGTATCCAGCGGCAAGGTGATCTCGCTGCGCCTCCTGTACGGGAAGGACGCTGTAATCCAGGGTTTCCTGATTTGCGCCGCAGGAGGCCGTCACCGTGAAAGCGTTGTCGTTTCCGCTGCCGGTGCTGAGCAAGCTTGACATCCAATGTGACGGAGGACTGCGTCTGGCCCACGGCCACTTTGTACGCCAGCGTCTCCTTGTCAAATTTGGGGGTTTCCTCCGCATTGTCCTGTTTGAGAACCAGAGCCTGCCCTTCCGTGGAAAGCGCCAGATCGTTTAATTGCAGCAGCCGTTGGGCCGTCAGAAAATAGTCCTGGTAATAGGTGACGCCGCCGCTTTCCCGGCTGACTTCCAGCCGCATTTCGTTGCCCTCGCCAGAAGCGCCCAGGAAGGTCGTGGAGGACTTAAACTTGCCGCTGACCGCATTCAGTGTCCGCAGGCCGTAGGCGTCGTTCCAATACCGGTAGTCGGGGTAATAACCGTTGATGGCGCAGTCTCCGGCAGCGTCAGCCAGCGTCGCCAAAACGCCGAAGGAGGTCACATTGGAGCCTACCTGATAGGTATAGGCGTGGCAGTCCGGTGAAAAGGCTTTATCCGACTGGAAGGCCACTGTTTTGGTGGGGCCCACATGGAGGCCCGAGAGCCAGTCTCCGGTTTCCGGCGTGGGTACGGGCACGGTCAAGCCACCGGAGGCCGTGAACAAGGCTGTGGTGTGATACCAGGTGTTTTTGTAGACACATAGGTGTACGCCTCGCCGGGCACCAGGGCAAAAACCGTCTTGTCATTGCTCTGGCGCTTGGGGGCAATCACAGCGCCCGCAGTGTTCACGACTTCCAAATTCACCCCGGCGTCATGGGTCAGGGTGACGTCCACAGAGGCGACTTTTGTGATATGCAAGGTATACACGGTGCTCTGGCCGTTGGCGTGAGACACCTCTACAGCAATCTCCCCCGCCATCCGTCGCGGGAACCTCCACCACGCTGTCCCTTACCCCGTTTACCGTCACGGCTGTGTCGGCACACAGAGTCGTGGGTGAAACGGTCAGCGCATCGGAAACCGTTGTAACATTGTAAGACGTTACGGCAGGGTCAAAGCCCAGCGGCAGCAGGGTGCCATCTCCGGTAACTTCCAAGGCGGACAAGGTGGGCACCCGGACAAGCTCCATGGAATAAACCTGGTACTGTTCAAAGTCGCCATCTGTCATTCGGGCTTCCAGTACAACGCTGTTGCCTTCCATGCTGTTCGGAGGAAACATTTTTGTTAAAGCCGTCTGTTTACTGAGCCAGGTGCGCCGGGCCGCGCCCTCTGTACCAGCCAGATACACGCCGCAGGCGGCGGTATCCACCCCTTCCCCAGGGGTGATGTAAGGGAAGAGATTTCCTATGGCATAGTCCGGTATGTAATAGGTATTCCCCTGGCGCTCCACAGCAGCCCAGTCGTTACCGCTGCCGGTACTCAAATCCACGTCGGCAATCCAGATGCCATCAGGAAGGGTAGCGGTCAGCGTCTGGGCGCCTGTCACGGTCACAGAGCCCCGAACATGGCTGATATTCCCATCGAAAATGTCGAAGGTATAGCTGCCGGGAATCAGGCCGACAGTTGTATCCTGCTCCACTGTGGTGACGTTTCCGAACTCGCCGGTAAAGGTGGCGTTTACTGCGTTAAGCCGCTCCTGGCCCTGGGTGATTTCCAAAGTAACCGGCACCGTTTTTCCCGCTCAGGTAGGCCTCATAATCATCCATGGCCTGCCGCAAATCGGCGCCCAGTGTCTCCGCCTGGCTGGCGGTAGCGCCGTAGAGCGCTTTCCGGGCAGCGTCATAGGCGTTTTGGGCCGTGGCATACGACTGGACGCCATTGGGACTGTCGTTGTAGGCAGCCATGACGGACAGGAGATTCAGATACTGCGGGGAATACTGATCCTGATAGGAGGTAAAGCAGACTACCGTGACGGTATCCGCCGCCGCGTCCAGATCGTAGCCCCCTGGTCATAGAACAGAGTGTAATTGTCCGCTGTCCCGTCAATGGCAGAGACAAAGCCCGTATCAATTCCCTCAAAGCTGTGCCCAGAGTTTTTTAAGGCCGTGCGGATTGTGTCCCCTTGCTGATAAGAAACGCTGGTAGGCTCAATCACCACCTGCTCCTGGGTGATAACGGCCAGGACAAGCTGTCCCGCTTGGGAAGCGCCTGCCGCATCCACCACCGGCGAACAGGAAAGTGCCAGCGCCAGCAGACAGGCCAGGATTCTTTTCGATGTGTTCCGTCTCATATTGCTCCTCCTTCAATATAGTGGCTAGATAACGATACACTGTATCCACCTGGCCCAAACACGCTTGGGCCAGGGAGTACACCCATTCCAACTGCGCAGAACCGCATCCAGGGCCTCCATCGCCTGCCGCCGGTGGGACTCTGTGGCCCCGTGGTCGCTGAAGCAAAGCTCCGCTCCCAAGGCCAGTGCGGCTTCCACCTTTTCTTCTTCCACCGGGGCGAGGAGTGCGGTGATCTCCGCCCCCCGCCGGGTGATGGGCAGGTTTCTCTCCGGCAAACCCATGTGCAGCAGAATCTCCCCGGCGTAGCGCAGACAATCCAGGCTGGCCGCCCGGGTCTCGCCGGTAGAGAAAGCTTGAATCCGCCGCCGCAGCCTCCCCCGCAGAAGCAGGGCGCGTGTGGCCAGCAGCAGCAAAACCAATGCCGGGAGCATCCAAAGGAGCCAGATGGGCAGCTCCCCGGAGTCAGAGCCTGTATCCGGCCGTCGCTCCTGTTGAATCGGAATCTCCCGCTGTTGTGTTTGTGAAAGCACCGGCTCGGTCTGAGAAAGTCCGCTCAGCTCTTGACTGCCGCCGCCAGTGGGCATGGCGTAAGTAATTTCCTCTTTATGGTTTGGCGTGGTGTCGAAGGGAATCCACCCGACCCCATCCAGATAGATTTCCGTCCAGGCGTGGCTGTTTTCCTGGGTCAGCACCAGGGCCTCGCCGGGTTCCGCCCCCTCGATCTGGCGCTGGGGAAGCAGATACCCTCCACATACCGGGCGGGGATGCCGCAGCAGCGCATAAGCAGCGTAGTCAAGGTGGCGTACTGCACGCTGTAGCCCCGGGGATTGATGGTCAGAAGGTACTCCAGAAATGGTTTTCCGCTGCTGGACATGACCGCGCGCTCGTCGTAGGTCAGGCAGGTATCCAGAAGGGCCTGTACCTCCTGCCGGGCCTGTGCCGTGGTCATGACTTCCGCGGGCAACACAAACCGCTCCGAAAGCAGCCGGTAAGTTTCCTCCGGAACGGTCAGGAACTGTTCGTAAACCCAGTCCCGGTAAGCGGCTTCCCCCGTCGGTGTAGTTGCTGTCACCCATCCCGGCGGCCAGATCCGCCTGTATCAGATAGCTGTCCGCCACGGAGTACAGATCGCCGGACAGGGCTTTCCTGGGGATAGGCCCTCTCCCAGCAGGGCGCAGGCGTCGGCTTCCAGGCCGTCGGCCCCGTATGGCACGTAGGCACAGGCTCTGCAGGCGTCCAACACCTGGATGGAAAAGACAGACGGCTCCCCCCAACGTCCAGGCTGGCCTGCTGCGGCGCCCATCTGGGTGGCGGGGCTGAAACGATCCCGCTGCAAAGCATACAAAAGCCCGGCCCTCTCCGCCAGGGCTTCCGTGTCGGTTGGCTCCCAGCCCCCCTCCGTATATGTGCCGCCCACAAGCCCCGGATATAAAGGGGACTCCAGACGTCCATGGAAACCTCCAGCGCCGGTTCCCTGCCGGGGAGAAGGGGCCCAGGTTTTCCAGCCGTCCCTCAGGCATGGGATTGGGCGCCGGCTCATACCGCAGAGCATGAATTCGGGCGGACAGCGCAATTCCGGCGCTGTGCCAATCCGGGACAACGCCCACCCACGCGAACACACCGGCTACCAGTCCCAGGAGAAGGGCCGCCGCCGCAAGGGGTCTGCCCGTCCCCCCGCTCAGACGCCCAGTCAGAAGCAGCTGTCCCTGCCAGATACAGCGCCAGCCAGACGCCGGTCTCCCAAATTCCGCACAGACACAGAAGCAAAGCACCGCCGGGACGCACAGGAAATGGGGGAGACCCCGGCCATACCGGATGGCAGCCCCCGTCACAACGCCCAGCAGCAGGGAGAGCAGCGCCGCCGTCAGGGAATTCATACCGCTGGTTTCATACGGCGGATAATAGTATCCCGTTTTCTGGGTGAGAAGACTCCGTGCGTTCCCCACCAGAGCGGCCAAGCCGTTGGTCAGTTGTTCCCAGCCCAGCAGACAGGCCAGAAACGCCGCAGCGCACAGGCCCAAAGCCGTCCATCGCTGCCAGGCGCGCTCCCAGGACAGCAGAATCACCGCCACCGCAGCTGGCACAAACCGACCGCCTGCCAGGCCGCGCCCCAGTCCAGCGCCGCCAGTCCCCACAGTCCCAAAAACACCGGAACCACCGGAAGGAGCAGGGACAGTCGCTGGGAAAAAGAATCAGTCTCCCGCCGCCGCCCCACTGTAAGCCGCAACACGGTTTTTTTTCGGTTTCAACTGAGCCTCAACTCCAACTCAAATTTCTCAGGGCTTCCGCAGCCGTCTCCGGTGTGAAGCCATCCTGTCCCAGAATCAGCGTCTTGCACGGGGCCGCTCCGGAAAAGCCCTCTTCCGGATACCGGGTTCCCAGGTAAAGCACCCGCCCGGCCCTGGGTGCGCCGCAGGTATGCAGGTACAACTGCTGCCTCCCATGCCGGTCATGGTTCGGGAGCGCAGAAGGGCCCCCACGGCCTCTGGCGGCCGCTCCTGGGTCACGTCAAAGCGCTCAATGGTCTCCCCATGATTCCAGCACAGGCGGAAGGAAACGCCCTGGTCACACAGCGCCTGGCTGATAGACGCCGCCGCCTCCATCAGCGTGTCCGCCTGGCTGGGTTCCAGCGTGCCCCAGGTTCTGTCCACCAGGAAAAAGGAGGGACTGCTCCACCGGGCAGGCCGGTTCCCGTACCAGGAGGGTCTCCCGTTTGGAGGTCAGCTTCCAGTGAATCTGGCTCAGGCTGTCCCCGGCACATATTCCCGGATTTGATAGACCTCGGTTCTGTCCAGTCCGCGTCTGTCCTGAGCGTACTCCTGACAATCTTCCGGATAGGCCGGGGCGGATTCCAGGGTAACCGTCACCGGAAAGGTACGCGGCATGACCAGGATTCGCTTTGTGACGGCAGTGGGAACGGGAACGGGCAGCAGACCCAAAAGTCCCAAAGCCACGCCCGCTCCACACGGCATTCCAGGCAGCCCGCACCAGGGGCTTTCCAGGGTCATGGCTTTCTCGCCGGTGAACAGGATCCGGCTTTTCACCGCTTCTCCCGCGACTGTGTTTTCCACCGCCAATCGGACGCTTATCGGCCCGGTGGGAATCCAGCCTCGGTACGGCGCAAACTCAGGGAAAAGGGCGTCCCTTTTTCCGCAACAGACGGGGCCTCCATGCGCAGGGACACCTTTCCTCTGGCCAGCCATGCAATGCACCAGGAAACCAGGGGGAGTATCACACAGCAGCCCAGCCCGGAGGCGAAGCCCGCCCTCGGGGGACAGTAGGCAGCCCAGTAGGCAGCCCACCGCGAGGCACAGCCAAACAAGCCGCCTCATCCGCGCCGCTCCAAAAGCCGTGGCACGGGAACGGTTTCCAAAATCTCCGTCAAAAGATCCTCCGCCGTCCGGTCGTTGAGCCGTGCTTTGGAGGAGAGGATCAGCCGGTGCGCCAGCACATAGCCCGCCACCGCCTGTACATCCTCCGGCAGGGACATAATCCCGTCCCTCCGTAAAAGCCTTTGCCTTGGCAGCCCGGCACAGAGCCAGCGCGCCCCGGGGACTGACGCCCAGCAGCGCCAGGGGATGCGTCCGGGTGACCTCGGCCAGCGCCGCAATGTATTCATAAATCGGATCGGAGACATGGGTTTTCTCCACCACCTTGATCACCGTTTCCAGCGTCTCCCGGTCAAGGACAGGCTCCACGGTGGTGAGGGGGTCGCTTCCCTGCCGGTCTTTCAGAATGTTCACCTGGCTGACCCGGTCCGGATAGCCCATGGACAGCTTCATGAGAAACCGATCCAACTGGGAGCTGGGCAGATTCTGAGTTCCGGCGGAGCCCACGGGATTCTGGGTTGCCAGCACCACAAAGGGGCTGGGGAGGTCGCGCGTCACGCCGTCCACCGTCACCCGGCCCTCCTCCATGGCTTCCAGCAGGGCGGACTGGGTCTTGGGGCTGGTGCGGTTGATCTCGTCCGCCAGAAGCAGATTGGTCATCACCGCCCCGGGCTGATACCCCAGGGCGCCGCTCTGGAATACAGAGAAGCCAATGATGTCGGAGGGCATGGTGTCTGGGGTAAACTGCACCCGCTTGACCTCCAGACCCAAAGCTCTGGCAAAGGCCAGGGCCATGGTGGTCTTGCCTACCCCGGGCACATCCTCCAGGAGCACGTGGCCCCGGGCCAGGATGCTCATCCAAATCCGTTCAATCACGTCATCCTTGCCCACAATGACCTTTTTTTTCACTTCTCTCAGAAGCTGCTCAGTTATTTCGTACATGAATTTCTTCCTTTCCGTACCCAAAAGATTACAAATCCCACCGCCAACAGGATGCCAGCGGCACAGATGCCGTACAGAAGCACCCCTTGCTCCGGCGTGTACGTCTGCAGGGATATATCCGTGAAATCATACAATCTGGTCTTTCCGCATCCATGCGCTCCAGAGCGCACAGGGCCAGGTTTGCCTGCACTGTGGCCAGAAGGTTCGCCTCGTCCTCCAAGCTGTGGCAAAACGCCCCGGTGTCCGTGCGGTAGAGAAGCAGTCCATCCAGAACACTTCCCCTGCTTTTACGAAGCGGTCGTCCGTTCTCGGATCAATCTCCAGCGCGCACAGGGCAATCATCACCTGGGCGCGCTCTCGGCGCTGGTCTCCCCGAAGTTGGCAAAATCTCCCCGGATCGTCTGGGCATTGGACAAATACCCCAGGGCCTGATCAATTTCCCGCCCACAGCGATCCGGATAGGGGGCAAGGGCCTGCAGCGCCATGGCGGTGATATCCACATCCGAAGCGCCGGCTGTCAATCCAAAGCCGCCGTCCGGCTCCTGGGCTTCTAGTATGGCGGCAAGAATCTCCTCTCTGGTATAGGCTGCGTCCTCCGGCACGCTGTACCCCCCCCTGCGTCCAGGGTAATCAGGGCAAAAATCCAACTGTTGAGCCCCTGGGTTCCCAGGCTGCTTGTGGTGTCCCAGGCGTAAGTACCGTCCGCAATCAGGTCAATGGGCTGTCCCTGAGGGTTCCGCCCAAAGCAGGTGGGGTCCGCCCCCAAGGCCATCACCGTCAGAGCCGTCCTGTGCCAGGGGTGGCCTGAATGGAGTCCAGGCCGCCCGCTTCCTCATATTGCTGGGATACATAATCCCACAGTCTGGAGAGATACGCCTCTGCGCTTCCGGTCTTCCCGGATCTCCCCGCCAGAACGGCAACCCAGTCAGACAGAGAATCTCCCGGTATCAGGGCGCTGGACTTCAGCAACTTCTCCGGGAAGCGTCCAGCAGCTTCGCCAAAGCTGCAAGGCCCTCGCCGGATGCCAGGATATTGACAGGCAGTGTAGCTGCTATCAAAAGTGCAAGGAATATACTAAGAATTTTTTCGTTTCACGTTTTTTCCTCCTGAGAACCCAAGCGTTGGCGCCTGCGTCTGGAGGCGCCAGCGTCTCCCGTTTGCTTTCACCGCAGCGGCCGCAGGTATAGTCCACCCAGCCCTCCTGTTCTTCCGTGGGCTCCTGTCGCCCGGTTTCCACAAAATCATGGCCTAGGGCCTCCAATGGCGTCTGAATCGTCTCGCCACAGCGGCTGCAGGTGGCGGTCACGGAGCCAGGTTCTGTGCAGGTGGGTTCCTGCCGTGCGGTTTCTACAAAGTCATGGCCCAGAGCCTCAAACGTCGTCTGAATCGTTTCGCCGCAGCGGCTGCACACGCCAGTCTCGCAGCCTGGTTCCGTACAGGTGGGCTCCTGCCGGGTGATATCACGCAAATCATGGCCCAGGGCCTCTAGGGGAACCTCATTCCGGACGTCTCCACAGACGGAGCAAACCTGAGCCATGGTGCCCGGCTGGGTACAGGTGGGCTCCTGGAGAATGATATCCTCCCCCAGTGGTGCTCGTCGATATAGGTCCCGTTGATCCACTTACCGCAGTAGGTGGGCAATTTCCCATATCCGCCGCCGGTGGAGCTGTATCCGCCGATGTCCTTGCCGTAGGCCAGCGTGAAGCGCAGATACAGGGTATCGCCGTCGCTCAAATAGTAATCCGATAGGCTTTTCCCCGCATAGAGGACGCCGTTGACAGAGTACATCCAACCGGAGCCTTGGGTGTAGTCAAATTCGCCCAGGGAGTCAGCGCTGGACTGACCGGTAAGGCCAATCTCATCGGCCAGAATCTTTTGCCATAGATTCTCCGGAATCTCCCCATAATCCATCATGCCGCCCGGGAAATCCGGCGGAGATAAAAGCCGTCGTCTGGCGTCCGGGCGTATTCCACTCCGTATCCAAATTCCTCCAGCATGGCAAGAACCGCATAGGAGGCCGGCTCATTCTGCTTAATCTGGTAGGTGAACGTGCCGCCCAAAGTGTCGGGTCAAGACCCACCGTGGTGGCGTCCAGAAGAATGTAGGCTGTTCCTATGGCGCCGCCAGTGTCTATAAAGGCGTAGGTCACATGGTACTCCAGGTAGGTGGAGTTTCCCTCGTCGTCCCAGGCCAGGACGGTGATCCGGTGTTCCTCTGTATCTCCCACCAGAGGGTTCTCAAAATACAGTTGGTATTCAAACACATCGCTGCCCGTGGGGTTACTGACAGGCGCGCCATCCAGTGTCACCTGGATGTTGTCCGAATAGATGATCTTCCCCTCATGGGTTCTGGCCTTCACCAGGAAGGTGAAGTTCCGGTTGGTAATTTCCCCTGTAAAGCCGTCCAGGTTGGTGGTCACGATTGGAGGCGTATCTCCTACGCTGGGGTGTTCCCTGTCAGCCATCTCCGCCACATAGCGAACTGCATAGGTGGTCTCCAGCACGGTTTTGCTCCCCTGCTTGATGTACAAGGTGATGAAATTGTTCTCCTGCCGGGCCAGCTTCGCCTGATAGTTTCTGCCCTCCGCCGTCAGGAATGTGCCGTTGGCAGGGGTCTGGCTGTTACGGAGCTTGACCCGCAGGTACATATCTGCCTCGCCGTTTACGATATAGGCATAAAAGGGCAGGACGTCCTCCTCCAATTGGTCAAGGTCAGCACGCAGTCTGCCAGATCGGTGACGATCCGCAGTTCTGAATCGTCGTCTGGGCCCTCATCCCCGCCCTCGGAACCGGAGCCGGGTTTGTCCCCGGCTTCTCTCCGCCGTTGCCACCCGGCTCTTCCTCTCCGCCGTTGCCGCCTGGCTCCTCCCCGCCGCCGTTGCCGTCCGGCTTAGGCTCCTTGGGGGGGCCGGAGGACTCCGGCGACTGGGTCTCTTCCGGCGGCGCAGTTGCCTGGGAGAGCTCGGTCTCCTCCGGAGGCTCGGTTTCCTCCCGGGGTTCCGTCCCCTCTGGAGGCTCGGTTTCCTCCGGGGTTCCGTCTCCTCTGGAGGCTCGGTCTCCTCCGGGGTTCCGTCTCCTCCGGAGGCTCGGTGGCCTGGGTTGGCTCGTCCCCGCTTCCCTGCGCAGAAGGCTCCGCTTCTGTGGAGATCTGGGCAGCTCCATGGGGAATCGGGTCGCTCAGCACCGCCGGGCGAAAGCCGCCCGTCATAAAAACCATGCTGAGCAAAGCATACCCAGAACCAGAAGCCCCGCCACCCATTTTGTTACTGGTTTGCTCTGACGCATCGTTTTCCCTCCCCAGTGATACGCTTAGTATACGCCGTATTTTTCCTGGATTCTGCCCAAAATCCGCCCCATGGGCTTCCGCAAAAAGCAGCAGAAACACCACGTTGGATACGGCGTAAATGGCCATATATCCCAGGGACGTGGCCACCGCCGCGCCATATCGGGCGGGGTTGAAGGCCCCGTCTATCCACAGGGCTGTCCACACATCCATGAGCAGCGAAAAGGCCACTCCGGCGAACGCGCCATAGACCGCCAGAAAAACGGCGCTGGATTTCAGCCGATTCCGCAGATACCCGGCCACGAAACCCAGAAGCCCCCAGGTGAACATCTGGAAGGGCGTCCACGGCCCCTGGCCGAAGTAGAAATTGGACAACACCGCTGTGAGCGCCCCGGTGAGAAAGCCCGCCTCGCTGCCGAAGTACATAGCAGTCAGCACCACCATGGCCGTCACGGGCTTGAAGCCCGGCGCGCCCGAAGAGCAGCCGTCCCACCACAGACAGGGCTGTCAGGACGGCAATCAGCACCAGCTTGGCACTACTGGTCTGGTTCCGTTCAAAGCACAAAAAGAAGGCAACGCAGGCCAAGACCGCTACGGCTAGACTGATGAAGGCGTACTGCTTATCCCGGAAAACCGTTGCGCCCAGCGCCACTACCGTGGGAATGGCCAGGAGAAGCAGGCCATGGGAGAGATATTTTTTCATACGCTTTTCCTCCCGCACAGCTCCACCACGTCCCTGCACACCACCGCGTTGGGAAACAGCGTCCGTGAGATACGGCTGGCCGCCGTGGTGTAAAAGTTATTGGCCGAGAAAAATTGATTAGGTTCCCCTTGGGCGATGATCTGGCCATCAAAGAACAGGGCGCACCGGTCGGAGACCTCCGCGGCGAACTCCACGTCATGGGTCACAAGAAGAACGGTTTTGCCCCGCGCTCTCAGCTCCATAAGCATTTCTGCAAACTGATTTTTGAAGAAGGCGTCCAGGCCCTTGGTGGGTTCGTCCAGCAGCAGCACCTCCGGCTCCGTTAAAAGGAGCTTGCACAAAGCGCACTTCTGCTGCTCTCCCCCCGCTCAAGTCGTAGGGATGCCGGGAGAGAAAGTCCCCAATGCCGAATTGGGCGGCCAGCCCGTCGATTCGTCCGGGCCAGTCGCTTTTGGGAATTTCCATAGCCCTCAGCATTTCCTCTAAATCCTCCCGGACGGTGGGCTTCAAAAACACCGTCTTGGGATTTTGGGGCAGCAGAGCCAGCTTCCGGCGATACAGGGCTGGCCCCTTATAATCGGAAATTCTCCGGCCGGATACCAGAACCTTCCCCCGGTAGGGCCGGTCGAGACCGGCCAACACCCCCAAGGTGGTGGTTTTTCCCGTGCCGTTGCCGCCAAGGACGCTGAAAATCTCGCCCTTTCCTACGGACAGGGACAAATCCCGCAGTACGTCCGGCGACTGCCGTTCATACCGGAACCAGATATGCTCCGCCTCCAAAACCGGCGCGCCCGCTTCCCGCGCCGTCGGCCGTACCAAAGCCCCCTTGCGGTGGCTGTAGCCTGCCTCCAAAAACGACCGGCCCTCCTTGACCGTCAGCGGACATGGCTCCGGCGCTTCCAGGCCGTTCCAGATCCGGCAGGCGCTGGGCAAGCCCAGGCTCAGGGGATGCCCCTTCAGAGCCGCCGCCGCAGGGCGGGGCGGGGGCAGCGGTGAGAATCCTCCCGCGGTCCATGGCAATCACCTGGTCGGCGATGGGGAAGACCTCTTCCAGCCGATGCTCCGCCAACACGATGGTGAGGCCCAGTTCCCGGTTCAGCTTCTGTAAAGTGGCGATGAAATCCGCCGCGGCGATGGGGTCAAGTTGACCCGTGGGCTCATCCAGCAGCAGGAGCCTGGGCTGCATGACCATCACCGCCGCCAGGTTCAGAAGCCGCTTCTGGCCGCCGGACAGCGCGTCGGTGTTCCGGTGATACCAGTCCTGAATGCCAAAATAGCTGGCCATTTCACCCACCCGGCGGCGGATGTCAGATTGCGCCACCCCCAGGTTTTTCCAGCCCAAAGGCCAGCTCGTGCCACACCTTGTCCGTGACAATCTGCTCCTCCGGATTCTGGGCCACAAAGCCGATTTCTCCGGCGCTGATTCTGACATCCAGGCTTTCCAGCGGTTCGCCGCAATAGAGAATCCGGCCATTTTTCTCCCCGTATGGAGCCAACTCCCGCTTTATGAGCCGCAGCAGCGTGGATTTCCCACAGCCGGACTGGCCGCACAGGGAGGGAGAAGCTCCCCGGTCCAAGGTCAGGGATATGTCATCCAGGGCCTTTTTTCTCTGTTTTGGGGTAGGCAAAGCTCAAATTTTCGATCTTGAGTAGTTCCAACGGATTCGTTCCTCCCATTCAAGCAGTACGGGAAGCAGGGCCAGCACGCCGAAGCACCCGTAGGAAAACAGGCCCAGGGGCGTGAGAGTCGCGCCGCCCACGGCCGGATACCATGTAAAGTCCAGAGCTCCCGCCATAAGGCCGGCCACCGTGCCGCCGCTCAGGGCCAAAATCGCGACTAGCAGACTGATATCCCACCCGGAAACGGTGAAGTTGGAGTAATTGGTTCGGCCCGCCAGGCCGTAGCCCCGGGCGGCCATGGAGTGGGACGTCTCCACGGCGTTTTCCAGTGACCAGCTCACCAGCACAGACAGCACCCGCAGGGAAGCCCGCACCCGGTCGGCGTAGCTGTCAGAGGTGTACAGGCCCATGGCGCGTTGGGTTCTGTGTACCTTCCGGGCCTGGCGCTTCAGCATGGGCACATACCGCAGGGCAGAGGACAAAACAACCGCCAGCTTCGGCATGGCGCTTCCCACCAAATACACAAATTTATCGCTGGTCATGAGGATGCTGTAGCTCCTGCACCACAGCAGAATCCCTACCACCATCACACCCATGGCCCCGCCGTAGGCGATGGCCTCCACCGTCACGGCGTTCCCGTTCATGAAAAATAGAGGCGTCTTTCCGTTGTGGGAAAACAGCGGGTTCATCAGCGCCATGAGCAAAGCACCATCAGCAGGTAAAGCCCAGATCCCGCAGACGGTTTCCCCAGCCCGTGAGGCTCCAGCAGTACAACAGTCCGCCCAGCAGCGTGAGAAGCTCCAGTACCGGATTCATGACGAACATGGAGAACAGCAGAATCGTCAGGAAGTAAACCGACGTCACCCCGGGATGTATCCTGGAAAAGGTGTTCATTCCTTCCTCCTTCCGGAATGGTCCCCACGTCCCTGCCCAAATTGCAGGTGTAGTACCAGACGATCTCGTCTCCGTCAGACAGCACGTATTCCCCACAGCCGCAGTTGGGAAATTGGCCGTTGACGCTGTAAACCCAGCCGGAACCCGCCGCAGGAGAACTCATACAGATAGTGAATTCCCTGAATGTAGACGGTGCCCAGAAGATTCCGGTCTGCCCCCTGGTATTCCAGTTGAATTTTGTTATACCGGGCCGTCCGATCCAGAATGTTGAAAACCGTGTCTCCCTCCCGGAGGACGTAGGTGGTTTTGGGCAGGATCAGTCCATCCGCCGGGACATATTCCTCCGATTGCAGGGCCTTGTCCAGCTTGTGGTAGTTTTTGAAGAATCTGGTCGCAGCGGATGGAGATGGTGACGGTCTCACTGTCGGGGGTGATATCGTCTATGTGGGTCAGATAGTATTGGTCAACGGTCTGAAAATCCGTAGTCAGCAGAAACACCGTCAGAACCGCCAGCACCGCCAGGACAATCAAAAGATCCTTTTTTCATCTCCGTCTTTTCGCAATCCTTTCGGGAACCTCCTTGAGACCGGGCGCCTCCAAGGCTCTGGGCCATGGGCCAAGATAGTCCTTGATCCGCTGGGCCTCCTGTGGGTCAAAATCACTTTTGCGGGGCAGACGTCTAGCCTTGCGGCCCGCCGCGCGCAGCGCCGCGACGGCCCAGGCTTTCTCTTCCGATGAGGCCTGCCGTTTTGCCGGATTTTGAATCGCTGTTATTTTTAGACATAAAATCACCACAAAATAAAAGCCACGGCAATCAGACATCGTCCGATTGCCGTGGCCGCTTTTCCACGTCAAAAAAACACCAGATCCCCATACACGCAGAGGTCTGATTCTATAGCATCCAGCAGTTCTCCTGACTCACGCATCCTAAGCCTACGCACGCCTTCTCAGGGAATTCCCCAATGACTGACTTTCGTCATGTGCGCGGCCTCCGCGTTCACAGTGGCGGTACCGTCCGGGATTTCCACCCGGTTCTCTATTCTCCGTCCGGCCCCGAGGGAATCCGAACGGCACTGGAACTATCCGATTTTAATAAACTCTGGCTTCATTCTATACCGATTCCCCGAAAAAGTCAACCGTCATTTCGAAAACCCAACAGGGATATGGCAATGGCGTCCCGGCATAAAAATGTGCTCTGGCAGGAAGAATTCCTGCCAGAGCGAGGCTTATGCATATATGTCGGTTGAATTAGATAGGGGGTTATCCCACCAGGTCGCACAGGCGCTGTATCACCTGGGCTGCCCTGTGCCCGGGTGGCAGTCCCCTTAGGCGCCAGGGTATTATTGCCCATACCTGTGATGAGACCGCTGCCTATGGCCCAGACCATGGCATCCGCCGCATAGGGGGACACCTGAGAAGCATCCGTAAAGTCCGTCAGGCTACCGGAGGGGGGACACATCGACGCCCAGGCTCTTAGCGTAGCGGGCCAGGAATGTCACCAACTGCTCCCGGGTCAGGGGCGCATTGGGGGCGAAGCTTCCGCCTCCCATACCGGTGGCAATGCCGTTCTGGGCGGCCCAGAGAACAGCGCTGTAGTAGTACTGTCCCTCCGCCACATCCGTAAAGGGCATCTCACCGGTCACTTCGGGAGAACTGGCCATCCGGTACAGGATGGTCACAAGCTGCCCCCGGGTCACCTTTTGATCGGGTGCGAACAGACCGTTGCCCATACCGGTCATGTATCCGGAGGTGAGAACAAAGTCCACAGCCTCGTGATACCAGGCCTCCGGGCTTCAGGTCGGTGAAATCTGCGGAGGGGCAGTGCTGGGCATTGGCGGGGATGGTCTCCCCGTTCCGTGTGGCCGCAGACGGTGCAGACGCGCTCCCGGATGCCGTCGGTGAAGCAGCCGGCCTCCAGGATTACAGTCCACTGGCCGAAGCTATGGCCCAGAGGCTCGATGACTTCGCCCTTGGTCTTCACGTCTCCGCAGACGGCGCAGACCTCATCGCCGGTGTAGCCCGCCTCGGTGCAGGTGGCTTCCTTGGCGTTTACCAGGACGTAGCTGTGGCCCAAGGCATTCTGTATGTCGCTGATGTAGGCGTGGCCGCAGGTCTTGCACACATGTTCCGTGTAACCATAGGCGGTGCAGGTGGGTGCATGGACGGTTTCCTCATAATCGTGGCCCAGAGAGCGTCCACGTAATCTGCCATATAGCTGTGGCCGCAATCCTTGCAGGTGTAGGTGGTATAGCCCATTGTCACACAGGTGGGCTCTGTCACCACAGACGCATAGTCGTGACCCTTGGGATTCTGGTAGTCGCCCACATAGCTGTGGCCGCAATCCTTACAGGTGTAGGTGGTATAGCCCATCTCCTCACAGGTAGGCTCCGTCACCACAGCCTCATAGCTGTGTTCCCGCATGGGGATGGCTTCCGTATAGCTTTCGCCGCAGTCGCAGGTGAAGGTTATGACGCCCTCCTCCGTGCAGGTGGGCTCCTTGGTTACGGTCTGGGTATAACTGTGTCCCAGGGCTTCGGTATAGCTGTCCACATAACTGACACCGCAGGTCTTGCAGGTGTGGGTGGTATAGCCCATCTTATCATGGGTGGGAGCCGTCACCACATCCTCATAGGTGTGCCCCAGGGCCTCTACGATGCTATCCACGTAGCTTTGACCGCAGACAGCGCAGGTGTGAGTGGTGTAGCCGGCGGCGGTACAGGTGGGAGCCGTCTTGACCGTCTGGTACTGGTGGCCCGTGGCTTCCGTGAACTGATCCCGGTAATTGTAGTCGCAGCGGGAACAGGTGTGCTGGGTGTAGCCGTCGGCCTCGCAGGTGGGAGCCACCACTGTCTCGGTGAATTCATGGCCCAGAGGCGCTCCGTACTCGTAGGTCTCCTGGCTGCTCTCACCGCAGCCCAGGCATACATAATAGTATACGGCGGCGTGCTCACAGTCAGCGGGGGTCTTCAGATAGGTCTCGTCAATGATCATACCATGGGGATCGTGGGGGGCGTTGTAAATTTTCAGATCGCTGACCCAGCCCACATCCGGCCTCCGTTGGTGGCTTCATCCTTTGCATAGGAGAAGGTGAAGACATAGACACCGGCCTCCAACTTCCGTTCAAAGGCGCCCTTTGCCTCGCCGCTGAGGTTGCTGGCAATGGCTTCCGTCTCCTCGCCGTTGGTCAGGGTGATGTTCACAAAATCGTAATCCTGCTCCGAGGACGCGCCATAGTTGAAGGAAACGGTGGCAGGCCACTCCAGAGTCACCGTCAGCTTGGTGGTGGAGGTAGTGTTGCCCGCGCCGACATTGGTGCTCTCAAAGCACCGTGTGTTCTCGTTGTAGCCCAGGGATAATCTCCCTCGTCGGTGAAGGAAGCGTAGAGGATGCCCTCTTTGTGGTAATCGAAGCCGATGTGGCTCAGGCGGATGTCGTCCCAGACCCGGTAGGTCTCACCGCAGACGGCGCAGGTGCACAGTTTGTACATCTTGTACACCACGGTCTTCTCGGGATCCTCGGTGTGGCCCAGGGCGTCCACATACTCCGTCCGCAGGGTCTCGCCGCACTTGGGGCAAACATAGGTGGTGTAGCCCTGCTCTGTGCAGGTGGGGGGCGGTAACAACACCGTTTTCCAGAGTGTGGAAGGACACGTCCTTCTGCCACAGAAGGGCGGGATAGCCGTAGCACACCAGGCCGAAGGCGACGCCCAGCTCCTGTGCACGAAGCTGTGCGTCGGACAGGGCCACTGCGTTGGCGTCCCCGGCGGACGGGTATCCAGGTAATAGCAGTTGACGAGCTTCGCAGACTGCACCCGGCCGGCCACACTGGCCACATAGGTCGCGTCGTCAACGGAGCCGGTCACCACTCCCACGTTATAGCCGTTGGTCAGGGTGACAGGGCCCTGATACTGGCGCTGCCGGAGCTGCCTCCCCGGAAGTCGCCTACGAGGCCGCCCACATACTGCTTGCCGGTGATGGTACCGGTGTTGTAGCAATCGGAAATCAGCTGGTTGTAGGTTGCGGCGCCAACAATACCGCCCACACCGGAATTGGTGCTGGAGATATTGCCGGTATTGTAGCAGCCCTCAATGGTAACGTCCCAGCCGTAGATGCTGCCCACAATGCCGCCGGTGGAGTAGGTGGAGGAGACGCCGCCGTGATTGGCACAGTTGCGGATGGCGCCGTTTCTCATGGCGTACACAATACCGCCGGCGCCTCTGGTTGAAGTGGCCGTTACTGTGACGTCCACATAGGAGGTCACGTTTTCAATGAGGCTGCCTCTGAAATCGTACACAATGCCGCCGGCGTTGTCCGCGGCGTTGACGCTGCCCCCGCACCGTCAGGTTCCGGAGCTGGGAGCCGTTGTTCATATAGTAGAACAGGCCCACAGCGGAGTTCAGCTTGATGATCTCATGGCCCTGGCCGTCCAGAATCGTGGCGTTGCCGCCGGAGGCGCCCTTGTAGGTCCAGGGGTAATTGGCCAGATCAATATCGTTGCACAAAACGCCCGTGACTGCCGCGCCGGACTGGCTTTGCTTGGTGAACCAGGCCAGCTCCGCGCCGTTGGTGATCTGATAGACTCCGTCTTCATCCTTGGCGGGCTCGGTTTCGGTCACGCCATCCCAGGCCTCCTGGGCAGCTGTCTTCAAAGTGATGACGAAGGTATTCTCTCCTCCCGCCGTGACGGTGAGGGTGCCGTAGGCGTATTCGTAGCCCGCCGCTTCGGCGGTGTAGCTGTAGACGCCCTCCAGCGCCAGGAACTTGCCGTCCGAATCCATGACGGCTCGATTGCCCTCTTCATCGGACAGTGTCACGGTGAGGTCTGCAGGGGCAATGGCCTTGCCGGTCTCATCCTGGAAGCGGATGGTTCCGGTGATGAAGTCCGTGTGCTCCAGCTGGATGGGGATTTCGGGCAGCTGGCCCAGGAAAATCTTCACGCTCCGGGCGGTAAAGTTCTGGTTCAGACCCTTGGCATAGGTGGTGGTGCGGTGGGCGCCGGCAGGGCTGCCGAAGCCGCCCATGCGGATGGCGCCATCTGTCAGGGTGTAGGTGTCGCCCGTCCAGTACTTGGGAATGGTGACGGTGCGGGTCTGGCGGGCGGGATTTCCGTTGAAATCATACACGCCGATTCCGCCGGTGCCGTCGCCAAACTTGGTTCCGTCCTCGCCCACATAGTACAGGTTGGCATTGAAATTATAGTTGCCGGACATCTTCTCGACGGGGTTGGTCAGACCGGTGAACTGGATTTTCACGGTGTCGCCAGCCTTGTGGCGTCCTGAAGTTCATAGCTTACCTGCTTGGCGGTGATGATCTGATAGGTGGCAAGGCCGTCCTTCTCCACCCGGACGATGTTCCGGCCAGTGGTAAGGCCGGTGAGGGTAACGCTTCCGTCCTCATTCACGGTTACGCCCTCTCCTGTGAAGCCCTGGTAGCTCACGGTCTTTGTTCCCACCACGGGGCGGTTGACGGTGACGGTACAGCCGCTCTCCGGGGTGAAGGTGTAGCTTGCGCCAGCTGCTGCCCGCATAGAACAGAGGATCGTGCTCCGCATCCAGGGTGTCCCCCACCAGCTTTTCAATGGGGCGTTCATCCCTCGTTGATGGTCATGTTGGTCTGGATGGCGGAGCCGTCCGCGCCCACAGTGACCACAATCACGCCGGTGTTCTCCGGCCAGATGGCGGAGAAGCGCTTGGAGGCAGTCTTTGCTCTGGCCCTGCATATTGGTCATGGCGTCATAGGTCACCAGAATGATGGCGGTGCCCTCCTGATTGGCTGTGACCGCGGCCACGGAGCTGTTCTTCTCATGGACATCAATGGAGAGAATGTTGCTGGGTTTGCCCTCCGGGTCGATGACCTGGTAGTGCATATCCGGCAGGGCCACCTTGGAGTTTATGAAGCTCTCGCTGGACATCCAGTTCCGGAAGACGTTCAGCTCGTAGGTCTGGCCCACGTCCAGGTTCATGTAGCCCTTTTCATTGACATTGACGTAAATATCTGCCAGGTCATACGAGCTCGCTGTTGGGCGTGAAGGTGAGCTTCACAGCGTCGCCCTCCAGGCACAGCATACTCTTTTGCCGTTGGCGTCCACGCCGAAAGTGGATTCCCGGTCAAAGGTCATGGCCTGGTTTGGCGGCGGTGCCGGTGACGGTGTAGTCCGTGCCGTCCACCCAGAGGTTACCCTCGGCGTTCTTGTTGGTGGCGTAGATGCCGGAGGCGGTAAGTACGAAGAAGTGGTTCCGCTCTGCATAGTCGCCCAGACCGGTGGGCTCGCCCTCCCGGGTGACCACCAGCTTCATGGAGCCGTTGCAGTTGCCGGTAGAGTCATAGGCGTAGAGGCGGTACTCGCCAGTGCACAGGTTGGTGGTGTAGACATTGCTCTCCGGGGTCACGCCGGCCAGCATATCCGTCTCACCCTCCACGCCGTCGGTCAGGGTGTAGAGCTTGGCGGTCTGGCCGTTGGTGCTCAGCTTGATGACCACTTCCGTCTCCACCGGAGCGGCCACCGGCTTCGCCACCTCGGTGGTCAGGGTTGTGAGGCCGTAGTTCTCGGAATCAAAGCCATAGGTGTAGGCAATGGTCAGGTAGCCTTCCCGCTCGCTTTCCGTGACGGTCACATAGTCGGTTACATCCCGCACATTGCCGTTTTTCAGATTGGCAACGACCTCCAGGCCCTCGGCGGTCCAGACGCCGTCCTCGTCTTCCACCCAAGCGGTGGGAGCCTGGTATACGGTAATGGGAGAGAATCGTAGAGGTGATTGCCATGGTGTAGCAGGAGTCGTTCTTATAGTAGATGGTGCCGTACTCATCGGCGATGGTGGAGCAGATGCAGTACTGGTTCAGGGGGAGGGGGGTGAAGACCTCGCTGTAGCCCTCGTCCGTGGTGGTGATGGGCTCGGTCTGGCCCTTCTTGTCCTTCAAAACGGAGACGCCGCCAGGCTGCGTGTTGTAGGGCAGGTAAATATAGACATAGCCCTCCTGCTCGTCGGCGTAGGCGGTTGTCACCATGGCAGAGGTTTGGGGGTAGCCCTTGATGTCATAGACATAGGCCTGCGTCATGGAGCCGTCGTCGTTCAGGTCAAAGACGGCGATGCCGTGGCCGGAGAAGTCCCCGAACTGGCTGGTACCGGCAACGCCAATGTAGATTCGGTTATTGAACACCGAGGGGTGCAGGTGGACATGGCGTACTGATTCCCTTTGGAGTCCTGAAGTACCACGGAGTTAAAATCAATAATTTGCCCGTGGACCAATCCAGCTTGGCGTTGCACATGACGCCGCCCTTGGAGGTGAAAAAACCGGTCGGAATCGGACTCATAGGAGACGTTTCCGTCACAGACAGGCAGACAACGTTGGCGTCTCTGGTCTCGCTGTTCCAGAAGCCCACATAGACGTATCCGTCCTCGTAGGTGACAGGGCAGTTGGGCTGGCCGCCCAGAGGATCGGTGTAGACCCACAGGGATTCCAGAGTCTTGGCGTTGAAGGCCTGCACCTTGCCGGACAGGGGCACGAAGATCATGCCGTCGCCGTAGGTGGGCGGGATGATGCCAAAGCCGCAGGTACCGGCCATGGTCCCTCCAGCTTCACCTCGCCGGTGTTCCAATCCACCCGCTTGATGGAGCTGCCCACAATGACAATCAGGTCGCCGTCCACCAGGATGGGGGGGATTGGGTGCGGCGGCCCAGCCGGAGCCCCACTTGGCGGCCCACAGCAGCTCCGCATCCTCCGGGGTATAGGGGTTCTGGCCCACGTAACGCCCAGGTTGTCCTCTCCCCGGAAGCTGCCCCACTGGGCATAGATGGTCTTGTCAATGGTCTCATTGACTGGCGCCTGCTCCAGGGTAATCTCAATGGTGCCGGATTCGGCCAGATTGAAGCCGTTCTTCTGACCGATGTAGCCATCCTTGGTCACGGTGTAGGAATAGTCATTGCTGGACATCAGGGTGTAAACGCCGTTTTCTGGCCAGAGCCGCTGGCCGAAGCTGTCCTGGAGATGCACAACGGCGTCCTCCGGTGTCACATCAAACGCAATGGAAATCTCAGCAACCTTGTTGACAGTGATTTCATAGGTGTTCTCATAGCCGCCCGGATTCACAACCTTCACCAAAATCACATTCTCGCCGTCCTCCAGGGCAATCACGTTGCTCTCGCCGCCATTGTAGGTGACGGTGTAGCTGTCGTCTCTGGGGGTGGCCTGAACGGTGACGGCGCCCACCGTGGTGGTGGCGGTGTAGGACAGGGTGTCGGTACGGAAGCCCTCATGAAAGGGGACGCCCTCCAGGGACAGCGCCGTCAGGGAGGGTCGCACCCGAATAACCTGCATCGCATAGGCCTGGAGATCGCCTTCCACGCCTACCTCAACGGTCACACTGTTGACGCAGGTTCCGGCATCCAGGAAATAGGCCATCCACTGTCCGCTGGACTTGCCGCTGGTGATGTTCACCGACCGATCTTGTCCATTTGTTCCAGACCACTTTGCTGTAATGGTAGAGCCCGCCGGAGCATTCTCGGACAGGGTGGCCCAGGCATACGCGCCAGAGACATTGTCCGGCACCAGCATGGTGTACGCCAGATTCCCTTCCGCGAAAGCGGGGGACAGCTCATACCGAAGGGAATCGGCAGACGACATATACGTGAACCGCAGATCGGACAGATATCCCGGCACAGCCGGTTCCGTGCCGGTCACTTCAATCCGTGCCGCTGCCGGAGCATTCACTGCATCCTCCGTGGCGGCATTGCTATCCGTACCCAGGAGATAATAGGCGCCAGGGGTTTCGGGCAACGTGATGCGCAGGGCGGCGCTGGTATTGGTCTGGCCGTCAGCCACGTCCCGCACCTTTTCCCAGTTGGAGTTGTACAGCGCGACATCCACGCCCGCGAAAGGCTCCAGCTCGTTGTTGGCCGCATTCCAGCGCTGGAGGTTTACGGTGAGATCGCTGCCTGGATCGCCGCTATAGACGTTCTGATCAAAGCAGCAGAATTCTCCCTCCAGGTAGAAATTCCAGTTGGAGAACAGGCCAACATCAATGGCGTCCCCATCGGACAGCAGGATATAGTCCGCCGTGGAGCCCCAGCCCGGACTCATAAGCGGGTACATATGATTGCGGTAATACTTCAGGTTCAGGTCATGGCCCCAGAAGTTGTTCATAAAGAAGCTGGTGGGGGCTGCCTGAGAAGGCCGCGGCACGCAACCCGTTGCTGTCATAGGCCAGGGTACCATCCAGGTAATTGATTTCTGTATTCTCGACATAATCCAGGGACACCGGAGGTGCCCTGCACTCCGACTCCGGCAGTCCCATGTAGTACCGCTCCAGCAGGTAGATGTAAAGATGCAGTGCGGTGGGACGTGCTACAATCTTCTCATCCGTATAGCTGCCCTGACCGTTTTCTGTATGATAGCGGTAATACTGCTCCAGGCCATAGAGGTTCAGGTCAAAATAGGGCACCGTAACCTCCAGGTTTGCGAGGACGCTTTCAGCCTGGTCGTTGCCCAGAATGGGCATACCGTCATTGGAGATGGTGACATAGACGGTCACGGATGCGGCGGGCGTTTCGTCATAGCCGTACTGTGTAGAATTGCCGCCATCCGCCTCGGTGACAGTGACCGCTATGGTGTGGCTGGCAGTGGAGCCTGCCTCACAGGAAGCGGTGATGACCGGCGTGTAATCACCCGGCTCGCTGACGGAGAAGTACAGTTTTCCGTCGGCGATTTTTGTGTGTTCCCCAAATGCTCCGCCGCCCAGCGAATAGGTCAGGGCGTGGCCCTCCCTGTCGGAAAACACAGTGGATAAGTCCAGTTCATAGACACTGCCCACCGCGACTTCCGCCGCGCCGGCGCGGTATCCAGAACCGAGATGTGTGACCCCTCGCCGCCGGCGGCACCGGCGGGCGTGGGCAGTATGCCCAGAACCAAAACCAGGGCCAGGAGCATACTCAGGATTCGTTTGTGCATGACTTGTTCCTCCTAAAATCATCTTGAAAAGCAAATGCGGCAAGTTCTGCCAAGGAAGGTCTTCAAGTCACAGCTCGTGTATGCAAAAAAACCACGGCAATCAGACAAATGTCCAATTGCCGTGGCCGTTTTTCCACGCACAAATCAGGCCAGGCCTCGTACTCGTTAAGGTCTGACAGGAAGAGAAGCTTCAGCAGTTCTCCTGACTCACGCATCGTAAGCTGGCACACAGCCTTCTCAGGGAACTCCCCAATGACCGACTTTCGTCGTGTGTGTAGCCTCCGCGTTCACAGTGGCGGTACCGTCCGGGATTTGCACCCGGTTCTCTATTCTCCACCTGGCCCCGAAGGAATCCAGGCAGCACTGAAACCGATTTGCTTTTTCTGAATATTGTTATTGTATATCCGGTAACAGGAAAAGTCAACCAGAAAAGCGATGAGTTCCAGGGCAACATTGTAGGATTTATAATGATGTGTGGCACCGGACGGGGCTATGGAGCGGAGAACATCATTTCTGCGGATTCAATTTTCGGCAGGGTTCCAAACTCGTCGCAGAAGAACACACACCAGTCGGGAAGCTGGCCGCCCATTTCATCGGCCACCGCCAAGATCTCCCGGTAGAGCTGTTGGATGATGAGGGATATCATAAAAAACGTGTTGGGATCCTCCTCCGGCATAATGAGAAACACGGCGCACTACTTCCAGCAGAACCGTTCCGCGTCAATTTCCGTATCGAAGCAGAGAATCTGCGGAATCCAGAAAGGCATTCAGCCGGGACAGAGCCGTGGACATGACGCTGGACATAGCCTGCTCGGCGGTATTCAGGGCCGCTCCAGCAAACCACTTTGCCTTGTGGCCATCGGAAAGCAAGTCCATCGGGCCTGGTACCGGTTCCCATCCAGTGGAAGCAGTATTCCGGCTGGCTGCCTGGGACGTTGCCTTTATAGGTGCTCTCCGAGCCAGTGCCGCGTTTGTGGGCGTGCCGAGGTTGGCCCTGGGGATCTACCCCCACAAACACGGCGTTGTGGTAGTCGCTGGACTCGTAAAACCATCCCACGCGCGCAAAGCGTCCAGCACCTCCCGGTCAATGCCCCTATGGTGCAAGAGATACCCATACACCCGGCGCATGGTGTCGCTTCTGGGTGGCAACACGAAGGTGACCGCCTCTTTTAGCATCCGATGTAGATCCCAATATGACCCCGGTGCCAGACCGCCAGGCCGGGGATTTCAGGCATGGTATCCATAGGCCCTTTTTTCACAGCCAGCTCGTACATGCTGTTGGCGTCCATGTCCGGCATACCGTTGCTGCCGTAGGAGATGGCACCGTTTTCCGGGTCAAACCAGCCGTAGCCCTTGATGAGGCCAATACAATCGGCACACCGCCTGCCCAACCCAATGCTGCTCGATGAATTCAGCATAGCCACCCCTTCCTCCGGGTACTGCTCCAGCTTTGTAAGCATACAGAGCCTGGTCAAGCACCTGGCCATAGGTGCCCCACACACATAGCCCCACCCGGCCTTTTTCTGCCGCAATGGCCCACTGCGCCAGATCCAGATTATTCTTTGTGGAGAGGTCAACGTCGCTGGAAGTGTCAATATTGACACCCCGAACGCTGGCCATAACCTTCCGGAAGTCCTCACCGGAAAGCGCTGTGCCAAAGGCAGCTGTTGACTGCTGCAATGAGCTGCTCATCGGACTGGTTCTCCGAAAAACAGCCCACCAGGCTGGATACGAAGTCCTGCTGGTGGGCATAATCCTGCAGTGCCAGAACAAACAGCACCTGGGCGTCCACAGTCCTGCCGGAAAACCTGCGACAATCATGGCATCCTGAATGGCATACATGGTTTCCTCCACGGCTTGCATCTGCGCTTTCTGCTCTGCGGTCAAATTCTGCACAATCATCTCCTGCAGCCGGGCTGTGTCAAACTCCAGGGTGCCGTTGAACAGCGCCAGCACCGCTGCAATTGGCATCAAGATAATGATAAGAATTCCCAAGACGATGCCGAACACCACCTTGCGCAGTTTCTTATCTGTCAAAACGGTCACTGCCAACTTTTTCAGTGCTGCCGCCACGGTGGCGACTCATTACCGGCCTCCCGCTGTGCCAAACAGCGCCGCCTTATATGCCGGGGCGATGACCTGCAAAAGATACCGCTCATTGCCACAGCGGTATAGGCAGGTGCCTCGCTCCGGGTAGCGGATGAGGGCGAACTCCGCTTCCTCTACCTGCAATGCGTCCTGGAAATCTCTGGGATTGCACTGCCCGGGGTAGAACAAAAACTGGTGGGTGGGGATGGAGAACAGGGGGCAGACCATCAGTGGAGGTGTGGCCGTAGGAATCGGTCAAGGGCGGCGCCGTGCCGCCACCCACCTTTACATAGTTTTCCAGAGCATTCTTGATGGTGGCGGCGTTGGCTTCCAGGGACGTGCGGAGCGCGTCAATGAGCACATCAGACTGATAGTAGTAATTGCCCAGGTCCAGCTTGTCGGAGTTGTCGGCATTTTCATACCGGCCAGCGCCATCTGCCAGGCCAATGGTCGCCAGTAGATCAGCCCCATTTGCCTTGTCAATGCCGTACAGCACTTCTACGTGGTTGGAAGTACTGCCGTCAGCGGAAGATTCGGTGAACTGGCAAATGTCGGCTACCCGCAGGTACGTGAATTCAACACCCTTAATGGCGTAGCCGTAGCTCTGCTCGCCGTTGCCCAAATCAGAGGTGTTGTCGGTATCACCGGCCGGGACGGTGCCGCCCTGGGTATCATTGACCGTCTGGTCATACACACCGGTGGACACATAGGAGCTGTCCCACACGCCATCTTTGGCGGCGTTGGTAAAATCGTACTTGTAAATGTCCAGGGAGCCGGTGCGGGAGGTGTCGGCATCAGGCACAGGAGCGGCCAGAGCAGCGGTGCCCAGGCTCAGGGCCAGCACCAGGCAGAGAGAAAAGAGCTTTTTTCAGGTTTTCATTTTAAATTCTCCTTTAATATAGGTTGATTTTGTCCTAGAACCTGTGTATACTAGGAGTGAGGTGATCGATATGATGGTAGATACCAAGAATCTGGTTCCCATGACAGAGGCCAATCAGAACTTTTCCAAGGTTGTCCGAATGGTGGATGAGAGCGGTCTCGCTGTCATTCTCAAAAACAACAAGCCCCGCTATATCGTGGTGGATTTTGGGGGAGTATGAGCAGTTTCAGGCTCTTCGGAATCTTCGGATCAAGCGGATCGACCAAGAGGCCGACCGGATTTTGGATGAAAATCTGGAGGCTTTTCAGGAGCTTGCCAAATGATGCTGCTCACTGTTGACGAGATCATTGCCCTCCAGAAAAAGGTCATTGCCAAAACCGGCGGAAGCTATGGGCTTCGGGACCGGGGTCTCCTGGAATTCGCAGTCTACAGCGCGGACAGCGCCTTTGGAGATGTGGAGGTCTATCCCAGCCTGGAGGAAAAGGCGGCAAGGCTGGCCTTTGCCATTACCGGAAACCATGCCTTTGTGGATGGAAATAAGCGGATTGGAATGCTGGTCATGCTGATGACCCTGCGGCTAAACGGTCTTTCCTTAACCTACACTCAGGCAGAGCTGATTGCCTTGGGTTTGGGTACAGCAGATGGGACTCTGGGATACGAGGAAATCTTGACCTGGATTACAGGTCATCTGGATACAAAAATCCTGCCGGATGAGGGCAGGATTTTTTGTATCGGGCTGATCTCTTGCTCGGTAGAGGCGCATCGCTTAGGCCTCCCTCTTCCTCTTCCATAGAAAAACGACCGCACACAAGGCAAGCTCCGTCAGGAGCAAGCCAAAGGTTACGGTCGTAAATCCCATATTGCCGGTAAAGGGCAGGGCAAATTGTGTGGAGTTGACAGCGGTGACGGTAATATCCCGGCGCCGTCCAGGGAAGTTCTCCTTCAAAGGCAGGCTCAGGCAAAAAGCGCGTAGTCCCCGGGGCTGCCGTCTCTGTTAAGCGGTAGACTCACATTGGGCTCAACGCAATAGGCGATTTCCCCGTCCACATAATGGATGCACATGCCACCTAAGTTGGCCGTGGCAGCCGTGCCGTCTGCATAGGTAAAATGGTAGGTATGGATCGCGTCACCTCAAAAATAATACTTGCTGTTGATATCATCCGACCGGGTGACAGTCCCGGTCACAGACGCTTGGGGACTGACCGCATCTTCCGCCATGGGAGCATCCGTATCAGCCGGAACACCTGCAGGCAGTGTTTCCCCGGCGGAAGGTTCCTGCGGTTCTGCCGCTTCCTCTGGGACAGGCGGCGCTGTCTCCGGCGCGGATTCCTCTGGCAGTTCTGGCCGAGATACCTCTGTTGCTTCTGTTCCCTCTTCTGTTGGGGCGGTGGATGATTCCGGCGCAGGTTCCGCGCCTGCCCGGTGCCCACCGGCGCGCTGCAGCCAACGCTGCCGATAGGGTTCCCAAAAGCAGCACTGCCGCCAGCAGCAAACAGAGCATTTTGTTGTGTTTCATCGTGTTTCCTCCTGTCATTTTGGTTTGAGATAAAGAAAGCGCACAGCAGAATGAACTGCCGTGCGCTTGCGTGGTGCCTGAGCTTAGCCGTAGAGCACCCAGATGATGTAATTGCCGCCGTCTCCTTCCTCCACCAGCACATTGCACCGGCAGCCGGAGATGGATTCCTCCACCGACATTAGGTTGGCGTAGGTGCTGCGGATAGCGTCTTCCACGTATTGGTACCCCTCTTCCGTGGAGGAGAGCTGCAAAATGTCGCCTGGGAAGTAACTGGAATTCTCCAGGCTCAGCGAGTAGTCAACGGCGAAACCCAGACCCTCTGCGATCTGACAGCCGTAGCTTTCCAGGGCAGCCAAGTCAATTTCTGCCGGTGGCTCCGTGGGAAGATCTGTAGGTGGTTCCGTTGCCGGTTCTGCTGATGGGGCCGTGGCCGGCTGGGGGCTAAAGGTTCTGGCTGCGGAGCCTGCGTTGGTGCAAAGCATCAGATCTGCTGGGGGCTTTGGGTTCTGCAGACCCTGCCGCCTCCGTGGGAGCCGGAGCAGGCTCTTCTGCTGGTGTGGCAGGCGTGGTTCCGGACGGTTTCGCCTGAAGAACGGTTTCTTTTCCTGTTCCTGTGGGCTTTGCTGCCCCTGTGTTCTCCAGGGCGAGTGTGCTTTCCATTATTTCTGTAGTCTCCCATGCAGGAGTGCTTTCGCTTGCTTCTATGGACGGCTCCGGCGTCTGCACCGGATGGCCGCATCCGGCAAGGGCCAGAATTGCCGTACAGCCGGCAATGACAACCCAGACAGTATAGATGCAGCTACCTCCAGGTCTGCGTCCAAACACCAAATGCGAGCCCAGCGTAGCGGATCGCATTTGGAGAGGAGGAGCGACGGAATGAGTGAGAGATGACTTTAAAAAAGTCGTCGCGAACGATATGCAGTCCGCGACGACGTGTCAAGTGTGAACAGTATAGATGCAACTACCTCCAGGCCTGCGTCCAAACACCAAATGCGAGCCCAACATAGCGGGTCGCATTTGGAGAGGAGCAGCGACGAAATGCGTGAGAGATGCCTTTTCGAAAAAAAGTCGTCGCGACCGATATGCAGTCCGCGACGACGTGTCAATGTGAACAGTATAGATGCAGCTACCTCCAGGCCTGCGTCCAAACACCAAATGCGAGCCCAGCGTAGCGGGTCGCATTTGGAGAGGAGGAGCGACGGAATGAGTGAGAGATGACTTTTTGAAAAAAGTCGTCGCGAACGATATGCAGTCCGCGACGACGTGGTGGACCTGGGCAGAGCTTAAACGAACAGCGCCCGTTTCGATATTTTCTACATTGTCGATAACCGATGGATCCAGCGGGATCTCAACCGTGTTTTTACTTCCTGCGTAGTTGAATACGACCTTCATGTAGTCCTGACCGTCCGGGTTGTCGTAGACATAGACTGCGATCAAGAAAGTGTCGAATAACTCCGCTTGGTATTTCTTATCGTGGACATCTCCGGCCTGCAACTTTTTCAGCCACCCTACAAGCTGATCTCTGTTGACAGGAATGACGTCAGCTTTTGCCATTGTGATTTTCCGATCGATGTCCGACTGTTCCTTTTCCAACTCCATGAGACGGGCTTTTTGTGGTAGGCGTGATGATGCCATGCTCTATCGCCGCCATGAGATTTTTGATACTGCGCTGCGTATCCTTCAGCTGGTCCTCCAAAAGCCCGATCCCGCTTGCGCTTTCCTGATGCTGGCTATACTCGACCACGCTGTCGGCAATCCAGTTGATCGTATCGTCATCCAGTGTGCGGCGTTTGATTGCCTTTGCTACCTGAAGCTCGATGTCGTCCCGTCGCAGGTTTTTCTTCTCGCAGGTTTTTTCCGTGCGACGCTTCTGGCAGACGTAGTAGTAATGCAGGTTGCCAGAGCGGCTGGTGCCGGAGATGCCGGTCATTGGACTTTTGCAGTGTCCGCAGAACAGCTTGCCGGTGAGCAGATAGTCACCATTGACGCGGTGACGCCCTTGTGGGTTCTTCTTCGTGGTGATCACCTCCTGGACCTTGAAGTAAAGCTCGTCGCTGATAATCCTCGGGATACCGCCCTCTTTGCGGACATCGCCGTAGATATAGATGCCGCGATACCGTTCGTTGGAAAGGATCTTCTGAAAGCTCGACCGCCCCCACGGGCGACCGTACGAGGTCTTGATTCCTCGGGCATTCAGGCTGGCCATGATATCAACGAAAGCCTCACCGCAGGAAACGCGAGTGAATATCTCCCGGATAACCGCAGCCTTCGGCTCGTCGATGGCATAGTGCGCGTTTCGTCCGCTTTATAGCCGTAGGGCAGATGGCCGTTCGCCACCATGCAATTCGCGGCGTTGTCATATAGGCCTCGCTTGATGTCCTCGGCCATGTTCTCGGAATAGAACTGGTTGACATTCATCATCGAGCGGGCAGCGAAGCGTCCAGCCGCAGTATCGTCGAAATCCTCCTCCACATAGAGAACGCGAACGCCCAGATCCTGAAGCCGAGCTTCGTTGATCAGAGCCTCCAGCATATTGCGCCCCATGCGGTTAGACTTCCACGCGATTACATAGCGGAACTTCCCTTTGCGGCGTCAGTCATCATGCGCTGGAAGTCACGGCGCTTGTCGGTGCGGCCGGAAACGGCGCGGTCGGCATAGGTGTCAATAATCCTGATGCCATACTCCGCCGCCAGCTCGTAGCCCTTTTCAAACTGCTGCTCTACGGAAATATCCTTCTGGTTGTGACTGCTGTACCGACCGTAGAGAACGCCCGGCTCTTCGACTTCCAGCTTCTTGCCCCGCTTCGGCTTCGCCGGGTGCTTTGCAGGTTTTCTCGGCAACAGCGCCACCCCCTTCTAACGATAGATTTGCAGTAGTAGATATTCAGAATCAGAAACAGATTACAGATACAGTCTCAGATACAGATACAGGTACAGAGACAGTGCGCGCACGATCGCGCGCACACGCACGCGTGCACGCGAGGTATCGGTACGGTATGGATACGGTATAGATACCCTATCCATAGGGTATCGGAATATGGACTTAAATTAAGCGGACAGCTGTCCCGGTCGCGCAGATATTCATACCGAAAGGTGTGTAGCTTACCCCAACAACGGCATCCGCGCCAAGAGATGCCGCTTGTTGCAACAGGATTTCCGTCGCTCCATCGACACCAGCCTGCCAGCCGCGCTGCACACCCTTGTTCCCGCCGGGCATGACCATGACTTGCGCCGCCGATACGATGCCGAGATATTCGGAGACCGTGCGTCCTTCGACAGATAGTGTGGTCGTGATGATCATAAAATTACCTCCAATTTCCCATCATACAGCAACAAAATGTCGTTGTTTGTCAAAAGTGATTTTATTTCTTTTCGAGCAAAAGCGTGTGCATTTCTGTTACAATCCTTACATACACCACCGGCAAGAATATACGATTGGAGTTGATTAGATGCCTTCGAGCAAAGAAGCAGCCGCAATACTTCGGATTGTGGAAAAACTGGCCCAGGACAGAAAGAGAGAGGCAATCAGCCTTCTTGCCGGTTGGCGAGGTACTGAAGATAGTGAAGAGCCTCCGCTTTCTTCTCGGGAGAAAGTTGGAGAATAAGCGTCGTAAGCGCAATATCCATATCGTCCATAGGTCCGCCCTCTTTCGTGAGGGCGGACAATTCATTTGCGCAGTCCTCGGAAATATCCGACAGCAGATCGATGGGCATATCGTCCACGGCCGTGAGAAGATCTCCCAGAGACATCCCCATAGCTGTGGAAATCTTTTTTGAGAGCCGGCAGAGATGGCGTTAGCGGAAGTCCGGTCTTAGGGTTCAAGTTTCTCTCCAGCATGGAAATATAGCCGTTTGACAGACCGCAGATAGCCGCAAACTGGCGCTGCGACAAGTCGTGTTCTTTGCGATATTCCTTCACGAAATCACTGAGCGTCATGAGAATGTCCCCCTAAATTTGTTTAATACATTATACATTGAGGTGCGGCCGGTGTCAATGCGGCTGTGAAATTTATTGAACATTTTTTGTGCAACCCACTTGACACGCTCTTGTGCATAGTGTAGTATGTCTGTGTAATCGGTTGAACACTTCCGTCAACCAAGAAAGGAGGAAACGGCATGGGCTACAAGATGAAGGAACTGCGCGAAGCCATGAAAATGACGCAGGAAGAGCTGGCAGAGAAGAGCGGAGTAAGCCGTGGACTATTTCTGCCCTTGAAAATGGCATCGACCGAACGACAACCTCGAAGACGCTGGTCAAACTTGCGCAGGCGCTCGATACCACCGTAGACCGTATTTTTTTTACCAAGGGTGTTTAATCGGCTAAACAGTATGTAAGGAGGTGAGCACTTTGCCCGGAAGCGCCAGCCAGGATGACCGCCAAATATCCCTCGAAGGCGAGCTGACCGATGAAATCAAAATCGACACATCGCTGATCCCCGAGCACGTCCGTATGCACCTTGCAGCAAAGACGCTGGAGTGTTTCAAAGCATTTTTAGCTGTTCCCGGCAATGCGGAATGGCTGGACGAACAGGTTGCCACAATGAAAGCGGCCGAGGCTGCAGCAATTCGAAAGGAGTGATGAAGATGGCATATTACCGGACTTGCCCCTTACTGCGGCAGTAATAACGACCCCGGCGAGGCCTGTGATTGCCGCACGGAAACGAAAAAAGAGTCCGCCCCGGCGCAACGGGAACGGACTCAGGCAAATGGATACCCGTACACAGTTTACCAGCCGGGTCGAGCCGCGTCAAGAACAAAGGAGGTGCGACCGTGGCTGAAGAGCTGAGAGAGCTTCGGCTTTCCAAGCAGATACCGGCCAAGGATATGGTCGCGGTGGTACAAGCCATCTACCCAAAGTACGACAAGACCGTTCAAAGCAAGTGCGAGAACGGAGACGCCTACGGCGTGAGCCTGCGGCCAGACGCGATGGCGGCGCTCTACGCGCACTTCGCGCCGGAGCTGGCAGAGGGCCGCAAAGCGGTCAAAAGGACGCGCACCGGCTGACCTGTCGTATCTCGGCAAGGCTCGAAACCGCCGACTACGAGGCGTTGCAACGGCTGATAGAGGCTGAGGGCTACGCCACCACACAGGACTGGCTGACCGCCACCGTCCGCCGCTACATCGCAGAGGCAGGTGAAACCGAATGAACTACGATCTGCCAGACCACCCCGTTATCCAAAACATGGAGCGCACCGGCTACCCGGACGGCAAGGGAGCCGACCTTCCCGATTTGCCCCGTCTGTGGTGAAGAGTGCGAGGAAATTTTCAGAGACAAAGATTTGAATATCGTCGGCTGCGATATCTGCATCAAGCAGTCCGACGCATGGGAGGAGCCGGAGTGCTTCCCCGGAAAGGAGCATTGATGAAAGGACTGGTTATCACTACCGAAAACAAGATGCAGGTCAGGGAGTTCGGCGAGCCTGCCTATGAGACCATCGGAAAGGCTGTCGGCGGATGGATCGAGGTCGTACACCCGAAGGGCCTGCCCGATCCGTTCTGCATGGTCGTCAACGAGGAAGGACTGCTCGCACGGTCTGCCGCTCAATTTGTTCGGCTGCATTCTCTACGATACCGTGCGCCACGGAAATCCCATTGTCGGAAACATCGTGATTCTCAAAGAAGGCTTCACCACGCCTGGCGAGAGAGACTTTATCGGGCTGGACGAGGACGACGTCAAATTCCTCGGCGCAATGGCCGTCAGTCTGAGCGGCGGCGGCATCAAGTGGGAAAGCGAGGCGCGATAATGGCAAAGTTCTATTTTACCTACGGCACGGACGGTCAGCCGTTTTCGGCGGCTGGACTGAGGTCGAAGCCCCGGACGCTCACGCGGCCTGTGCTGCATTCCGCGCCTATCACCCCGATAAGACCGAGGGCTTAGTGAATTGCTCCAGCATCTATGACGAGGAGAAGTTCAAGCTGACCGAAATGTACCGGGAAAGCAATTTCGGTTTCCGGTGCCACGAAATCATCACTCTGCGGCGCGAAGCCGCTACCAACTGAAAGGAGCTATCACCATGATCAGAAACCCGAACGACATCCAGGAGGGCGCGAAGAAAATCCGCATGCTGATCGCCGGTTATCCCGGCATCGGAAAATCCACTCTGGCGCTGTCCGCCCCAATCCCCTGCACATCGACGTTGACTTCGGTATCGACCGCATCGAGCCGCGCTACCGCAAGCCGTACATCCAGCCCCAGAGCTATGACGAAATCCTGGGCGACCTCACCCCGATCAATCTTCAGGACTTTGATACCCTTTGTCTTCGACACCGGCGGCAAGCTCATTTCCCTCATGTCCCTGTGGGCTATCAAGAAAGACCCAAAGTATGGCCAGCGCGACGGCAGCCTCTCCCTCAAAGGCTACGGCTTTGTCGGCAAGGAATTCGTCCGGCTGATGGACTACTGCTTCTATGAGCTGCAGAAGAACATCGGCATCGTGTTCCACGCCACGGAGGAAAAAGGACGGCGACAACACCCGCCTCCGCATCAAGGTCGAGGGCCAGACGAAAAACAACGTCTGGGGAGCCTATGGACCTGGGCGGCTTCGTAGAAATCTACGGCAATGACCGCACCATCGGCTTCTCCAACTGCGAGAGGTATTTCGCCAAGGGGACGCGCGGCATCTCCGGCATTCGCAAAATCCCCGCACTCGGCCCGACCAGCCCTAACGACTTCCTGACGAAGCTGTTCGCTGAGTACAACGCCAAGGCCACCGCCGAGGTCGAGCAGAACGCAGTCGATCAGGCGGCATACGAGGCCGCGATGGTTGAGGGCACGGCCATCATCGCCGGCATTGTCGATGTCGACACCGCCAACGCCGCCATGCCGAAATATCAGGCCATTAAGCACGCGCTGACCTCCAACAAGGAGCTGGGCGTTCTCTGGAACAAAAAGATCAAGGAATGCGGCCTGTTCTTCGACAAGGTTTTGAAGAAATACACACCCGCGCCCGAGGAGGCAAAGGAGGCGGAGTAAATGGGACGCTACCTGATGACCCATTCCCTGTTGGCGTCCTGGCTCTACACCATGAAGGGAAACCCCTACGAGGACATGACGACAGAGCGCGATCCGATGGGTGAATTCATGCTGACGCTGCGTCGGGAGCCGACACCGACCACCGAGGCTATGCAGAACGGCATTGACTTTGAAAAAATCTGGTGACGGACATCATCAACGGCCGCGCCGACCCCAACGATCCGTGGCATGCCGCCGCAGAAAAGGTCGCCCGGCGCTGCGCCGGTGGCGTCCTCCAGTACAAAGCCAAGAAGATTGTGGAGGTCGGCGGTATGAGCCTTCTTCTGTATGGCCGTCTGGACTGCTTGAAAGCGGGGGAGATCATCGACATCAAATTCACCAAGAGCTACGACACCGGCAAGTTCTTTTCCAGCACACAGCACCCCACCTACTTCGAGTTAATCCCCGAAGCGCGGCAGTTTACCTACATCGCCAGCAACGGGCGCGATGTATGGCCGGAAACATACTTCCGTGAGGACGCTCCCAGCATCTTCCCTGTCATTTCCGACTTCTTCGACTGGCTCCGGGCGGTGGATCTGATGCAGGTCTATCAGGAGAAGTGGGCGACGCTATGAACGGCAAGCTGAAAGACTGGTCGTTCTCCCGCACCGGAGAAAGCGTGCTGACCATCACGACCGAGAGAGCTGCAAGAAGCTGTGGGACGCGCTCGGCGATCAGGAGATTACATTCTCCATCAAAAGGCGCGTCATCCCCCGAAGCATCAACGCGAACAACTACGCATGGTCGCTGATTGAGAAGCTGGCCGTCGCGGTGAAGTCGGACAAGGACTCCGTTTACGAGGAAATGCTCCGGCGCTACGGCACCGGCGAGACATACACCGACGAGGCCGGAAACGAGTGCAAGGTGCTGTTCTCCCTGCGGAGGGCGTCCCTCCCCCGCGCTGGTGGCGCGGCACTACGCCGAAACCGGCGTCGGTTATGTCGAGGGGAAGAAGTTCATTCATTACCGGGCGATCAAAGGCACCAGCGAATATTCCACGAAAGAAATGAGCGTCTTTCTGGACGGCATCATTTCTGAGTGCCAGGAGGTCGGCATCGAAACCGACACCCCCGAGCAGATCGCCAGATACAAGGAGGCATGGCATCCGTGAGGAAAGTTTATTGTGACTACTGCGGTCGAGAGACTGAGTATGTCGACAGCAAGGTCATCTACGGCAAGAGTTACGGCAAAATCTATCTCTGCCGGAACTGCATGGCATACGTCGGTGTGCATAAGGGGACGGATAAGCCCCTCGGCCGCCTTGCCAATGCGGAACTGCGGAATTGGAAAAAGGCCGCACACGCCGTATTTGACCCTCTGTGGAAGTATGGCCGCTTTCGCGGCCATCGCAATGCGGCCTATGCGTGGCTTGCCCAGAAGATGGGCTTGCCCGTGGAGAAGACCCACATCGGAATGTTTGATGTCGGCCAGTGCCGCAAGGCCATCGAAATCATTGAGAAAGAAACGAAAGGAGACCGTTATGGAAGATACCAAAAAGACCCCCGCTGAGCTGGTCGCTGACCTGATGCTTGACCCCGGCTTTGTCCTCGTTCCGCAGGATCGCTACGAGGAGCTGATCCGCGCCGAAACGGAGCGTGATGTGCTGGAAGCGACCATCAAAGGGGAGAGAACAGCTACAATGTCGACAGAGTTCTCGCCGCCATTCAGAAGGCAAGAAAAGCGGCATGGCTGAAAGTGTCGGCGGCTGCCCTCAATGCCGAGGGAGCACCGGAGGCGGGAAGCGATGCTGAATAAGATTGTTGTCATGGGCCGACTGACCCGTGACCCGGAACTGCGCCGTACACAGTCCGGCCTTTCTGTGACCAGCTTCTCCGTCGCCTGCGACCGCGATTTCAAAAGCCAGTCCGGGGAAAAGGAAACGGATTTCATCGACATCGTTGCCTGGCGAACTACCGCTGAATTCGTCTGCAAATATTTCAGCAAGGGTCGCATGGCTGTGGTGGAAGGCCGACTTCAGATCCGTGACTGGCAGGACAACAACGGCAACAAGCGCCGCAGCGCAGAAATCGTAGCCGACAATGTCTATTTCGGTGACAGCAAGCGCGATGGTGACGGCGGCGGATATCAGGGCGGCTACCAGCCGCAGGGCTACGGTACCGCTCCGGCCAGCAGTTACGGCGCGCCCGCTGGCGGCTATCCTGCTTCCGATTATGGCGGCGGCTTTTCACCCGTGGATGAGGACGACGGAGAGCTTCCGTTCTGATGTGTGACCGCCCGGCTATCCGGGCAGCCCCACGAGGAGGTGAAACACAATGGCAAATTATCGGAATATCAGCATGGACTTCTGGCAGGACAGCAAGGTTGTAGACGATTTCACGCCGGAGGACAGGTACATGTATCTCTACTGCATGACCAATCCTCATACCAATCTGTGCGGCTGCTACGAGATCAGTGTCAAGCAGATGGCCAATGAAACGGGCTACAACACGGATTCTGTGCAGCATCTGCTGCGGCGGCTGGACAACTCGCATGATGTGCTCCGCTATGATGCCGGAACGAAAAGAGCCGCTGATCCTGAATTGGTGGCGCTACAACTGGACGGTCTCAGATAAGCTGAATAGGCCGCTGCTGAATGAAATCCGCAAGGTCAAGTGCGATCGCTTTCGTGAGTATCTGGCAGCGCGTTACAACGAGCGTGAGAATGTCGCTACCCCCTACGACCCGTCCGCAGACGGAAAGCCTGAAATCCAGCGACACAAGTACGGTGCATACGGATGGGTAAGACTCTCCGATGATGAGTACTCCCGACTGCTGGACGATCTGGGCGAAGAAGAGTTCTTGCGCTGCGTCACCTATCTGGACGAATCGGCCCAGTCCAATGGAAACAAAAACAAGTGGAAGGACTGGAATCTCATGGTCCGCAGGTGTAGCCGAGAGCGCTGGGGCATCCGGAGCAACGGCAACGGCGGCAGGCCGAGCGCCAGTGAATCGGCGATGGACGACCTGCAGCAGCTCCACCAGATGTACGCCAGCGAGGAAAGCCTATGACGCACAAGGAAATGAGCGAGATATTCGCCGTGATGCTCCTTGCCTATCCGAATGCAGAGGTTTTCAAGGGCGGCATCGCAAAGCTCGGCCCTACCATCAATCTGTGGGTGACCTGCTTGCCGGAGATCGACTTCTGGACGGGGCAGCAGGCTGTTGTAAAGTTGGTGCGCGAGTGTAAATTCCCGCCGACTATCGCAGAATTCAAGGAAAAAGCCGAAAAGGTGCAGGCCGAAGTGAGGGGCGCGGATTGACCAGGCGTGGAATTACCTCAAGCTCGATATGGGCCTTGGGAAAACGCCGGAGGAGGCTGTGGCAAGATTGCCGGAGGAACGGATATCAGGCGCGTCATTGAGGCTATGGGTGGCCCCTCTCGGTTGATTGCAACAGGAGAGCGCACCTTTGGCGACGGCACCGTAAAGACATACGAATATTACAACTACGACGGTTTCAAGTCCGCATATGAAACGATCATCCGGCAGACAAGCGCGCTCAACAGCGGGCCGCGCAAAGCGGTCGGGCCGGGCATGAAGCAGATAGGAGGGAAAACATGAAACGAAGAAGAAAAAAAGGAGGGCTTCGCCGGCGCCGCTTATCTGCCTGCTCGCAGTTTTAGCCTGCATCGTAGCTCTCCGCATTAGTGTCAGCGAGGAAACCGCAGCGTCAGCACAAATGACCGGCAAGTTAGAAAACCCAGCAACGACAGCACCTGTCAGGCTTTTAGAGGTAGAAAAGACCGAGGCTGAGCAAGTTACCTGGGCCGAAGATCGTCCCGCCCGTGCAGCTCGGTATGTCAACATCGAAATGACTGACGAGGAGCTGGCAGAGCTGGCTGCGGTCGTATTCCTCGAAGCCGGCAATCAGAGCGCCGAGGGGCAGCAGGCCGTTGTCGAAGTCGTTTTCAACCGCGTGCTGCACTCCGCTTTCCCGGACACAGTACACGATGCTGCACCAAGGAGAGAACGGCGATGTTCCCCCAGTTCTCCACCATCTACGCGGTCAGCACCGCGACGCCGACGCAAGCGCAGTATGACGCCATCAACGGCGCTCTGTATGGAGACACGATCCTTGACGCCGACGTGGTTTTCTTCTCCCGCAATGGAGAGAATGACCGCGTATGGGGGCAGATCGGAGATCACATCTTCTGCCGCGAATACATCTGGAGGTAACGAGCATGACGCGAAAGAGATTTCGGCAAGCCTGCGGCATCATCGCCGCGCTCGGCTTCCTCCTGGTCCTCGGAACTGCCGGTGCCAGCGATTGCGACCTTATCCCCATGAGCCAGATACTCCGGCAAGGTTGCATCGGGCTGGGAATGCTCGCCGGCGGGCTATGGCTGGGAGGGTATCTCTCATGACTGTGAAGAAAGACCCGAAGCGCCAGCTGCTCGGCAAGATCGCAAAAGCCCGCGGTAAGCAGTTTGAGAGCCGCATCGACGATTCCTTTGCCTACTACGCACAGAAAGGCTTTGCGATCATCGAAAAGACGCCGGAGCCGATGCACCCCACGAAAAATCTCGGCAATGGCAAGTTCATCGCCTACTACGAAAAGCAGGCACAGCCGGACTATAAAGGCACCATCAAGGGCGGCAGGACGGTCATGTTCGAGGCGAAATTCACCGCCGCCGACCGAATGGAGCAGAGCCGCGTCCTCCAGAGCCAGCAGGACTATATGGACAGGCATCAGGCGCTCGGCGCTCGCTGCTTTGTCATCGCCGGTTTCAGCTCCGGCATGGTCTATTGCGTCCCCCTGGGACATCTGGAAGACCATGAAAGACCACTTCGGCCGCAAGTATGTGACGGAGGCCGACTTGGAGAAATATCAAAGTGCAGACGGCGTGGAATGGCACGCTGCTTCTGCTCAACTGAATTGAAAGGAGTTACCACCATGAGCGAAATTTCCATGTATGAAGCCCAAAAGAAGAAGATGCAGGGCCTGTGCGATGAGCACGATCTCGTCTATCGCTTTGAAAAAGACAGATACCCCATCATCTTTACCATCAAGCCCGTACAGGGCATGGACGCGCAGATTTCCATGCTGGAGAACGTCGAGGAGGTCGGCTACCGCAGCCCCGACGCCTCCATGTCCTGGATCTTCGAGGACGGCGGTCTGGACACGAAGGTAACGGGCGGCACCTTTACCATCAGCAAGACGCTCCGCACCAAGATCGAGTCCATTCTGGTGAAGATGATTACCTACTGGCAAAGCAGTATTTCTTCCGCGATGTGCTGGAAAAGAACGCATTGCGCGCCGGGGCCTCATGCCGGTCATTGACGAGGACGAGGCTGGCGATACCGACGAGGAGCCGGAGGACGAGGGGGGATATGCAGGGCGAGGATGGCCCCGATGTTGACCTGGACGACCCCGACATTCAGCAGGCCATTACCATTGTTCGGGCAGAGAATAAAGCGACTGTGGGGCTGTTGCAACGCCGTATGAGCGTTGGCTACGCAAAGGGCGCGTCTGATTGACGCACTGGAGGAGCTGGGTGTCGTCGGTCCGTATAACGGCTCCGATGGCCGCGAGGTTCTCCCTACCGACGAGCCTGACGACACGGAAGGCGGTGAAGATTGATGCCGACCGTAAATGCCAATAAGCATACCGCGCACGACCTGCAGCTTGCCGGTCAGATGCGCCGCGAGGATTACAAGACAATCAAGCACATGGACAAGGCGACGCTTGCGGCCTACCTCAGCCGCGTGTGGAAACGCGGGTATGACGCCGGGTATCAAGCCGCCGTTAAGTCAGTCGCTCCGCAGCTGCGCGAAGCTGCAGAACTGAAAGCGACGGAGCGGACAAGGGGCTAAGTCATGGGAAACGCCCTGCGGCACGTCAGAGGGGAAAGTCAGAAGAATATCGTCCGCTTCATAGAAGGGCTGAGTGGGAAGTATTCCCGCTGGGACATCTGGCAGGACTTCATCATCATGTCGGCCATCGCAATCGCCAACACGATGGGAGGCCCGCAGGCCAAGGCCAGGGAAGAAATGTACCGCAGCCGCGCAGAGAAGTATTCCGCTAAGGAGCTGGAAGTCTTTGCAGATATGTTGCTTGAGGTCGTAGCCGAATTGGAGCGTGATCCCGAGCAGGACTTCCTCGGTGAGCTTTTTATGGCACTCGGCCTCGGAAACGAATGGAAAGGACAGTTCTTCACTCCGTACAGTGTCTGCAGGGCGATGTCCGCGATGACCTATGCGCCTGATATGACGGCGCGGATAGAAAAGCAGGGCTGGGTGTCCGTGAACGACCCCGCCTGCGGAGCCGCGCTGCTGCTCGCATTCGCCAATGAGTGCCGGAGACAGCATATCAACTATCAGACCTCGGTGCTGTTCGTGGCGCAGGACATAGATTTTCTCGCTGGGTGTATGTGCTACATCCAACTTAGCTTGCTCGGCTGCCCCGGCTATGTTGTCATTGACGACTCGCTCCTGCGCCCGTCCGTCAGCTATGACGCCCGCGGTCTGCTGCCAAAGGACGGTCCGCAGGTCTGGTACACACCGATGTATTTCCGCGATGTCTGGCACTACCGCCGCATCGGGGCGCAAATGGATCTCCTGTTTCGGAACGCGGCAGAGCAGGTACCGGCAGAGCCGCCGGCGCCTGCCGCGCCGCCGGAACAATCTCAACCGCTGGCGGAAACGAAAACCGGCCAGCTCACTCTATTTTTGATGGGAGGGAACGGAATGCGGCAGCCGCCGCCTTCTCGGGGAGCCGGACATGGAAGCCCGAGGAAGAAGATTATTTGATGGAAAAGTGGGGGGCAGATTTCTGTTCCGGCCATCGCAAAGAAACTCAATCGTACCACAAACGCCGTCAAGGTCAGAGCTCAGCGTCTGGGTTTAGGCGCGGTATTGATGGCTGGCGAGTATGTCACTCTAAATCAACTCCTGCTGGCGGTGAACGGAGGAAGCAGCTCCTACGGCTACAAAATGAAAAGCTGGGTCGAAAATCGCGGCTTGCCCGTCCACACAAAAAAGGTCAACCGCTGCAGCTTTCGGGTGGTCTACATTGAAGAGTTCTGGGAGTGGGCCGAGCGATACCCGGCAGCTTCATCGACTTTTTCCAAAATGGAGCCGTTGGCGCTCGGCGAGGAGCCGGGCTGGGTAGCCGAGCAGCGCAAGAAAGACTTTGAGGCATACGCCATTCAGAGGAAAGACCCGTGGGGAGAGGACGAGGACTCTCGGCTGAAGATGCTGCTCAGTAAGCACAGGTACTCATGGGCGGAAATTTCCGAGATGATGCATCGTTCTCACGGTGCGATCGCGCGCCGTTGTCGTGACCTCGGCATCAAGGACCGCCCCGTTTCGATGGAGCTGACCGGAAAGCGCGGCACATGGACCAGCGAGGATTTTGAAATACTGGCAGACGGCATCCGCCACGGCGACAGCTACGCTGCCATAGGCAAGGCGGTCGGCCGTTCCGAAAAGTGCGTCCGCTCCAAGGTCTACAACGATTATCTGACCGAGAACGCCGACAAGGTGCGGGAAATGCTCGGTGATGGCGCGTGGGGGCACGGTGCGCCGGAAATGGACGTCCGTCATGGCTTCTATATCTCCGCACCCGCCATCAGGTCAGGCGCGACCTATCCGCGCTGGCAACGGTCCTTCGTAAGCGCATGAACGATCTCGGCTATGATCCTTACTGGCAGCGGTTTATGTGCATGAATTGGGACGACATTGGCGGATGCTCCGCAGGGTGTACGGATTGCGACAGCTGCACAGCATTCCGGCGTATTCAGCCTCAGTATTGCGCACGATGCGGCGGTACCTTCTACGAGCGCAAGGAAAAACCGCTTCTGCGCGGCCTGCCGCACCGCGAGGAAGAAGCAGGCCCAGCGGCACTGGTGCCGCGTGAACGGCATGAGCCGAAAATAATAAACTGTCCCAGCCGAGGGGCAAAGCTCGGCGTAAGAAAGGAGCGTTTTATGGCAGAAATCAAGTACATTCCGGTCAGTAAACTGTGGAGGCATCCCGATAACCCCCGTAAGGACCTGGGCGATGTGACCGAGCTGGCCGAGAGCATCAAAGTCAACGGCGTACTCCAAAACCTCACCGTTGTTCCGCTGATCGGGGAAATCACAAAGAAGTGGGACGGAGAAAGCTACCGCGTCATCATCGGCCACCGCCGTCTTGCGGCCGCAAAGCTGGCCGGTCTGGAGGAGCTTCCCTGCGTCGTGGTCGAGATGTCGGAGCGGGAGCAGCTGAGTACGATGCTCACGGAGAATATGCAGCGGTCCGATCTGACGGTCTATGAGCAGGCGCAGGGCTTCCAGATGATGCTTGACATGGGCGATACCGTCGAGGACATCGCGGAAAAGTCCGGCTTTTCCGCCACCACTGTCCGGCGCCGTGTGAAGCTCCTGGAGCTGGATAAGGACAAATTCAAGAAGTCCGAGGGCGCGGCGTCAGCCTGTTCGAGTACATGGAGCTGGACAAGCTGAAAAGCCCGGAGCGCAAGAACGAAATGCTTGATTACATCGGCACCGAGAACTTCAAGTACAAGCTGAAACAGGCCATCAATGATGAAGCCGCAGAAGCGCGTAAAGCCCTATGGGTAGAGCGCTGAGTACCTTTGCGACGCAGATCACCGACAAGACCGGATATAAGAGAGTCAATAGCTTCTATACTAACGGCGAAGTCAAAGTGGATCGCCCGGAGGATGCCGATACCATTGAGTATTTCTTCTTCGTCGAAACATGGGGTTATATTGTGCTGATGGTCAAGGATGAGCCTACCGCCCTTACCCCGGAGGAAGAAGCGAAAGAGCGCGAGGAGCAGCTGAAGCAGGAGCGAAAGGACGCCGCAGAAAAGGCGCTGTCCGAAGCAACCGCCCGCGCCTACGAGCTTCGCGCCGACTTCGTGGCTACCGTTTCCACAGCCGCCATCAAAAGCGCCTTGCGGACATCGTGGCGCTGTGGGCCTACGCCGAATACTGGGATGATACCGGTTGGCTCACCGAAGAGGAGATCGCGCAGGCTACTGGCGCCGAGACCCTTGCCGAAGATGACGAGGACGGCGAGGACGATGCCGCATTTACGCTCCAGGCCGTGACCGACGCGATCGGCAAGACGCCCGAAAAAGGCGCTCCTGCGAATGATCTATGCGCGCCTGGGTGACGGAAAGTCCGAGGGCTATTTCCGCAGCTACTGGAACAGCTACACCATGAAGCATGAGGAAAACGAGAAGCTGGACCGCATCTATGCGTTGCTCGTCAAGCTGGGCTACGAGATGTCCGACGATGAAAAGGCTCTCCAGGACGGAACACATGAGCTTTTCGGGAGGTGACCGACGAATGAGAGCGTCTACCTGCAAAGGTCGCGGCGCGGCTATCGTCTGGATCAGAACACCCGGCGGGAAGTCTATGCCGTGTGACGCCACCCCGCGCTATTACATCGAAAGCCCCGTTCCGGCAGTAAAAAGATCGTGACGCCGAACGGCGAGGTTATCTCCTGTGAGTATACCGAAGATCCGCACAAGGCCACCGGCACCGGCTTCGCTCCCCACTGGGGAGCTGCCGGGCGGCAGGCAGCTTCAAGTCGAGGGAGGAACACAATGGATAAGCTGACATGGTATGACGAGGATGGGCGGCTTTACTGCCGCCGTGGGTACGAGGTTGCACTGGCGCGGCTTGCCTCCTACGAAGCAACAGAGTTGATGCCGGACGAAATCGTAAAGATGGGGATGATGTTCGAGGATAGCAAGCGCTATTCCGGCCGGCTCGAATTGAAGCTGAATGCTGCGACAAAACGGATGCCAAAATGGGTATCTGTAAAAAGAGAGGTTACCGGAAGATCGTAGCAATGTCCTCGTTGTCGCGTATTGGCACGAAAGATGGGGCGTCTATATGGGCTGGTGCGCTCCCGAAAGGGCGGAATGGAGCGTCCATGTCGGTATCGGAGATAGAAGCGATGTTGCAGTTGTCTATTGATGCCGCTGCCTGCGCCGCCGAAGGAGGACGACAGAAATGATTGATACCGGAGATCTCACTATGTACTGCCATTGGGATAAGGGCTTGGTCTGCAAGAAGGAGTTTTACTGCGATACCTGCGAACACCAGCCCGCCGCCGATGATAAGGAAAACGGCAAGGCTGAGCCGGTACATATTCGCTGGGCTGAGGATTATTGGAGCGGCAGATATCCCGAATGCCCCTCCTGCGGGAATATGCCGTACAGCTTGGAGCGGTGTGTCTTCTGCGGTCAAAGGTTTCTGCCCGACGCGCTTACGGAGGAATGGAGCAAGCCGCCGGAGGAAGTTCGCATGGACTGCCCCTCCTGCGGAGGAAAGAGCACGATGGTCGGGGCAAGGGCACGCAGCAACGGACACTTTCACGGTCAATGTACAGTCTGTGGTTGCGTGGTGATGGAATGAAAAGGAGCTTCTATGGAACGATTTGAAAACCTGCTCGATTTTATCAATGAGCTGAATGAGAACGGGCGTATTCAGTATGACGATTACAGCCGCCTTTTTGACTTGGTGCAGGAGTTCGCAGGAGCGGAGGAGGCAATCAACGCCGCCGCGACCGATATTGCCGCCCTGCTGTGGCTGAACGGCAACTGCGAATATTGTGAGCACGGAGAGAAAGAGGAGTTCTGCGGCGCGAACAGATGGCATTGCCGTCTCGGAAACGGCATAGACTGCCGCCCTGTGTGGCGCGGCGCTGCAACGAAGGCCTCCCTGCCGGAGATACACAAGGCAGAGCCGACTTTGCTTCGTGCAAAGCCCAGCCGTGCGGAGACTATGTTCGGGCCGAAAGAGGTCTGGGCTATCCCTGATAGAGCGGAAGCCGAGGAGACCACGCCGAAGACATACAAGGGATTTCTGCTTATTCGGTGCGCACAATGCGGCGAGCTGCGCGGCTTTTGTGCAAAACAGCCTATCTCGTCCTATCGGTGCGCAACCTGCAACGGAGAGACGCCGCTGCACGATCTCACGTCGGCGCACATCCGCTGCAAGTGCGGAAAGCACTTCAAATACCGGACGAATTTCGAGGAGGACGTCTTCACCTACAGCTGCCTTTCCTGCGGCGCGCCGGTCGATCTGGCCTATAACAAGAAAGCTCGCGCCTATCAGACGGTGCGATGATGCTCGTCATCACCGTTCATGTGAACGCCCCGGCGGGGCAGGCCATTGGCATAAAGGAACAGATCGCTCAGGATTTGGAGCGATACGGAGATACCCGTGTGGTGTCGGTAGAGGTAGTGCAGACCAACATACCGGCAAATGCAGATTGGAGAGACTGTCAGCCGACAGGGTGGCAAGAGGAAGTAAGAACAGATTGGGGTGAGCTATTACGACGCTTTTCGGAATTGAATCAGCATTTTGAGCTGATAGAGAAACTGGCAAGGGCAAGGGAGATGCTACAGTCCTTGCGTGACGCGGCTTGCCCCGGCGCGGCTGCGCCTCACAGGTATGCCGCATACTCCCGGCATAAAGGATAAGGTCGGCGACCTCGCAGCTGAGATCGTGGATATGGATGCGCGTGTCGGCTTTCTGGAGGAAGAGGTCAAGGCCAGCGAGGGGCAGATCATGCCGTTCATTCAAGGCATCGACGATGACCAGACGCGCCTGATCTTCCGGCGCGCCTTCCTGAGAGGGGCTCGCATGGAAAGAGGTCGCAGCGGTCATAGGAGGCCGCAATTCGGAGGATTCGGTAAAGATGGTGTGTTACCGCTACCTCGGCAGTTAAAAGCTGTTCTTCGCTGTTGCAACTCGTTTCTTGATATTCCCCGCACCATGTATTAGGATTAGACTCGTAAAATCCTACATAAGCCAGGCGGCCATCCCTCGCGGGGTGGCCGTCATTCGTTTGGGAAGGAGGTTGAGGCCTGCGCGTTACTCCTTGCGCGCCGGTCATGCGCCGGGTCCGATGTTCGCCAGCAGAGGGCAGCGGTGACATCATAAAAAGGAGATTTCCAAAATGTTCGGAATTGTCATTCTGGCCGTCTATGCGGTGCTGATGATCGGCGTCACGCTGATGTTCACCCGAAAGACGACCGACGCAGAGGGCTTCCATGTGGCGGACCGGCGCATCGGCTCGGTGATTGCCGCCATGAGCATCGCCGCCACTTGGATTTGGGCTCCCTCACTGTTCACTTCCTCGGAGATGGCCTATACGCGCGGCATCCCGGGGATGTTCTGGTTTACGGTACCGAATGTGCTGTGCCTGATCCTGTTTATCCCCTTTGCAAAAAGGATCCGGGCGCAGTACCCGGAGGGCATCACCTGACCGGCTACATGGCCGAGCGGTACCGCTCCCCGAAGGTCAAGGGCGTCTACTCCTTCCAGCTGGGCGCGCTGGCCGTCCTTTCGACGGCTGTGCAGCTGCTCGCCGGGGGAAGACGCTGGCCCTCATTACGGGGCTGCCATTCTGGAGCATGACGCTCGCCCTGGCAGCTATCGCATATTCCTACTCCCGCTTCTCCGGGCTGAAAGCCTCCATCATCACCGATGTTGTCCAGCTGGGCATTATTCTCATAGGTGGCGCTCTACTGGTCGTTCTGAGCCTTCGCATGACCGGCGGCTTTGACACGGTACGGGCAGGGCTCGGTGCTGTCTCCGGAGAATATACCTCGCTCACCTCCTCCGCGGGCATTGAAGTCTTGCTGGGCTACGGTCTGCCGATGGCTGTCGGTCTGATCTCCGGCCCGTTCGGGGATCAGTGCTTCTGGCAACGAGCTTTCGCAATCAGGCGCGACCGCATCGGCAGATCGTTTTTTGCCGGTGCGCTTTTTGTTTGCGCTCGTTCCGATCTGCATGGGAACGGTGGGCTTCCTTTGCCGCAGGCTCCGGCTTTGCGTCCAGCGACACCGGCATGGTCAACTTTGAATTCGTTTCCTCGCTGCTTCCGACATGGGTGCTGGTCCCGTTCCTGTTTATGATTATCTCCGGCCTGCTCTCCACGGTGGATAGCAACCTTTGCGCGGCAGCGTCGCTCACGACAGACTGGCTCGGCATTGGGAAGGATACGGTGCAGACTTCGCGCCGCACCATGCTTTGCCTGCTGATCGTGGCTATCGCCATCGCCAACATTCCCGGCCTGACGGTGACATACCTGTTCCTGTTCTACGGAACGCTCCGCGCTTCGACGCTGCTGCCGACGGTCATGACGCTGCTCGGTAAGAAGCTGACGGGCAAGGGCGTTTTTGCCGGTGTGCTGACCGCGCTGTGTGTCGGGCTTCCGATCTTCGCCTACGGCAATCTCGCCGGCATTCCGGCTGTGAAAGCGGCAGGCAGTCTGACGACCGTCCTGTCCAGCGGCCTTGTCGCTGTTATCGCCTCGAGAAAGGCGGTGAGAGCATGAGTCTCGGAAAGAAGCAGAGGATCGACAACAGCGCATGGCTGGAAGCCGTTGCAACTATCGAAGAAGCCGTTTCCCGCGCAGAGCTGGACGAACTTACTGCCGCGACCGTGGCGGACATCAAGGCCGTGACGGCTGGAAGTGTGCTGCCTACGCATGGAGCGCTGGTAGGACAGCATTGTCCTTGGCAAAACTCTGTGAAGCGGCCGGCGTCACCGATAGCATGATCGGCGTGTGCAGCCTGGAATACCCCGCCTTTGCCGCATGGATCGAGAAGCATAAGCCGGCAGGCTCGCGAAGTCATCAACACGCATCAGGATATCGACTGGCTGGTGAAGCATCAAGAGATGCTTTTCCCCAAGGACTCCGCCGCGGCCGGACGATGGTTTTCTATCGCAAAGGCACCGAGCGCAGCGTGAATACTTCAAGGCGCACGAGCTGGACGTCATCATTCTCGGCCGCCGCCGTGCGGACGGCAATTATGTCGGTCGCAACAGCAATATCTATACCGATGGCAAAGGTGTTACGCGATTCAGCCCGCTCGCTGCGTGGAAGCATGAGCACATCCTTGCCTATATTCACTACCATCAGCTCCCGCTTCCGCCGATCTACGGCTGGAAGAACGGATATCTGTGCGGCACTCACCCGTGGCCCGCCCGCCAATGGACGGGCAGCATCGAGAACGGCTGGCGTGAGGTCTACGATATCGACCCCGGCATCGTCCTTGCGGCAGCTGAAAAGATCGACAGTGCTCGCGCCTTCTTGAAGGGGTGCAGGCATGAAGGTCATAAAGAAGCCTCTGACCGAGCTGCGGCGACCGGATCGGAACGTCCGGAATGCACACCGACAAGCGCTGAAGGAGTTCCGACGCTCTGTCGAAATGTTCGGTCAGATCCGCCCCATCGTGGTCGATGAGGACGGCGTTATTCTCGCCGGCAACGGCTTATACGAAACGCGCTCTCCCTCGGCCGCACAGAAGCGGACTGCTATGTTGTGTCCGGGCTGACTGAGGCGGAGAAGAAAAAGCTCATGCTGGCCGATAACCGCGTCTTTGACCTGGGCGTTGACGATTTGGCCGCGCTGGACGCTTTTATCCTCGACCTGAAAGACGACCTGGACATTCCCGGCTACGAAGAGGATCTTCTCCGTGCGATGGTGATGGAGGCTGACGAAGCCAGCGACGCCCTGCTTGAGTACGGCACCATTGAGCCGGAGCGGGCTGCGGCCATCACCGAGACGCGCGAGAAATACGCCGCCCGGGAAGAAGCTGCTGCGGCGCAGGCTGAGGAAGTCGCACCCGCACAGAGCGGCCCGGCGTCTTCCGCCGAGCCCGCTAAGAGGTTTGTCCTCTGCCCGAAATGTGGTGAGCGGATATGGCTGTAAAGCGCATCAGCTCAGACATCGACGTTGTGACTGCGGCGCGCCAGCGGATCAAGAACGTATTTTCCAACGGCGTTCCCGTATACCTCTCGTTTTCCGGCGGCAAGGACAGCATCGTTCTTGCCGACCTGACCTATAAGCTGATCCAGGCTGGAGAGATCAATCCCTCGCAGTTGACCGTCCTTTTCGTGGACGAGGAGGCAATCTTCGATTCCATTGAAGCAACGACCAGGGCGTGGCGGAAGAAGTTCCTGCTTGCCGGCGCCAAGTTTCAATGGTGGTGCATCGAGGTCAAGCATTTCAGCTGTCTCAATGAGCTGTCCAGCGATGAAACCTTCGTCTGCTGGGATCGGCGCAAGCGCGATGTCTGGGTGCGGCAGCCGCCGCCCTTTGCCATCCGCAATCACCCGCAGCTCCGGCCAAGGATCGACAACTATCAATCCTTCCTGCCCCGCGTGACGATGGACGGCATCATGATCACCGGCGTCCGTGCGGCAGAGTCCATTCAGCGGCTCCAATACATGGCGGCACTAAATATGGGCGCAAAGGGCATCACCGGCACGAACACCATCTATCCCATCTACGACTGGAAGACGGCGGACGTCTGGCTGTACCTGCGAGACCAGCGCATCGAAGTCCCCGAGGTCTACCTGCAGATGTATCAGGTCGGCGTCAATCGGAATCAGCTGCGCGTGTCGCAGTTCTTCTCTGTTGATACCGTACCCGTGCTGGTACACCTGGGCGAATATGACCCCCTCTCATGGAGCGCGTCCTTCGGCGCGAGCCGAATGCCTACCTTGCCACGCTGTACTGGGACAGCGAAATGTTCCACCGCACCACAAGGAAGCGCCGGGAGCTGGAGGGCGAGGACACCAAGGACTACCGTGCGCTCCTGAAGGAGATGCTATTCGTCCGTCCGGGAGACTTCTTCAACACGGAGCATAAGCGCAAGATCGCCAAGCAGTACCGCAAGATGTTCATTCAGATGGACGGAATGGCGCGGCCGCGCGACTACAAGAAAATGTACGGCGGTCTGACTGCTGGTGATCCCAAGCTCCGCACCCTGCGCGCCATCTATCAGGACATATCCTGCGCCTATGCCGATTACGCCAAGCGCTTCCGGAAGGGAGGTGAGGCAAATGGCTGACGCGGATCTGTTCGCCCCGTTATCCCTCTGCAATGGGTAGACCGGGAGCAGCTCAAGCCCAATGACTACAACCCCAACAAGGTCAACCGTGAGAATCTGAAACTGCTGGTGCAATCGATCATGACCAATGGCTGGACGCTTCCCATCGTCGTGCGTCCCGACTACACCATCATCGACGGCTTTCACCGCTGGACCGTGGCCGGAGAGGAGCCGCTGCACACCATGCTCAAAGGCAAGGTGCCGGTGGTAATCGTGCGGCATGATGATGCGACCGAGGATATTTACGGCACCGTCACACACAATCGCGCTCGTGGTACACATCTGCTTGAGCCGATGAAAGCCATCGTAAAGCGGCTGCTGGACGAGGGCAAGTCCGTTCAGGAGATCGGCAAACAGCTCGGAATGAAACCCGAAGAAGTATTCCGGCTCTCTGATTTTCGCGTGATGACTTCCTCGGCATGATGACCAAAGGGCGTTAAGGGGTATAGCCATGCGGAATTGCTGACGAAGTTATAACACAATACCACAGCCAGGCGCATACATCGCACGAGAGCGGCGTATCTGCGTCTGGCTGTGTTGCGCCCTCCTCTCGGCATCGTCGCGCTGAGGGCGGGGAAATGCGTTGCAACAGGCGACGACGGCAAAGGTACTGTGACGACCCCCCGCCCCACACGCCGCGGGCTCGCCGACCCCGAAAAAAAAGCGTAGTTACCAAGGCAAAATTTTGGCATTTCCGTTCCGCTTTGGCGTTGCTTTTGGTGCCAAACGCGGCACCTGTGGCGGTACCTGCCGCAATTCCCCATCGCTTTATCCGTCTTTCTCCGCGGAAATGTGGAGGAAGTCCAGATAAAGGCCTCCTATGTAATATAAGACCACACGCGGGATAAGGGTCTCGCACAGAGCTGCTGGTACCGGCCTGTGTGCTCCAGTGCAATTCTGGTGAGTCCCGCATTCGGACAAAAAAAGACCCGACTGCTGGAACAGTCAGGTCTTGCGCCCTCGGGCGATATGGTTTTGCACTATCGATACCATATCACAATTTACGCAGACAGTCAAACCGGCTGGACTGCGCAAGGAAGGAGGAGCGCCATGTCTGAAGCTATTGATGCCATTACCGAGGAAACGGAGGTAAGCACGACAGAGCTGGCCTGTGTCCTGGGTATCACAGGACGGCGCATTCGCCAGATGGCGGAGGACGGTCAGCTGCAAAAGGTCAGCAAGGGGCGCTTCCTCCCTTGCCGATTCCGTACAGCGGTATGTTAAGTTCCTGTCTGACGGCCCGATGGACGAAGAGGATAAGAAGCTGGAGAAGACCCGCCGCATGGCGGAGACGACGATGAAGGCGTCCAAGGCCACCATTGCCAAGCTGGAGGCTGAGGAACTGAAAGGCACCATGCACCGGGCGGAGGACGTCGCCGCGCTGACGGAGGATCTGGTCTACACAATCCGAGGGGCGCTCAATGCGCTGCCCGGACGGCTGGCCGTTGATGTGGCGGCTGTTTCCACCCCTGCCGAGGCGTCCGAGGTTATCCGCAAAGAGGTCAGCAAGGTCATGCGGAGCTGGCCGGGTATCACTACGACCCCAAGAAATACGAGGAGCGCGTGAGAGAGCGGCGCGACTGGTCGGAGCGTGACAGCGATGACGAGTAGGCTCGCCGCCGTCCGGCTGAACAAGGTCATCGCCAAGGCGATGGCCGGTATGCTCCCGCCGGACGACCTGACCGTGACCGAATGGGCGGAGCAGAATCGCCGCCTGTCGGCCGAGAGCGCCGCAGAGCCCGGACCGTGGCGCACCGAGCGCACCCCTATCTCCGCGAGCCGATGAATGCATGGACCGACCCAAAGATACGGCACATCGTCATGGTGGCGGCGTCCCAGGTGGGAAAGTCGGAATTCCTCAACAACACCATCGGCTATGTGATCGACCAGGACCCCGGCTCGATCCTGTTTGTCCACCCTACCACCATTGACGCAAAGGAGTATTCCAAGCTCCGCATCGCGCCGATGATCCGCGACTGCCCCACGCCTGCGAAAGAAGGTCAGCGACCCCAAGAGCCGTGACAGCGGCAATACCATTCTGCAAAAGACATACCCCGGCGGCATCCTGACGATGTGCGGTTCCACCGAGGCCCACGCTCTGGCATCCAAGCCCATCCGCTACGTCATGGGGGACGAGCGCGACCGCTGGGCGCTGTCTGCTGGTAACGAGGGCGACCCGTGGGATCTGGCGATGGCGCGGCAGACGACATTCTACAACGCGAAAAGCGGTGAGGTGTCCACACCCACCGTCAAAAACGCCAGCGCCATTGAAGCGCCTACGCGACAGGCACGATGGAGCGGTGGAAATCCCGCTGCCCTCATTGCGGCGAGTATCACGAGATCCAATGGGCGGACATCCGCTTTTGAGCACGACGAGATCATCGTCGCGGGGAAAAAAGACCTACAAGGTCCGCAGCGTCTGCTATGCCTGCCCCGGCTGCGGCTCGCATCTCCACCGAGGCGGAAATGAAGCGCGCCCCGGCAAGATGGGAGGCGGACAACCCCGCCGCCTATGAGCAGGGCACGCGCTCGTTCTGGCTGAACGCCTTTGTCAGCCAGTGGGCGAGCTGGGAATCCATCATTCTGAAATACCTGAACGCCATCGGCAGTACCCGCAAGATGCAGGTCGTCTACAACACCTGCTTCGGCGAGCTGTGGGAGGATCGCGGCGACCTGGAGGACGAGGACAGTCTGATGGCGCGCCGGGAGGAATACCCCGCCGAGTTGCCGGAGGGCGTGCTTGTTCTGACGGCCGGCGTCGATACACATGGACGACCGCATGGAATACGAGATCGTCGGCCACGGCCACTTTGGTGAGACCTGGGGCATTGAGAACGGGCTGAAAATCGTCATGGGACGGCCGCACGACGATGCCGTATGGGCGCGGCTGGGCAAAAAGGTGTTCTGCATCAAGGCGTCCGGCAGCATAAGCCCTACACCGCACCGCCGAAAAAGCAGAAAATCATCAAGCAGACGGCGGTCGGAACCTGCTGGCAGTACCAGATCGGCGTTTGTCCGGAGGAGGGCGGACAACCTGCGCGTACAGACTACGGCTCCGGCTACTTCACAGGGCTCGCTCTCCGAGGTCAAGGTCTACGACCCCAACAAAAAGCAGCCGTGGCAGTGGAAGAAGATCCCCGGCCACGAGCGCAACGAGGCGCTGGACTGCCGGACGCGCTGGCCGCAACTAAGAACCTGACGAGATAGACAGGCGGCTGGCGCTCCTGCGTTCAAGGCGCCTCCCGCCGCCAAGCAGAGGCCGAAGCGCAGAAGCGGAAAGAAATACTACGACGATTGGTGAGGTGTCCGATATGGATAAAGTTGAACTGCGGGCGCGGCTGGACTTCTGGCAGAGCGCCCTTTCCAAGCTGCGCGCCGCATATCTGGCTCTTGTGGACGGCGGCGTAAAAAGCTATGTCATCGACGACCGCGAGCTGACGCGCTTCGACCTGCCTGATCTGAAGGACGAGATCGAGGACGCGGAGAAGAAGGTCGACGAGCTTTTTAGCAGAGCTGAACGGTCGCAAGCCGAGAAAGGCTTTCGGCATCGTTCCACGCGACTGGTGACCTTTTTTCGTGAGGTCACGAAATTGATACCGGCAAAGCGCCCGAAAGGGCTTTTTGCACAGGCAGCCTGGCGGAGTTTGCTCTTTCGCCGCCGGGCGGCCTGTTTTTTTATTCCGAAAACGGGAGGCGATAAGCATTGAGCAACAAGAAAGACCGCCGCCGCGCAGCCGCGCCGCAGGCGAAGGGGTACAGCGAAGCCGGGGCCAGCTTGACGCGGCGGGCGCTCAAAGGGATTTGTTCGGACAGCGGCGCTCCCAATGAGGACATAAACCGCAACAACGCCACCCTGCGGCAGAGGGCGCGAATGCTCTACATGGCCGCGCCGGTGGCTACGGCGGCGATCAATACCAACCGCACCAAGGTCATCGGGACGGGGCTGACGCTCAAAGCGTCCGTGGACCGCGAGGTGCTGGGCATCTCCCCGGAGGCGGCGAAGAAGTGGCATAGCACGCGGCGGAGATGGAATTCCGGCTGTGGGCAGGGAAAAAGCAGAACTGCGACGCGCTGGGCCTGAACAATTTTGAGAGTTTGCAGCAGCTCGCCTTGAAGTCGAGGCTGCTCAGCGGCGACGTGTTCGCGCTGGTCAAGCGATACCCGGCAACACCACTAAACCCCTATACTCTGCGGCTACACATCGTGGAGGCGGACCGCACCTGCACGCCAAGCGAATATGGCGGCGGTGTCACCATCGGCGGCTTCGTGGAGGGCAAGATCCCCGAGGGAAAGCCCGGCGCAGGCCACAAGGTCTACGACGGCGTGGAGGTGGATGGCAACGGCCGCGTGGTCGCCTATCACATCAGCAACACCTACCCGCACCAGATCACCAGCGAGCCGCAGAAGTGGCAGCGTGTTGAGGCCTACGGCGCCAAGACCGGCCTGCCGAACATTCTCCACATCATGGACAGTGAGCGCCCGGACCAGTACCGCGGCGTTCCTTATCTGGCGCAGGTCATCGAGCCGCTGCTCCAGCTTCGGCGCTATACGGAGTCCGAGCTGATGGCGGCGCTGGTGCAGAGCTTCTTCACTGCATGGATCGAAACGGAGACCGACCCCTCCGATACACCCTTCAACGAGGTCGGCGCAGGAGATATTGCCGGCGTCCCCGCCGAGGTCAACGCGGACGGCGGACCGATGGCGAACAACATCTCCGATGATGACAACGAGTACGAGATGGGACCGGGTACGGTGACGCACCTCGCCCCGGGGAAAAGGTCAACTTCGGCAATCCGAACATCCCCACCGCTGGCTTTGAAACCTTTGTCAAGACGCTGTGTAAGCTGGTCGGCGCAGCTTTAGAGCTGCCTTACGACGTGCTGATCAAGGAGTTCAACAGCTCCTATTCCGCAAGCCGAGGCGCGCTTTGCTGGAGGCGTGGGAAGCATTCAAAATGCGCCGGAAGTGGTTTGTGGACGACTTCTGCCAGCCGGTCTATGAGATGTTCCTGGCCGAAGCGGTCGCTCTGGGGCGCATCAACGCCCGGCTTCTTCACGGACCCCCTTGTGCGGGAGGCATGGTGCGGCGCGCGCTGGATCGGCCCCGTGCAGGAGCCTTGACCCCAAGAAGGAGGCAGAAGCCGCCCTCATGCTGATCGACAACGCCATCAAGACCCACGAGCAGGTCAGCCGCGAAATGAGCGGCGGCGACTGGGAGGAGAACGTGGAGCAGCTGCAGCGAGAAAACGAGCTGCTGACACAGGCAGGAGGCAACAAGGTCACCGTTGTATCGGCATCGCCGAAAGAAGGTGACGGCGATGAAGACTAACTTCGAGCATCTGCAGAGCCTGAATGTGCGGAGCATGGCGCTCGCCATCTGGAACTATGCAAGCGACTACTGCGCCTATTGCCCGAAGAACATGGAGCGCCGCTGCAACGAGAACTGCCGCGCGGGAATCCGCGAGTGGCTGAACAGTCCCTACATTCCGTCAAGCGATATCTGGAAAGAAAAGAGGTAATGCGCATGAGTATTCCGGCAAAGAGAGCTGGGCGAAAGTCTCCCGCCGTCAGCATCTCAAAAAAGGTCTATACGATGGCCACGGTGGACGGCAGTGATGCCGAGATCACCATGTACGGAGACATCTACGAGGAGCAGCCCACGAACTGGTGGGGCGAGCCCGTCGAGGGGCAGTACATCCTGCTCTCCGAGTTTTTGAGGACCTCAAGCAGATCTCCGGCTGCACGTCCATCACTATCCGCATGAACAGCTACGGCGGCGACGCCGGAGCGTCCAACATGATCCACAACCGCCTGCGGGAGCTGGCGCGGAACGGCACGAAGCTTACCTGTATCGTGGACGGCGTTGCCATGAGCGGCGGCAGTCTTATCATGTGCGCCTGCGATACGGTCAAGGTCAATCCCTCCAGCCTCGTCATGATCCACAAATGCTGGACCTTCCTGTGGGGCGGCTACAACGCCGACGAGCTGCGGGAACAGGCTACCCAGCAGGAGGCGTGGGACAAGATGCAGATGGAGGTCTACACTCGCAAGACCGGGCTGTCGGCCACGGTGATCTCCCACATGATGGCGGACACGACCTATATGACAGGCCGCGAGGCCATCGACAAAGGCTTTGCGGACGAGCTGATCGAGGACGCGGAGCCGACCAGCATCGCCGCCAGCGCGGACGGGCGCCTGTTCGTGAACGGGCGGCAGATGCACCTTGCCCCGGCATGTTCGCGCCGGACAACATTCCCACGGTCACACCCGAGGCCTCCGCCCGGTTGAGACAGATAAAAACAAGCCGGAAGTCACCGGCGATGAAGGAGGAATTTCCATGACTAAGGAAGAGCTCCGGGCGAAGTACCCGGACGAGATCGCCCAGGTGGAGGCCGACGCCCGCGCTTCCGTCGATCACACTGAGGCGGTCAACACCGCGATCCAGGCCGAGCGTGCGCGTATGCAGGAGATCGACGAGATCTCCGGTCTGCTCGACGCGACGGATGTGCAGCAGGCCAAGTACGGCGACAAGCCCTGCTCTGCTGCCGACCTCCTGCTGATGGCAGCGGCCAAGAACGCCGCCAAGCAGGGCAAAGAAGTTTCTGACCGATCTGAAGGACGACAGCGAGGAATCCGGCGCCGAGGGCGTTCCCGCTGCTCCTGCTCCCGCAGTCGAAACGCCCGAGGGCGAAGACGGCGAGAAGAACGACACCCCGAGGCGCGCATGACCAACGCCCGGAGCATGGTCGCTGACCTGCTGGGCAAGAAGAAGGAGGGCTAAGAACATGATCAATCTGAGTGAAAAGCTCGGCGAGATGACCTTTGACGGTCTGATCACCGACATCAAGCCCCGCGCCCGAAGTGCGCGGCGGCATTATCCGCAAAGCTGTCCGCTACGGCCACGCTCAAGCGCGGCACCATTCTTGCCAAGTCCTCCGGCACGGCCGGCGACGGCAAGCTGGTCGTTCTCGGCAGCACGGCCAAGGAAAACGAGACCCTGACCCCCGACTGCATCCTGTGCGACGACATCGACGTCGGCACCGCTGCCGACGAGAAGGTGGCGGTCTACACCGCCGGTCGCTTCGACATCGGCAAGGTGACGGTCTCGGCCAGCTACACCATCACCGAGGGTGATAAGGACAACCTGCGTATGCGCGGCATCGTCTTCAAGGCTGCCGCCGCTGCCAACTAAGGAGGGAATCAACAATGGCTGAACTGAATTTCTTCGATACCTATGTGCTGATGGCGATCGCCGAGGAGATCGTTCCTCAGCAGACCTTTTTCCGCGACCGCTACTTCCCCACCGGGGAGCGCGACATCTTCGCCTGCGACAAGGTGTTGACCGAGTACCGCAAGGGCGACCGCAAGATGGCGGCGTTCGTCTCCGCCCGCGCCGGTGACATCCCCATGGACCGCATCGGCTATGCCATCCATGAGTACCAGCCCGCTTTCATCGCGCCGTCCCGTCTGCTGACGCTGGATGACCTGACCAAGCGCGGCTTCGGCGAGGCGATCTACGCCAACAGCACCCCCCGCCCAGCGCGCGGCGCGTCTGCAGCTGGACGATCTGACCGACATGGACCGCCGCATCGTGCGCCGCGAGGAGTGGATGTGCGCGCAGACCATGATCAACAACGCCTGCACCATGCAGACCTACATCGACGACAAGACCGAGGGTGAGAAGCTGTATGTCAAGTTCTTCGATGACGCCAGCGACCACACCTATACCGTGGCCACCAAGTGGAACGCCACGGGCGGCGACTTCTTCGGCGATGTGAAGGCCATGTGCCGCAAGCTCTCCAAGCGTGGCCTGCGCGCGCTGACCTCGTTCTCGGCTCCGACACGGCCGACGCGATTTACAGCATCGAAGATGTAAAGACCCGCCTGGATCGTAATAGTGGCATTATTACTGGCACCATCGACCCCAAACTCACGAGTTATGATGGCGTTGTCTATATGGGCCCTCTCAACTTCGGAGGCTTCGTGCTGAACCTGTTCTCTGTGGATGAGAGCTATGTCGACAACAACGGTACCGAGAAGAAGTATTTCCCCGCCACCTCTGCGATGGTCACCGCCCCTGGCTGCGGCCATCTGATGTACGGCCAGATCACCCAGATCGACTACGGCTCCACCGCCTTTGCCAGTCATGCCGCGGCCCGCGTTCCGAAGTTCTCTCTGAACCAGGAGGCGGACATCCGCAAGCTGCGTCTGGGCGCGCGTCCGCTGGCTGCTCCCCACAACTACTGCCCGTACATTTACGCGGCCGAAGTTGTGTCCTGACCCGACGCGGAAAGGAGACTGCTATGACGAAAATTGAGATCATCTGCGGCACATACGGCTACAGGCCGGATGGCTCGAAGCACCCATTCCCATCGACCGTGGCGGTATCTGCGAGGTTTCCGAAGAGGAGGCGCAGCGCCTTTTTGCCCTGTGTGTCGCCCGCCCCGCCGAGGAAACGCCCTCTCCCGCTGTTGCAACGCCCCCTACTGGCGAGGACGGCAGCGGGGCTGGCGCTGACCCATCTAACAGCGACGAGGGCGCAGAGGACGCGGAAAGCGCCCATCTTGACCCCGAGCAGCTCAAAACGCTGACCAACGCCAAACTCACGGAGCTGGCCAAGGAGATGGGTATCGACACCGCTAAGCTCAAGACCAAGGCGCAGCTGATCGCCGCCATTACGGATGTTCCGCTGGAGGACGCGATCGCCGAGGACGACGACGGCGTGGACGACGGCGAAGCGCCCCCTGTGCTGACGCCGGAGGCGCCTGTGGTATGAGCGGCTTCAAGGATATGGTCGCCCGCGACAACTTCGGCGTGTTCCTCAACTGCGACGAGTTCGCGGAAAAGCGCACCGTCAAGTACGACGGGGCGACCTACGAGGATATTCCCATCGTCCTCTCCGGCCTGAAGGAGAAGGACCGCCGCCAGCTGATGAGCGACCATGCCCAGGGGCTTTACATCGTTTCCTCCGTTCTCCACTGCGCCCTGTCCGATCTCGGCGGGGTGCAGCCGGAGCGGGGGCAGCGTATCAGGATCAACGACCAGGAGGGCGGCGGAGGCTTCTTCCGGGAGTTCTATGTCGCGTCCTCGGTCTGTGAGATGGGTATCTTTGCGCGTGGAATTGGAGGCGGTGGACGAATGAGTTTTATCCGCGTCAACGAGGTCGGCGGCGACAGCCTGGAGCGCGTGAACAAGCTGCTGCACAATATCCCCGGCGGCGTTTACAAAGCGGCGTTCTCCGCGTTGAGGCGCGCCGGAGATACAGCCAAGACCCGCGCCGGACAGTTCGTCGCCGCCGAGTACACCATCAACAAGGGCGAATTCATGCGGAGAGTTCACTCCAAGACCCACATCACAGGCGGTGCGGGAGGCGTGATGGGTATGAGCATCAGTTTCTCCGGAACCGTGCTCCCGCTGCTGACTTTCAACACCACATACAGCCGGGACGGTACCGTGCAGACACAGGTAATGCGCAACGGCGGGCTGCGACGCTTCAACACGCATTCGTGGCCCGCATTTTCGGCCCGACTGCCGTTTTCGAGCGCGTCGGCTCTCCGCGCTTTCCTGTGGAGCAGAAGTTTGGTCCGTCTACCGGACACATGATGCGGAACGAAGAAGTCATCGAGAAGATGGACGAAACGATCCGCGACACCTACGAAAAGCGCGTTGAGCATGAAATCCTACGCGTGCTGAACGGATGGGGAGGCTGATTTATGACAAGGATCATTCTGCTGGAACGCCTGCGGGCCTTTACCGAGGAGGTCACCGCCGACCTGATCATGCCGACCCGTTTGCAGAAAGGGCGACACGGAGCAGAGCTTCCGCCCTGCAAAGGTCTACCTGACGCGCCTGCCGGAAGGCACTTCTGCCACCAAGAAGGCTCCTATGTGCTGCACCAGGTCATTACCGGCATGGATCAACAGCCGCAAGGACAGCGTGTGACCTCCAGCGCCAAGGTCCGGTCTATCTGCTGTGTCTATAACGATGACGAGCAGGAGGGCGGGCTGATGCTGCTGAATCTCATGGAACGGGCGCATTGCGATGCTCAGGCAGGTCGTAATCGGAGGGCAGTTTACCCCCTTGACCTGGAGGCGGGGCTTGAAACGATAGTCTATCCCGATGACACCGCCCCCTATTTCGTGGGGGAAATGATCTCCACATGGATGCTTCCCCCGTGGAAAGAGAGTTAACCTATGAGCGTAAAAAAAATCATCGACACGGCGGATCAGACCGCCGCACCAAAGACGGCAAAGAAAAAAAGCCTGCCGCGCCGAAGAAGGTCGCCGACACCGGCGGCTTCTGCGTCTATCTCGGTCCGACCATGATGGGCGTGATCCAGCGCGGCACCATCTATCGCGGCGGCCGGAAGGAAGTCCTTGACTCCCTTGCCCCGGTGATCGAGCAGCACCCGCTGATCGCGTCGCTGGTGGTGAGCGACGAAACGCTCCCCGCCGACCGCATCAAAGTCAAAACGCCTGGGAACCTGCTGTATGTGAATTATCACAAGCTGGCCAAGGGCATGAAGTAAGGAGGAAATTTCAATGAACCACGGCGTATATGTCTCTCAGCAGGCTACCAGCGTCAGCACCCCTGTCGTGGCGGAGTCCGGCGTCCCCTTCGTGGTCGGTCTGGCTCCTGTTCAGGCGGCGGATAAGCCTGCTGCCCCCCGGCACCCCTGTTCTCTGCACCAGCTGGTCTGAGGCGGTGGAGAAGCTGGGCTACTGCGACGACTGGGCAACCTACACGCTCTGCGAATTCATGTATTCGCACTTCAAGCTGTTCGCCTGCCAGCCTGTCATTTTCTGCAATGTTCTGGATATCGCCACCGCAAAGGAGGCGTCTGCCGCGGCTGATGTTGCGGTGACGGAGCACAAGGTGAAGCTTCCCATCGCGGCCATCAACGATTCCGCGCTGGTCATCAAGCCTGCCGGCGGTACCGGCTCTGCCTATGTGTCCGGCACCGACTATAACGCCTATTACAGCGGCGAGCATCTGGTGGTGGAGCTGCTGTCTACCGGCGGCGCCTATGACGCCGAGCAGGTAAACATCGCCTACAACAAGGTCAAGGCATCCACCGTCACCGCATCTGACATCGCCTCCGCGATGGAGAATGTGGAGCTGTGCCTGACCCTGCTGGGCATCGTCCCCGATCTGCTGTGCGCCCCCGGCTATTCTCAGCAGTACCGTGGCCGCTGCAATGACTGCCAAGGCAGGCAACATCAACGGCCTGTTCCGCGCCAAGGCGCTGATCGACATCGACTGCGGTGCTTCCGGCGCGCGTGCCTATTCCGAAGTTCTCACCAAGAAGAACGCCGCCAACATCGCCGACGAGGACGAGATCGCCTTCTGGCCGATGGCGAAGCTGGGCGATTATAAGTTCCACCTGTCTACCCAGATGGCAGGGCTGATGGCGCAGATCGACACCGGCAACGGCGGCTGCCCCTATGAGTCTCCCTCCAATAAGGGGCTGCAGTGTGACGGCCTCTGCCTGGAGGACGGCACCGAGGTCAACCTGACGCTTGCGCAGGCCAACTACCTCAACGGCATCGGCGTGGATACTGCGCTGAACTTCATGAGCGGCTGGGTGGCGTGGGGCAACTACACCGCCTGCTATCCCTCCAACACCGATGTCAAGGATTACTTTATCCCGGTCAGCCGTATGTTCGGCTGGGTCGGCAACTCCTCGTCAAGACCTTCTGGAGCAAGCTGGACAAGCCTATGACCCGCCGCCTGATCGACACCGTTCTCGATTCTGCCAACATCTGGCTCAACGGTCTGGTGGGTATGGGTTACCTTCTGGGCGCTCGCGTGGAGATGCTGGAGAACGAAAACCCGCTGACCAACCTCATGGCCGGCATCATCAAGCTCCATGTCTACATGACGCCGCCCTCTCCCGCTCAGGAGATCGACTTCGTGCTGGGTATGACGCCAGCTATGTCACCAGCGCCCTGCAGGGCTAAAAAGGAGGTTTGAATCATGGATCAGAGCATTATCAACTTCAAGGTCTACGAGGACTCTGTTGAATATGTCGGTATGGCACAGGCGACCCTGCCTGACCTGACCGCGCTGACGCAGTCCATCTCTGGCGCCGGCATCGCAGGCAATGTGGAGTCGGTCATTCTCGGCCACTTCGACGCGATGACGCTGGGCCTTAACTTCCGCACCGTCACCGATCAGAGCGTGAAGCTCTCCGAGCCTCGCCGTCACACCATCGACCTGCGCGTTGCGCAGCAGGACGAAGATGTCGTGGCAGGCAAGGTGGTCGTCCGCGCCGTCAAGCACATTCTTGTGGTCATTCCCAAGAGTGACAAGGGCGGCTCCGTCGCCCCGCCGCGCCCTCCAACGGCTCCGGCGAGTACGCCGTCCGCTACTGGGCGACCTACATTGACGGCAAGAAGGTGCGTGAGGTCGACCAACTCAACTTCATCTGCTATGTCAACGGCACCGACTACCTGGCCGATGTCCGCAAGGCGCTCGGCATGTAAGAGACCTGACAAAGCCCGGGGCGGAACATCCGCTCCGGGCATCTTTTGAGATTTGAAAGGAGTTATCACCATGGCTGATATCAACAAGACCGTTGTTCCCGCCGACGCTTTCTCCACCGTCGATCACGACGAGTACGCCGCCGCCGAGGGCAGGCCAAGGAGAGCGTAGGCAACTACACCCTCAAGCTGAAAAAGCCCTTCACCTACGAGGGGCAGACCTTTGACGAGCTGAACTTCGACTTTGAGGGGCTGACCGGCGATGACGCTCTTGCCATTGAGGACGAGCTTCAGGCCATCGGCAAGCCCACCATCTCGCCTACCTTCTCCGGCCAGTTCCTGGTGCGCATGGCGGCGCGAGCCTGCACCAACACCATCATTGACGCCAGCGGCCATCCCCGCCGTATCGGCGACGACGCCCTGCGCGCCCTGCCCATCTTCGAGTTCAACCGCGTCAGAGGCAAGGCCCGCTCTTTTTTTTGCTGGCATCGGGCTGTAACCGGCGACGGCGGCGTCTGGCTCCGCAGGCAATGTCTTACGATGGCGACAACCAATCAGACCCCCGTTTCCTACTGGCTGTCGCTGCCCCTGCCGTCCCTGTGCAAGTGGATCAAAGTCAGCAACCAGCTTGTGAAGGAGGCGCGGGAGCGACGCAGGAATAAATAAATCTGAAAGGAGGGCCGTCTATGGCAGGCCGCAAAGAGTATGAGATGCTATTCCAGCTGAACGCGCAGCTTGGAGGCAGTTACAGCAAGACCTTCAAGGCCGCTCAGCAGGAAATTGTGTCCATGCAGAAGGAAATCCAGGCCCTCTCCAAGACACAGGCGGATATTTCCGCATTCAAAAGCAGACAGGCAGCCGTGGAAGCGACACGGAAGCGGCTGGAAATGCTGCGGCAGCAATATGACAATATCCAGCGGGAGATGGAGGAGACCGGCAACGAGTCCGCCGACATGAAGAACAAGTTGCTGGCAAAAGCAGCTTCAGATCGACAAGACCTCCGCCTCGCTGGAGAAGCAGACGGCAAAGCTGAACGAGCTGAGCGGGGCTTTGGAAGAGGCGGGCGTCAATACCGACGACCTCTCCCACAGCTCCGAGCAGCTTGCCGGCAAGATCGACACGCTGAAAAAGAAGCAGGGCGGGCCGCCGATAAAGCTATGACCTTCGGCGACAAGGCGGGGCAGGCCTTTAATCAGGTACACGAGGCCATCGTGGCCGCAGGCATCGCCGTCGCCCTGAAAGAGATCTACGAATACTTCGCCAGCTGCGCGCAGGCGTCGATGGACTTTGAGAGCGCCATTACCGGCGTCGCCAAGACCACAGACCTCACAGACGAGGAACTGGCGGCAATGTCGGATTCCATCAAGGCGCTGTCCACGGAGATCCCCGCCACCACAGAGGAGATCGCAGCGGTAGCCGAAGCCGCGGGACAGCTCGGCATCCAAAAGGACGCCCTGCTGGACTTCACCGAGATCATGACCATGCTCGGCACTGCCACCAACATGACAGCTGACGAGGCAGCAACCGCCCTTTTGCGCGCTTCGCCAACATTACCGGCATGGCAACGGACAATTACGGACGGCTCGGCTCTGTCATCGTTGACCTTGGCAACAACTTCGCCACGACGGAATCCCGAGATCGTGGCGATGGGTACGCGCCTGGCGTCGGCGGGTAAGCTGGCCGGACTGACCGAGCCGGAGATCATGGCTCTGGCGGCGGCGATGTCCTCTGTCGGCATCGAAGCCGAGGCGGGCGGTACCGCCATGACCCAGACGCTCAACGCCATTGAAAAGGCCGTTGCAAAGGGTGGGGGACGACCTCGCGGAGTTCGCCCGTATCGCGGGTATGTCCTCCGAAGAATTTTCTTCTGCGTGGAAGAACGACGCCATGAGCGCCCTGACTTCCTTCATCGGCGGGCTCGGCAAGCTGGACGAGCAGGGCGAGGCACCGTCCTCGTACTGGAAGACTTGGGTCTGACCGGCATCCGGCAGAGCAATATGCTCAAAGCCCTGGGTCTTGCCGCAGACCAGATGACCGGCGCGGTGAACACTGCAAATACCGCCTGGCAGCAGAATACCGCCCTCACCAACGAGGCCAACAAGCGCTACGCCACCGCGCAGAGCCGGTTGACCATGATGCAGAACGCCTACAACAACCTCAAGGTAGCCATCGGCGACGCCTATACTCCCGCGCTCAGCGAGGCTTACGGTGTCGGCTTTACGCGCAGATGGATGCGCTATGGGCAGACGCGCAGAAGCAGGCGGATGCCTATTACGACCAGTACGGCTATTACACCGATGCGACCGCTTTTTCTCTCGCAGGAATACTACGACCTGCAAAAACTCCATCTACGATACCAACAACGAGATATGGGCGGCTGAGAAGTCCATCAAAAATTACAACAAGGCGATGGAAGAGGACGCAGACGCCGTTTCCGATGCTGAGGCGGAGATCGCCCTCGCGGAAGAGGCGGTCAAGAATCTGACCGCCTCCATGAACGAAGGCACTGGCGCGTCCGAGGAGGCTGCTGCACAGGTCAGCGAGTTCCAGGCTGCCATCTCCGGCGTGCAGGAAAAGATCAACGCCCTTGTGGAGTCCTACAACGAGGCGTACAGCGCGGCATACGAAAGCATATCCGGACAGTATCAGCTTTGGGACGAGGCCGCAAAGGTCGTTGCAACCAGCGCGGGCAGCATCAATTCTGCACTGGGGAGCCAGATCACCTACTGGCAGGACTACAACGCCAACCTGCAATCCCTGACTGACCGTAGCGCCGACATCGAGGGGCTGAGCGACATGATCGCCTCCTTTGCTGACGGTAGCTCCGACAGCGTGAACGCGATCGCCGGCATGGCAGGCGCCACCGACGAGCAGCTGGCCACGATGGTAGCCAACTGGAAGACTCTGCAGCAGGAGCAGCAGAACGCGGCAGGGAGCGTAGCCGACCTCAAGACCGACTTCACGGCCGCCATGGACGAGCTGCAGACGGCGCTTGCTGAGGACATTGAAGCGATGGACCTTGGCGACGAGGCCAAGGCAAGCGCGCAGGCCACCATTCAGGGATTTATCGACGGAGCTGTCGGTATGCTGCCCCAGGTGACCGCTGCCTACAACCGCGTCGCCGCCGCAGCCAGAGCCGCACTGTCCGCGTCCGGTACCGGAACGGCCGGCAGCATTCCCGGCTACGCAGTTGGTACGCAGTCCGCCGCACCCGGCTTTGCCCTCGTCGGCGAAAACGGCCCGGAGCTGGTCTATTTCAACGGCGGCGAGCAGGTCATGACCGCCGAGGAGACCGCCGCTATGCGCGAGAGCATGGAGATCCAGGCCGTCACCTTCGCCCCGCAGCTGCTGGAGGCACTACACGCCATCCATGGCGACGGCGCGCTTTCGGCAGAGCCGGGCGCAGGCTCCGGCGCCGGATCGGTGGAGCTGCAGATCGTGTTTCAGATCAACGGCGGCGCATCGCCCGAGACGGTGGAAGCTCTGCGTGAGTACGGAGACGAGTTCGCCGAGCGCGTCCTTGAAGTCATGGAGGAGGCCGGCATCGACACCGCAAGGAGGGCCTACAAAATGAGTAAGACCTACACCACCATTCAGGGCGATATGTGGGACAGCATCGCCTTCTCCCCCAGCTGGGGAGCGAAGCGTACACCGACCGGCTGATGAATCTCAATCCGCAGTATCTCGGGTACTACACCTTTCCGGCCGGGATCGTGCTGAAGCTGCCCGACCCTGCTGAGGATGTGGCGACGCCCTGCCCCCGTGGAAGCAGGTGGTCGGATGAGCGATGATCAGGCGCGCCGCGTCACGGCGCAGATATTTTTCCAGGGCGCGGACATCACCGGCAGTATGCGCCCCTATTTCCTGTCGGCCACCCTACACCGACAAGGAGGCGGATGGCACTGACGAGGCTGGCCGATGCCATCGACGCAGCAGCCTCCGCAGGGAGCCTGTCCGCGTCCTCCAAGGCCAAGACCGATGGTGCGGCAAAGTCCTACAAGGTCACCGCCAAAAGCGGCTTGAATGTCCGCTCTGGCCCCAGCACCAGCTACGGTAAATACGGTGCTCTGGTCTGCGGCGCGGAGCTGCAGGTCGAGGGCATCGAAAACGGCTGGGCGAAGGTCAGCTATAACGGCAAAACCGCCTATGTCAGCGCATCGTACATCAAGGAATCCGGCGGCGGGGCGGCGATGCTTCTGCCGCCGCTCCTGCCTCTGCTTCCGGCGCCGGCTTCAAGATCAGCGCCGTGTTCGTTCGGGAGAACTGGACGGGCGGCGGCAGGGATAAGGTGCTGGACTGCGGACAGTTTGAGCTGGACAGCGTTGATGCCTCCGGCCCGCCGAACACCATCACCATCAAGGCGACGGCACTTCCGTACAGCGCACAGATCCGCCAGACGGAGAAATCCAAGGCATGGGAGGCCTACACGCTTTCCGGCATCGCAAACAGAGATGGCCGCTGCCAACGGAATGACTTGTATGTTCCTCGCCAACAGCGACCCGTCCTATGGCCGCGTGGAGCAGTACAAGCAGAGCGACATCGCCTTTCTCTCCAAGCTGTGCCACGAGGCGGGCATCTCTTTGAAAGCCACCAATAACCTAATCGTACTTTTCGACCAGGAGGATTACGAGAAGAAATCCCCCGTGCTGACCATCGTCCGCGGCGGCGGTGGTAGCTACACCAAGCACAAGCTGAACGCGGGAACGGCCGGAACGCAGTACGCTTCCTGCCGCGTCAGCTACACAGACCCCGGCACAGGAAAGTGCATCGAGGCCACCGTCAAGGTCGAGGACTACAACGACAAGGCCAAGAACAACCAGCAGCTGGAGATCACCGCGAAGGTGGCAAGCGTGGCCGAGGCCAAACAACAAGTACGCAAAGACCGCGACCTTTACGCTGCCCGGCAATCCGGATATCGTGGCAGGCGTCACAGCCAAGCTCACCGGCTGGGGTGCGTGGGACGGGAAATACATTGTGGAGCAGGCTGCGCACTCGGTCGGCTCGTCCGGCTATACCACGCAGGTCAAGCTGCGCAAGACATTGGAGGGATATTGATGGACGAACTGCAGAATATCCTTTCGAGGCTCGTTCAGACCGGCACGGTAACGGCTGTCGACAGCGCAAAGCGCAGGGCTCGTGTCAAGTTCAAGGACACGGGCATCATTTCGGACTGGCTCTATGTGCTCCAGCACTACGGAGCGAATTTCTACATAAAGCCGGACGCAAAGCACACGCATGAGATCACGGACACCTTCACCGGCGGCGGCACAGCCAGCGAATTCCCCGACCACGACCACCTGCCCGGCCTCGCATCTGACCTACTGGATGCCGAAGGTGAATGACCGCGTCCTCTGCCTATACCTTCCGGTATTCAACGGGGACGGTTTTTGTGTTAGAGGTTTTTGAGCATGGGAATGGTCGGCTGTCTGGGCGACATCGTTTTCACGGTGTCTGACCGCACGATCGAAACGATCAATAATGTCACCTGGTCTGGGTCTGCCCGGTACGCGACCCATCAGCGGCACGGCACACACGCCCTTACGGAGTTCACCGGCCTTGACCCCGACAAGATGACCTTCGACATCGTTCTCTCCGCTTACCTCGGCGTTGATCCTATCGCCGAGGTCGTGAAGCTGTGGAACTATGAGCGCGGCGGCATCGCCGTCCCGCTGGTGATCGGCAACAAGGGCTACGGGAAATATCGCTGGTCCGTGCTTGATCACAAGATGAAGATGAAAACCTATGACGGACGCGGCAACGTCACCAGCGCCACCGTGTCCGTCAGCCTGCAAGAGTATCTGAGGGGGTAAAGCTGCCATGAGCTACAAAGGTGACCGCATCTGACATCGGCGCGGTGCAGCTCAACGAGACTGACACCGTCCGCTCCGTCTTGCAGAATATCGCCATTATCCTGACCTGTCCGTTGTATCGCGGCTTCGGTCTTCCTCAGAAGTTCGTGGATAAGCCTCCTGCCGGTAGCTATGCCTATGATGTATTCCGAGGTCAAAGAGGCAGTGGAAGAATATGAGCCCCGCGCCGAGGTGGTGAATGTGACCTTTGCGGCCGACAGAAACGCCCCGGGCAGGCTGATCCCTACCGTGGAGGTGAACATCATCAATGAGTGAGAGAAATACGGGATATCAGTTTGTTTCTACCGACACCGAAGCGGTGGAATCGCTGCTGATCTCCATTTACGAAAAAATCACCGGCGTCAGCGTGAAGCCCGCCAGCCCCGAAAAACTGTTTATCCAATTCGTGGCTGCCGTGGTGATCCAGGAGCGCGGGCTGAACAATTACACAGGCAATCAGAATATCCCAAGCCGCGCGGAAGGGGAAAATCTGGACGCGCTGGCTGAGGCTGTTCTATGTCAAGGCGCGGTCTGCACCAGGCTTCCATATCTCCGAGGCACAGACATCGGCGAGACCTATGCCGATGTGCAGATCCGCTGCCAGACTGTTGGTGCGGTCGGCAACGGCTACGCAGTGGGACAGATCAACACCTTCGTTGACCTGTTCGACTACTGTGAGCGCTGCGAAAACCTCACCGCCAGCGATGACGGCGCAGACCAGGCCACTGACGACGAGTTCTATGAGCTGATGCGCGCCAGTCAGGACGCTTACAGCTGCGCCGGGGCCAAGGGCGGGTATATCTACTTTGCCAAGCAGGTCAGCACCAAGATCGCCGACGTGGTGGCGAACAGCCCCAGCGACGGAGCTGTGGACCTCTATGTCCTCATGGACGATGGCACCATCGCTACCACGGAGATCAAGAATGCTGTCCTCGCCGCCTGCAACGATGATGACACGGTGCGGCCGCTGACGGACAAGGTCTCTGTCAGGACCCGCAGAAGGTGAGCTACAATATCACCTTCACCTACTATGTGCCGAAGGACAGCTCCCTCAGCTCCACAGAGATCAAGGCTGCGGTCGACAAGGCCGTGGCTGAGTTCGTCGCGTGGCAGTGCGGGAAGCTGGGGCGCGACATCAACCCCTCCGTGCTGATTGGAAAGCTCATGCAGACCGGCATCAAGCGCGTGGCGCTGACCAGCCCGGTCTTTACCACGCTGCGGGATGGCTCCGACGACACGACGCCGCAGGTTGCGTCGGTCGGGACCATCACGGCCACGAATGGGGCTACGAGGATGAATAAGGCGCACGGCATCACGAAGGAAAACCTGCTGGCCTCCTTGCCGGCAGTCCTTGCCAATGACGACAATATGGCAGCGCTTGCCTCTGCCGTTGCCGAGGTGCTGGCTGCCCGCGTAGGCGAGATCGAGCGCGTGTCGATCTACTCACAGATCGACCGGCTCCCCGAACGAGCTGCTGGACATTCTGGCGAACGACTTCAAGGTTGACTGGTGGGACGCCAACTACACCCTGGAGGAAAAGCGCCGGACGCTGAAAGACTCATGGAATGTTCACCGCAGGCTCGGCACCAAGGCGGCGGTCGTGCTGGCGATCTCCGCCCCGATACGCAGGTCAGCGAATGGTGGGAATACGGCGGCAAGCCGTACCACTTCAAAAAGCTGCTGATCGACGCCACCTATGAGGATGTCGACCCCGTCAGACATCAGCGCGCGATCGACCGCGTTGACTTTTACAAGAATCTGCGCTCGGTGCTGGACGAGGTAGAATACTACGACGCCGGAGGACTGGCCAGAGTATTTCGGCGCGGCCTGTATCGGCTGCGAGCTGGTCGACAGCGCGGCCGCCATTCGATACTGACACGGAGGTGTTTTACTATGGCAACATGGAACGGCGTCATCACCAACGCCGGCAACAGCCTGCTCAATGAGTGGGTGAATGAAAAGACCCTGAACTTCGACAGCGCGGCTGCGGGCAGGGGCACCGTCGCGGCGGCGGCAATGATGGCACAGACCGCCCTCGTCAACGAAAAAGCAGACCGCGAGCCTGCTGGGCGGCGAGAGGGTATCTTCCGGCATTCGCCTGAAGCTCCGCATCGCTGCGCCGAATACGGCCTATACGCTGAATCAGTTCCGCGTATCTGCCAGCGTGGACGGAGGAGCGTCCGCCATGATCGCCTTGTTCCAGCTGGAGCAGGGCGTTCCCCATTCCCAGCAAGACGGAATCGCCGGATTTCGTCTACACCTTTTACGCGCTGATCTCCTGCTCGAACACCGGCACATGGACGGTGACGGTCGACACCAGCGCCTGCGTCACACAGAGCGATATGTCCGCCGCCATCACTGAGGCGGTAAAGACCAAGCAGGACAAGATCATGGTCAAGGGTCTCTGCTGGGCGACAGGGAACGGGAATATCTCTGCGGCAGTCGCCGGAAAGGACTACGGTTATCCACTTGCAACAGGCTCAGGAGCGCCGACAGGCACGACCGAGGGTA
>VOFI01001993.1_pt1 | contig 90121 bp, 90 predicted proteins | sample 5384131 | NCBI WGS metagenome assembly VOFI01 (sample SAMN12384728, study PRJNA508395) | human gut metagenome | isolation source: healthy gut H | host: Homo sapiens
ACACTTCCTCCCTTATTCCTCCAAAAGCCGGGCGCGCAGCCGGATCAGGATCTTACGTTCCCGCCTGGAGATCTGTACCTGTGTAGTATGCAGTGCTTTTGCAGTCTCGCTCTGGGTGCGGTTGCCATAAAAGCGCAGACGAATCAGTTGCTTGTCCTGCTCTGGCAGCGCTTCGATCACCTCTGCCAGACTGATCCGGTCTGCCAGTTCCTCCTCCGGAGATTCCACCGGGATATCCAGCTGCCGGTCTCCATCCTCGCCGCCCTCCGGGGTCAGGCTCATGGCGGGCTGCGCGGCCTGTATGGCAAGGGCTACATTCTCTATCGGCTCGTCCAGCTGCTCAGCCAGCTGCTGCAAGGTAGGCTCTGCGCCGCACAGCTTCATAGTATGCTCCCGTGCTGCCTGCACCCGCATTCCCAGTTCTTTCAGAGAGCGGCTCACCTTGACCGTACCCCCATCCCGGAACAGCTTTTTGATTTCACCAAGGATCACCGGCACGGCATAGGTGGAAAAACACACGCCCCGGCTCTCGTCAAAATTATCATAGGCTTTGATGAGCCCCACGCAGCCCGCGCTGTACAGGTCGTCATACTCCATGCCTCGCCCACGGAATCTGCCCGCACAGGCGTGCACCAGCCCCAGATTCTGCGTGATGAATGCTTCCCGCCGGGTCTTATCCGTTACCATATACCGGACCGCCTTTCCTTTTTATGTAGGCTCCCGCCGGGACAGACGCTTGACCAGCAGCACCTTTGTTCCTTTGCCGGGCTTTGAGGTGACCTTTACCCTGTCCATAAAGCTTTGCATCACCGCAAAGCCCAGACCGGAGCGCTCTTCCGGGTTGCCGGTGGTGAACAATGGCTGCATGGCCTGCTCCACATTGGGGATGCCAATGCCCTTATCTGTAATGGTGATGTGCACCTCCCGGTCAGGGTAGACCGCTATGGTCATGCACACCGGCCCGATATGCTCCGGGTAAGCATGGACGATACAATTGGTGACCGCCTCGGACACTGCGGTTTTCAGGTCGGCCAGTTGGGGCACGGTTGGATCATACCGCGCCAGAAAGGCCGCCGTAACGCCGCGGGCGTAGGCCTCGTTGCTGCTGAGGGAATCAAACTGGACACGGGTGCTGTTCTCTGCTTTCATTGCTCATTCTCCTTTTCTGTGTTCTCCATACAGGGGATGCCCGCCAGCCGCAGGACTTTTTGCAGCTGCGCGGGGGCGTGCTGCAACCGCAGGCTCGTGCCCAGAACGCGGGCGCAGCGCTGCCGCCCCAGAATGAGTCCGATGCCGGAGGAATCCATGAACCCCACCCCGCCAAGATCGATAATTAAGGTGCGGGGACTGCGGCTGACCAGTGCATCGTCCAGCTGCATCCGCAGGCTCTGGGCGGCATCGTGGTCGATCTCCCCCGCCAGATAGGCATACAGGGTCTCCCCTGCCGCGCTGAAGGTCACTGTTGCCATTGCTTGTCCATCTCCTTTTTTACAAAATAAAAGATCCCGTACACATAACTTCAGTGTACGGGATCTTCGGGTTATTTTTTAGAAAAAGCTGTCGGTAGTTTACGCCTTTGCCAGCAGCTCGGCAGCTTCCAGCGCTGCCGCCTCGCTGCCGCAGACCAGCAGACCACGGCGGGTGTTGGCGTGCGCCAGCTGCACCGCCTCGTCCAGACTGGTGCAGAGCTGGGCGTCAAAGTGATACTTTGCCTTCTCGGTCAGACGCTGGGTCAGCTGCTCCTCCACACCGGCGGGCGTGACGAGATACACCTTATCAAAGGGGCTCTCGCTCATGCCGGGCATGGTGGATTTATCCTTTTTCTGTTCCTCAGGGCTCAGGCCGGTCTCCAGCGCGGAGAAGAAGGCCTCCGCCCCCTCCTCCTCGGTCAGGCCGATGATAGCGCTCATGTGGCGCACCTTGGCCATGTTCAACACGCGCAGCAGCGCGGCAGCCTGCTGCGGGGTGCGGCAGGCATCCAGAATGACCAGCGGGCGCTGGGAAAGCACCCGAATGCTGCAACGGTTGTCCACGGCAGCAATGCCATCCAGAATGGCTTCATCGGAGATGTCCACCTCTTTGCGGCAGAGCGCCAGCGCCAGCTCCACCGCCATGGCGGCGTTGCCTGCGGCGTGACGCCCCAGAAAGGCCAGCGGCACTGTGTAGCCGCCGTAGTCCACCCGGCTGGCAAACTGTTCTGCTTCCAGAAAGGTGATATCCTCCGGATCGGGCACTACCAGCTCACAGCCGCACTTGCCCGCAGCCACAACCAGCTCACTGAGCACCGCCTTGGGCTGCTCCGGCGCGGTGACGCAGATGCTTTCCTTGCGCATCACGCCGCCTGCCAATGCAGCCAGACGTTCCACCGAGCGGCTCACGCCATCCGGTCCCACCGCTGTGACGGCGCACACCGGCATTTTTGGCAGCACCGCAGCCAGACCTGCATCCGGCAGCTCTACTACCGCCAGCGTGCAGCCGGCTTCGCCAAAGCAGTACGCAGCGGCAACAAGCTCTGCCGCCTGCAAAGGCAGCTCCTCATGGGCAGCAAGGGCATCGGCGGCGCGGCACAGCAGTGCTTCGTCCACCGGCTTGCCATCCACACGGATGCGGGCAGCAAGCGGCTCGCACCCGGCATGGTAGACACCGGCACGGATCCCCTGCGCGTGCAGAATGGCTGCCAGCAGACGCGCCACCGCCGTTTTACCGGCAGTGCCTGCCACACCCACGAACTGCACCTGCTGCACCGAGGCGGGCAGCAGTGCGCCCAGCTGCGCCGGGTCGGCAAAGCCGTCCGGCAGAGCTGCAAAATACTGATTTGCCTGTTGGATGGTCATTCGTGTCTCCTTTTTATGTGATAATACAGTCCCTCGCAGGCCAACAGCAGTACGATGGCAACAAGGATGCCGGCCAGAACACCGGCAGAATCCAGCCACACATCGGTGACTTGACTGCTGCGTCCCTCCGAGAAGAGCTGAATGGTCTCATCGGTCAGCGCCGTCAGCACACCGCCCAGCATGGGCACGGTGATATGCCGCAGCGGGTGACGGCTGTACACCCGCATACAGAGCATGAGCAGAAAGCCCTCCAGCGTATACTCGCAAAAGTGTGCCAGCTTGCGCACGATATGCATGGTCAGATGCTCTGCCAGCCCCGGCTGTCCCAAGCGGCGCAGGATGATGCGCATCCACGCCAGCACCCGGCCGCTGGAGTCGGTGGAGACCGTTGCCACCGCCATGGAGTTGGAAAAGATGAACCAGATGCAGGCGATGAGTGCAACGGTAAAGACCACACGTCCCGCAATGACCCACAGTGAGGTGCGTTCCGTATCGTTATAGCGTTCCACAGTCTCAGCCCAGAGCCTTAATGCTCTGCTCGATGTTGGCCAGCTTGTCCTGACTCTTGGCGAACTTTGTGCGGATCTCCTCCACCAGAGCCGCCGGGGCACGCCCACAAACTTGGGGTTATTCAGCTGGTTGCCGAACATGGCCATTTCCTTTTCAGCCTTGGCCTTTTTCCTTGTTCAGGCGAGCCAATTCTTTCTCTCGGTCGATGAGCTCCATCATGGGGATGAAGCCGCGGGCGGCGTGGGTGGACACCTGCACCATGCCATCGGTGCTGCCCTCGTACTTCTCGGTAAAGGTCACATCGGTGGCAAAGGCAAACTTGGCCAGATAGACCTGTGCCTTCTGGAAGGGTGTAGCGTCGGCGGTCTCGATGATCATGCTGGTCTTTTTTGCGGGGTGCACGTTCATCTCGGTGCGCATGGTACGCACAGCCTTGATATAATCCATCACCTTTTCAAAGGCTTCCTCTTCAGCGGCCCAGTTGTGAGCGGCGTCAAAGGTTGGCCATGCCTGCGTCATGATGGTCTCGGCAGAACCGGGCAGAGCCTGATACAGTTCCTCGGTGATGAAGGGCATGAAGGGATGCAGCAGCTTGAGCGCTATCCAGCACATACACCAGCACACGGCGGGCGGTGTCGGCCTGCTGTGCATCGCCGGAGTTCAGGCGGGGCTTTGCGATCTCGATGAACCAGTCGCAGTAGACATCCCAGATAAAGCTGTTGATCTTGGCAGCAGCCAGACCCATCTCATAGTGCTCCAGATTATCGGTCATGGCACCGGCCACCTGATTCAGCTTGGTCAGCACCCACTTGTCGCTCATGTCCAGCAGCTCTTCACAGGGCAGACCCGGCTCAAAGTCCTCGGGCAGGTTCATCAGCACAAAGCGGGTGGCGTTCCACAGCTTATTGGCAAAGTTGCGGGCAGCCTCCACCTTCTTTTCGATATAGCGCATATCGTTGCCCGGGGTGGAGCCGTCCACCAGCATAAAGCGCAGGGCATCCGCGCCGTACTGGGCAATGACCTCCAGCGGATCGATGCCGTTGCCAAGGCTCTTGGACATCTTGCGGCCCTGACTGTCGCGGACGATGCCGTGGATGCAGACGGTATCAAACGGAGCCTTGCCGGTGTAAGCCAGACCGGAGAAGATCATGCGGCTGACCCAGAAGCCGATGATGTCGTAGCCGGTGACCAGCGTATTGGTGGGGTAGAAATACTTGAGGTCGGCGCTGTCCTCGTTGGGCCAGCCCAGCGTGCTGAAGGGCCACAGCGCAGAGGAGAACCAGGTATCCAGCGTATCGGGGTCCCGCGTCAGCTTTGCGCTGCCGCACTTGGGGCAGGTGCAGGGAGCGGACTTTGCCACCACGGTCTCGCCGCAGTCGTCGCAGTACCAAGCCGGGATCTGGTGGCCCCACCACAGCTGACGGCTGATGCACCAGTCGCGGGTGTTCTTCATCCAGTTCATATAGTTCTTGGTGAAGCGCTCGGGCACAAACTTGATCTCGCCCTTTTCCACGCTCTCAATGGCGGGCTTTGCCAGCGGCTCCATCTTGACGAACCACTGCTTGGAGATCATGGGCTCGATGGTGGAGTGGCAGCGGTAGCAGGTGCCCACCTCGTGCTTCAGGGGCTCGATCTCCTTCAGGAAGCCGCCCTCTTTCAGGTCGGCCAGAATAGCCTTGCGTGCCTCCAGCGTAGTCATGCCGGCGTACTTGCCGCAGTCCAGCACATGGGGCTCGTTGACGGTGTTCTTACCGGCGGCAAACAGAGCATCGGCGGCAGCCTTGTCGGCAGCGCCGGTCATGTGGCCGTCGTAAGTGAACACGCGCACGATGGGCAGGTCGTGGCGCAGACCGACCTCAAAGTCGTTGGGGTCGTGGGCGGGGGTGATCTTCACAACGCCGGTGCCTTTTTCCATATCGGCGTGCTCATCGCACACGATGGGAATCTCTTTGTTCAGCAGCGGCAGAATGACATGGCAGCCGTGCAGATGGGCGTAGCGGGGATCCTCACCGTTGATGGCCACGGCGGTATCGCCCAGCATGGTCTCGGGGCGGGTGGTGGCCAGCTCCAGCATCTCACCGGTCTCCTTGACCGGGTACAGCAGGTGCCAGAAACTGCCGTCCTTCTCCTCGTATTCCACTTCGGCGTCAGAGATGGAAGTGTTGCAGTGGGGGCACCAGTTCACCATGCGGTTGCCGCGGTAGATCAGGCCCTTGTCGTACAGGCGCACGAACACTTCCTTGACAGCCTCAGAGCAGCCTTCGTCCATGGTAAAGCGCTCGCGCTCCCAGTCGCAGCTGCTGCCCAGCTTCTTCAGCTGGCTGACGATGCGGTTGCCGTACTTGGTCTTCCATGCCCAGGCGCGCTCCAGAAAGCCATCGCGGCCCACCATCTCCTTGGTCAGGCCCTCGGCGCGCATAGCTTCCACCACCTTGGCTTCGGTAGCAATGGAGGCGTGGTCGGTGCCGGGCACCCACAGGGCGGCATAGCCCTGCATCCGCTTGGTGCGGATGAGGATATCCTGCATGGTGTTATCCACCGCATGGCCCATGTGCAGCTGACCGGTAACGTTCGGTGGCGGCATCACGATGGTATAAGGTTTCTTGTCCGGATCGGCCTTCGTGTGGAAGTAGCCGCCGTCCAGCCAGAACTGGTAGATACGATCTTCCACCTGACTGGGATCGTACTGCTTTGCAAGCTCTTTCATAGTGTCCTCCCAAAAATTTGATGAAGTGGGACGCAAAAAGCCGCCCCACGGAGCGTTCCATGGGACGGCTGTAAATACATGACCGCGGTACCACCCAAATTGCGCGGAAGGTTCCGCGCCCCTTGATGCCCCTGTAACGTAGGGCAGACCCGAAAGCGGCTTACCGGCAAGGCTCACCGCTCCTGCTCCAAAGTGACAGTGCCCCGCCGGTATCCCGCCGGGTTTTCAGCTGCCCCCGGCTCTCTGTGCGGTCCCAGACGATGCACACTCTTTTTCAACGCATTTAATAAAAAGAATATAACGTTTTTTGTGGGATTTGTCAATCAGTTTTTCAAACCTTTCACCCACCGCACCAGCTTCCATGCCTTTGCGCCCAGATGCGGGCAGTAGCTTACCATCAGCGCCTGCAGCTTCTGGCTTTGATTTCCCGGCGGAATCTCCCACGCAGCATGACGGTGCAGCTTTGCTGTTTTCAGCAGCATTTTTTCCTTCTCGGAATCCCGCTCCGGCTGGTTGACCAGCCGGAAATATACCTCGGCGCAGGACATGACGCAGCGCTGTTCCGTAGTGCTGCGGAAGGGGTCCGGCTGCCCCTTTACCAGCTGCCAGATCTGTTCCCACGCCAGTGCCGCCGTGTAAAAGCGCAGGCTCGGCTCCTGCCGCACGGCAGAGCTTGGACGTTCAAGGTAAGCATACAGCGGGCAGTTCAAAAATGCCAGACTGCCTGCCTTGAGGAATTCCGTTACAAAGAACAGGGCATCCTCCCCGTAGAACAGCGCCGGGTCAAAGCGAACATCCTGCAGCACCTCCCGGTGGGTCAGCATCCGCCAGCAGTGCCCGCCGCTCCATTCCTGCATCCACGAGTAGTTTTCCGTCGTGATTTTCTGCGGTGCCGGGCACTCCGTCACCGTCCACAGAGTCTCGTTTTCCCGTATGCTGCGGTAGCGGCACATGGCAATGCGGGTACCGCAGCTGCACAAAGCATCGTACAGCCATTCCAGATACTGCGGCAGCACAAGGTCGTCGGAATCCACAAAGCAGATATACTCGCCCCTTGCCTGCTCCAGCCCAAAATTGCGTGCCGAGGACACCCCGCCGTTTTCCTTGCGGAAAATACACACCCGGGCATCCTGTGCCGCATACTGCTGCAAAATTTCCCAGCATTTATCCGGCGAACCGTCATCCACAAGGAGCAGTTCAAAATTCTGATACGTCTGCGCCAACAAGCTGTCCAGACATGCAGGCAGATACTTTTCCACCTTATAAACTGGCACGATCACCGAGATCAAGGGCTGCTCCTTTGCGTTCATTCCGCTCTCCTTTTCAATATCTTCAGTCCGCGCTGCCTCAGCGTATCATATTCTTCGCTGCCACGGTAGAACAGTACGATCACTCCTGCGAACACAGCTGTGTAAAGCAGCCCATCCAGAATAAAAATACCGAAATTGCCCACCGGGAACCGCTGCACCCACAGCACCGCTGCCGCAGAGACCGCTGCTGTAAGGAGTGTGCGCTTCAGATACTCTGCAAAATAATCCCGAAGTTTCTTCTTCCATGCATCCTGAACGCCATACTTCAAAAAAGATGTAGGGTTCTACCCAGGCACAGGTACACAGCGTGCTGATGATGGTGCCCCAGATAATGCCGGTCACGCCGTACTGCCGCACCAGTACAAGCGAGGCCACCAGATTGATGATGGATTCCGCCACCGCTTTGTAGCGGTCGTTCCAGAACAGCCCCATGGCCTCCCGGAACAGCAGATTCGTCTGCCGCATTCGTGTAATGTAAAACTCTGCCACAATGACCATCACTGTGGTCATCGGAAAACAGTATCTTCCGCCAAACAACAGCGTGATAAAGGGGTTAAACAGCATCATCAGCCCACCGGTCAGGTAAGCGGACATGACAAAGAACATAAAATCCATTTCCTTATAGATTTTATACAGCCGGTCCGAATTTTCCATTACTGCAAAATTGCCGATACTGCCGGAAAAAGCCACAGCAAATTTTCCCATCAGGTTGTTCAGTGCATTGATCACCAACCGGTAATTGGAGTAAAGGCCCACCGTCGCAAGGCCAATAAAGGAGGACATCAGCAGACTGTCCGTATTGCGCACGATGATGGTTGACAGCTTGTGCATACTCATGGCACCGATATTTTTCAGGATGCCGTTCCGTTCCTCCCTTTCTGGCAGCTCATGGCATTCCTTCAGGTATGGAAACTCCTTGTCCACCATGCGGGAAACCATAATGTTGGGTAAAAACTGTATCGCCTGCTGAACCGCCAGATACAGGATGAAGTTCCGGGTCAACAGCAGCACCGTGATCTGCGAAACAGTCTTGATGCACTCGCACGCCATACTCCATCCTGCGCAGATATAGCCTTTCTGGTAGGCCTGATAGATGGAATTTTTATAACTCAGCAGATAGGAACTTGCTGAACCGAGCACATATATCATATAGATCAGGGTGATATGTTCAATGCCCTCGCCGCCCTTGATGAGGTAGGGCAGAAACGGCAGCAGCACCAACCCGAACAGCAACACCGAGACTGCCACCGCCCGGTACATCCACTTGTACAGGTTCATCAGCCGCGCCAGTTTCTGCTCGTCATCCCGGGCTGCCGGTTCATACATGCTGAACACCATAGCCGTACCGATGCCCAGCTCCGCAAAATTAAGGATGCTGAGCACATCGGTAAACAGGCCGTTGACCCCCAGATATTCCGCTGAAAGGCAGCGGATGAACACCATCCGGTTGATGAAGGACAGCAGCATCGTCAAAAACTGCCCGCCGATGTTAAACAGCATATTGATGATCGAATAACGTGTTCTCATGCGATTTTTAATTCTCCCCTGCCTTTGATGTTCCGCAGCCACATATATTCCCGCGGAAATAGCCGCAACAGCAGGCTTTGCAGCCAGAGTCCCGCCGGAACGGTACAATACTGCCGCGTCCGGTCCACCACATCAAACTGCATCCGCAGCATTTCCCGGCTGCGGGGTGCCTTGCGCAGCGCCGGGGGCAGCTGCCGGTACACCCGGCTCACGCTGCCCATCGTAAACTTTGCCGCATTTGCCAGCGCATCGTATACCTCGTTTTCCACGAGGCAGTTCCAATACCGCTGTGCGGCCTCGGCAGCATCAAAATGGCGCAGCGTTTTGCTTCCGTTCATAATGCTGCTGCCGCGCTGCACATAATAATACAGCTCCTTTGGCACCACCACGGCCTTTTTGGTGTTCAGACAGATTTCTGGGAGCACAAAAATATCCTCGTTCAGCTTGCCCTCCGGGTAGCGCAGCTGCGCAAAGATAACGCGGCGGTACAGCTTGTTCCACGCAGGCTGCGCCATCGTATTCGTGGCTTTTTTCAGCAGTTCCCGCCCGGTAAAGATCCGCTGTGCAAGCCCGGTGTACGGCGGCAGGCAGGGTGTGCCTGCCTCGTCCACCGCAGCGTAATCGCACAGGGCAAGGTCTGCCCCGGTGCTTTGCACGGCCTTGTACAGTGTTTCGTACATTTCCGGTGCAATATAGTCGTCGGAATCCACAAAGCCGATCCACTCGCCCCTTGCCACATCCAGCCCGGCATTGCGGGCAGCAGAAAGCCCGCCGTTTTTCTGGTGAAGCACCCGGATGCGGGCATCTTTCGCGGCAGCGGCATCACACAGCGCAGGGCAACCGTCCGGCGAACCGTCCTCCACAAGGATCAGCTCAAAGTCCGTAAAGGTCTGCGCCAGAATGGAATCGATACATTTTTGCAGATAGTTTTCCACCTTGTACACCGGCACAATGATGCTGAGCAATGGTTTTTCGCAGGGCACAGCGTGTTCCTCCCGTTTTATCTTTTCAGCCCGTCACCTCGGTGCGCAGGCGGGCAATGAGCCGTTCCATCAGCGCCACCCGGTTGAAGGGGGTCATCAGGTAAAAGCCGTCTGCATAGGGGCGCAGCCGCTTTGGCTGCCTGCACCGAGACTTCCAGTCCAAGCTCCTCGCCTGCGGCACGGTCCAGCCCCTCAAACCTTTGGATGATGGCATCATCCACATGGATGCCGTTGACCTCGTTTTCCATAAAGATGGCGTTGCGCTGGCTGACCACCGGCAGGATGCCGGCCAGAATTTTTGCCCGCTCGCCCAGCGTCTCCCGGGTTTTTTTCAGGTTTTCCACCGCCTGTGCGGAGAGCACCGGCTGGGTAAGGAAGCCGCTCATGCCATTTTCCAGCTTTTCTGCGGCGCGGCGCAGCTCCACCTCAAAATTGCGGGCGTTCAGGTTCAGCGCACCGAACACCGTGATGGGGCTGGGCATCTCCCGTCCCTCTCCGGCCAGCGAAACGATATACTGCGCCAGCTTGCGGGAGTTGAACTGGTACACATTTTTCACCTCGTCCCGCTCAGCGGTGGGGATGGGGTCGCCGGTAATGGCCAGTACCTCCCGCACGCCCTCGGCGTACAGTCCCAGCAGCAGCGCCTTGGTGGCGTTCAGGTTGCGGTCCCGGCAGGTCATGTGGGGCAGTACGTTCATGCCCAGCTCCCGGTGCACCCGGCAGGCCACCAGAGAAGAATCCATCCGTGCCCGGGCAATGGGGCAGTCTGCAATGGTCAGCAGGTCCGCACCGGCGGCCTGCAGACGGCGGGCACCCTCGAGATACGCGGTCAGGTCGGCGTCCTTGGGGGAATCCAGTTCCACCGCAATGACCCGCTGTCCGGCGCGCAGCTTGCGCAAAAAGGCATCGTCCGTTTCCACTGCAGGCTTTGCGGCCACGGCGGGCTTTGCCGCCGGGGCGGCGGGCAGCACTTCCGGCAAAGCATCCAGCGCGGTGCGCAGGGCAGCAATGTGCTGCGGCGTTGTACCGCAGCAGCCGCCCAGAATGCGCACGCCCTCACTGGCAAGGCGGCTCAGCTCCCGGGCAAAATACTCCGGCTTGCCCTGATAGCGCACCTGTGCCCGCGCCACCACCGGGTAGCCTGCATTGGGCATGACCGAAAGGGGCAGTCCCGCATCCCCCAGCTGCTGCACCAGTGCCCGCATCGCACCCGGGGCAGATACGCAGTTCAGGCCTACGGCATCCACCACGCCGCTCTGCGCCACGCGGCGCACAAGCTCGGCACAGTAGCGGCCCTCGCGGGTGTAGCCGTCCGGCAGCACCGCAAAGGATACCAGTACAAAGGCCTCCGGCACGGTCTGCTTCAGCGCACGAATCGCTTCCAGCACACCGTCCTCGGCGCTCAGGGTCTCAAACAGAAAATTCCGTGCACCCAGCAGCGCAAAGCGCTTTGCCACAGCAAGATACACCTGCTCCGCCGGGAGATTTTCGGTATCCGGCGCAGGGCCAAGGTCGGCAAACACTGCCGCGCCGGTCTCCCCGGCGGCCTTTACTGCCAGCTGCCAGCCTGCATCCGCCAGCTGCTCCAGCCCGGCTGCTGTGCCGCCGCCAGACGCGGCAGGCTGAAGGTATTGGTCTTGATGGCGTCCGCCCCGGCAGCAAGATACGCCCGGTGCACCGCCAGAATGCCCTCGGGGTCGGTCAGGTTTGCCTGCTCGCACTCCTGCCCCGGCTTTGCTTTATAATAGGTACCCATACCGCCATCGAACAGCAGCGGCCGCTGGGCTAACAGTTTGCGCACATCTAACATCGATACTTTCCCTTTCCTATAAAAAGACTTCATCTTTCAGTTTATCGTAGTTCACCCATCCGGTCAAGCGGTTTTCTTGATTTCGCTTGCAGCGTGGCCGTTTTTGTGCTATCTTAGGGATAACTTTTGAGAAAAGGGAGAGGATGGATCATGCGCCACACCGGCACACCTGAACTGGAGACCGACCGTCTGCTGCTGCGCCGTCTGCTGCCGCAGGACGCCCCGCAGATGTACGAAAACTGGGCAAATGACCCGGCTGTGACCCGGTTTTTGCGCTGGGAACCGCACAAAAGCCCTGCCGAGACCCGGGAACTGCTTTCGGCGTGGGCAGAGTTGTATCCGAACCCGGATTATTACCAGTGGGCCATGGTAGAAAAGGCCACCGGACAGGTGTTTGGCTCCATCTCCGTATACAACGCCCTGCTGGGTGAGCCGCAGCAAAAGGCCAAGTGGCCGGGGCTGGAACTCTCCGGCGGCATCTGGGAGCCGGGCTACTGCATCGGGCAGAAGTGGTGGGGCAAGGGCCTTACCACCGAAGCGCTGCAAGCTGTGGTGGATTTCTGGTTCAGACAGGTGGGCGGCACCTTTCTCACCTGCTGCCACGCGGTGCACAACCCCGCCAGCGGCCGGGTGATGGAAAAGGCCGGCTTTGTGTACCATCACAACGACGTTTACCACAAATTTGACGGCACACCGGTGGAATGCCGGTGCTATCTGCTGACAAAAGAACGCTACGATAACAGAAAGGACTTACTTTGAGCGAGCTTTACGATATTGACCGAGACCCCTCCCACAAAGGTGGTGCTGCTGGCACTGGATCAGGGGCTGTGGGACTGTGAGCGCAGTCTGGCAGAGCTTTCTGCCCTGTGCGAGGCCAACCACATGGAGGCCGTGGCGCAGATCACCCAGAAGCGCCAGACCCCGGAGACCGGCATCGTGCTGGGCAGCGGCAAGCTGGAAGAAGCTTCCCTTGCCGCCCAGACGCTGGGCGCGGAATGCGCCGTATTTGACGGCGAGTTGACCGGCAGCCAGATCCGCAACATCTCCAATGCGCTGGGCGGACTGGAAGTGATCGACCGCACCATGCTGATCCTTGAAATTTTCCGCAGCCGCGCCGTGACCAACGAGGGCAAGCTGCAGACCGAACTGGCGCTTCTGCGCTACCGTCTGCCCCGCCTGCAGGGCATGGGCGAGGCGTTGAGCCGTCAGGGCGGCGGCGGTGGCGGTGGCGGCGGTGCCCGCCGCGGTGCCGGTGAGACCAAGCTGGAGTTGGACCGCCGCCATGTGCACGCCCGCATTGATGCGCTGGCCGAGAAGCTGGCCGAGATGGAAAAGCGCCGGGGCGAGAGCCGCAAGGCCCGCGCTAAGACCGGAATGCCGGTGGTAAGCCTTGTGGGCTACACCAACGTGGGCAAATCCAGCCTGATGAACGCCCTGTGCGGCCCCAGCGTGGCCGAGGCCGATATGCTGTTTGCCACACTGGACCCCACCAGCCGTAAGCTGGTGCTGCCCAGCGGCATGGCGGTGCTGCTGGTGGACACGGTAGGCTTTGTGTACCGCCTGCCCCACAATCTGGTGGAGGCGTTCAAGTCTACGTTGGAAGAAGCCGCATGGTCTGATGTGATCGTCCGGGTTGCAGACGCCGGGGATGAACAGCGCGAGGAGCAGCTTGCCGTCACCGACGAGGTTCTGGATGGGCTGGACTGTACCGACATTCCCCGCCTGACCGTGTACAACAAGTGCGACAAACCCAACACCCTGAGCTTTGACCCCGACATTCTGCTGACCAGCGCCAAAACCGGCTACGGGCTGGACAAGCTGCTGCAAAAGCTGGACGAGGTGCTCAGCGACCGGGTGCACACCATCCGGGTGCTGCTGCCCTACGACAAGCTTGGGCTTGCCGCCCCCATGCGGGAGCGCGGCAGCGTACAGGTGGAGGAATACCGGGAGGACGGGCTGTATCTGGAAGGCATCGTCAAAACCGAGGACCTGCACTGCTTTGAGGGCTATCTGGTCTAAGCGGAATAATATTTTGATCTAGAGCAAACCCGGAAAGTCTGCGGACTTTCCGGGTTTGCATTTTCACGGGTGGGGTCGTGACCGGAAACAGCTGCTCTATGAGCCAAGTACGTTGTCTACCACTGCTTTTTTCATAAATAAAAAGCCCCAACAAACACAAAAACCCGCCTGGCAGCGGGTTTTTGTGTATAGAGGGGTGGGAAAGTATATAAAGTGGTGAATCTCAATATCATTGGCAGACTTTTATTCATTGCGCTGCCTTGCATGATGTATTATACCCGTTTTTCTTTTCTTGTCAAACAGGATTTTCGGATTTTGCTTTAAAATAATACTTTACTTTTTTGCAAAAACTTTATATAATTAACATAGAATTTCAGAAACGAAATTTTATTCCATTTCCGTGGGTTTGCACAACATAAAAACTTTACTTTCAGAAAATTTTATACAATCCAACATATTTTGAAGGAGGCTCTTCTCATGGACGATCTTGACCGCAAAATCCTCACCCTTCTGGCAAAAAACGCACGGATGCCCGTCAAAGAAATTGCGGAGCAGGTGTCGCTTACCAGCCCGGCAGTCTCCAGCCGTATCCATAAGCTGGAAACGGACGGCATCATCAGCGGCTATACCGTCACACTGAACCGTCCGGCAGACCGGATGTATGTGGATGCGCTCATCAGCCTTTCGGTTGCCCCCTCCAAGCAGGATGCCTTTCTGGAGCTGCTGCAAAACAGCCGCGAGGTGCTGCAATGCTACCACGTTACCGGTGCGTACACCTTTCTGGTCAAGGTCAGCTGCGGCAGCATGGCACAGCTGGAGCACCTGATTTTGCAGTTCCAGAAGCTGGGCACCACCAGCACCCAGATCATCCTGTCCACCCCGGTGAACCACGGCGATCTGGACGCTTTGATGCTGTAAGCGAGTGTTGTTCATAAAACTGTTACTTTTTCCCTGCAATTTTGCGGTGCGGTGGTTCGTATCCAGAATAGCAGCCCAAAACCGGCACACACTACCTGTAACGTGTGCGCCCGGCTGCACCTTCCACACACAGCACTATGAAAGGAAATGCAATACTATGAAAAAATTCATCGCCGCCCTGCTGGCAGGGCTGACTCTGTTTACTTTGGTGGGCTGCTCCGGCGGAAGCAAGGCCGACAGCTCCACCCCCAAGGACTACTCCCAGATCATCCACGACGCCCGCAGCGACGAGGACAACGAGTACGATATGATCTTTACCAAGGGCGAGGACGGCAAGTTTACCGCCATTGACGGTTACAGCGCCGAGTACAAGGCCGACCAGCTGAACGAAGAGATCCGGGACATCCTGATGCCCCCGCTGAACCTGGAGGATGACCAGTATACCGCCTTTGCCGCCAGCATTTCCAGCATGATGGTGCGCAGCTACGCCGTTGCCATCGTGAAGCCCGCCGAGGGCAAGACCAATGAGGTGAAGGCCGCACTGGAGGCCTATGTTGCCAGCGAACAGCAGTCCATGGAGCATTATCTGGAGGATCAGTACCTCGTGGCTAAGGCCGCTACCGTCACCGTAGCCCCCACCGGCGAGGTGGTTCTGGTTTGCGCCGAGGATCACGACACTATTCTGGCCAACATCGAAAAGGCTTTGGCCGCGTAAAAAGTTTTTTGAAACCGCACTCTGTATAGGGTGCGGTTTCTTTTTGCGGCGGGTTATGCTATAATACCCCTTGGATCCATACATCCGCAGGAGAAAAACTATGAGCAAAGCAACCATCGTCATCCCCAATATCAACGGCAAGGGCTGGCTGAAGGACTCCATCGAGTCCATCTACGCCCAGACCGAACAGGATTTTGACCTGATCGTGGTGGACAACGGTTCCACCGATGAAAGTCTGGAACAAGCCCGCAGCTACTGCACCCGCCCCAATTTTACCCTGATCGAAAACGGGCGCAACACCGGCTTTTCCCACGCAGTGAATCAGGGCATTGCCCGGGCGGAGAGCGAGTATGTGGTGTTGTTCAACAACGATGCCTTTGCCGAGCCGCAGTGGCTGGCCGAGCTTTTGCGCACCGCCGATGCGGACCCCAAGATCTTTGCGGTGCAGAGTTTGATGATCCGGCACTTTGAGCGGGAACTGGCCGACGATGCCGGCGATTACGTCACCTGGATGGGCTTTGCCTGCAAGACCGGCGACGGCCGCCGGGCCAGCCGCTACACCAACAAAAGCGCATCTTCTCGGCCTGCGGCGGCGCGGCGCTCTACCGCAAGAGCATTCTGGAGGAGATCGGCGGTTTTGACGAGCACTTCTTCGCCTACTTTGAGGACGTGGACCTGAGCTGGCGTGCCAACAACGCAGGCTACAAGTGTGTCCTCTGCCCCACCGCAAAATGCTACCACATCTGCGGTGCCAGCACCGGCGCGGTGAAGTACAACGCCTTCAAGAGCCAGCAGAGCGGCCGGAACAGCATCCTGCTCCCCCTCAAGAACGAGCCGCTGCTCATGCTCATCCTGAACTTTCTCCCGCTGGCGCTGGGCTATCTGCTCAAGTGCTACAAGTTCCACAAGCAGGGCTTTGGCGAAGCCTGGGACAAAGGAATGCACGAAGCCTTTGCCCTGCTCAAAGCGGGCAAACTGGACAAGCGTCCCTTCCGCTGGCGCGATCTGCCCAACTACATCCTGATGGAACTGTGGATGATCTGGAACATGGTGCCCTACCTGTGGTATCGGCTGGTGGTGGTACGGTTTGATTTGAAATAAAACGTACAAAAAACACCCGACTGTGAAAACAAACGCACAGTCGGGTGTTTTCATTTACATTTTACGCTGCGGTACTGGCGGCATCCTCAGCGGCGGGGGCTTCTGCCACGGCGCTGTCAGCGCCCGTTTCTGCCTGCGCTTCCGGCTGGACAGCCGAGGCAGCAGCCGAATCTGCCGCAGCAGAGTCTCCGGCAGTTGCCAGAATGGCGTCCTGCACATCGCTTTCTGCCATAGGCTCCGGCTGCGCGGCAGCGGAGCTTGCTGCGCTTTCGGGTTTCGTCTCACTCTCGGTCAGGCCGGTCAGATACCAGCTGCCGCTCTGGCGCTCGAACAGGTAATCCATATACTTGGTGGGGGTGTCCGAGGAGGGGTTGATGATGCTGTCATCTGCGCTGGCGGTGGGGATGTAGCCCACGGTGACGTGCAGCTTGCCGCTGCGCTTGAACAGCTTGACCACGGTGGCGCGGTAGTAGCCCACCGTGCCGGTGACCGGGATCTTATAGCACTGGGTGGTCTCGTCAAACTCGACGGTCATATCCTCCATGTCAAAGCTGCGGTGGGTCAGCTTGAAGCCGGGGCCCAGCAGCTTTGCCAGATAGGCGTCCACCTCCACCGAGGGCAGCAGCAGCTGCTCGGTCTCGGGGTCCGTATTGTAGTTGTCAAAGCCGCCCTGCGTCTCCTGAATACTGTACACACAGCCCCACACGGCTGCTTCCCGCAGGGTCAGGTCGTCGATGTTCTCAATGCCGTCAAAGGGCATGGGGTCGAACAGTACCAGGCCTTCCAGCTTGTCCTCGTATTCCTGCTTTTGTGCGGTATCATCGAACAGGTTCGCCACCGCGCCCACACCGGCCCGCAGCACCGTGATAAACCCGATGAGCACCAGCACCGTGATCAGCAGACCCAAGGTCTGCCGCCAGCGGCGGCGCTTGATCCGGGCGTGTTCTTCCGGGGTGATCGTATTTTTCATTGGTCTGAGTCTCCCAAAGTTTTTTGTCTACCCAACAGTATACCACATCCGGCCGCAGAGTGCAAAACCTGTACCGGTGGTTTTTTTGTGAAAGCAGGTTTTTTATTCCCAGTCCTTCCATATTTCGGGCTGATAGCCCACAGTGGCCTTGCGTCCGTTGCGCACGATGGGGGTCTTGAACAGCTGCTGATTTTCAAACAGCTTATCTTCTTTCTGCCAGTCCACCAGTGCATCCAGCAGCGCAAGGGTCTGCTTGTCCTTTGCTGCCGGATTTACCAGCGCTTCCCAGCCGCCCAAGGCGCGCGCCACGTTATCAAACTCGCCCCGGCTCATGCCCTTTTCCTTCAGGTCGATCATCTGGAATTTAATGCCGCGCTCCTTGAAATAGCGCTGCGCCTTTTTGGTATCAAAGCACTTGCTCGTGCCAAAGATCTGGATATTCATCTTATCTCCTCCTGCCGGTTCCCGGCGGTCTTATTGTACCACACCGTAAACCGCTTGCATAGGCATAATTTGCGGCAAAACGGGCAATGCTTTCCGCAAGGAGGTGTTTGCATGAACGCATTCGTAGACCCTGAACTGTGCATCGGCTGTACCCAGTGCGCCGGGCTTTGCCCCGCCGTGTTCCGCATGGAGGGCGCGCTGGCCGTGGCACAGCCCGGCCCCATCCCGCCGGAGGAGGTGCCGCAGGCCGTCACCGCAGCCCAGAGCTGCCCGGTAAGCGCCATCCGCATTGAGGAATAAGCCCGGCATCGGTAAGGCTGCTGCACAGCTTGTGCGGCAGCTTTTTTTTGCGGCAGGACGATTTGAAATGCCCTCCGCTTTGCTCTGGGCATAGGCAGCGGAAGAATATTATAAATGATGCGATTGTCACGGCTTACGAGCCGTGACAATCGCATTTTTACGAGAGACGGCATCACGAAAAACAACCACTTCTCTTTTTTACGCAAAAAGTTCCCGCGCGGTACAGTTTTGTGCTATACTATAAGATGTGAGATTACGCAATGGAGGAACTGCATTATGCGTTTACTGGTCATTGACGGCAACAGTGCCAACCGCGCTTTTTATGGCATCAAGCTGCTGACCACCAAGGACGGACGTTATACCAACGCCATCTATGGTTTTTTAAACATTCTGCTCTCCCTGCTCAAGGAGTGCCAGCCGGACGAGGTGGCCGTGGCTTTTGATCTGAAAGCCCCCACCTTCCGGCATAAAATGTACGATGGCTACAAGGCCACCCGCCACGCCATGCCCGAGGAGCTGGCACAGCAGATGCCGGTGCTGAAAGAGCTGCTGGCGGACCTTGGCTACCGCACCGTCACCGCCGAAGGCTGGGAGGCGGACGATATTCTGGGCACGCTGGCCGCTGCCTGCGCCGCCCGGAAGGACGACTGCTTCCTTGCCACCGGAGACCGGGACAGCCTGCAGCTGGTGAGCGAGAGCACCACCGTGTTGCTGGCTGCCACCGTAATGGGGCGCAGCAAGACCGTGGTGATGGACGAGGACGCCATTCAGGAAAAATACGGCATTGAGCCCAAGCAGCTCATCGAGGTGAAGAGCCTGATGGGCGACACCTCCGACAACATCCCGGGCGTGAAGGGCATCGGCGAAAAGACCGCGCTTTCTCTGGTGCAGACCTTCGGCTCGCTGGAGGGCGTGTACCAGAACATTGACGACAAGCGCATCAAACCTAAGCAGCGGGAGCACTTGTTGGAGGATAAGCCCATGGCTGAGCTGAGCCACACGCTGGGCACCATCCGCACCGATGCACCCATCGACACGGCCGAGGGTACCTATACCGTGGGCGAGGGCAATAAACCCGCCGCCGTGCGGCTTTTGCAGGAGTTGGAGATTCATTCCCTGATCCCGCGGTTCGGGCTGGACGGCGTAGCGCCGGAAGCCGCCGCCGAAGAACAGGCTGTGGAGCTGCCGGAAGCCGACCTCGCTTCCCTGCCCCTGACCCCCGCCGGGCATTATCTTGTGGCTGCCCGCCCCGCCGTTACCGGCAAGCAGGGCACCCGCAACGTGGTATTGCAGCCGGAAGTTGGTACGCCGTGCAGGACACCACCGTCTACCTGCTGGAAGATGCCGACCTAGTGCGGCTGCTGGACAACGCCGATGTAACGCTGGATGTGTTCAACTCCGCGCCCCTGTACGCCAAGGCCATGGCCGCCGGCGGCTGGGGCAGCAGCATCGTCTGGGACGGCAAACTGGCCGCCTATCTGCTGGACGCCTCCGCCTCCAAGTACCAGATCAGCGAGCTGATCCCCGCCTACAAGGCTGCTGCCGCCTTTACCTGCACCGATTACCCGGACGCCGGACGGCTGGCCGACCTGTTTGCCCGGATGAAGGCCGAGATCACCGCCTGCGGAGAAGATGCGCTGTATAACGAGATCGAGTTCCCGCTGGCACAGGTGCTGGCTGATATGACCCGCACCGGCGTGCTGGTGGATAAGGACGGCATTGAGCAGTTCGGCGTAAAGCTGCGGGAGGAACTGGAGCAGGTGCTGACCCGCATCCACATGGAGACCGGCAGCGCCACCTTCAACCCCAACAGCCCCAAGCAGCTGGGCGAGATGCTGTTCGACACCATGGGCCTGCCCCACGGCAAAAAGACCCAGCGCGGCTGGTCTACTGATGCCGAAACGCTGGAAAGCCTGCGGGAGTACCCGCTGGTGGAGGACATTCTGCAGTACCGCGCCTACCAGAAGCTGAACTCCACCTACGTGGAGGGCCTTTTCAAGGTGATTGGCGAGGACGGACGCATCCACTCCACCTTCAACCAGACCGAAGCCCGCACCGGACGGCTCTCCTCCGATAACCCCAACCTGCAGAATATCCCCATCCGCACCGAGCTGGGCAGTCAGCTGCGCGCCTACTTTGTTGCAAAGCCGGGCTGTGTGCTGGTGGACGCGGATTACAGCCAGATCGAGCTGCGCATTCTGGCGCACATCACCGGGGACGCGCACATGCAGCAGGCCTTTTTGAACGGCGAGGATATCCACCGCAGCACCGCCGCCAAGATCTACGGCATCCCGCAGAGCGAGGTGACACCCCGGCTGCGCTCCTCTGCCAAGGCCATCAACTTGGCATCATGTACGGCAAGGGCGCGTACAGCCTTTCCAAGGATATCGGCGTGACCGTGAAGGAGGCGGACGCCTTCCTTAAAAACTATCTGGCGGCCTTCCCCAACGTGAGCGGCTATATGGACAAGACCATCGCGGATGCAAAGGCAAACGGCTATGTGTCCACCCTGTTCGGCCGCCGCCGCGCCCTGCCGGAGCTGGCCAGCACCAACTTCAACGTGCGCGCCAGCGGCGAGCGCATGGCCCGCAACACCCCCATTCAGGGCACGGCTGCGGACGTGATCAAGCTGGCCATGGTGCGGGTGTGGAAGCGCCTGCGGGACGAAAAAATGGCCAGCCGCCTGATCCTGACCGTCCACGACGAACTGATCGTAGAGGCCCCGGAGGCGGAGGCCGAGCAGGCTGCCCGCATCCTGCGGGAGGAAATGGAAGGCTGCGTGCACTACGCGGTGCCCCTGAGCACCGATGTGCATACTGGCAAAAACTGGCTGGAGGCACACTAAAATGATCATTCTCGGAATCGAGTCTACCTGTGATGAGACCGCCGCTGCACTGGTGGAGGACGGACGGCACCTGCTGAGCAACGTCATCTCCACCAGCGTCAAGGAGCAGGCTCTTTATGGCGGCGTGGTCCCTGAGATCGCCAGCCGCCGCCACTGCGAGTTCATCAGCGCCACGGTCAAAAAGGCTCTGCTGGATGCAGGCAAGACCATGGACGATGTGGACGCGGTGGCTGTCACCTTTGCCCCGGGCCTGATCGGCGCGGTGCTGGTAGGCGTGAACTTTGCCAAGGGTCTGGCCTACTCAGCGGGCAAGCCGCTGGTGCCGGTGCACCATCTGCGGGGACACATCGCCGCGCTCTACCTGACCCACCCGGAGCTCAAGCCGCCCTTTTTGTGTCTGGTGGCATCCGGCGGCCACAGCCACATCGTGGAGGTGCAGGATTACACCCATTACCACATCCTTGGTCACACGGTGGACGATGCCGCCGGTGAAGCCTTTGACAAGGTTGCCCGCACCCTGGGTCTGCCCTATCCCGGCGGCCCCAGCGTAGCCGCCGCCGCAAAGACCGGCGACCCCAAGGCCTACCGCCTGCCGGTGCCCCATGTGGACGGCAAGTACAACGTCAGCTTCTCCGGCCTGAAAACCGCCGTGCTGAACGAGGTAAACAAGGCCCAGATGAAGAACGAGGAAATGAACGTGCCTGACCTTGCTGCCAGCTTTCAGGAGCGCATTGCGGGCATTCTGGCCGAAAAGCTGCTGCTGGCTGCTGCCGATACCGGGGCAAAGCAGGTGTGCCTTGCCGGCGGCGTAGCCGCCAACGGACGTCTGCGCCAACTGGTAAATGACGGTGCCCAGAAGCTAGGTGCCAAGGTCTACCTGCCGGAACTGAAGTTCTGCGGCGACAACGGCGCGATGATCGCCGCGCAGGGCTACTACCAGTACATTGCCGGGCATACCGCCGGGCTGGAACTGAACGGCCTGCCCACCCTGCCCATCGACTACGAATAAACACAACACCGGAGGTGTTCCCATGACTGAGCGCAACCCTATCCTGCAAAGCCTGTTCGACCGCAAGTCGGTGCGGGTGTATGAAGAAAAGCCCATCCCTGCCGAGATGAAGCAGGCCATTTTGGAAGCTGCCGCACAGGCGCCCTCCGCGGGCTGTCAGCAGCTGTATACCATTTTAGACATCACCGACCCGGCGCTGAAGGAAGCGCTGGCCGAAAGCTGCGACCACCAGCCCTTTATTGCCAAAGCTCCGCTGGTGCTGGTGTTCTGCGCCGACTGCAAAAAGTGGTACGACGCCTACTTAGAGGCCGGCTGCACGCCTCGCACCCCGGGCGTGGGCGATTTGATGCTGGCAGTCACCGATGCCGCCATTGCCGCCCAGAACGCCGTGGTCGCCGCCGAAAGCTTTGGCATCGGCTCGTGCTACATCGGGGACATCATGGAAAACTGCGACACCCAGCGCAGTCTGCTGCATCTGCCGGACTATGTGTTCCCAGCAGCAATGCTGGTGTTCGGCTGGCCCACCCAGCAGCAGAAGGACCGCGTAAAGCCCCAGCGCTGCGCCATGGAGCACATCGTGCACGAAAACGGCTACCGCACCATGGGCGGCGCAGAGCTGCGGGACACCTTCGGCTACAAAGCCGGAAACGCCCCCTTTGACCAGTGGTGCACCGCCTTTTGCAACCGCAAATATAACTCCGATTTTTCCAAGGAGATGACCCGCTCGGTGGAGGAATATCTCGGCCAGTTCCGGTGATCTAAAACGTTTCTGAGCCACAAATTATAGCAACAAAAAGCGGCAGCTGCACGGTATTTTGTGCAGCTGCCGCTTTTCTCGTTTATCTTTGGTTTTCCGCAAACAGTGCGCCCAGTTCCGGCAGGATATCATGCGGCAGCATTCCGTACTCGCCGCGCTTTGCGGCGGCGCGGTCGGCGGCGGCACCGTGCAGATATACCGCACAGGCAGCAGCTTGGTAGGCGGGCAGACCGCAGGCCAGCAGCGCCGCCAGCATCCCAGCCAGTACATCCCCGCTGCCGCCCCGGGCAAGCCCCGGGTTGCCGGTGGGGTTCACGCACACCCGCCCATCCGGGCTTGCCACCACAGTGCGTGCCCCCTTCAGCACCACCACGGCATTCCACGCCTTGGCATACCGCAGGGCGATGCCCTCCCGGTCGGCGGCAAGCGCTGCTGCCGAAAGGCCGGTCAGGCGCGCCATCTCGCCGGGGTGCGGGGTGACCACCAGCTCCCCCACCGGATGCGGGAAGGGCTTACCCTCTGCCAGCAGCTGCGCGGCGGCGTTCAGGCCGTCGGCATCCAGCACCGCAGCCCCCACAAAGCCGGGCAGCAGCTGCTGCACCAGCGTGCGGGTCTCGGTGGCCCGGGCGGCGCTTTGCGCTGTGCCGCCAAGACCGGGGCCCAGCAGCAGCACGGTAGCCTTCTGCCGCCGGAGCAGCGGCACATTTTCCGGCGCAATACCGCCCTGTGCGCCCTCTTTACAGGGGCACAGGCAGCACTCCGGCAGGCGGGTGACGACGGCGCTGACCACCGGTTCCACACTGGCAAGGGTGACGATGCCCGCCCCGGTGCGCAGTGCACCCTCGGCTGCCAGCAGAGCAGCGCCCCGGTAAAAGGCACTGCCCGCCACCGCCAGCACACTGCCAAAGGTGCCCTTATGGCTGTCCCGGGCACGGCGCGGGATATTCTGCCAGACAAATTCTTCGGTAATTTCCACAGCCATGGGTGCACCTCCAATGAAACGATTTAAATGCCCTCCGCGTTGCTGTGGGCATTTTTAGCGGAATAATTATTTTAGATTTAGCATTTGCAGCGGCCAATAGGCCGCTGCAAATGCATTCTTCTTAAAATCAGGGGCGGCATTACGCCTGCCCCTGCACAAGGGCACGGATCTGTTTTTCCACGTTCTGTACTTCCTCGTGGAACATCCGGGCGGAAACGCGCAGTGCGCCGTGGCCAAGGATGATGACCTGCTCCATACCGTCCGAGGTCGCCACGCGGACACGGCGGCTCTTGCCGATTTCATGGGTGACCCGCTCGATGAACATATCGGCGGTCTCGGCCTCCTTGGTGTAGACCACATGAATATTGTGGTACTGCTCAATGGCACCGGGGCTGCCCGGCACACGATAGGCATCGAATACAAGAATAAGCACGCATTTCTGGTAGCCCTGATAGTTGCACAGAATGTCCATCAGCTTGCGGCGGGCGGCGTCCAAGCTTTCCTTCGCCAGCGCGTTCAACTCGTCCCACGCAAAGATGATGTTGTAGCCGTCCACCAGCAGATACTCCGGGGCAATTTCCCACTGTTGGGCAGCAAAATCCGGGCGTTCCCGCTTTTGCACCGGGCGGAATGCCGCCAGCGGGTCCCGTTTGATGGGGCCATAGGTTCGCTCGAAGATTTTGAGCAGCTCGGCGTCCTCCTCCAACGTGGCGCGGTAGGCCATGGCGCGGCGCTGGGGCGCAGCCTGCACCTCCGGGCGGGCAGGCTTTGCCTTGCCCCAGCCGCTTTCCACGTGCATGTGGCTGCGCACCTCGCTCCACGGCACTACAAAGCCCGCACCATGGGCGCAGAATACGGAATCTGCGGGGTTGTCCAGATCATGCTCCGGCTGGTAGCCGGTTTCTGCAATGACCTCCTGTGCATTGTGACAGGGGCGGTAACCGTCCAGTGTCAGGCTCAGATGTCCCCTGCCCCGAGTGTAGCTGACCACCTCCATGGGGTAGCTGCGCATGGTGGATACCGGTGCAAAGCCGGTCAGGGTGGCAGTCTCCGCGCCGCTTTCCGGCGGATCAAAACTGCCCTCCATGCGCTGGATATCGCTCATGGCGCGGCCGATGTTCTCCACCGGCACTTCCAGCCGGAAGGCATACCACGGCTCTAACAGCTGGCTTTTGGCCAGCATCAGGCCCTGCCGCACCGCGCGGTAGGTGGCCTGCCGGAAATCTCCGCCCTCAGTGTGCTTGAGGTGCGCTTTGCCGGTGAGCAGGGTAATTTTTACATCGGTCAGCGGTGCGCCGGTCAAAACGCCAAGGTGCTGCTTTTCTTCCAGATGGGTCAATACCAGCCGCTGCCAGTTTTTGTCCAGAACCTCTTCCCGGCAGTCGGCGGCAAACTGCATCCCGCTGCCCCGGGGCAGCGGCTCCAGCATCAGATGCACCTCGGCATAGTGGCGCAGCGGCTCGTAGTGGCCCACGCCCTCCATAGGCTCCGTGATGGTCTCCTTGTACAGAATGCCGCCGGGGCCAAAGGATACCTCCAGCCCGAACCGCTCGGCCAGCAGGCTGCGCAGCACCTCCAGCTGCACCTCACCCATCAGCTGCACATGGATCTCGCCCAAGCTTTCGTTCCACACCACATGGAGCTGGGGCTCTTCCTCTTCCAGCCGGTGCAGTTTGCCCAGCGCGGCGTGCACATCCGCGCCCTCCGGCAGCAGCACCTGATAGCTGAGCACCGGCTCCAGCACCGGCACATCGCTGTCCCGCTCTGCCCCAAGCCCGGTGCCGGGCTTTGCATGGGTCAGGCCGGTCACGGCGCACACCTGCCCCGGGCCGATGGCTTCCGCCAGCGTATACTTTACGCCGGAGTACAGCCGCAGCTGGTTTGCTTTTTCTGCCCACGGCTCGCCGTCTGCTTCGCCGGTGAGCAGAGCCTTTACCTTCAGTTCCCCGCCGGTGACCCGCAGCCATGTCAGGCGGGTGCCCTGCTCATCCTGCGATACCTTAAATACCCTTGCACCAAAGGCGTGCAGCGCCGGGGCTGGGCGGGTGTAGCGGTCAAGCCCCTCCAGAAGTGCATCCACCCCGTCCAGCCGCAGCGCTGCCCCGAACCAGCACGGAAAAACGTGCCGCCGGGCAACTGCGGGGATGATGTCTGCATCGGTCAAGGTTCCCGCGTCCAGCATTTTTTCCATCAGCTGCTCATCGCACAGCGCCAGTGCTTCGTTGCGGGCGGCAGGCCCTGCGCCAAAATCCACAAAGCCCTCGCCAAGGCGGTGGTTCAGCTGGCTGAGTAACTGTTCCCGGGTCATGCCGGGCAGGTCCATCTTGTTCACGAACACAAAGGTAGGCACATGGTAGCGCCGCAGCAGCCGCCACAGCGTTTCGGTATGGCTCTGCACGCCGTCCGTTCCGCTGACCACCAGCACGGCATAGTCCAGCACCTGCAAGGTGCGCTCAGTCTCGGTGGAAAAATCCACATGGCCGGGGGTATCCAGCAGAGTAATGGCGGTATTGCCCGCCGTAAGCAGCGCCTGCTTGGAAAAGATGGTGATGCCGCGCGCTTTTTCCAAGCTGTCGGTGTCCAGAAAGGCATCTCCGTGGTCTACCCGCCCCAGCTTGCGGATAGCACCGGCGCGGTAGAGCATGGCCTCGGAGAGGGTGGTCTTGCCGGAGTCCACATGGGCCAGAATGCCCAGTACGAGTTGTTTTGCGTTGTTTCCATGCACTGCTCCTATAAGCCGTTTTCCTAAGTACTGCGCACCATTTCCAAAAACAGCTTTTAAAAATAATTTCCTGTTTATTGTAACACGCTTTGGAGGGAAAAGAAAGTTTTCCGGTACAAATCCCGCAGGCAAAAAGCAGCACCGGACAGAAAGTGGTCTGCCCGGTGCAATTTTCTTAAAAAAGATCCAGCATATTGTCCAGATAGATTGCCTCCCGCACTTGCAGCTGGTATTCCGGCTTTATCATGTAGTAAAGCAGAAATTCCAGTACCAGTGCGCTGCCAAGCCCCCTCTGCCCTCTATTTTAAACTGGGAAAAACCTGCGGGCAGATACCGCTGCCGGATGTCCTCCACCCCGATGAACCCGGGGCTACGCATCGCCTTGGAAAAGCGATAGCCCTCGGCGGCATCCGGGGCGGCGCAGCGGTGGTCCGGGCAGTCCTCGCCCAGATTCTGACGGCTGACCGTCTCGTAGCAGCGCTTGCGCTCGGTGCAGCCGAACCAGCAGCACTCGTTGCACAAAAACTCTACCTTGGCTTTTTGCTCCGGCGGCAGGGTGCGCAGCTGTTCCAGTGCCGGGTTTAACCGGAAATCCGGCACTACATACCGGAACTGCGGCTTTTCCAGTTCCTGCCGCAGCTCCGCAAACTCGGTGAGCACCTTGGTGGTGGAGGACACCAGATACAGCTCCGGCCAACGCTGTTGCAGATAGTCCGCCAGCAAATCAGAATGGACGATCACACCGTTTGGCACACTGCCGCTTTTTGCAAACCGCTCACACAGGGCGTTGCACTGCGGGTCAGCAAGGTGCTCAGCCCGCAGCAGGGAGTTACTGAAGGTCAGCCGCCCGGAGATGCCGTATTCCCACAGCAGCGCCAGCACCTCGCGCGCCGTTGCTCCGCCGCAGGAGATGCGTCCCCCGCCCCAGATACAGCCCGCCGGTGCGCCGTAGATGGAGCCGATGGTGCACCAATCGTAAAATTCCCGGTGCTCCCGGTACAGCGGCAAAAAGCGGCGGTACAGCTCGTAAAACTCGAACAGGCCGGGCAGATGATAACAGGCAGCTGCGGGCTTTTCCATAGCGGTTCCTTTCCTGCAAAAAGGGAGCTGCTGCGTAAAAATGCCGTGCAGCGGCTCCCCTGTTTTATCGTATTTGCTTTTGTTACACGGTAGCGCCGACCTGAGGGGCGCCGCCTGCGAGCTGCTCTGCCGTAAGCGGCTGGGCTTCTGCGGGGGCGTTCAGCCGCTCCTTGGCCACAGCCAGCATCAGCTTGATGCGGTTTTCCTGATTGACCCGGGTGGCGCTGGGGTCGTAGTCGATGGGGGTGATGTTGGCGCTGGGGTACAGCGCACGGATCTTGTTCACCATGCCCTTGCCCACGATATGGTTGGGCAGGCAGCCAAAGGGCTGCGCACACACGATGTTGCCATAACCGCCCTGCACCAGCTCGATCATCTCGGCGGTCAGCAGCCAGCCCTCGCCCATTTTTGCGCCCAGCGAGATAACCCCCTTGGGCTTTTTCACCAGCTCCTTGAAGGGGCCCGGCGCATAGAACCCGGCGTCCGTCTCTGCCTTGAGCATGACGCGCTCCACGCTGTCCAGCCAGTTGAGGAACTGGTCGGTGCCTACCTTTACAGCCAGCTTGCCGCCGTACAGCACATGATCCTCGCCCATATTGAAGGCGCAATACTGCACAAAGCCCATCAGACCGGGGAAGTTCACCTCGCAGTCCTGACTTTCCAGAAACTTCTGCAAGTCGTTGTTGCCCAGCGGGCTGTACTTGACGTAGATCTCGCCCACAACACCCACCTTGACCTTGGGCACCCGGGTGACCGGGATAGTGGCAAATTCCTTTGCGATGAGCGGGAAGGTGTGCTTCATTTCCCGGGAAGTAAAGCCTTTACCGGCCAGCAAGGCACGGCCCAGACGGGCGATCCAGCGATCCACCATGCGGTCAGCAGCCCCCTTTTCGTTCTCGTAGGGGGCCACCTGATTGCGCAGCGCACACAGCATATCGCCGTAGAAGATGCAGGCGATACACTTGCGCGCCAGCGGGAGGGTCATCTGGAAGCCGCTGTCCTTTTCCAGACCGGAAAAGTTCAGGCTTGCCACCGGGATCTGCGGGTAACCGGCCTTGACCAGCGCCTTGCGCAGCAGATGGATGTAGTTGGAGGCACGGCAGCCGCCGCCGGTCTGGGTGATCAGCAAGGCAGTGTGCTCCAGATCATACTTGCCGCTGTTCAGCGCATCCAGAAACTGGCCGATGACCAGCAGCGCCGGGTAGCAGGTATCGTTGTGGACATACTTCAGCCCCAGCTGTGCCACGGCACTGCCGCAGTTGCCCAGCAGCTCACACTTATAGCCTTCGCAGCGCAGTGCGTACTCCATAAGCCGGAACTGGGTAACGGCCATGTTGGGGATGAGGATGGTGTGGGTCTTTTTCATCTCCGGGGTAAATTTGGGATAATGATATTCCATAGGTTCCTCCTATGTTGCTCTAAACAAGATAGTCCCCGCAAAGACTTCCCCCCGCTGGGGAAGCCCTTCAGCCTATCTCAGGGTTTCTTTTATTCTGACTTTTCTGCGGCGGCCTCGTCCCGCTCGTCCAGTGCGGCGAACAGGCTGCGCAGACGGATGTTCACGGCACCGAGGTTTGTGATCTCGTCGATCTTCAGCTGGGTATACAGCTTGTTGCCCCGCTGCAAAATCTCGCGGGTCTCGTCGGTGGTAATGGCATCCACGCCGCAGCCGAAGGACACCAGCTGCACCAGATCCATATCCTTCTGGGTGGTGCAGTACTTCGCGGCGGCGTACAGGCGGCTGTGGTAGGTCCATTGGTTCAGCACGCTGGTGGGGAACTTCTGCACCCGGTTGGAGATGCTGTCCTCGGTGACCACCGCAGCCCCGTGGCGGGTGATCAGATGGTCGATGCCGTGGTTGACCTCCGGGTCTACATGATAGGGACGGCCTGCCAGCACATGATGCGCTTACCCTGACGGCGCGCCTCGTCAATGATCTCACTGCCCTTTACCCGGATCTTTGCCATGTGCGCTTCGTACTCCGCGTAGGCGGCATCGGCTGCGGCCTGCACCTCCCGCTCGGAGATGCCGCCAAAGTACTTGGGCAGCACCTCCTTTGCCATCTTGTGCACAAAATCCTTGGGGCGGTGGATGCCCACATAATCATAGATGAACTTTTTGCCCTCCAGCTCCGGGCAGTTGCCTGCCAGAACCTCCGGGTAGTAGGCCACCACCGGGCAGTTATAATGGTTGTCGCCCAAGCCCTCGTCCACATTGTAGGTCAGGCAGGGGTAGAAGATGGCGTCCAGCTGCATCTGGCTCAGCGCCTTGATGTGGCCGTGGCTCAGCTTTGCCGGGAAGCAGGCGGTATCGCTGGGGATGGTAGCCTGTCCGGCCAGATACAGCCCGCGGGTGGACACCGGGCTGGTGTGCACCGCAAAACCAAGGCTCGTCCAGAGGCGTACCAGAAGGGCAGCAGCTCATAGAAGCCCAGACACATCGGAATGCCGATGGAACCGCGCTTGCCGGGCACAGGCTTGTAGCTGGCCAGCAGCTGCTGCTTGTAGGCGTACAGATTCAGGCTGTTGTCCTCGCTTTTGCCGGTAACGGGCTTATCGCAGCGGTTGCCGGAGATGAATTTGCGGCCATCGGCAAAGGTATTGACGGTCAGCTGGCAATGGTTGCCGCAGCCGCCGCACTTGACGCTGACCACCTGCTGTGCAAACCTTTCCAGCTCCTGCTCGTCCATCATGGCAGAGGTGGTCTGGTTATTTTTATGGCTCTGGCGCAGGCCGTACAAAGCAGCGCCGTAAGCGCCCATCAAGCCGGCAATGTCGGGGCGGATGACCTCCACGCCCATCTCCTTTTCAAAGGCACGGAGCACGGCTTCATTATAAAAGGTACCGCCCTGTACCACGATCTTGCGGCCCAGCTCTTCCGGGCTGGAAGCGCGGATCACCTTGTACAGCGCGTTCTTGACCACGCTGATGGACAGGCCTGCGGAGATATTCTCGATGCTGGCACCGTCCTTCTGTGCCTGCTTGACCGAGCTGTTCATGAACACGGTGCAGCGGCTGCCCAAGTCCACCGGGCGGTCTGCGAACAGACCCAGCGCGGCAAACTCCTTGACGTCATAGCCCAGTGCCTGAGCAAAGGTCTGCAAAAAGCTGCCGCAGCCGGAGGAGCAGGCTTCGTTCAGGAAGATGTTGCTGATGGCGCCATCCTCGATCTTAAAGCACTTCATGTCCTGCCCGCCGATGTCGATGATGAAATCCACGTCCGGCATAAAGTACTTGGCAGCGGTAAAATGCGCCACCGTTTCCACCAGACCGTAATCGCAGCGGAAAGCGTTTTTCACCAGTTCCTCGCCGTAGCCGGTGGTGGTGACGCTTGCCACCTGCAGCCCCGGGTGCTCCTTATAGATCTTGAGCAGCTGCTCCCGGATGAGGGGCAGCGGGTTGCCGAGGTTGGGTTGATAATTGGTGTACAGGATCTGGCTCTTCTCGTCCACCACCACCAGCTTGACGGTGGTGGAGCCGGAGTCGATGCCGATATGCACCGGGCCGCACTGGGCGCTGAAAGGCACATGAGGCACACTGTGGGACATGTGCCGGGCATGGAAGGCCTCGTACTCCTCCTTGCTGGCGAACAGCGGCGGCTCGCTGGCATAAGTAGCAGTGGCGGCGTACTGGTCCAGCGCATCGGCCACCTCGGTGAGCACAAATTCCTTATCGGCATACAGCGCAGCGCCCAGCGCCACATACAGCAGGCTGTTTTCCGGGCAGGTGCCGGTCACGTTCAGCGCTTCGTCAAAGCTCTTGCGCAGCACGCTGCTGAAGGTGAGCGGGCCGCCCAGATAAAGGATGTTGCCCTTGATGGGGCGTCCCTGTGCAAGACCTGCAATGGTCTGGTTGACCACAGCCTTATAAATGCTGGCAGCAATGTCCTCGGTGCGGGCACCCTGATTGATCAGGGGCTGCACGTCACTTTTTGCAAACACGCCGCAGCGGGACGCGATGGTATAGGTGCGCTCGGCCTTTTCCGCGGCCTTGTTCATCTCGTCGGCACTCATCTTCAGCAGGGTGGCCATCTGGTCGATAAAGGCACCGGTGCCGCCGGCACAGCTGCCGTTCATGCGCACCTCGGTGCCGTTGGTCAGAAACAGGATCTTGGCGTCCTCACCGCCCAGCTCAATGACACAATCAGTCTTTGGCATAAAGCGCTTGACCGCCACGCGGGTGGAGAACACCTCCTGCACAAAGGGCACGCCGCAGCTGTCGGCCAGACCCATACCCGCCGAACCGGAGATGCTCAGCAGCGCCTTGCGGCCATGCAGCTGCTCGGCATCAATGCGGCGCAGCAGCTCCTGCGCCTTTTCCAGAATATGGCTGTAATGACGTTCGTATGTTGAATACAGCAGTTCATCATGCTCGTCCAGCACCACGCACTTGATGGTGGTGCTGCCGATGTCAAGACCTACTCTCACCTTGTTTTCCCTCCTAAGGACAAATAACCGGAGCGTAACGCCCCGGCTGCCATGGCAAACAAGCCGTTTGCGGCAAAGACCCGCAACGGCAGCTCTCTCTTTTCAGTAGCCCGCATCGCGCAGCTACGCTGTTTTCAAGCGATAAAAAATCATAAAAAAGCAGCAGATGCGTTTTTGCATACACTATTATTATAATCCAATCGCGGGCGGCATTCAATCCGTATTGTCTATTTTACACGAAAAAAATAGTATTTTTTGCTCAAAAGGCTGAACTTTTTGTGAACAAGTGTCGGTTTTTGCCGCAAAAAAGCCGCCGCACAGAGTTTGTGCAGCGGCCTTGTACCGACGGGATATTGAAATAGTTTCCGCATGCGCTTTGGCCATTTCAGCGGTGATCTGCCTCTACGTCTCCACGCATAAAAATGCCTTTGGAGCGCTCCGTTTTCCTTACCGGTTCACGAAATTCAGCACCAGAACCAGCAGCAGCATGTGCACGGGGTAAAAGGCGTAGCAGGCATACTGGAACGGCTTGCTGTGGTAGCCTTGCCGTCAGCGGTACAGCCAGATGGGCACCAGTGCCAGCAGCGCCAGCCCTTGCTGGCAAAGCTCAAAGTCCATGCCGAAGAGCTGAATGGGGTACATAAGCCCGCCCAGCAGCTCCACGTTGACCCAGTACAGCGCAGCCAGCTGCCCCAGCAGACACCACCACTTGCGCCCGTGCCCGTGAAAAAAGTAGAAGATGAACACAGTCAGCACCCCTGCGCCGTAGTAGTCCACCATGCCCAGCGTGCCCAGCACCGCGCCCGCCACCACCACAAGGGCGGATACCAGCAGGTACAGTCCTGTTTTTTGCTTTTTGCGCACCGTTTCCATCAAGTGGACCCCCAGAATGCCCAGCAGCAGCGTCCAGATCACGTTCTGGTGCACCGGATAGAACCATGTACCGCCGTACATCAAATCGAAGGGGATTTCCGAAAGCAGGGCAAACAACAGCAGACGCAGGGTGTATTTTTTCAAATCGTGGGTGTGGAAGTAGCCTTCCACTGTCATAAATGCAAAGATAGGGAACGCCAGCCGCCCGGCACAGGTCAGCCAGTCCTGCGCCGGCAGAAGGGTCGCCCACAGGTGATCCATCAGCATCAGCGCCATGGCAAGGATATGAAGGGCCGCTGCGCTCAGGTCAAAGCGGGTCGCGGCAGTGGAATGGATCGGTTTGGTTGACATACACATACCTCGTCTTTGTCGAAATTTGGTCGTTCTGTCTGGAATACGAACGAGCCCTGCAAAGAATTGCAGCCCCGGCCAGATTTTTCCACCGCCGGGGCTGCAGGAATGCTTTATTTTTTCTGATGCGAATACCCCAGACACGAATAGCTGGAGCCAAGGCAGAGCCATACCACTGCCGTAGCGTGATCCCCGCCGGTAACAAAGTTCAGCGCCGCAGCAAGAAAAAACAGCAGCCCTATGAGATAAAACAGATATGCATTTTTTCATAGAGCATTCCTCTGGTTTTGGTTTTCCACCGGCTATTTTGGATACGGCAAGCGCAGGGACGGCTGCCATTTTTTTCCGTGTGCACAGGGGCGCAAAGCGCCCGCCCGGCACGCAGAAGGTGTGCGCCCGCAGAAATCTGCGGGCCAAATTCATGAAGGGTGGCTTGCCTGCCTGCCCATGGAGACGTAAGCGCAAAAGCAGGAATGCGGGAAAGAGCAAGGGACGGTTTCGGCGAAAAAGCGTCTGGCGGTGGCGGAAAAGCCGAACGCAAGATTTTTTCATACTAGCTGGCTCGTAAGGTGAGCCGTACCAAAACTTCCTTGCGGAAATATGCAGCGTTATAGTTCATCTGCACCTGAACCGGCAGCTGTGCACCCGGCGCTTGCCGCACCCAAAATAGCCGGTGGAACGATTATTTAGTTTTTGGCGTTTTCCAGATAGGTCTCAAATGCTTCGGCAAAGCTGGCGTTCACATCAAAGGGGACAGTGTAGTCTACCTTGGAGGTCACAAGGCAGAGGTCCAGCCGGTTGGAGGTTTCGTCTGCCTGCCGGTTCAGTTTGCTCAGCGCGGCATGGATGACCTTGCGGTCGTAGTTGATGGTGGTCACCCGCTTCACATCGCAGCAGTAGGAGATCTGGTTGCCCTCAGCATTGAAGCGGTAGCCGGTGCCCCCGCCGGAAAGCAGCTGCTCGGAGCTGCGCAGGTCATTCATTCGCTTGAAGGTGCGCGCCACGCTCTGCCGCGCAGCATTCAGGCTGACCTCGCTGTCCATATCCATGTCCAGCGCATCCTTTGCCTTGCGGATGGCGGCAAACAGGTGGCTCTTCTCCTCCAGCAGATAGAGCATGAACCGGGCAACGTCGGTGATCTGCTCCGCATATTCGGTCTGTGCCACGTCCATAACGGTCTCGTCCTCGGCCTCGGGCATCACCTTATGGCGCAGATAGGTGTTGGCCACCTTGGTCACGTTGGCATCGCAGTCCAGAATGCCCTGCGCCTCGTCCAGCAGAGACTGGAGCTTGTTCTGGTAGCGGAATGCTTCCTTCAGGTTCATAGTCGTTCCCTCCATCTTGTTTTTTCTGCTTTCAGCTTACCACAGACTGCCCGCCCGCGCAAGCTTTCCGGTAAAATGAGCAAAACGCCCGCCCCGGCATGACCGGAGCGGGCGCTTTGCATTTGCTGTGACACTTATTGGGATAAGAGATTGGCATTACTCAGCCGGCCACGCGCTCGGTGCGGCCTGCCTCCAGCATATAGCGCAGGAAGCCGGTCACGTCGGCGGGGTCGGTCACGGTGAGGTCAAAGCCCTTTTGGGGGGCAGTGTCCATCATCTGCAGCATGGAGCGTGCGGTAGTGTCCTTTTTCAGGTCGCAGGTCTTACCGTTGTCCAGATGCAGCAGCACGCTGCCGTGGCTGGCAGAAAGCTGGTTCATGAAACGTTCCTTATCAAAATACTCGATCCGAAGCATAGGAATACCTCCTTGATGAAATGGTTTATGTTACACTTGCCGTCCAGTCCTCTTTGGATAGACGGCGGGAGAATAGCGGTTTTGCCCGGCAGTGGGAACGCTTGCACAGCTTGCGTCCCCGCTGCCTTGGTGCTATACTGAGCTTGGAAGCTCTGATAGGATAATACCACAAAACAATCGCTAATAATAGAATAAAACCGCATAGTATATGCAACAAAACCGGCATTGACAAAAAACATTCAAAGTATTGCGGAAAGGATTTGGTGAATATGGCATATCAGACAAGCTGTGCCTCTTATACCAGCGGCCGGGTGGGGCTGTCCAGCGCTACTGCCGTGGTGGCCGATGCCGCCGGGCGGGAGCAGGCCCAGCACGGCAGCCCGCTGTTCCCTATCGCCTGCTACGCCGAGGATCTTTCCTGTTTTTCGGTGGCGTGGCACTGGCACGAGGAATTTGAGTTCATTCTGGCGGCGTTGGGGCCCATTCATGTGGACGTGAACAAGACCCGGCTGACTTTGCAGACCGGGCAGGGGGTGTTCATCAACTCCGGGGCGCTGCACGCGGTAGAGCCTGCCGAGGGCAGGGCGCTGCTGCACTCCGGCGTGTTCCAGCCACGGCTTATCGGCGGCATGGACACCGTATTCTGGCAAAAACTCATCCGCCCGCTCTTGCAGCCTGGCACACCGCCCTTCTTTTTGCTGGACGAGGCCGTGCCATGGCAGCGGCAGGTGCTGCTCTGCCTGCGGGAGGCGTGGAAGGGCGTGGCGGACGAGCCCTTTGACTACGAGAACCGGGTGCGCTACCACCTTACCGCTGCCCTGCGGCTGCTCATTACCCAATGCGTCAGCGGCAAGGTGAAGGTATCGGAGCAGGAGCAGATTGCCTCGGAGCGGATGAAGCAGATGCTGCGCTATGTAGAGGAGCACTACGCTGAGGAGCTGACCGTGGAAAAACTGGCCGACTGCGTTGCCCTGAGCGAAAGCGCCTGTCTGCGCAGCTTCCGGCAGTTTCTGGGCATCACGCCCATCCAGTACGTCAAGCAGTTCCGGGTGGAAAAAGCCGCCGAGCTGCTGCGCTCCACCCGGCTCAAGACCGGCGAGGTGGGGCTGGAATGCGGTTTTTCGGACGCCAGCTACTTTATCAAGACCTTCCGGGAGATCAAGCACTGTACCCCCCGGGAGTACCGTATCCGCTTCTGCTGAGCAAAAAGTAAAAAATGCCGGGCAGCTGCAAGCTGCCCGGCATTGCATTATAAAATTCCCCCCTGCCAGCGCTCCGGCGGGATGACCGGCTCGGTGACAAAGGCCTCGGGGTTCGGGGCAAGAACATGGCGGGTGACCCGGAAAAGCCCCTCGGCGTCGCACAAAATGCATCTTGCATCGCCAAATTTCGTGTTCCGAGCTGCGCCGCAGTCCAGATATGCCTGTTCCAGCTTGACGAAATCCTCCGAGATGTGCGGCTGCTGTGCGTTGTAGTGACGGCGCATATAGACGGTGTGCTGCGCCCCGGCTTCGTCCACCACGGTCATCTGCATGGGCTTGTCGGTCAGGCGGTTCGGCACGTTCAGCACCTCCTCCACGCTATGGATAAAGGTGTTGCGGGCGTGGGTGACCCCCCAGCAGCAGCACCTTGCCGTGAGCTGCCCGCAGCCGATCGTAGCAGCCGCCGGGAGTGCAGGGGGTGTTGGCGTCCAACTCCCCTTCCAGATACGCAGCCGCCCCCTTGCCGTAAGCCGCCATGCTGTGGGTGGGGTGTAGCGAGCGCACCACCCCGGGGCGCTGCCGGAACAGCTCCGGCAGAATGCCCACACAGCACGGGCTGCGGCGCACATCGAACACCCGGTTTTCCTCGTTGATGAACCGCCATGTGTGGGTGGGCAGCAGCAGCAAGCCCTCCGCAAAAAACTCCATCCATGCGTCCAGAACCGTGTCTGCGCCGCCCTCCACCGGGCCGATGGACTTCATGGAGGAATGGATCAGGATGGTCTCGTTGCCCAGCCCCCCATTGCTACAAGGTCGTGCTTGAGGTCAGCCTTTGTGTATGCCATGTCGTTTCTCCTTTTCGGGCATTTTGTCTGTACCCAGTTTACCGCCTTTTGTGCGGCAAAGCAAGCACGCACGCAAAAAAGGCAAACACCCTGTTGTATTTGCCGGAGACGAGCCGGTATCTGCGGGGTGTGTGCCCTTGCAGCTTTTTTAGTAAAATCCTGTATACAGCATATCATCTCGCAGCGTTACCGCGAAACAAGCACAGCGCCTTGCAATTATAGCAATTTGACAGTTGTTTCCTGTTTTCTTTGTGCATTTGGTACAACAGTCACTTGATTGCAGCATTTTATCAGCACTTTTCCCGCATTGCAAAGTGGTATATCAGTTTTTCAGTTTCAGGAACAGTTCCGTGCGCGAGTGCGCATTCTTGTATACAAGTATTCAAATCAAGTTCCATTCCAGCATTGACATTCAGTTGCTGTAACGGTACAATGATACTAAGATTACATTTACCGGATAAATGGAGAACAACTATGGCTACATTACAGCACACTGATGAGCTCTATCATATTCTCGAGGACGAGATCTGCGCGTTGAAGATCCTGCCCGGGGAAGCGCTGAGCGAAAACCAGCTGTGCAAGCGGTTCGGCGTTTCCCGCACTCCTATCCGCAGCGTTTTGCAGCGGCTGGAGCAGAACCGCTTTGTGCAGATCATTCCCTGCAAGGGCACCATTGTTACCGCCATCGACACCGGCGTGGTGGACCAGCTCATCTTCCAGCGTGTTGCAGTGGAGGGCATGGTGTTCCGGGATTTTGTGCAGAGCTGCTCGCCCATGGAGATTCTTGCGGTAGAACACCTTTATAATATGCTGCTGGAAGCCGCTGCGGGGCGCAGCGACCCGGAGAACTTTGATTTCAACCACTTCCTCAGCTGCGACCTTGCCATGCACGAGTACTGGTTCCACAAGACCAGCAAGGAGTACCTTTGGGAGCAGATGACCCGCCCGCAGGCAGACTACTCCCGCTTTATCCGTCTGGACATCGTGGGTGCACGCAACGTGTCCAGCGTCGTCAGCGAGCACGCCGAGATGCTGCGCATCCTGCGTGAGAAGGATCTGGACGCCATCGAGCCGCTGATGCGCACCCACCTGTACGGCGGTGTGAGCCGTATGGGCAGCAAGATCTACTCGGACGAATACCGCGGCTACTTCAAGCTGCCGGAGAACAAAAAATAAAGAAGGCCGCCGCACAGGAAACTGTGCAGCGGCCTTCTTCTGGTTGCGCCAGCAGGAGTCGAACCTACGATGGGGGAGTCAAAGTCCCCTGCCTTACCGCTTGGCGATGGCGCATCATGCAAAACAGTATAGCATATTTTCCGCTGTTCCACAAGAGGTGCGCCGCATTTTTGCAGCTTTTTCTGTGCGCTGTCTGCCGCACTTGCGGCGGTTTGGGTCGGTTTTTGGGCTTTGCGGCCGGGATCCTGCGTTTTCCATATTCTTCCATGTTTTTACGAAAGGCAAGTTTTGCGGGATGCGTTTTTCAAAAAACACAGTCCGCAGGGGGCACAAGATTCATATTGCAAAGGTGAGATTTATTTTTTCCTGATTTTTCTTATTATTTTCTCAAAAGACTGTATTTTTTGTTGCGGTTCTGGTACACTGGATGTGATAAAAATAAGTTGAAGAAACTACGCCGATGTCCGGGCTGTCCCCGGGCGGGGCAGTGTCTCCATCTTTGTGAAGGAAAGCGAGGGGTCTCATGAAAAAATTCCTGAAAACGCTGGTGGTCGGGCTTTGCCTGTTCACGCTGCTGTGCTGCGCACTGCCGGCTGCATTTGCTGCCGACAAAACTTCAGGGAGCAAAAAGGAAGAGAACGTGTACGCCATTGGTATGGATGCCCAGGGCGGCATCTGCTCCACCGTGGTAACCTACACGAACCTGTCCGGCAAACTGGAGAGCACGCCCGAGCAGCCTACCATGACGGGCTACACCTTTGACGGCTGGTACACCGAGCCGGTGGGCGGCAGCAAGGTGACCACCTCCACCGTGTTCACCTCCGACGCCACCATCTACGCCCACTGGACTGCCAAGGTCGGTACTTCTACCGTGCCGCAGCCCACCACCCAGCCTGCCGTCCAGTGGCAGAAGTATGTAGGCCCTGCCCTTGTGGCCGGTGCCCTGCTTACCACCCTGCTGGTCGCCACCATGCTCTGAACACTGCTGTAAACACAATGACACTATTGAAGAAAGGGATCTTACCATGACTACTTCTACCATGAAAATGCCCGCCAGCTATTCCAGCATCGAAGCCGAGGAGATGACCTATCTGGACGGCGGCACCAGCAACGCTTATCAGGCCTTCCTGGACGTTGGCAAGGTGTTCAACTACATTGCCCGCATCTTCTCCGGTGCAAGCTCCATCATCAACAATGTTAACGTCATCTACCAGTCCTTTGTATCGCTGAACAGCCTGCTGGGCAGCTTCGGCAAGTAAAAAGCATCACCCCAAATCAGATCCGGGAGCCGCGCTTTTTTTCGAAAAGTGCGGCTCCCGTTTTTCGTACACACTGTAATTCAGTACATTACTGCGCAGCACTTCACGTTCCAGAATTGTGAACAACTTTTTAAGTTTTTGGGGGGTCAGTGGCCGTTTTTTGGACATTTTTAATATATAAAGCAAAAAAATGCGATATTTTTTCAGCTTTATCTCTTGATTTTGTATCTGATTTGTTATATTACTGTTACAGTGGGTGTGCTAGAATAAGGTTGTTTATAAAATGCCCTTCAGACCGCGTAAAAAATCGTGGCGGCAAGCGTTTTTTCAGGTATTTTTGTTAAGTAATTTCGTAATCTTCGAAAACCTTTTCGTTCTTTATGATTTGGGAGTATGTACACAAATGGCAGATCGTGAACTGCGGCGGATGCACCGCGCTGAACTGATAGAGATCATCTATGCGCTGAAGCAGAGCGAGGACCAGCTCAAGGCGCAGAACGCCGCGCTTACCGCGCAGCTGCAGGACCGGCAGCTACGGCTGGAAAGCGCCGGTTCCATCGCGCAGGCCGCGCTGGAGCTGAACAACGTGTTCGCCGCCGCGCAGGCCGCCGCCGATGACTATCTGCACTCGGTGCAGGCCAGTCTTGCGGACACCAACGCCACCGCCGCCAATACCCTTTCGCAGGCGCGCAGCGAGGCCAAGCGCATTCTGGAGCAGGCACAGGCAGACGCCGACAGCCTGAAAGCGCAGGCGCAGCAGGAATGCGACGCCATGACCGCCGCCGCCGCGCAAAAACGCACCCAGACCGAGGCCGACTGCAAGGCCATGGTAGAGCGCGCCGAGCAGGAGGTGCAGCAGCGCTGGCAGGCATTTGACCACAAGGCCAACGAGCTGCTGGACCAGTACCGCAGCACAGACGGCCTGCCTTCGGAGGAAACATGAAAAAACGCGATATCCGGTTCGCTTCCATCCCTTCCACCGAGGAAGTGGCCGCAGAACGTGAGCGTCTTGCGTACCAGAGCCGCTACCAGCGGGTGCTGCGCAGTACGATCTATATTCTGGTGGTGGTGGCCGCAGCAGCCGTGCTGCTGGCTACGCTGTTTCTGCCGGTGCTTCAGGTCTCCGGCGACAGCATGTACCCTACATTAAATGATAAAGACATTATCCTGCTGGTAAAATCCAACCACATTGAAAACGGCGAGCTGTGCGGGTTTTACTGGCAGAACAAGCTGCTGCTCAAGCGCATCATCGGGCAGCCCGGTGATGTGATCGATATGGACGTGAACGGCGTAGTCTCGGTAAACGGCGTGGCGCTGGACGAACCCTATGTGGACGCGCTGACCGTGGGCGAATGCGACATCCGGTTCCCCTATCAGGTGCCGGAAAACCGCTACTTCGTGCTGGGCGACCACCGTGCCACCTCCATCGACAGCCGCAGCAGCGTGATAGGCTGCGTTGAAAAAAGCCAGATCGTGGGCAGGGTTTTCCTGAGGATATGGCCCTTGTCCAGCTTCTCGTTGATCCATTGACCCCGGGAGGAGGTATTTCGTTATGAACGACATTCTTAAAACGTACATGGAGCGGTTCCGCGAGAACCGGCACACCCTGCGGCGCTACACCGCATTTGTGCTGGCACTTGCCATGATCACCACCCTGTTCGTCAACTGGCAGTTGCATGGCGTGGGCATCTCGATGACCGCGCAGTACCAGTGCGGCGAGGAGGAGCACACCCACACCGCAGATTGCTACACCAAGGTGCTCATCTGCGGTTACGAGGAAGGCGAGCTTGAAAATGCGGACGAGGTGGCCGCCGCTGCTGCGACCAGCCAGCCCACCGTTGAGGCTGAGCCCGCGCCGCTGGCACTGGAGCCGCAGATCGAGTTTGTGCCCCACGAGCACACCGAGGACTGCTACACCGAGGTGCAGACCCTGACCTGCATGGAAGAAGAGCACGTCCACGGTGACGACTGCTTCGACCCCGAGGACGGCACCCTGATCTGCGAGAAATTTGAGCATACCCACGATGAAAACTGCTATACCACCGAGTACGAGCTGACCTGTGGACTGGAAGAGGGCGAGCTTGTGGAGCAGGTGGTGGAGCCCACCCAGAGCGCCGAGCTGGCGGCTATGGCTGTGGCCGAGCCTGTGGCACTGGAACCGACGGTGGACACCGTGGAGCCCATCTACCACCACCACACTGACGCCTGCTACGAGGAAGTGCTTACCTGCCCCCTGCCGGAGCATCACCACACCGTAGCCTGCCTGAGCGACACCTCCGCCGACGTTGAGACCCCCGAAGAGTGGCAGGCCGCCAACGCCGAGGCCGTGATGACCGGCAACTGGGACGAGGACCTGCTCAGCGTGGCAAAGACCCAGCTGGGCTACGAGCAGAGCGAGAAAAACTTCGAGATCGACCCTGCGGACGGCGTGACCCTGCGCTACTACTCCCGCTACGGCCAGTCTTACGGCAACCCCTACGGCGAGTGGGACGTGATGTTCCTCTCCTACTGCCTGAAGTACGCCGGTATCCCCCAGAGCGCCATCCCGCAGGAGGCCAGCGTGCTTTCCCTGCGCAGCTCCATGAGCGACATGGACTGGCTGCTGGACGGCGAGGACGGCAGCGCCGCCAATGTGGGCGACATCGTTATTTATAATAAGTACGTCACCCGCACCGTGGCTGTGGACAGCAGCGCCGATGGTGCAGCGGACGATCTGGACGACCTGTTCAGCATGGACGCTGAGGGTGAGAACGGCGCAGAGCTTGAAACTTCCGGCGCTTCTGCGCTGGATACCGCCCCCGCCGCCGAGGACGCCCCCGCTGCCGACAGCATGATCACCCCCGATCTCCCCGACACCGCCAACCCGGAGCAGCCCGCCGCAAAGCCGGTGGACAGCACCGGCACCTCTGCATCCGGCGCGGACACCCTTATCCCCAGCGTGGCATCCCCCGCTGCCGAGCCGCAGACCACCACCGTGACCGACGCTCAGCCCGTGGAGACCGTGGGCATCGTGAGCGAGGCGGACGACGACACCCTGACCGTCATCTCCGGCGACGTGGACGGCAAGGTGGCTGAGGTCACCCTTTCCAACGCCGAGGTTCTGGCCGTGGTGGATGTTGCCGCCGCCCAGTACGCAGACGAGATGCTCTCCTCTGCCGTTGACGGCGCACTGAAAGCCCCCCGATATGCTTACGCTGGCGGGTGAGCCCATGACCGTAAGCACCACGACCGTTGGCTCTGCCTTGGACGGTACTAATTATGTTACTGATTTCAAGATTCAGAAGCAGCAGGGCAGCCAATACGTTGATGTTGCCACCAGCGTTGTCACTGACCAAATGCACGGCTACCTTGAACTGAAGGATATTCCGGCTCAGGACATTGCAAGCCATGACTACAAGGTTAAAGTAGCTTTGCCGGAGGCTTTTGACTTGCAGAGCGTTGCTTCGGAAACTGGCGACTTGATCGATCCGAACTATACCGGTCCAAAGGGCAGCGTTTGTGGCACCTACCAGTTTGTAAAGGAAAACGGTAAGTGGTACGTCCTGTTCACCTATGACCGTGATTTTATTCATCAGGATCAGGTGTCGAATACCACCAAGGTCAGAAGTACAGTCAACTTTGATTTCCGGTGGGACCAAACCAAGGTCACGACCGGCGGGAGCAATGAGTTTAAGGTCAACGAAAAAGCAAAGGTCACCATTTATATTAAGCGCGAAGAAAGCACCACGCCCGGCGAGGAAAAGAAATTCAGTCTGGATAAACAATCTGCCGGGCTTAAGTACGACGGCAAGAATGCTTACGTTGATTACACTGTAAAACTTACCCTGAAGGAGGACAGAGCAGCCCCCTGACGCTGACCGATACACTCACAAATCCGTCCGGGGTCACCTTCGACTATGTTGACACCTTCCTCCAAGTTACTGGCCCGGATGGTTCTGCGCCCGACATTTCTTGGGCAGATACCACAGGTAGTACGGGCAAAATGATCACCTTGGGCACTAGTGGTCAGACCCTGCAAAAGGGCACCTATACCATCACTTACCGCGTCAAGGCTGATAATTTTGGCAGCACAAGTTACAACGGGGACGATTTAAAAAACTTTATCAAATTTGGTGATGATGTAGAAGGTACTTCCACCTCTATCAAAACAAAGGATATTGAAAAATCGGGCAAGCTCAGCAAAGACGGCGAGATCATCACATGGACTGTCAAGATCAACAACGGTGACGTCATGCGTTATCTGCCTAGCAACGCTAAATTTACCGATACGATCGACACAAATCAGGAATTTGTTGCCAATTCTTTCAAGGTCAAAAAGACCGATGCAGACGGCAATGAGACCAAGACCAAACCAACAGATGTCTACAACAGTACAGACCACAAACTCACCTACAACCTTGAGCTAGGCTTCAACAAGTATGAGATCACCTACCAGACAAGGGTCACAAAAGCTATCCCTCTGACCGGTCTGGATGTCAAAAACACCGGCAATCTGGAGGGCGATGGGCTGGACAGCAGCTCTGAAGGCACTGTCCACATCGACTCAGATGTTCTTACCAAAGAGGCAGTTGGTGAGCCGACTAATAATGGTACAGAGGCCACCCTGCAGTGGAAGAGCACCATCAACGCGGAAAACGTCGACAGCTATATTTACTACGATTATAGCGGTACGTTCTGGGATAATAATGCCAGAAAAAAAGAACTACAAGGCACAGGAGATTGATCTTAGCTCTATCAAGGTAACAGACAAAGACGGCCACGACGTCACCGAGAGTGTGAAGATCACAGAATGGACTGATTCCGGCAAAAAAAGATGACTATGGCAAAGATCTGGGTCTGTTTACGATCAACTTCAAAGGCTCCGGTGTGACCGGCCCGCTGACCATCACCTACGCAACAAAAGTCAAGATCGATTCCCTGCCCGGCAGCAGTGCAGCTGTAGAAAACATCTGCTACATCAACGACGGCAGCACTGTATCTGCTGAGCAGAAGGTCAACAAAACCTCCGACATGATTCAATACTTACAAGTATGCCGGTGAGTTTAATTGGAATAATGTTCAGAACGGCAACGGCAGCACTACCCTGCAGCCCGGCGCAAAGCTGCCTTGGACGATTGAGATCAACGAAAAAGGAATTCTCGAATGGATCGATGACGATGAATGGGTCATTACCGATACCATACCCAAGGGTCTGGTTCTGGACGAAAACAGCGTTAAAATCAACTGCAATGGCGCTTCCCCGTCCACTACCTCTTATACAGTTGCTGTAAACAAGTTGGCAGACGGCTCTACCAAGATGGTCATTACCATGACGCCGGAGGCATTCAGCTATACAGACAATGTTAAGAAAAAAAATCCAAAGCCATATCTTTATCACCTACGACACCACGCTGGATACTACCTGTCATGACATCTGGGACGAGAACAATACCGCAAAGTTTACGAACCATGCAACGTTCGAGCGCAAAGGCGAAAAGATCGGCGATACCTCCTTTACCGAAACAGTTACGCGCAGAGTTGTTCAAGAGCGGTACTTTTGACGAAACCACCGGTCTTTTGACCTATCAGGTCAAGCTGAACCCCTACGGTGCAACGCTGAACAATGGCACCGACATGGATCTGCAAGACGTCATGACCGTGCCCTCTGATTTGTGGGCTGATGGGTCTGGTACCAAGCGTGTAACGCTGGAAGGCATCTCTGTTTTTGATGCCAAGCTGCAGGCAGATGGTACGCTGGAAGCAACCACATGGCGTGCAGACCTTACCTGTGTAGCCGGAAAGTTTGATGACGATGCCGCCGGAAATAACGTTGACACGTCCACCTACTATTCCAAGTACAGCAGCAATAGCAGCCACCAGCTTAAGGCATGGACAATGGTACCCGATAGCACCCCGCTTGTGCTGGTTTTCCATTACCGAGTTAATACGGAAGGTCTGGTTAAAGGCATTACCTTCACCTTTGAGAACACTGCAAAACTGAATGGCAAGTGGAGCTATGAGGATTCGAACACCAAATTTACTTCCAGTTCGGGAGCTTCTGCCGGTATCGACTTCAACTCCAACCGCTTGACCATCGTCAAGTATTCCGGCACGCCAGACAAGGTTCTGCCCGGTGCAGAGTTCAGTCTGGAAAAGTATAACGGAACCTCTTGGGATAATGTCGGCAACTGCGCGACCAGCACCAGCGGCAACGTAACGCTTGGCAGTCTGGACGTTAACACCTTCTATCGCTTGAAGGAAACACAAGCGCCTGATGGTTATCGGACACCGAATAATTACCATTATTTTGTAATTTCTGACAATAGTCACAGCTACACGGCCTCTGGCGTTCCCGACTTTAAGAGTACAGATACCTTTAGCGAGTACAAGTTGGCTGAAGGGCAGATGTTTGGCAGCTTCTACTACTACTGCGAAAACACCCCCAATGACAACTCTGACTACGTTCTCCCCTCTACCGGCGGCACCGGTACACTCCCGTATACAGCCGTGGGCGGCACAATGATGCTGACCGCGCTGGCATATAGTTTTATCCACCGCAAGCGCAGACGCGAAGGGAGAGCAGATGACTAAACTGCACTTTTCTGCTGGCGTGCCGGGGCTGAGCCCCCGCCCGCCCAGCGCAAAGTTTACGCGATAGACCAAACAAAACTACACCCCTACCCCCTGTGCAAAACGCAGGGGGGGGCGGCAAGGGGCAGAAAAGAAAGGGGCTTTTTTCATGAAAAAAGCAATGAAAAAAACTCATGGCTGCGCTGCTGGCAGTTGCCATGGTGTGCGCCATGGCGATCCCGGCGTTTGCATACAACACTTGGGAGACTGAGGAGGACCTCAACCAACTCCACGGTTACAGCGCTTTCCAGATCTTCAAGGGTGTTATTAGTAAGGACAATGAGACGCTTTCCAACGTTGGGTGGGGCAGCAGCATCACTAAGCCTGACGAGTTTCTGGCGCAGTTGACGGCAGATCCTACCATCGGCGGTGAGTTTAAAACTAATTTCACTGCTCAGGACGTTCTTGCGGTTATCAGCAAATGGCATAATTCCGATGATTACAGCATCGCTTTTGCGCGCGTTGTATGCCACTATCTCTACCCGGATGCCAATGCAAACCCGAAACCCGTCATTACAGATCACACCGGTGGCATCAACATTCCAGAGTCAGGTTATTATCTGATCGTTGATACTACCTACTTTAACCTTCGCGATTTCTATCATGCCTACAATTCCTTCTTCCTGCTGAATGTTCCCCAAGCACCCTATGTCGTTTTAGTTAATCATAAGGTTGTAAAGCCCTATGTTGAGAAGGAAGTTTATGACGATCAGGATGGCACCAACGAAGCAGGTTTTGGTTCCAGCGCTGACCATGCGATCAACGAAGAGTTCCAGTTCAAGCTGATTGCTACCTTTCCCGCAAGCAGAGACAATGGCCGTGCTTACGATTACTATGACGAGTACGCTGTTTTGTTCAATGATACCTTGTCCAAGGGCATTACTTATGACAGACTCGATAGTGTAGTCATTGAATCCAAGGGCATTCCCTATGATATCACCGGCGATTCTTCGAAGTATACCATTGATACTACCGATCTTGAAAGTCATAACTATTTTGTGGTAGGCATTCCTGATGTCAAAACCTGTGTTGAAGATCCAAGGTTCAATTTGAATGACGGCGCTACTATTACGGTCACCTATACTGCACACCTGAACGACAAAGCCGCTGTCAATACTACAAGTGGCTCTACCGATAACAAAAACCAAGTACAGCTCCAGTACTCTAATAACCCCAGAAACAGCGCATACTGGGGCTTCACTCCCGAAAGCGAAGTCCGTGTGTACACCTACCAGCTGAACAACACCAAGTATCACGATGATGATAACGAGAACAACAAGCTGGAGGGCGCTGGCTTCCGTCTGTACAGCGGTGAAGCTTGCAATGATGAAGATGAGATCAAGCTCAAAAAGAATGCTGACGGCACTTACTCTCGCTACTTTGGAACTGAAGATGGCGAAGAAATGTTCTCTGACGACAAGGGCCAGTTTAACGTTAAGGGTCTGGACGCCGGTACTTACTACCTGAAGGAGACCACCCCTCCCACCGGTTACAGTGCCTGTGACAAAACTAAAATCGTCATTTCTGCAACGCACGACGAACACAATGTTAATCTGTCCGGTGAATCCAACCTGAATAATAAAATCATCAACAAAAAAGCCGGCGGCATTACCCTGCCCTCCACCGGCGGCATCGGCACTACCATCTTCTATGTGGTCGGCGGCGGCCTGATGGTTGCGGCCATCGTTCTGCTGGTCACCAAGAAGCGCATGGAGAACAAGTAAGCTCCATTTCCCCCAGGAACCCGGAGCAAAGGGGCCGCAAGGCCCCCGCTCCTATCCTTATAACATTAGGGAGTAGCCCATGAAAAAAAAGAACAAAAGCACCATCATCCTGATCCTCGTCTTTTTCGTGGGTCTATCCGTGATGTTATACCCCACCCTCAGCGATTACGTCAACCAATTGCATCAGTCCCGTGCTGTGGCAAGCTACGCCGAGGATGTGGACAATCTGACCGATGCCGACTACAGCGCCTACTTTGACGCCGCCGATGCCTTTAACGCACAGGTGGCCGCCAACGAAAACGCCCTTTACCGCCCGGATCAGCTTACCGGCTACAACGACACGCTGGATATTACCGGCACCGGCATTATGGGTTACATCACCATTTCCAAAATCGGCGTGGAGCTGCCCATCTACCACGGCACCAGCGACGGCGTATTGCAGATCGCCGCAGGCCACTTGGAGGGCACCAGCCTGCCGGTGGGCGGCGAGAGCACCCACGCGGTCATCTCGGCGCACCGCGGCCTGCCCAGCGCAAAGCTGTTTACCAACCTCGACCAGCTGGAAGTGGGCGATACCTTTACCATCACCGTGCTGGACCGGGTACTCACCTACGAGGTGGACAAAATCTCCATCGTGCTGCCCACCGAGACCGATGAGCTGAAGATCGCCGAAGGCAAGGACTACGTCACCCTGATGACCTGCACCCCCTACGGCATCAACACCCACCGCCTGCTGGTGCGCGGTCGCCGCGTAGAGACCCCGGATCAGTACAAGCACCTCCGCGTTACCGCCGAAGCGCTTAAAATTGAACCCATTATTGTTGCGCCCATTATGGCGCTGCCCATGCTGCTGATCTTGCTGATCGGTATGCTGATTTCCACACGCAAACCCAAGAAAACGAGAGGTGAAGAACATGAAAAGCATTGATCTGCGTCATCGTCTGGCGGCTGTGCTGCTGGCTATGTGCCTTGTGGTATGCTGCGCCCTGCCGGCGTTTGCCACCACCAGTGCCAACATTGTACTGGGGCGTCTGGGCTCGCTCCACGTCCGTCTGTACGACACCCACAACGATGTGCCCCTGCGCGGCGGCGAGCTTACCCTGTATCAGGTGGCCTCCGTCAAGCGCACCAACGGCAACCTGTACTTTGACTATACCGGCGATTTTACGGGCTGCGGTGTCGTGCTGGGCGATCTTTCCGACAGCACGCTGGCTGACCAGCTGGTAAAGTATCTGCCCGCTGTGCCCGCCATTGCCGCCCAGCAGGACGTGAACGAAGAGGGCTATGCCAACATTACCAAGCTGCCGCAGGGTCTGTACTTGGTCGTGCAGACCGAGGCCTCCCACGGCTACGAGGCCATCAAACCCTTCCTTGTGTCCATCCCCATGCCCGATGGCGACAACTGGATCTACGATGTGGACGCCACCCCCAAGGTAGGCGCTACCATCCCGGAAACGCCGGACACCCCCGACACCCCGGATGTGCCCGATACGCCCGACACACCGGACACCCCCCGATCTCCCGGAGCAGCCGGATAACCCGGATACGCCGGTGAGCCCCGGCACACCGGATAACCCGGTAAGTCCCGGCACCCCGGACAACCCGGTAAGCCCCGAGAATCCGGATAACCCGGTCTCCCCTTCCACCCCCGATAAGCCTGTTCTGCCCCAGACCGGCCAGTTGAACTGGCCCGTGCCGGTGCTGGCCTGCAGCGGCGTGCTGCTGTTTGCCGCAGGCTGGGTGCTGAACCGTCAGGGCAAAAAGGAAAACTGACTTTGCGCTCCTTTCTTTTCGGCACAGCGTGGCGTTGTGTACCGAATTTGCTCCCCCGCAAGGGGGAGCATTTTTTGTGCCCTTCCCCTGCCGGGCGCAGCACGATTTTGAATGCGCTCCGCGTTGCTCTGCGCATAATCAGCGGAAAATATATTTTTAAATTTGCAATTCTGGAAAATCTGCGGATTTTCCAGAATTGCCTTTTCACGGGTGGGGTTTAGGCACGAACCCTCTCAGGCATCTCGCTTTGCTCGATGCCAGCTCCCCCGAAGGGGGAGCTTTTTGGGTGGAGCTGGCGAACGCAGTGAGCCTGAGGGGGTACACGCAAAAGAGCCGCTGTACTTTTTGTACAGCGGCTCTTATTTTATGCAATCTGTATTAGGTTTTTACTGCTGCTGGGCGGCCCTTTTGGCTTCCAGTGCCAGAATGGCATCGCGGCGGCTCAGGTTGATGCGGCCCTGCTGGTCGATGTCGGTGACCTTGACCACGATGGCATCGCCCACGGCGACCACATCCTCCACGCGCTCCACACGCTTGGTGTCCAGCTTGGAGATGTGCACCAGGCCTTCCTTGCCCGGTGCGATCTCAACGAAGGCACCAAAGTTCATCAGACGGGTCACCTTGCCCTTGTAGATGGCACCGATCTCGGGGTCCTCCACAATGGTCTTGATGGTAAAGATGGCGCGCTTTGCGTCCTCCTGATCCACAGCAGAGACGAACACATGGCCGTCCTCCTGCACATCGATCTTGCAGTTGCAGGTGGCGCAGATATCCTGAATGACCTTGCCGCCCTTACCGATCACGTCCTTGATCTTGTCGGTGGGGATCATCATGCTGAACATCTTGGGTGCCCAGCGGCTCAGCTCCTCACGGGGCTCTGCGATCACGGGCTTGATGATCTCGTCCAGGATGTACAGGCGGCCCTTGCGGCACTTCTCAAAGGCCTCAGCAATGATATCGTAAGTCAGGCCGTCGATCTTGATGTCCATCTGGATGGCGGTGATGCCCTTGCGGGTGCCGCCAACCTTAAAGTCCATATCGCCGTGGAAGTCCTCCACGCCCTGAATGTCCAGCATGGTCATCCAGCGCTCGCCCTCGGTGATCAGGCCGCAGGAGATACCGGCAACCGGAGCCTTGATGGGCACGCCTGCGTCCATCAGTGCCAGCGTAGAGCCGCAGATGGAAGCCTGAGAGGTGGAGCCGTTAGAGCTGAGCACCTCAGACACGCAGCGGATGGTGTAGGGGAACTCCTCCAAGAGAGGGCAGCACGGGCACCAGAGCACGCTCTGCCAGTGCGCCGTGGCCGATCTCGCGGCGGCCGGGGCTGCGCGGTGCGCGGGCCTCGCCGACAGAATACGGCGGGAAGTTGTAGTGATGGATGTAACGCTTGGTCTGCTCGTCGGTCAGATCGTCCATCAGCTGGTTGTCCTTGGTGCCGCCCAGGGTGCAGGTGGTCAGCACCTGGGTCTGGCCGCGGGTGAACATACCGGAGCCGTGCACGCGGGGCAGAATGCCCACCTCTGCGGCCAGCGGGCGGATCTCGTTGATGCCGCGGCCGTCCACGCGCTTGCCTTCATCCAGCAGCCAGCGGCGCACCACGAACTTCTGCATCTTGTAGCTTACCAGATCCAGATCGGCGGCGGACAGGTCGGGGTACTCCTCGGCGATCTTGTCCATGATGGGCAGCAGGGCTGCATCCCGCACATTCTTGTCGTCGGTATCCATGGCGGCCTTGAAGTCGTCCAGATACTTGTTCTGGATGGCGTGGAACACGTCCATATCCAGACCCACCACCTGGAAATCGATCTTCGGCTTGCCGCGCTCGGCCACGATGCGGTTGATGAACTCGATGATCTTCTTGATCTCAACGTGAGCGGCCTTGATGGCGTTCAGCATTGTGTCCTCGTCCACCTCGTTGGCACCGGCCTCGATCATCACGATCTTATCCATGGTGGCGGCAACGGTCAGGGCAAGGTCGCTCACCTTGCGCTGTTCCTGCGTGGGGTTCAGCACGATCTCGCCGTCAACCAAGCCCACCTGCACGCCGCCGATGGGGCCGTTCCAGGGGATGTCGGACACGGCGGTCACCAGAGAAGCGCCGATCATACCGGCGATCTCAGGGCTGCAGTCGGGGTCAAGGCTCATGACGGTCATGGTGATGCACACGTCGTTGCGCATCTCCTTGGGGAACAGCGGGCGCATGGGGCGGTCCACCACGCGGCTGGTCAGGATGGCGCGCTCGCCGGGGCGGCCCTCACGGCGCATAAAGCTGCCGGGGATGCGGCCTGCGGCGTAGAGCTTTTCCTCATACTCCACGTTCAGGGGGAAGAAATCCACACCCTCGCGGGGCTTGGGGCTCATCACAACGTTGCACAGCACGCAGGTCTCGCCGTAGCGGATCAGGGCGCTTGCGTTGGACAGGCCGCACATCTTGCCCATCTCGACCTTGAACGGGCGGCCGGCCAGCGTGGTTTCGTAGACCTTGAAGTTGTCAAAGGTCTCTTTGCGGGAACCAAATTCGTTTGCCATTGTTTCTGCCTCCTTGTTTTTCGGATCGTTCTATCCAAAAAGCCGTGGCGTGCGCATTATAGCAATAAATCCAGCGTCCCTGCCCGCAGGCACGGGCGTTCGATTTACTGCTGCAATACGCTGCCACCGCTATTTTGTGCGCATGGGATACATGGAGTCTATACATAAAGCAAAGGGCAGGTACCTTTGCGGTACCTGCCCTCCGTTAAAATTACTTACGCAGACCCAGAGTTGCGATCAGAGCACGGTAACGCTCGATGTCCTTCTTCTGGAGGTAGGCCAGCAGATTGCGGCGACGGCCAACCATCTTCATCAGACCACGGCGGCTGTGGTGATCGTTAGGGTTCTTCTTCAGGTGCTCGTTCAGCTCGTTGATGTGAGCGGTCAGCAGAGCGACCTGAACCTCGGGGGAGCCAGTGTCCTTCTCGGTCAGAGCGACTTTGGCCATAACTTCCTGCTTATTCATAATACAGTACCTCTTTCAAGTAATTTATCTGCCTATGGCACAGCGGCGGGAAACGGTTCTCCCAAAAGCGGGCATACTCCCAGCCCCGTACCACGGTAACAGATACAGTATACCAGATTGCCCGGCAGATTGCAAGAAGATTTTTGTCCGCAAGCCTTAATTTTTTTACAATGCCGCCCCAGTACAGCTGCACCTCCGGCAGCTTCTTTTTGCGCAGCAGAAACAGGGTGGGGATCAGGTACACCGCCACCGAAAGCAGCCGCGAGGCATCGTAGCCGCTCACGGCTTCGGCCACCGTGGTGGTGCCGTACAGCCCGCCGATGAGCATGGAGGAGATGTCCATTGCGCCGTGCAGGAACACCGTCACCCAGAGGTTGCCGGTGCGGAAGTAGATGGCGGCCAGCATCACGCCCAGCGAGGCTGCAAACACACACTGCATCAGCACGCCAAAGGCTTCCGAGCCGAGCAGATTGCTCAGGTGCGCCGCGCCGAACAGCACGCCGGACACAAGGCAGGCCTTCCACACCCCGGCACGGGCGGTGCCGTAGCGCTCCAGCAGGGTCTGGGCAATGATGCCACGGAACACCAGCTCCTCAGCCACGCCCACAAGGATCATGTTCAGCATAAAGGTCAGGATGCGGGGCAGCGGCAGCAGCGGCGTGTCCGGGCGGTCAAAGGCCAGCGTCCCAACGGTCGTATACCCGATGAAGAACAGCGGGTACATGCCCACCAGCATTCCGTTCAGAAAGCCGCAGCCGCGCCGGTGCAACAGGTCCAGCCTGCCGGTGCGGGCCAGCAGCAAAAGCGCCACCGCCAGCCCCACAGCCTCCTGCACAGAACCCAGCAGATAGCCGTCCATGGTGTCAAAATCCGCGCCTGCCGCTGCCAGCCCGATGGTAGCCAGCAGGCTGAACAAGACCATGCTGCCAAGGAACAGCACCTCAGACAGGATACAATAAAGAATGGGGTGCGCAGTGCGCAGCCGTTTGAGCATAAGTACAGCCCTCCCTATCAATGATAGTCCTATTCTACCACGATTCTCCCCAAAGCGATAGGGCGAAAATAAAGTGTGCTGCCGGGAGATCGGGGATCTGTGAACGGCTTGCAGCATCTTTTTACAGAAAGTTCATGTAAAAACAGGCTAAAATAGCCTTGCAGATTTGACGTGTCTGCCGCTTTGGTGTATCATATACTTGTATTGTTATGCGCGATTCCGGGCGCATCACGGCCCGATTTTTAAGATTTATGAGGTGTGATCTATGTCCCTTGTTGAAAAACTTTTTGGCAGCTTCTCTGACCGGGAGCTGAAAAAGGTGAACCCCATCACCAAACAGGTGCTGGCACTGGAGCCCAAGTATCAGGCCATGTCCGATGCTGACTTGCAGGCGCAGACTGCCGTGTTCAAGCAGCAGCTGTCCGAGGGCAAAACGCTGGACGACATCCTGCCGGATGCCTTTGCCGTCTGCCGCGAGGCTGCATGGCGTGTGCTGGGCATGAAGCACTTCCCGGTGCAGGTGACCGGCGGCATTGCCCTGCACCGCGGCGATATTGCCGAGATGCAGACCGGTGAGGGCAAGACCCTTGTGGCTACCCTGCCCGCCTACCTGAACGCCCTGACCGGCGAAGGGGTGCACATTGTTACCGTCAACGACTATCTGGCCAAGCGCGACAGCGAGTGGATGGGCAAGCTCTACCGCTGGCTGGGGCTGACCGTTGGCCTGATCGTGCAGGGCATGGACGGCGACGCCCGCCGGGCCGCCTACAATGCCGATATCACCTACGGCACCAACAATGAGTTCGGCTTTGACTACCTGCGCGACAACATGGTGACCTACAAAGCCAACATGGTGCAGCGCGGCCACGCCTACGCCATCGTGGACGAGGTGGACTCCATTCTGATCGATGAGGCCCGCACCCTTTGATCATCTCCGGCCGCGGCGAGGACTCCTCCAGCCTGTATACGCAGGTGGACCGCTTTGTGCGCACCCTGCGCAAGAGCGTGGTGGTGGAACTGGAAGATAAAGTCTCCACCGATGAGCAGGCCGATGGCGATTACGTTGTGGACGAAAAGCACAAGACCTGTACCCTGACCGCCGCCGGCATCAAAAAGGCCGAAGCCTATTTTAAGGTGGAGAACCTTGCCGCCGCCGAGAACATGACCCTTGCCCACCACATCGATCAGGCCATCAAAGCCTACGGCGTGATGCAGCGGGATATCGACTATGTGGTCAAGGATGGTCAGGTCATCATCGTGGACGAGTTCACCGGCCGTCTGATGATCGGCCGCCGCTACAACGAGGGCCTGCATCAGGCTATCGAGGCGAAGGAAGGCGTGAAGGTGGCCGCCGAGAGCAAGACGCTGGCCACTATCACCTTCCAGAACTACTTCCGTTTGTACAAAAAGCTGTCCGGTATGACCGGTACCGCCCGCACCGAGGCCACCGAGTTTACCGAAATCTACGGTCTGAACATCGTCAGCGTGCCCACCAACCGCCCGGTGCAGCGCAAGGACTACCCGGACGCCATCTACAAGACCGTGGAGGGCAAGTACCGCGCCGTCATCGAGCAGGTAATGGAGTGCCACAAGAACGGTCAGCCTGTGCTGGTGGGTACCGTCAGCGTGGAAAAAAGCGAGATCCTCGCCAAAATGTTACAGCGCCATACCCGGGATTTCAACGTGCTGAACGCCAAGAACCACGAGCGCGAAGCCGAGATCGTAGCGCAGGCCGGTAAAAAGGGTGCCATCACCATCGCCACCAACATGGCAGGCCGTGGTACCGATATCATGCTGGGCGGCAACGCCGAGTTCATGGCAAAGGCTCAGATGCGCAAGGAGCACTTCTGCGAGAACCTGCTCAACCCCGACACCCCGCAGGATGCCGACCCGGCAGCCGTGGAGCTGCTGCTGACCGAAGCCAACGGCCACGGTGAGACCACCGATGCCAACATTCTGGCCGCACGTCAGCGCTTTGACCAGCTGTACGCCCAGTACAAGCCCGCCATTGACGCCGAGGCCGACGAGGTGCGCGCCGCAGGCGGCCTGTTCATCATTGGCACCGAGCGCCACGAGAGCCGCCGTATCGACAACCAGCTGCGCGGCCGTGCCGGCCGTCAGGGCGACCCGGGCGCTTCCCGCTTCTACCTGAGCCTTGAGGACGACCTGATGCGCCTGTTTGGCGGCGACCGGGTATCCAGCCTGATGAACACCCTGAAGATCGACGAGGACACTCCCATCGAAAACCGCATGATCACCAACACGCTGGAAAGCGCCCAGAAAAAGCTGGAGGGCCGCAACTTTGAGATCCGCAAGAATGTGCTGAAGTACGACGATGTGATGAACCAGCAGCGCGAGATCATCTACGGGCAGCGCCGCAAGGTGCTGGACGGCGAGGACATCAGCACCGAGATGCACAAGATGCTGCGAGAGAACATCGATTCCAGCTGCGCCCAGTTCCTTTCCGGCGATGTGAAGGACGAGTGGGATTTCGGTGCCCTGCGCCGCCACTATCAGGGCTGGCTGACCACCGATGCCGACTTCCACTACACTGTGGCGGACTTTGATAACCTTTCCCAGCAGGGCATTGCCGATATGCTGTACGACCGCGGGATGCAGATCCTGCAGGCCAAGGAGGTGCGCTACGGTGCACCCGTCATGCGCGAGCTGGAGCGCATCTGCCTGCTCAAGTGCGTAGACCGCCAGTGGATGGACCACATCGACAACATGGACCAGCTGCGGCAGGGCATCGCGCTGCGCGGCTACGGTCAGAAGGACCCGGTGGTGGAATACCGCATCGAGGGCTTTGATATGTTTGACCAGATGGTGGATTCCATCCGGGAGTCCAGCGTCAAGATGCTGCTTACCATCGAGCTGCGCGCCGCCGGTTCCGCCCCCAAGCGGGAGCAGGTGGCAAAGCCCACCGGCGAGGGTTTTGTGCCCGGCAACGGTGCACCCGGCGTCAAGGGCAGCCCCAAGGGTCAGCCGGTGCGTGTGGTCAAAATTGGCCGCAACGACCCCTGCCCCTGCGGCAGCGGCCTGAAGTTCAAAAAGTGCACCTGTGCCCAGTACCACCCGACTGGCAATAACGGCGGGGAAGAATAACCGTAAGGACAAGCCCTCCCGTCATGGTTCTGCTGTGGCCGAGAGGGCTTTCCGCATAAATTCAGAGGGAGTTGATTTTACAATGATCGCACCGGAAAAACTGTTGGAAGCTGCCAAGGCGCTGGAGCCGCAGCTGCAGGAATGGCGGCGCACACTGCACCGTCACCCGGAGGTGGGCTTTGACCTGCCCCAGACCAAGGCACTGGTCAAAAAGGCGCTGACCGAGATGGGCTACACCCCGCAGGACTGCGGCAAATGCGGCGTGGTGGCGCTCGCAGGGGGCAAACGCCCCGGCAAGGTGATCCTGCTGCGCGGCGACATGGACGCGCTGCCCTTGCAGGAGGAATCCGGCGAGGAGTTTTCCTCTGAGCTGCCCGGCAAGATGCACGGCTGCGGCCACGATATGCACACCGCCATGATGCTGGGTGCAGCCAAGCTGCTCAAGGAGCACGAGGACGAGATCGAGGGCACGGTAAAGCTGGAGTTCCAGCCCGCAGAGGAGATCTTTCAGGGCTCGCTGGATATGATCAGCAGCGGCCTGCTGGAGAACCCGAAGGTGGATGCCGCGGTGATGTTCCACGTTCTGGCCGGCATGCCCCTGCCGGTGGGTACGGTGCTGGTGCCGGGCGGCGGCATCACCATGGCAAGCTGTGAGCAGTACCACATCGTTGTGCACGGCAAAGGCGGCCACGGCTCCATGCCCAACGCCTGCATCGACCCCATCACCGCAGCGGCGCACATCCACATTGCCCTGCAGGAGATCAACAGCCGCGAACTGGACCCCGCAGGCTTTGGCGTGTTCACCACCGGCCGGTTCGAGGCAGGCAAGGCTTCCAACGTCATCCCGGATACTGCCGATATGTGGGGCACCATCCGCACCGTGGACCCGGAGCAGAAGGTCAGTGCCCTGATCCACCAGCGCATGACCGAAATTGCGCAGGGCGTGGCCACCGCCTACCGCTGCACCGCCGAGGTGGAGTTCAGCGATTACTGCCCCTGCATGGTGGTGGACACCCCGCTGGCGGGCAACGCCCTGACCTATATGACCGAGTTGCTGGGCAAGGGTGCTATGGATATGACCCCGCTCACCGGCGGCAAGCCCGGCGGCGGCAGCGAGGACTTCGCCTTTGTCAGCCACGAGGTACCCACCGTGAGTATGTTCTTAGCTGCCGGCAACGCTAAAGAGGGCTACACCTACGGCCAGCACCACCCCAAGGTGCGCTTTGATGACAGCATCCTGTACCGCGGCACGGCAGCCTACACCTATATGGCGCTGCGCTGGCTGGCAGAGCACCAGTAAAATTGCCCCACAGAACGCCGGGCAGGAGGAGAAGCATGAAACAGGAGCTGATGGATGCCATTCAGGAAACACCAGTCATTGCGGCCGTCAAGGACGATGCCGGGCTTTGCAATGCGCTGACCAACGAGAACATCCGGGTGGTATTCGTATTATACGGAGATATCTGCAATATTGCCTCCATTGTGCGCCGCATCCACGAAGCCGGGCGCTTTGCCGCGGTGCATGTAGACCTTATCGCAGGGCTTGCCGGTAAGGAGGTGGCGGTGGACTTTATCCGCAATACCACCGAGGCCGACGGCATCATCTCCACCCGGCAGTCCTTCATCCGCCGTGCCAAGGAGCTTGGGCTGGCCGCCATTCTGCGGGTATTCCTGCTGGATTCCATCGCACTGGAAAGTTTGGATAAGATTCCTCCAAATCTGCCGGACTGTCTGGACCTGCTGCCCGGCACCATGCCCAAGATCCTGCGCCGGGTGTGCGCTACCGCCAAAGTGCCGGTGCTCGCCGGCGGCCTTATTGCTGATAAAGAGGACGTGATGGCTGCGCTGGAATCCGGAATCACTGCCATTTCCACCACCAATCAGGCGGTATGGAATATGTGACCCGCATTCTGCGCAAAAGCAACGGGTGTTTTTTGTAAGGGTTTCACAAAAAGTGCAAAACACCTTGCTTTTTGTGCAGGGACAGGGTATCATAAGAGTAAACAAGTGCTGTTTGTTTCAGGAGATATGAGCGAAACGGACAAGGGCAGTTGCCTTTGTTTCGGTTCGCTCTTTTTTTGTACCATCAACAGCTGCCCAGCTCCCGACGGGCCAAGGCAGAATGGACAGGAGGAAAAGAACAATGTATGATGTAGCAATCATCGGCTGTGGCGTCATCGGTGCCGCTGCCGCCTACGCACTGTCGCGCTACGACAACAAGGTGGTCATTCTTGAGGCCGAGAACGATGTGGCAGACTGCACCACCAAGGCCAACAGCGCCATTCTCCACGCAGGCTACGACCCCGCCCCCGGCACCCGCATGGCACGGCTGAACGTGCGCGGCGTGGCACTGGCCAAGGAGATCTGCGCAAAGCTGGATGTCTCCTATAAGCAGTGCGGCTCTCTGGTGCTGGCACTGGACGAGAAGGAACTGCCCCATTTGCAGCATCTGTTCGAGAACGGCACCGCAAACGGCGTGCCCGACATGAAGATTCTTTCCCGGGAAGAGACCCTTGCCATGGAGCCCAACCTCTCCGAGAAGGTCTGCGGTGCACTGTGGGCACCCAGCGCCGCCATCGTGAACCCGTGGGAGTATGCACTGGCCATGACCGAGGTGGCAGTACGCAACGGCGTGGAGCTGCGCCGCAGCTGCAAAGTAACCAATGCCGAAGCCATCGAGGGCGGCTACCGTCTGACCGTGCCCGGCGGCACGGTGGAGACCCGCTACGTCATCAACGCTGCCGGTATCTGGGCAGACAAAGTACACTCCATGGTGGAGCCCGCCAACTTCCACATCATCCCCACCCGGGGCGAGTACTATCTGCTGGACAAGAGCGAGGGCACCCGCGTGAGTCACGTCATCTTCCAGTGTCCCAACGCGCTGGGCAAGGGCGTTCTGGTGGCCCCCACCGTCCACGGCAACCTGCTCGTCGGCCCCAACGCAGAGCCTGTGGAGGGCAACGACACCTCCTGCACCAGCAGCGGTCTGGAATTTGTCAAGGCCACTGCCCAGCGCAGTGTGCCCAGTATCAACTTCGGCGAGTCCATCCGCAGCTTTGCGGGCGTGCGCGCCAATCTGGACGTGGACGACTTTATCATTGGCGAGGAGCCGGAGGCACCCGGCTGGATCGACTTGGCCGGCATGAAGAGCCCCGGCCTGTCCGCTGCCCCGGCGGTTGCGGAGGAAGCTGTTGCCATCCTGAAAGAGCGCGGTGTTCTGGGCACTGAAAAGGCTGACTACAAGGACGGCCGCCGCCACATCCGCTTCAAGGAACTTTCCGCAGAGGAAAAAGCAGCGCTTGTCAAGGAGCAGCCCGCTTACGGCCGCGTGATCTGCCGTTGCGAGACCATCACCGAGGGCGAGATCCTGGCAGCCCTCCACAGCGAGGTGCCCGCCACCACCATCGACGGCGTCAAGCGCCGCGCCGGTGCAGGCATGGGGCGCTGTCAGGGCGGCTTCTGCGGCCCCCGCGTGCTGGAGCTGATCAGCCGCGAGCTGGGCATAGACCCCTTGGACATCCTGCAGGACAAGAACGGCTCGAACGTTCTGCTCAGCGAAACGAAGGTAGGAGGAAAGAGCAATGGTTGATCTGGTCATTATTGGCGGCGGCCCTGCGGGCCTTGCTGCTGCCTGCAAGGCATGGGAAAGCGGTCTGCGCGACATCCTTATTCTGGAGCGCGACAAAGAGCTGGGCGGCATCCTCAACCAGTGCATCCACAACGGCTTTGGTCTGCACCGCTTTGGCGAGCAGCTCACCGGCCCGGAGTATGCCGGACGCTTTATTGAGATGCTCAAGGACACCGGCGTAAAAGTGCAGCTGGACACCATGGTGCTGGAAGTGACCCCGGACAAAAAGGTGCACTGCGTCTCCAAGGAACACGGCTACCAGATCATCGAGGCCAAGAGCATCGTGCTGTGCATGGGCTGCCGCGAGCGCACCCGCGGTGCCATTGGTACCCCGGGCACCCGCCCTGCCGGTGTGTACACCGCCGGTGCCGCACAGCGCTATGTGAACATGGAAGGCTATCTGGTGGGCAAGCGGGTGCTGATCCTCGGCAGCGGCGACATCGGCCTGATCATGGCACGCCGCATGACCCTTGAGGGTGCAAAGGTGCTGGCCTGCGTAGAAGTGATGCCCTACTCCGGCGGCCTGACCCGCAATATCGTGCAGTGCCTGAACGACTTCGACATCGCCCCCTGTACCTCTCCCACACCATCGTGGATATTCAGGGCAAGGACCGCGTGGAAAAGGCCATCGTGGCTGAGATCGGCCCCGACCGCAAGCCCATCCCCGGCACCGAGATGGAGTTTGATGTGGACACCATTCTGCTGAGCGGTGGGTCTGATCCCCGAAAACGAGTTGACCAAGCAGGCCGGCATCGAGATGGACCCCCGCACCAAGGGCGCCATCGTGTACGAAAACATGGAGACCAGCATCCCCGGCGTGTTTGCCTGCGGCAACGTGGTGCAGGTGCATGATCTGGTGGACTTTGTTTCCGGCGAGAGCGAGCTGGCCGGCGCAGCCGCTGCCAACTATATCCAGAACGGCCCTGTGGCCACGGGGCGTGTGTTGACCGTGAAGCCCGGCGCAGACCTCGGCTACACCCTGCCGCAGCGCATCCGTCTGGAAGGCGTGGAAAAGAGCACCAACGTGTCCTTCCGCGTCCGCCGCATCTGCGGCAAGAGCACCATCCTTGTCAAGAGCGGTGATACGGTGATCGCACACTTCAAGCGTGACCGCCTTGCCCCCGGCGAGATGGAGCACATTGCCCTGCCCAAAGTGCTGCTGGACAGAGCCCCCATGGACGAAGTGACCATTGAGATCGAGGAGGCATAAGCGAGATGAAAGAAGTAATTTGCACCTGCTGCCCGCAGGGCTGCCATCTGCAGGTGGATGAAGCCAACGACTATAAAGTGACCGGTAACGGCTGCCCCAACGGCATCGCCTACGGCAAGGAAGAGCTGACCCACCCCACCCGCATCATCACCAGCACCGTGCGCGCCGAGGGCTGCCTGCACTCCCGCTGCCCGGTCAAGACCTCCAAGCCTGTGCCCAAGGGACAGATGGCCGAGGTAGTCGCAGCGCTGGACAGCGTGGTGCTGCACGCCCCCCCCATCCATGTGGGCGATGTGGTGCTGACCGACGTCTGCGGCACCGGGGCAGACATTGTGACCTGCCGTGATATGGCATAAGTACTCTCCTTTTTACACAAATAAGCAAAGCAGCCGCTGCATCTTACCGTGCAGCGGCTGCTTTGCGTGTGGGGAAATCCCCTATTTTCAAATGATTCTTTCCGCTGAATATGGCCGGAACGCAGTGCAGGCCATTCGTTTTCTCAACCTTTCAGCGGCATGATGCTCTCCGGGGCGGCACACAGATACTGGGGCGGCTCCGGGGCGGCGGCAGAAAGGCTGGTTTTGCCTACCTTCCACCACAGCTGCGCCGCACCCTCCGGCGAGGTGCAGATGAGGTTCCAGTCAAAGGGGTTTTCACTGGTGGAGACCGCCTTTACCGGGATGGCGTTGGGCGCATCCGCAGCGCAGGGCGTAAAGTCGTGGGCGCGGATGCCCACGGCGGTGCAGCCCGCCGGGACGGGCAGCACCAGCCGCAAGGTGGTGTCCCAGCCGTCCAGACGGACGGTGTGACTGTCCAGCGGGGTGCAGGGCAGAATGTTCTTGCAGCCGGTCAGCCGCGCGGCAGCGATGCTCTGCGGGTCGGCAAAAACGGCCTTGGTGGTACCGGCACGCAGCACCTGCCCCTCGTTCAGCACGATCATTTCTTTGCAAAGGCGGTAGGCCTCGTCCCGGTTGTGGGTCACCAGCAGGGCGGTGCCCACAAAATTTGCCAGCAGGCTGCCTACCTCGCCCTCTACCTCCTCCCGCAGGTAGCTGTCCAGTGCACTGAAGGGCTCGTCCAGCATCAGGATGCGGGGCTTGCCCACCAGAATGCGTGCCAGCGCGGCGCGCTGCTGCTGCCCGCCGGAAAGCTGGGCGGGATAGCGCTTGGCAAGCGTCTCCAGCCGCATGGCGCGCAGCATCTCGGCGCAGGCAACGCGGCGGGCAGCGGGGTCTTTTTCCGTCTTCAGGCCGCAAAGGATATTCTGTTCTACGGTCATATTGGGGAACAACGCATAGTTCTGGAACAGCAGTCCCACGCCCCGCTGCTGCGGCGGCAGGTCGATGTGCTGCGCACTGTCAAACAGCACCCGCCCGTCCAGCACGATGCGTCCGCGGTCCGGCTTTACGATGCCCGCGATGCACCGCAATGTCATGCTTTTACCGCAGCCGGAAGCGCCCAGCAAAGCGGTGGAGGTGTTGCCGGCGGTAAAGGCAGCACGGAGGGTAAAGCCGTCCAGCTTTTTTTCAATGTTGACTTCAAGGCTCATTTCCGGGCACCCGCTTTCTGTTTTTTCTCCAGCAGGTTCACAGCCAGCAGCACCACCGCCGAGATGACGATATCCACCAGCACCCACCGCATGGCACCGGCTTCATCGTTGGTGCGCCACAGCTGGTAGACTGTGGTGGCGATGGTGGCGGTCTTGCCGGGGGTGTACCCGGCGATCATGCTGGTAGCACCGTATTCACCCAGGGCACGGGCAAAGGCCAGCACCGTACCGGCCAGAATGCCCTGACGGCAGCAGGGCATCCGCACCCGCCAGAAGATCCAGGTGTTGGAAAGTCCCAGCGTCTGTGCCGACCAGGCCAGCGTTTCGTCAAAGCTTTCAAACGCGCCGCGCGCCGTGCGGTACATCAGCGGAAATGCCACCACGATGGAGGCAAAGATGGCACTGTACCAGTTCATGACCAGCTTCACGCCGAAATGCTCCATGAAAAAGGCACCCAGCGGCCGCTTTGCGCCGAACAAAAGCAGCAGAAAATATCCCACCACCGTGGGCGGCAGCACCATGGGCAGGGTGAGCACCACATCCAGCACGCCCTTGACCGCCCGAGGCAGACGGGCGATATAGTAGGCTGCAAAAATGCCAAGAAAGAACACCGCCACGCAGCTGATCAAAGCAATGCGCAGGCTGTTCCACAACGGATACCAGTCCATGTCTGCTCCTTTATACGGCGCTGAAGCCCACGCCCTCGAACACAGTCATGGCCTTGTCGGTCTGTAAGTAAGCCAAAAACTCCTTGGCAGTCTCGGCGTTGGGGGCGGCCTTCAGTACGGCGGCGGGGTAGATGACCTGACCGCACATCTCCTTGGTGGCCTCGTCCACAGGGGTCAGACCGGCGCTGTATGCATCGGTGCAGTAAACGACACCTGCATCCACACTGCCCTCGGTGACCTGCGTGGTCACCTCCTTGACGTTGGAGCCGTAGGTGATCACGCCCGCAGCAGCCAGTGCAGTTTCGTCCAGCTGGTAGTAGGCAAGGATCTTCTGGGTGTACTGGCCCACGGGCACATCGCTGTTGCCCATGCAGAACAGGATATCCTCTGCCTTCAGGTGCTCGGCCAGTGCGTCAAAGCTGTCAATGCCCTTGTCGCTGCCCTCTGGCACGCAGAGCACTACCTTGTTTTCCAGCAGGTTCACACGGCTGTCGGCATCCACAAAGTCAAGGCCGTCCTTGTTCACATCGGCAGAAGCAGTGATGTCCAGCTGGTTCATCTGCTTCTGACCGGCAGAGATGAACAGATCGCAATCCGCGCCCTCTTGGATCTGGGTCTTGAGGGTGCCGGAAGAGTCGAAGTTGAACCGGAAGGTCACCTCCGGGTGCTCTGCCGTGTAGCTCTCACCGATAGCATTCAATGTCTCGGTGAGAGAGGCGGCGGCAAACACGATCAGCTCCACGCTCTGTGCTGCTTCCGAGGAAGCCACGGACGATGCTGCGCTGGAAGCAGCACCGCACCGCCGCAGGCGGTGAGGGCAGCGGCTGCACCGGCCATACCGGCAGCGGCCAGAAAACTCCGGCGGGAAATGCGATGGTCGTTCATCTCTGTTTCTCCTTACTTTAAGTAAAAAAATAGTATATTTCTACGTCCTGTCAAGGAAAGCAGGGCAGGAACCCTTACTTGCGGGCGCATTCGCCGTCCAGCCCGGCGGCAAGGCGGATGCCGTGCGCAAGGCTGGGCAGGATGTACTCGAGGTTTTCTTTTACGGCCTTAGGGCTGCCCGGCAGGTTCACGATCAGGGTCTTGCCGCGCAGCACGCTGACGCCGCGGCTGAGCATCCCGCGCGGGGTGATGGTCAGGCTGTGGTACCGCATGGCCTCGGCAATGCCGGGGGCGTTGCGGTCCGCTACAGCATAGGTGGCTTCCGGGGTGATATCCCGGGGGGCAAAGCCGGTGCCGCCGGTGGTCAGGATCAGGTTGACCTGACGGCCATCGGCCATGCGGATGAGCTGCGCTTTCAGGGCCTTTGCCTCATCGGGCAGGATCATGGTCTCCTCCACCACATAGCCTGCGGCGGTGAGCATTTGCGCAATCAGCGGGCCGCTTTTATCCTCCCGCTCGCCGCGGCTGCCTTTATCGGAAAGGGTGATGACGGCGGCACGCAGGGGCGGGTTTTCCAGTGCGGGCAGCAGGGTCACCTCGTCCCCTACATGGATCTCGCCGCCGGTGAGCACCCGGGCGAACACGCCCTCGTGAGGCATGATGCACTCGCCGGTCTGCTGCTTGATGACGCAGTCGTTGTGGCATTCTTTGCCGATCTGGGTCATTTCCAGCACCAAATCCCCGATGGCAAACCGGCTGGTCACCGGCAGATTGCGGAAATCGAAGCCCTCGATGACCAGATTTTCGCCGAAGGCACCGTAGTCCACCCAGATCTTCTTGCGGAAGGCCTCGATTTTTTCGGCGCTGAGCATACTGACCTGACGGTGCCAGTTGCCGCCGTGGGCGTCCTCCACGATGCCCCATTCCGGGGTCAAAACGGCGCTGGGCACCTCGGTTTTTACGGTGCCCCGCTTGGGGCTGGTACAGATTGCCAGAAGCTTACCCATAGTTATTTATCCTCCAATGCGATACATCCCGCGGGTAGCGGGCATGGAACTGTCGTTAAAATGGTGTTCCCGGGGTTTTGCCCAGATGGTCTCCCGGATAGCGGCCAGCAGCTGCGCATCGTCTGCGCCGCTGCGCAGCAGGGTGCGCAGGTCGCACCCGGTCTCGCTGGCAAGGCAGGGGCGCAAAAAAGCCCTGACTGGTCAGCCGTACCCGGTTGCAGGAAGCGCAGAATTTGCCGTGCACCGCTGCAATGAAGCCGATGTCCCCTTTCCAGCCCGGCACGGTGTAATAGACCGCCGGGCCGTCGCCCAAGGCGTGCTCCTGCGCAGTGGAAAGGGGCGCAAGCTCCGGCCAGCGCCTGGCAAACCGCGCCCGCAGTTCCGGGCCGGAGATGCAGGGCATGGCAGCGCCGTAGCCGATGGGCATCATCTCAATGAAGCGCACCTGCAGGGCGTTGTCCTTTGCCAGCGCGGCAAGCGGTTCCAGTTCGCCCTCATTGACGCCCGCCTGCGGCACGCAGTTCAGCTTGACCGGGATGCCGCTTTCCAGCGGCCTGCAAGCCCGCCTGCACGGCGGCAAAATCGTCCCGGGCGGTGATCTGCCGGAACACCTCCGGGCGCAGGGTGTCCAGACTGATGTTCACGCTGTCCAGCCCGGCGTCCAGCAATGCGGGCAGCTGCTCTGCCAGCAGCACGGCGTTAGTGGTCAGGGTGACCCGCCGGATGCCCGGGGTCGCTTTAAGTCCTGCCACCAACTGCGCCACGTTCTTGCGCACCAGCGGCTCGCCGCCGGTCACCCGCACGGTGTCGATGCCGCACTGGGCAAACAGCGCAGCCAGACGCAGAAACTCCTCATAAGTCAGCACGGCTTCCCGCTCCAGCTTTTCCACACCGTCCGGCATACAGTAGCGGCAGCGCAGGTTGCACAGGTCGGTCACGGAAAGGCGGAGATAATGGATCTTGCGGCCCTTGGAATCAAACATAGCCGCCCTCCGCCCGGATATAGTGGCCGCTCTTGCCGCCGGTCTTTTCCACCAGATGGATCTCGCCCAGCTCCATGCCCTTGTCCACGGCCTTGCACATATCGTAGATGGTCAGCAGCGCGGTGGAAACGCCGGTCAGGGCTTCCATCTCCACGCCGGTCACACCACTGGTTTTTACGGTGCACAGGGCTTCTACCGCCTGCCGTTCGGGCAGCAGACGGAACTCGATGCCCACCTTGGTCAGGGGCAGCGGGTGGCACAGGGGGATCAACTCACTGGTGCGCTTGGTGGCCATGATGCCGGCCACCCGGGCCACGCCCAGCACATCGCCTTTTTTCACGGTGCCGCTCTGCACGGCGGCAAAGGCATCCGCATTCATGGTAATGATGCCGTGGGCAGTGGCTTCCCGGGTGGTGACGGGCTTTGCGCTCACGTCCACCATCACGGCGTTGCCGGCGGCATCAAAATGTGTCAGATTATTTTCGTTCATAAATCTATTTTAACTCCCGCAGTTTTCAACGTATTTCGAAACTTTGGTGGAATGACTTTCTTAGCAGTGTCCAAAGCCGCAGTTGGGCCAGTGGCACACTTCGCAGTTCAGGCACAGGCCGCCCTCGCCCAAGCGGGCGATATCCTCGGCGGTGATGGGGTCATCCGCCAGCAGACGGGGCAGCAGCAGGTAAAAGATGGTGCGCTTGGCGTACATCACGCAGCCGGGCAGTCCGCACACCGGCACACCGTCCAGATAGCTGACAAGGAACATGGCTCCCGGCAGCACCGGGGCGCCGTAGGTGATGATATCCGCCCCGGTGTTCTTGATGGCCAGCGGGGTGCGGTCATCGGGGTCTACGCTCATGCCGCCGGTGGTGAAGATCAGCTCACAGCCTGCGGCCTTGGCTTCCAGAATGGCGGCCGTGATCCCGGCGGGGTCATCATCGCAGACCTTGTGGAAAACCATCTCGCAGCCGTAGACCGCCAGCTTGCTTTGCAGGATGGGGGTAAATTTATCCTCGATGCGTCCCTTGAACACCTCGCTGCCGGTGGTGATGATGCCCACCTTCTTGGCCTGCATGGGCAGCACGTTCAGGATAGGCTCTGCCCCGGCGGCGGCCTGCATGGCGTCCATCTTCTCCTGCTCGATGACCAGCGGGATGATGCGGGTACCGGCCAGCTTCTGCCCTTTTTTCACCGGCAGGTCGCCGTGGATGGTGGCGATCATCATCTGCGGGGTGCTGTTCACAGCCATCAGCGCCTTGCGGTTGATCTTCAAAAGACCGTCGCAGTCCGCGATCAGCTCGATCTTGCCTTCTTTCGGCGCAGTTCCGTGGATATTTTTGCCCGCAGCGGCCTTGTACAGCAGGGCGGCAGCTTCGTCCTCATGGAGGATGCCGGGGTGCTTTTCCCAGACGTAGAGGTTTTCCTTGCCGATGGAAAGCAGCACAGGGATGTCCTCGGGCTGAATGACGTGGCCCTTTTTGAAGCGGGCACCCTTGAATTCACCCGGGATGATCTGGGTGATATCGTGGCAGAGCACCTGCCCTGCCGCGTCTTCGGTACGGATCAGTTTCATGATGGCATTCTCCTTACAGCGCAGGCATCTGGGCTTCGATCCAGTCTGCCAGTGCCGGAATATCGTTCAGGTCAAAATCTGCGCCGGGGATATCCCCCACCACCGCCAGCGGCTGGAAGGAGACGGGCGCATCCGAAATGGCGCTGCGCACCACCTCGATCTTCGGCCAGCCGCTGGACTTGAACCCCTCCAGCAGCACAAGGTCGTAGCCGTGGCGCTCGAACAGGGCAAGCAGGTCCTGCTCGTTCAGGCGGAATTCCTCGGCCAGCAGGTAGCGCGTGCCGGAGTAGACCGCCACGCCCTCGGCACCGGCTTCCCGCAGACGGTAGCTGTCGGTGCCGGGCACGTCCGGGGTAAAATCGTGGCCGTCGTGCTTGATGACTCCTACCTTTAGCCCACGGCTGCGCAGCACGGGCAGCAGTTTTTCCAGCAGAGTGGTCTTACCGCTGTTGTGCACCCCACTGACGGCCAGCACCGCCGGGCGCTTGAGCGCCTGCGTTTCGGCCAGTGCCTGTTTTTGTTCACTGTACAAAGCAAAGCACCTCCACTTCTGTACCGGGTTCTACCGGCCCGCTGCCGGCGGGGATCTCCACCAGACAGTTGCAGCCCATCATGGCGGACAGCGCACCGGAGGAGTGCGCCTCGGTGTTGCCCGCGCCGGGCAGGGTCACCTTGCCGCCGCAGGCAGTCGCCCGCAGGTAGCGGTTGCCCTTGCTGGGTTTGGAAAAGCCATTGGTCAGGGTGCAGACGGCGCGGGCGGGGATGCAGCTCTCCTCCCGGCGTCCGGCGGCGCGCAGCAGCGCGGGGATGGCGTACTGCTCCAGCGTAGCGGCGGCGGCAAAGGGGTTGCCGGACAGGCAGAGCACCAGCTTGCCGCCCAGCGCTGCCGCCAGCATAGGGCTGCCGGGCTTCTGGGCTACCCCCTCCACCACAAGCTGTGCACCCAGCTTTTCCAGCACAAGGGGCAAGTAGTCCTTCTGCCCTACGGAGACGCCGCCGCTGGTGATGACGGCATCGCAGCGGGTCAGCAGCTCCTGCATTTTACCGGTGATGACCTCCGGGTCGTCGGAGCACTGCTGCCGCTCTACGGCAAAGCCCAGCTGACGCAGCCGGGCTGCGTTCTGGATGCCGTTGGCATCGTAAATTTTACCGGGTGCCCACGGTGCGCCGGGTTCCAGCAGTTCGCTGCCGGTGGAAAGGATGCCCACAGTCAGCGGGCGGCAGACGGCTACTTCGGCGTAGCCCTGCCCGGCCAGCACGCCCAGATGGGCGGGGGTGAGCACCGTCCCGGCGGGCGCAATGACCGCACCGGCGGCTACATCTTCCCCCCGGAACACTACGTTTTGCAGCGGTTTTACGGCAGCATAGAGCTGCACGGTCTCTTCGCCGCTGTCGGTCAGCTCCTGCATCAGAACGCAGTCCGCGCCCGGTGGCAGGGGAGCACCGGTCATGATCCGGGCAGCGCACCCTGCGGGCAGCGCCGCAGCCGGGGCATCGCCCGCGTAAAGCTTCATCACCACCGGCAGGGTGACCGGGGTCTCCCGGCTTGCACCGGCAGTATCCGCGCTGTGCAGGGCGTAGCCGTCCAGCGGGCTGCGGTCAAAGGGGGGCTGGTCCATCCGGGCGCAGAGGTCGGCGGCAGCAATGCGCCCGCAGGCGGCTTCCAGCGGGATGGTCTCCGGGGACGGAGAAGGCAGAAGCGCTGCCGCGTCCAGCACGCTGCGCAGCGCCCTTGGGGGGAGCAGAAAGGCTGGTTCATTATAACTTCCTCCATAGACCCGCCGCTCTCCCCTTCTGCTATGGCTCAGACGGGGACACCGGCAGGGGTATTCTTTTTTCAAAAAGGCAGGTGAAAAGCGGAGACGTCTTGACCGAAAATCAAAACGCCTCCGCAGAATATCCCCACAAAACCGGCTGCGGCAGTTTGCAGTCTGCTACGCCGGTGGCAGCCTTTGGCTATGCGCGCCGCCCTTGCAGCGGCAGCACACAGCCAAAAAGCACCTGTGAAGATGGGAGGAGTTCTTTTTTTCAAATTGCAGCGTTTCTTCTGCGGGAAGGCGGCCGGGTTTCCCCTGCCACCCTTGAATGCCCGCCCTTGCGGGTGCAGCATTGCGGCGCGGTGTCCTGCCCCCTGCGAGAGTTTAGACAGCCTTGCTCAAAGAAGCTCTTGTACCCTGATTCAATTGTGGGTTGGTTTAATCGCAGAAATCATCCACGTCGCTGATAGCCTTGGCGTAGCGGCGGGTGAGGTGCTTGGTGGAAAAGAGGAACCGCTCGTTCTGGTTGTTGGTCAGTTCCTCGATGTCGGCATAGGCGGGGTTCTCCTGCATGGCCTTCCAAGTCTGCTCGATCTCCTCCGGCGCAAGGCCGTAGGGGGAGCGCTGGAAGTACTTCAGCGGGGTGGCACTGGGGTAGACCCGTGCGTTGAAGCGCACCATCTCAGCAAACATGACACAGAGATCTTTGTCCTCAATGAGCTGGGCGATCATGGCGTAGTTGTCGCTCATGTTGGCGTTGGAGTAATAGTAGGTATCCTTTGCACCCGCGCGGGTGACGATATCGGTGCACTGGGGGTCTGCGGGCATCTGCGCCAGCAGCTCATCGGCGTTTTCCACTTCCTCCAGCAGCAAAGCGTGGGGGGTAATCAGCGCAGCCGCAGAGCGGGCACGGATGTAACCGGCCAGCTCCTGTGCAGGGGTCAGCTCCGGCAGCTCCGGGGCGGTCTTGGTGGGCTGATCCGCAAAGGGATCGTTTTCCGCCTCCGGCTCACCGGCCAGAAAATCCAGCAGCTCCGGCTTTGCGGCATCGGGCTGCGCAGCCCCGGCGGCTTCGGGTGCGGTTTCGGCGGCCTGCTTTGCGGCAAGCTCGGCGGTCTCCCGCTCCACTGCGGCGATCACGTCCTCGCCGGTCTTGGCGGCGCTGCCGTCAAAGGTGCTGCCGGTCTCCTTCAGGCGGCGGGCAGTCTCGCTTGCGGCATCGATGTCGAACACCTCTGCCTTGGGCTTTTTCTTGGCGGCCAGCTCTGCCTTTTGCAGTTCCAGAACGGCCTGCTCCGGGTCTACGCTGCCATCCACCGTGGTGGTGTAGCCGGGTTTACGTCTGCCAAACAACATGACGGTCGTTCCTCTTTCTATGGGATTTATCTGTTGGATTTATTCAGCTGCTGCGGTGTTCTGGGCGTAGATGCCGCGCTTTTCCAGATCATCGGCCATGTCAGCCAGATCATACTTCTCCAGCGTCTCGCGGGTGGGCACACCGGTGGTGCGGTCCCAGCCGAAGACGTCGTAGAACAGATCCTTTGCCTTTTCCATGTCGGCGCGGTCCAGCTTGGTGGTGCCTTCCTCAAATGCCTTGAAGTCGGGGTCCTTATCAAACACCCAATCGCAGATGGCATCGTGCTCCTGACGCAGGTTTGCGCTGCCGCAGTTCTGCTGGAAGCTGATGGCGGTCATCGCGCGCAGCATCTGGGTGATGCGGGCACCGTCCTCCTGCAGACCGGCCTGGGTATAGGTCTCGCCGGTAACAGCAGTCATAAAGTCTGCCTGCAGGTCCAGATCGCCGTGGTAGTCGCGCTCCTTGGAGGGGGACTGGGTCATGGGCCACATCCAGTTGCACAGGGTAGCGGAGTCGTGGAAGTTCTTGTCGTTGACGCAGTATGCAGCCAGCTTTGCCTTGTTCTCGTTGATGGGGGTGTAGGCCTTGGCCTTATCGTAGCAGCCCTCGCCGAAGAAGTCCTCCATGACCTTCTTGGTCACATCATAGGGAGCGCCGGAGCCGGTCTCGCAGACGATCTCGTGAATCATGCAGTCACGGTTATAGACGAGGTTGTACAGCATACCAACCTGCCATGCCTCAGCAGGGCCGTGGTGGTTGGGGAAGCCGTTGTAGATCAGGTTGGAGTTGGTGGCACCATCGTCGCGGTCCAGCCAGCTCTTGGGCAGGCCGAACTTCTCCATCATGGCCAGGGTGCCCTTGGCGATCACGGACAGGTCGCCCTCACCGTAAGCCATGCGGCGGATCAGCTCAACCTCCCAGCGGGGATCGCCGGCCTTCTCCCACTCCCAGGGCAGGGAGTCGTACTCAGCCTCGCTGATGTACTTGGTGGCCTCTTCGCGCGGCATCCGCAGGATCCACAGCAGGTCGCGGTTCAGGTTGCCGTAGTTGTCCCACAGGCCCATATCGTCCACAGCATGAGACCATGCCAGATTGATGACCATGGTGCCGTCGCCCTCGTACTTGAAATCGTGCACGCCGTCCGGATAGACGCGGGTGCCGTACAGCACGGGCATACAGGTGTTGGAGTTGTGGGTGGGCAGGTCGTAATCGGCCAGCGGATCTACATCGTACTCGGTGTAGCAGCGGATGGGGCAGGAGGAGCAGCCGCCGTTCTTCACGGTGTACTCCGCAGCGGGAGCGCCGAAGTCGAAGTAGCCCTTGAAGCAGCGCAGAGCCACCTTGTTGATATCGTTGTAGGGCTGCTCGCCGGTATCCACGGGGCCGCCGGGAGCCTTCTTCCACATACGGCCGGGAGCGCCGGACCAGCGGTTCTTGCCGGAGGTGGCGCTGTACTCTGCCCAGCTCTGGGGCTGTGCGGGCACGTTGTGGTTGTTGTTGCCGCCGATCAGGTTGCCCATCATGTAGTTGGACAGCTCCAGCACCTTCTTGGGATCAGCGACCTTGACGCTGCCGGTGCCGCGGATGGCCAGGCCCTTCAGCTTCTTGTTGCCCATGGCAGCGCCCAGACCGGCACCGCCGGAGTTGCCGAAGCTGGTGTTCAGGGTGGAGTAATCCACCAGGTTCTCACCGGCGGGGCCGATGGAAGCAGTCTCGAACTCACGGCCGTTCTGCTCCACCATCCACTTGTTGGCAGCAAAGGTACCCTTGCCCCAGATCTCGCTTGCGTCCTCCAGAGAGACTGCGCCGTCCTCAATGCGCAGGTAGACGGGCTTCTCAGAGATGCCGCTGACCACGATGCCATCGTAACCGGCATACTTCAGCATGGAGCCGATGTGGCCGCCCATGTGTGCATCAATGATGGAGTGGCCCTTGGACCAGGTAGAACGGAAGGTCACGTTCATACGGCCGGAGCAGGGCACGCCGGCACCGGTCAGGGGGCCGACACCAAAGATGACCAGAGCCTTCTCGTCATAAGGGTCCAGCTCCATGGGAGCTTCCTCGTACATAATGCGGTAGGCCATGCCCATACCGCCGATATATTTATGGTACTTTTCGTCATCCTGCGTGGTGATCTCGCCGGTGGTCAGGTTGACGCGCAGGATCTTGCCTGCCCAGCCATAACTTTCAGCCATTGTAGTTCCTCCTTACAGATCCAAGTATGCAGCCTGTGCTGCGCTGGTAACGGCATCCCAATCCACGATGGACAGAGCGCCGGACGGGCAGCCTGCCACGCAGGCACCGCAGGCGATGCACTTGGAGGACTTGCCGGTCTCGGGGTTGACGGTGGGCATGTGCCACGGGGCAGGCCTCCACGCAGGCACCGCAGCCGATGCACTTGTCGGTATCGACCACGCGGATGCCGCGGTCATTGGTGACAATGGCCTTCTGGGGGCATGCATTGCCGCAGGCGGGATCCTCACACTGGCGGCAGGTGTCCGGGAAGTAGACAAAGCAGTTGTCGGTGCCGGACAGCAGACCGTTGCCGTCACCGTCCAGATTCAGGCGGCGCTGGATCTTGACGCGGCTGATGTAGGAGGAGCACACGCCATCGTTGGTCAGGGTGCAGTTGATCTCGCACCGCTGGCAGCCGGTGCACAGGTCAGCATTGACCACCAGCAGGCCCTGCGGCAGTGCCCAAGTGGCCACTGCGCCGGAGTCCACCTGCTGCTGAGAGCAGCCGAACAGGGACAGCATGGAAGCGGACAGGGTGAGCCCTGCAAGGCTCTTGCCCGAGATCTTCATGAATTGACGGCGAGTCATGTCAGCCGTCAGGAAATCAGTTTTTGCCATAGGTTCCATTCCTCCGTTGAGGTCACTCTGCGCTGAGCACCTCGGTCACATAGAAATACGAGTTGTTGACGATGGTCGTCACAGCCGAAGAGGTGATGGTCGCGCCGGAAAGGGCGTCCACCTCGGTCAGGTCTGCGCTGACGGCACCGGACGCATTGCCGGTGGTGGTCAGGCTGGCCTGCTCCAGACGCGCCTTGGACTGCTCCTCTGCCGAGAGATCCGCAAAGGGGATCGCCATCGGCTCACCGTCCATTGCGCTCTTGCTGAGCATGGCTGCGTACAGCTTGCGCCGTGCCACGGCCTCTGCGCTGGAATCCAGCGGCGGAGCCAGCTCATCGCCCAGTGCCTCGCCCTTCAAAGCCGAGAAGGTAAGCCCCGCAGCATACATCTTGCGGGTAGCCTCGGCCTCGGGAGAGGTATCGAAGGTGCGCCACTGTGCGGGGTCAAAATCCCCGGCAGCAGCGGGCTGCTCCTCCGCCGCACCGGCAGCGGCATAGGCGGCACCGGTAACGGGGTCCGTTACGGTGTAGCTTTTGCCTGCCAGCGTGAAGGGAGCTGCGCCTTGGTACTGGGCCGTGAACTCCGGGTTAACGCACTGGCCGCCAAGGCTTTCCGTTTCATCCTGAGAGAGGATCTCTACTGCGGAAACATTGCCCTCGGCGTCAATGGTCACGGCAGCCTGCACATCGCTCTGGAAGCCCTTCTGAGAGCCCTCCACGCGGTAGCTGCCATCGTCGAGCTGGTACACTGCGCTGATGCCGTAGGCGGCTGCATCCGCCTCCGACACCGGCAGCAGGGTACCGGCAACTGTGGTGCGTGCGCTTTGCAAGGTGGTCAGACCGACCGCCAAGGCGATGGTCGCAACGCCCATGGCTGCATAGCCCGGCAGCCGCTTACGCCACAGCGGTACGGGCGCAAACGGGTTGGTTGCCTGCTTCATGTTATCACCTGCCTGTTTTTTATTTTGCCGGGTAACCCCGGACAACAATTGAGGCCGCTCTGGCTGCTGCAACAGCGGAGCGGTCTCTTCGATAATATATTAACATGCGTGCGCGGAGTATGTCAACAGAAACAGACAGGCTTTTCTGTTTTGTAACTATTGTTTTTGTAATATTTGCTTAAACTTTAGGGATTTTGCGTCCGCACACCAGCTGCAGGCCGTATTCCGCAGCAAGTTCTGCGGATTGCACGGTGGGCATACTTTTGCTTACCAGCACCGGCACCCCGGCGCGGATGGCCTTGCGCACCATATCCAGCGGCACCCGGCCGCTGGTGTACAGCACGCATTCTGCCAGCGGCAGCCCTGCCAGCACCGCGCAGCCCACCGCCTTATCCAGCGCGTTGTGCCGCCCCAGATCCTCACAGGCAAAAACAATTTCCCCTTTGTGCAGCACAAAGCAGCTGTGCACCGCCCGGGTGGCGCGGTACAGCGGCAGTCCGGCGTGCATGGCGGCGGTCAGGCGCTCCACCCATTCCGGCTGCAAATCCAGCCCCGGCACAGAACGCAGGGGCAACAGCTCCACCGGACTGCCCAGCGCGATATTATCGGTGCAGCAGCTGGCCACCTCCTGCGCGGCGGCGCGGCGGGTAGGCAGCGGGTGGCGCAGATATACCTGCACCTTTGCGCCCTCGGCACAGACGGCGATTTGCTCCACCTCGTCCGCAGACGCGATCCATCCTTCGGTGAGCAGCCGCCCCAAGGCCAGCTGCGGCAGCAGCGCCGGGGTGCATACCACCCGGAAGGCGGGCTGCTCGTTGACATAAATGGCGGCGGCGTGCTCTGCCGGTATGGTGGCTTCGGTGCCGTCCGGCAGGCGCAGGCTGGCAAAGGCCGTCTGCGCGCCAAAGCGGTCGGTGATCTGCAAAGGAGGGTGTACTGCGTTTTTCCATAAAGTTTCCTTATATTATAAATGCAATGCTGTGTGTCAGACGGACAGTATCAACATACCGGTTCTGTGTCAAAAAGTCAAGAGCTATCTTGCCGTAAAAACACAACGCCGGACAGCCTGCAGACTGTCCGGCATTGCGATCAAAACGTCAGGTTTAAAGGCCGTTCCTCTCAGACCGTGTTCTCAGAACACCGCCGGGACGATCCGCTGGGCATCCACATCCACGATACCGTAGGTGTTCAGCCGCAGCTTCGGGATGACCGGCAGGCTTACAAAAGCAAGGGTCATAAAAGCGTCGATGTCCTCCGAGATGCCGTGGGCTTTCAGTGCCGCCTTGAGCGCCTGCAGCTTTTCCTCCACGGATTCGGCGCTCTCGGTGCTCATAAGCCCTGCCACCGGCAGCGGCAGCATCCCCTACCACCTGTCCGTTCAGTGCAAAGGCAAGGCCGCCCTTATTTTTGCGCACCGTGTTGCCCGCCAGCACCATGTCGGCATCGTTGGTGCCCGCCACGATGAGGTTGTGGGAGTCGTGGGCAATGCTGGAAGCCACCGCGCCGCATTGCAGGCCGTAGTTGCCCAAAAAGCCCAAGCCCACATGGCCGGAACGGTGATGCCGCTCGAACACCGCCAGCTTGACGATTTTCTGCGCCACGTCCACGCCGGGCGCTGTGCCCGGATGCTGGCAGAACGGAACGATTTTTTCAGTGGTCAGCAGGGCGTGCGGGGTCAGACAGATCACTCGCTGCCGGGTGCCGGTCTGCTTCAGCTGCAATTGCTCCGGGGTGATCTCATCCATGTTGAAGGAATCGAACACCCGCGCAAAGCGTGCCTTGTCCACAGTAAGGGCGGCGGGGTGCAGCATTCTGCCCTGCTGCGCCACCAGTTTGCCCTTTTTATACACCTGCTCCACCGTGAACTGTTCCAGATCCGACAGCACGATCAAATCGGCGGTATAGCCCGGGGCTACCGCGCCGCTGTGCGCAAGACCGAAGTACTGACACGGGACAAGGGTGCCCATCCGCACTGCCACCACCGGGTCTACCCCGGCGGCAATGGCCTTGCGGATGATATAGTCGATATGCCCGCCCTGCAACAGGTCTCCGGGGTGCTTATCGTCGGTCACCAGCATACAGCGGCTGCAATAGGGCTCCCGGAACAGAGGCAGCAGGCTTTCCATGTTCTGGGCTGCGGTACCCTCCCGCACCATGATGTATTGCCCGCGCCGCAGCTTTTCCATGGCTTCATGGATGTCCGAGCACTCATGGTCGGACTGCACCCCGGCGGCGATATAGGCGTTCAGCTCCTCCCCGCTGAGGAAGGGGGCGTGCCCGTCGATCTTTTTGCCAGCGGCGGTGCAGTCGCAGATCTTCTGCAGGATCTTTTCGTCCGCGCGCACTGTGCCGTAGGAGTTCATCAGCTCAGCCAGCCCCAGCACCCGGGGCTGCTGGTAATAGGGGCGCAGCTGCTCTGCTTCCAGCACCGCGCCGTCGTCCAGCCCGGTGGCAGGCACGCAGGAGGGCAGCATAAAGTAGACCGAAAGCGCCAGATCTCTGGTGGTCTCCAGCATAAAGTCCAGCCCCGCCGTACCGGCTACATTGGAGATCTCGTGCGGGTCGGTGACTACCGCCGTGGTGCCGTGGGGCAGCACCGCCTGTTCAAAGGCCGGGCCGCAGAGCATGGAGCTTTCAATGTGGATGTGCCCATCCACAAGCCCCGGGCAGACATACTTGCCCTGCAAGTCCAGCTCGGTCTCGCCGGTATAGTGTCCCACGCCAAGGATGACCCCCTGACAGATGGCTACATCGGCCTGCTCGATCTCGTTTGTGAACACGTTGATGACCCGGGCATTTTTCAGCACCAGCTCTGCCCGCACGTCCCCCTTTGCTGTCAGGATCTGCTGCTTCAAGGTTTCCATTTTCATAAGGGCCCCCTTGTCCTGCTTTTACTGTCAAAAACTTGCGTTCTGCTGCCGGAAATACTGTTTGTTTACATGGCGATCCAGCCAAAGGCATTTGCCACCGAGCTTGCCAGAATGATGGCTGCAAAAATGGGGCACAGCCAGCGGATCATAAAATTGAACACAGGCTTGCGGCGGAAGCGCTGACCGTCCTGCTCCACCTCCTGCGCGATCTGCTCCACGCCGATGACGCGGGAGACCAGCAGGCAGGTGGCAATGGCTGCAATAGGCATCATGACCGAGTTGGTCAAGAAGTCGAAGAAATCGAGGAACTGCATCCCGAACACGGTCACGCTGGCAAGGGGGCCGTAGCCCAGCGCGGAAAGGCTGCCCAGCGTGATCATAATGCAGCCGATGAGGATGGTGGAGCGGGTGCGGTCCCAGCCCAGCTCGTCCTCAAAGGTAGAAACAGCGCTCTCGGTCAGGGCAATGGAGCTGGTGAGGGCCGCGAACAGCACCAGCACAAAGAAGAGCACGCCTACGGCGGTGCCCATGCCCATGCTGGCAAACACCTTGGGGATGGTGATGAACATGAGCGCAGGACCGGCCTGCAGGGTGTCCGGGTCGCCGCCGGAGAAGGCGAACACCGCCGGGATGATCATCAGACCCGCCATGATGGCAATGGCGGTATCGAACACCTCCACGTTCTCGGTGGACTCCTCGATGGAGACGTCCTTCTTCATATAGGAGCCGAAGGTGACCAGAATGCCCATGGCGATGGACAGAGAGTAGAACATCTGCCCCATGGCGGTGACCACGGTCATCCAGGAGAAGTTTTGGGGGTTGGGCACCAGAAAATACTTCACACCCGCCAGTGCACCGGGACGGGTGACAGAGTAGCCCGCAATGACCAGCGACAGCACCACCAGCACCGGCATCATCACCTTGGAGACGCGCTCTACGCCGTTGCGCACACCGGCAAAGATAATGCCCAGCGTGAACAGGCTGAACAGCAAAAAGGCTAGTTCTGCCTGCAAGCCGTTGGTGATAAAGCCGGAGAAGTAGCCGTCTGCCGCCAGATTACTGCCGCGGCCGCACAGATACTCGGCCAGATAGTGGATGACCCAGCCGCCGATGACCGAATAATACGGCACGATCAAAATGGGGATGATGGCGTTGATCCAACCACCGAACCGGATTCCCTTGCCCTTACCGAAGTGGGCGTAGGCGCTGACCGGGCTTTTGTGGGTCATACGGCCCAGCGCGGTCTCGGCCACGATCATGGTATAGCCAAAGGTGACTGCCAGCAGAATGTATACCAGCAGAAAAATGCCGCCGCCGTATTTGGCTGCCAGATACGGGAAGCGCCAGATGTTGCCCAGACCCACCGAAGCGCCTGCGGCAGACAGCACGAACCCGATCTTACCGGAGAATGCGCTGCGCTTGTGTTGTTGTTCCATGTTGTTGTTCCTCTTTTCCTATCTGCTATAAAAATTAAGCAGAACAAGTGTACCACAACTGCGTACAACTGGCAAGCAATAACACCCCGGTCAGCGCCTGAAGGCGCTGACCGGGGTGTTTACCAGTTTCTTTTTATTTTTACAGCTTATGGTACTTGCGATCCTCTTCCTCGTAGACGGGGTCGCAGGTCAGGTACATGCCCAGACGGTTCAGGGTGCTGCTGTCCACGCTGGAAAGCAGCACGGTGGAGTGCACATCGCAGCCCTTGAGGTTGGGCAGCTGGTGCATGGCTGCTGCGGCAAGCTCGCTGGAAGCGGCAGAGCTGGACAGGGCGATCAGGATCTCGTCGGTATGCAGACGGGGGTTCTTGCCACCCAGATAGTTGGTCTTGAGGGTCTGGATAGGCTCGATGGCGGCGGCGCTGACCAGATCCGTCTCCTGCGGGATGCCCGCCAGATACTTGAGCGCATTGATCAGGGCGCTTGCGGTAGCACCCAGCAGCGGGCCGGTCTTGCCGGTGATGACAGTGCCGTCGCTCAGTTCAATGGCAGCAGCCGGTGCGCCGCCGGTAGCCTCGCTGCGGGCGTGTGCCTGCTTTTTCCACTTCCCGGGCCCCCATGGTCAGCCCCTGATTCATCAGCAGCTCCAGCTTGTAGCGCTCGCTCTCCTTGGCGGTGCCGGTGATCTTCTGCTCGCACAGGCACTTGTAGTACCGGCGCACGATCTCCTTGCGGGAGGCCTCGCAGCAGACCGCATCGTCCACGATGCAGTTGCCGGCCATGTTCACGCCCATGTCGGTGGGGGAGTGGTAGGGGCTCTTGCCTGCAATCAGCTCAAACATGGCGTTGACCACGGGGAAGATCTCGATGTCGCGGTTGTAGTTCACGGTGGTCACGCCGTAGGCTTCCAGATGGAAGGGGTCGATCATGTTCACATCGTTCAGGTCGGCGGTAGCAGCCTCGTAGGCCAGGTTGACCGGGTGCTTCAGGGGGATGTTCCAGATGGGGAAGGTCTCAAACTTGGCATAACCGGCCTTCACGCCCCGCTTGTATTCGTGGTACAGCTGGGACAGGCAGGTGGCCATCTTGCCGCTGCCGGGGCCGGGAGCCGTGATGACCACCAGCGGGCGCTCGGTCTGGGTCTCAATGTACTCGTTGCGGCCATAGCCCTCGTCGCTCACGATGCGGGCAACGTCGTTGGGGTAGCCAGGGATCTTGTAGTGCCGGAAGGTGCGGATGCCCAGGCTGTTCAGCCGCTTCTCAAAGGCTTCCACCTCGGGGGCAGCGGTGTACATGGTCACGCATACACTGCCCACATACAGCCCCATCTCCTGAAAAGCGTCGATGAGACGCAGCACGTCCAAATCGTAGGTGATGCCGTAGTCGCCGCGCACCTTGCTGCTGATGATGTCCTCGGCGCTGATGACGATAACGATCTCGGCCTGCTCCTTGAGCTGCAAAAGCATCTGCAGCTTGGAGTCCGGCTGAAAGCCGGGCAGCACGCGGGAGGCGTGGTAATCGTCGAACAGCTTGCCGCCGAATTCCAGATACAGCTTGTTGTCAAACTTCTTGATGCGCTCGCGGATATGCTCAGACTGCATCGCAAGATATCTGTCGTTGTCAAATCCTATTTTCATCGTTCGTTTCCTCTCTGGTGGCCCGGCACACCATACCCGGGCTTTAAAATCACGAATATAAGTATACCACAGCCCGGGGTGGGGTGCAATGCAAAACAAAGCGCTGAACGCAATTCCGGCAGGATAGGCCGTTTTGGGCGGTATATTGTCCTGTTTTTTGTGAAAATGGTGCCTGCGCAAAACGCAAAGGGGACCGCCGCGGTGTGCGGCAGTCCCTTTGCTCTTATGAAGAACTATCCGTATGGAGAAAGAAAATGGCTTGTTACTTCGCCTCGGCGGGCTGGGTCTTTTTGACAAGGCTCAGGATCACTGCACCCAGCACACTGCCCACAGCCAGCGCCACGCAGTACAGCGCAGCGTGATCCACCACGGGGAACACGAAGATGCCGCCGTGGGGTGCGCGCAGGGCGCAGCCGAAGGTCATGGACAGCGCACCGGCCACCGCTGCACCGGCCACGCAGCTGGGCAGGACGCGCAGCGGGTCGGCTGCTGCATAAGGAATAGCGCCCTCGGACACGAAGCACAGACCCATGACGTAGTTCACGATGCCGTTGCGGCGCTCGTCCAACGTCCACTTGCGGGGGCAGAAGGTGGTGGACAGGGCAATGGCGATGGGAGGCACCATGCCGCCCACCATGACAGCGGCCATCACCTCGTAGTTGCCGGAGGCAAGGGCTGCCGTGCCAAAGACGTAAGCTGCTTTGTTGAAGGGGCCGCCCATATCAATGCTCATCATACCGGCCACGATGGCACCCAGCAGCACCTTGGAGGTGCCGCCCATGGCGTTCAGGCAATCGGTCATGGCAGTATTGATCATACCCATGACCGGGTTCATGGCGCACATCATCGCACCTACGATAAGAATGCCGCCCAGCGGGTAGATGAGCATGGGCCGGATACCGTTCAGGCTGGCGGGCAGCTTTTCGGTGATCTTTTTAAGGAACTGCACGATGTAGCCCGCTGCAAAACCGGCCAGCAGCGCTGCAAGGAAGCCGCCGGAGATGCCGGTGGTGCTGCCTGCGGCAAGGTCGGTGAAGTTTGTGCCGTTCATAGCCAGCACGCCGCCGGCAAAGCCTACGGCCAAGCCCGGGCGGTCGGCGATGGACATGGCGATAAAGCCTGCCAGAATGGGCAGCATATAGCCAAAGGCGGCGCTGCCCACCGTCTTGAAGAAGGCGGCGATGGGGGTGTTCATGCCAAAGTTGGAGGGATCGATGGTGTAATCGTCCAGCAGGAAGGCCAGCGCGATCATGATGCCGCCGCCTACCACGAAGGGCAGCATGTGGGAAACGCCGTTCATCAGGTTCTTGTACAGGCTGCGGCCAAAGCTGTCCTTACCGGCGGTGTCGTCCTCGGCTGCTGCGCCGCCCTCGGCGTGGAACACAGGCACCTCGCCGTGGGCAATCTTCTTGATGAGCTCCTCCGGCTTATGGATGCCGTCGTCCACGCGGGTGAACAGCACCGGTTTGCCGTCGAAGCGGGCGGTGTCCACCTTTTTTTCTCCGCTGCTACGATAATACCATCGCAGGCGGCGATCTCGGCGCGGGTCAGGATGTTCTTTGCGCCGTCCGAGCCGTTGGTCTCCACCTTGGTGGGCAGACCCAGCTTATCACCGGCCTTGGTCAGTGCTTCTGCCGCCATGTAGGTGTGGGCGATGCCGTTGACGCAGGCGGTCACAGCCAAAATGCGGTAGCCGTCCTGCGGGATAGCCTGCTGGGTAAAGCTCTCTTCACCAAACTGGGCTTCCTCCTGCGCGTCGATGCACTCCAAGAACTCCTTGGGGGTCTTGGCGGCCTTCAGCTTTTCCACAAAGTCCTCGTTCATCAGCATCTGCATCATACGCGCCAGCATATCCACATGCAGGCTGCCGTTTTCGGGGGCTGCAATGGCAAAGAGCAGGTCGGTCTTGCCGTCATCCTCGGCGTTGTACTGCACCGGGGTGCTCAGCCGCAGGGCGGCCAGACTGGGACGGGTGACCACATTGGTCTTGGCGTGGGGCACAGTGATGCCGTTATCCACATAGGTAGAGCCCTCGGCCTCGCGGGCGTAGAGTGCCTTTTTGTAAGCCTCTTTGTCGGTGATGTTGCCATGGGTAGCCTGCAGCTCCACCAGACGGCTTAGGATCTGCTCCTGCGTCTGCAGCGCTTCGTCCAGCGCAATGGACTGTGCGGTAAATAACTCGGTAATGCGCATAAACGTTCCTCCTTTGTTCCTTTTATCCTATCAAAGCTGCGCCAGCAGCTCGTCGATCTTTTCCTTTGTGGCAAGCCCAAGGCTGAAAGCCGTTGCGCTGCCGCAGGCCGTGCCCAGACGCAGCGCCTGCGCGTAGCTGCGGCTTTGCAGATACCCGGCCACAAAACCGGCCACCATGCTGTCGCCTGCGCCCACGCTGTTCACGACCTTGCCCTTGGGGCAGCCGATGCGGTGCACCTCTCCCTGCTCGTCCACCAGCAGCGCACCGTCCCCGGCCATGCTTACCAGCACGTTGCGCGCGCCCTTTTCCTGCAAAGTACGGGCAGCTGCCACGATCTCTGCGTCAGTGGTCAGTACCTTGCCCACGATCTCGCCCAACTCATGGTTGTTGGGCTTGATGAGGAAGGGGTGGTAGGGCAGCACGTTTACCAGAAGGTCGCGGGTGGCATCTACCACGGCGCGCACGCCCCTGCCCTGCAGCCGCGCCAGCAGCCGCTCGTAGACGCTTTGCGGCAGGCTTGCCGGGATGCTGCCTGCCAGAATAAGGATATCCCCCTCGGTCAGCTTATCCAGCTGGGCTTCCAGCTGCTGCATGGCGCTTTCCGGGATGGCAGGGCCTGCGCCGTTCAGCTCAGTCTCCTGCCCGGCCTTGATCTTGACGTTGATGCGGGTCATGCCGTTTTCCAGATGCACAAAGTCGGTCTTGAGCCCCTGTGCCGCCAGACCGCGCTCCAGCCATGCGCCGGTCTCACCGGCCACAAAGCCCAGAGCCACGCTCTCACAGCCCAGTTCCCGGAGCACGCCGGACACATTGATGCCCTTGCCGCCCAGCACGCAATCCTCGCCTTGGGCGCGGTTCACTTCACCCACCTCCAGCGGTGCGTCCAGACGCACAACGTAATCAATAGCCGGGTTAAAAGTAACGGTGTAGATCATGCTTCTGCCTCCTTTACGAACGTATACTGCTTATATTTCGGGTTCGGGCAGCGGTTGGTCAGGATGGCACCGCCGTGCAGGTCCGTGATGACCGCCGGGTAAATTTTAGCAAATTTGGCGTCATCCACAAGGAACCAGCTTTCCCGGGCGCGGCGGACGGCAGCGGCCTTTACCGCTGCTTCCTCGGGGTCCGGGGTGGTAAAGCCCGCCTCCAGCGCCACGCCGTTGGCACCCATGAATGCTTTGGTGAAGTTATACTGCTGGATGCTGCTGACCGCCGGAGCGCCCACGATGGCTTCGGTCTGGGGGCGCAGTAGCCCGCCGGGCAGATACACCCGGCAGCCCTTCTGCGCCAGCAGCCGGGCGTGCGCCACGCCATTGGTCACATAGGTAGCCTTGAGCGCCGCACCCGTCAACGCCCGCACCAGCTCCAGCGTGGTGGTGCCTGCATCAATGAATACAAAATCCTCGGCAGCAATGAGCGCTGCGGCGGCTGCGGCAATGCTGCGCTTTTCGGCTACCGCCAGCGTCTCCTTAGCCTCCATGGTAGGCTCGTCTGCCAGAAAGCGGCTGTCCGGCAGGGTGGCCCCTCCGTGTACCTTGGTCAGCCTGCCCTGCCGGTCCAACTCGGTCAAGTCACGCCGGATCGTGGATTCGCTGGTGTGCAGCGCCTCGCACAGTTCCTGCACCGTCACGGTGCGCTGCTCGTTCAGCTGCTCTAGGATCAGCGCAAAACGTTCCTCCGCCAGCATGGTGTCTTTTCCCTTCTTTCCTTCCCACGCCTGACCGTTTCCGCACGGTCTTGGCGTGTTTTGGTTGTTTGCATCTTTATTATAGCAAAAATCTTGTCAAAATCAATCAGCTTCGGTCATTTTCGATTACAAAGAATTTTCATCATTTTTGTGCAGAATTTCCAGTGCCTTGGATACAAGAGCTTTTTGCACGCAAAAAGACCACCGCACTTGTGTATGCGGTGGTCTTTTCTGCGTTTATGTGACCGGTCGCGACCGGTTTTTGTGCTCCGGCTGGTTTACCTCAGGCATCCGAGCGGGAGTAGGCGTTCTTCATCTGGCTGCTCAGCTCAAACAGCACCTTGTCCAGCGTGTCGGCGGCCTTCTCCTGCAGCATAGCGGCAATGGCGGTGTTGGCTTCCTCCCGCAGGGCGGCGCGGCTTGCAGCGTCCGGCTCGGCGGCAAGCTTTGCGTCGTACTGGTTCACCAGTGCGCGGGCAGCGGAGAGCACGGCCTCCTCGTAGCGCTCGAGGTGGAAGAGGGATTTATTATAGGAGGCGTCTGCCATGGCGGCAATCAGACGGCTGGTCCAGTAGAAGTTATCGGTGGACACAGTGCCGGTGGTGTTGGCCAGATACTCCGGGGTACGCTCCACGTTGGCGTAGAAGGGCACCATGGTGTTGAAGGCGTTGGAGGCATAGGCCACCCACTCCACAGCGCGGGATTCCTCCGGCTGGTCGGGACGCATCTGCAAAAGCGCCATAAAGTCATTGCGGTTGATGCCGATGGAACGGTACGCGCCCTTTGCGGACTTGTCGCCGTAGCTCAGGTAGGGATCATAGGGGGTGCCCTGATAGTGGCTGGACAGCATATACTTGATGTCCTCCGGGGTCACCTTGCGCTCCGGCACCATGCACCACGGCAGGTCATCGGACATGGGGGTGTAGTCGGCGTCGGCACCCTCCCACACCCATGTGCGGGGGTTGAGGTAGCGCAGCATATACCATGCGCGGGGGGTGTTGTAAACGTGGTCGGCGTCATCGTGGCTGCCAAAGGCATCCCGGGGGTTCAGTGCGCCGTCCAAAGAGAGGTCGAGGTGATTCTTGGCAATAAACTCCCGCAGGTCGGCAGAGCAGAGGTAGTTTTCCTGTGCGCCGAAGGCATCTTCAAGATCAAAGGTGTCGATGCCCAGTTGGTTGGGCATCACCACATAGGCATCGTCCGGAACGCGCTTGGCGATCCAGTGGTGCCCGCCGATGGTCTCCAGCCACCAGATCTCGTTTACGTCCTGAAAAGCGATGCCGTTCATCTCGTAAGTGCCGTACTCTTCCAGCAGCTTGCCCAGACGCAGCACGCCCTCGCGGGCAGAATGGATGTAGGGCAGCACCAGATAGACGATATCTTCCTCGCCGATGCCGCCGGGCACCTCGGGCTTTTCGCCCTTGGCGGGCTGATACTCCACCAGCGGGTCTGCGCCCAGCACGCGGGGATTGGATGTGATGGTCTCGGTGGCGGTCATGCCCACATTGGCGGCGTTGACGCCGGAAGCCGCCCAGATGCCCTTGCCCTCCACGGCGTTGGGCATGGCGGTAAACCGCAGTGCGCCCTCCGGCAGGGGGATCTCCGCATGGGAGAGGACGCTGCGGTAGATTTTGGGCAGCTCCTCCGGGTGGATCACGGTAAATTTTTTAGCGGTGAAATGGCCGGAGCCGGAGTCATCGTTGCGGGCGATCATGGTAGAGCCATCGTACGATGCTGCCTTGCCGACCAGAATGGTAGTGCAAGCCATAGGTTTTCCCTCCATATTCTATAATGTGCCTCTATTGTAGAACTTTTGCAGCGGAATTTCAACCGGGAAACAAAAACCGCCGCGCTGCGTACCACGGCAGAGCGGCGGGAGATGGAATGCTTTTTTCAGGCTGTTACTGGGCTGCCCAGTAGAAATCCTCGCCGGGCAGCGTACCGCCCACGGCGGCAGGGTCGGCATCGTAGAGCACCTGCAGGTAACCGGAGACGTCTGCTTTCAGTTCCTCGCCGGTCAAGCAGACGATGTTGCAGTTGGGCAGTGCCTTTTTGGCAATGGCGGCTTTTGCCACCACGCCCTGCTCCTCACACAGAGCGGCGGTGCCGTCCAGATCGGTGTTGGCGGCGTTCACGCTCTGGGCGTAGTCTGCCAGAAAGGCGGCTACCACGTCCGGGTGCTCCTCGGCGTAGGCCTTGCGCACCACGGTCACACCGGTGATCAGCTGGGTGTCTGCCACCTTGTCCCACTCGGCGGTCAGGTCAAGAGCTACCCGCAGGGTGTCGTCCTTCAGCCCGGCAGCGGTCACATAGGGCTGGGGCAGCACCGCAATGGCGTCCTGCGTGCTGGCCATCTGGGCGGTTACCTCAGTAGCCTCGCTGTAATACTGGATATCCACATCCTTGTCCGGGTCAAGGCCGTTGGCGGTAAGCAGATAGCGCAGCACATACTCCGGGGTAGTGCCCTTGCCGGTGGACAGGATGGTGCGGCCCTTGAGGTCGGCCATGCTGTGAACGGTGTCGCCCTGCTCCACCACATACAAAACGCCCAAAGTGTTCACCGCCACGGCCTGAATGCCGCCGCTGGTTTTCTGGTACAGGGTCGCAGCCAGATTGGCCGGGATAGCAGCCATGTCCAGCTCGCCCTTGATGAGCAGCGGCACGATCTCATCCGCAGCGCCGTAAAGCTGCAGATCGTAGTCCATGGCGGCAGTACCGGCCTGCTCCATCGACAGCAGGTTGACAAGCCCCATGGTGGTGGGGCCCTTCAGCCCGGCGATACGCAGCGGCTCGGTAGCAGACAGCGGCGCTGCGGTCTCTTCTTCCTCGGAAGCAGCCGCAGAGGAAGCAACTTCGGACACCGCTGCGCTGGAAGCGGCAGAGCTTGCGCTGCCGCCGCAGGCTGCAAGGCTCAGTGCAAGGCTGAACGCCAGCAGTAAGGACAGGATTTTTTTCATGAAATACTCCTTTTCACACCCGGCACGCCCCGGTACGGGAAGCGGAAACCGGTCTTTTTTTTGAAAAATTTTGCAAAATCATTTGCTTTGCGCGTTCCAGTTTACTATAATAGGGGTAAAAATACCGTTGCGTGCGCAACGTAATTGCAGGAGGCTGCGGAGAACGCTATTTTCTCTGCGGAGTTGCGATGAATAATTATCTGCCGCTGTTACAAACCACCACGCTGTTCGCGGGGCTTTCCGCTGCGGAGCTCAGCACGCTGCTGTCCAGGCTGGGGGGCAGTGTGCGCAGCTACGGCAAGGGCGAAGCCCCTTGTGCTGGCGGGGGAGCCCAGCCGCCGGGTGGGCATCGTGCTGTCCGGCGAGCTGGAGGCCTACCGCCCGGCACCGGGCGGGGTGCGCATCCCCATCGCCCAGGTAGAGCCGGGCGGGGTGTTCGGGGACGTGCTGGGAGGCTCCAGCTTGTCCAGCCCGGTCACCGTGCTGGCTGCCGCCCCCTGTGAGGTGCTGCTGCTGCCCTACGAGCGGCTGCTGCTCTCGGACGGCAGCCCCGCCCACCAGCGGGTGGTGCAGAACCTTGTGCGCACCATCAGCGATAAATATTTTTCCCTCTCCCGCCGCATCGACCTGCTGGTGATGAAGAGCCTGCGCGCCAAGGTAGCGGCCTATCTGCTCAGCGAGGCCGCCCGCGCCCACAGCCTGACCTTCAGCATCCCCTTCTCCCGCATCCAGCTGGCGGATTACCTCAACTGCGACCGCAGCGCCCTTTCCCGGGAGTTGAGCACCATGCAGAAGGAAGGGCTCATCGACACCTACCGCAGCAGCTTCAAGCTGCTGGAGCCGGATGCCTTGCAGCAGATGGTGCAGTGACCCCCTGACTACTTTTATCAATAAGGAGCGATAAAACAATGTCCAAGCCCGTACTCTGGATCGTGATCCCCTGCTACAACGAGGAGCAGGTGCTGCCCATTACAGCACCCATGTTTCTGGAAAAGATCCACAGTCTGACCGCACAGGGGCTGGTCAGCGATAAAAGCCGGGTGCTCTTTGTCAACGATGGCTCCCGCGACAAAACGTGGGAACTGATCCAAGGCTTTGCCGCACAGGACGAGCACTATATCGGCATTTCCCAGAGCCGCAACCGCGGCCACCAGAACGCCGTGCTGGCGGGGCTGATGGAGGCGCTGCACAGCGACAGCTGCGATATCACCATTTCCATCGACTGCGACGGCCAGGACGATATCAACGCCATGGACGAGATGGTGAAAAAGTATCTGGACGGTGCCGAGGTGGTGTACGGTGTGCGCAGCCGCCGGGACACTGACACCTTCTTCAAGCGGTTCACCGCCGAGGGCTTTTATCATGTGATGAACGCTCTGGGCGCAGATATCGTGTTCAACCACGCAGACTACCGCCTGATCAGCACCCGTGTGCTGGAAAGCTTTGCGGATTACAAAGAGGTCAACATCTTTTTGCGGGGCATGGTGCCGCTGGTGGGCTTTCCCCACGATGTGGTCACCTACGAGCGTCACGAGCGTCTGGCCGGCGAGAGCCACTACCCCCTGAGCAAGATGCTGGCGTTGGCTTTTGACGGCATTACCAGCCTTTCCAACAAGCCTATCCGCATCATCACCGGAGCGGGCATCGTGGTGAGCCTTGTCAGCTTTATCGGGGTCATCTGGGCCATCGTGTGCGCTGCCATGGGCAGCAGCGTGGCAGGCTGGGCCTCCACCGTCTGCATCGTCTGCTTTATGAGCGGTGTGCAGCTGGTGTGTCTGGGCGTGATCGGTGAGTATATCGGCAAGATCTATATGGAAACCAAGGCCCGCCCGCGCTATATCATCTCGGAGCGCACATGGGCTCCCTACGAAAGGAAATATCACGGATGAGCAAGCAAAGCTGGAAGGGCAGCACCCTTTTGAACCCGGAGCCGCCGGTACTGGTATCCTGCGGCGGGCTGGATAAGCCCAACCTTATCACCATCGGCTGGACAGGCACCATCTGCACCCAGCCCAGCATGGTATCCATCAGCGTGCGCCCGGAGCGGTACAGCCATCAGCTGCTATGCGAGAGCGGGCAGTTCGCCATCAATCTGCCCACCGAAAAGCTGGTGCGTGCCATCGACTGGTGCGGCGTGAAGAGCGGCCGCGAGGTGGACAAGTTTGCCGCCTGCGGCCTGCACGCCGCCCCCGGCAGTGTGCTGACCGACTGCCCGGTGCTGGAAGAAAGCCCGGTCAATCTGGAGTGCCGCATCACCCAGCGCATCCCGCTGGGCAGCCACGACCTGTTTTTGGCCGAGGTGGTGGCCTGCGATGTGG
>VOFI01000402.1_pt1 | contig 90001 bp, 131 predicted proteins | sample 5384131 | NCBI WGS metagenome assembly VOFI01 (sample SAMN12384728, study PRJNA508395) | human gut metagenome | isolation source: healthy gut H | host: Homo sapiens
ATGTGCTTTCTTGTTCTCACGAACGAAAAACTCGTGGCTCACAAGATAATCAAGGTGCGACCACGGCGCTATCTCGTCATAAGAACGTCTGCGGTGAGCATAGAAGCTTGTATCAAGCCCACACTCCTCAAATGCTTCCTGCCACTTGTCAGCCTTGAAATGCTCGTCCCAGCCGTCAAGATAGCAACCCTTTTTCCATGCGGTGTATATCGCCTTACCAAGACGTCTGTCACCCCTTGCAAGAACTGCTTCCAATATAGATGTATAGGATTGGTGAGTGCTAAGGCGTATCTTGCGGCTTGTAAGACTTTTGAAAAGGTGTTCCTGTTTCTCTTTTATCTCCTCGGGAGTTGCCTGTGGCTCGAACTCGAACGGAGTAAAAGGCTTTGGTACGAATGTTGCAGTAGAAACTGATATCTGCACGCTCTTGCCACGCTTTTCTTTTGGTGTTTCGTAATAAAGGTCAAGGACTTCTGTGCAAGCTTTGCGATACCCTCAACGTCCTCCAGCGTTTCCTCCGGCAGACCAAGCATGAAATAAAGCTTTACAGTGCTGTATCCGCCCTCAAAGGCAGTGCGACAGGTACGCATTATCTCGTCCTCGGTGATGTTCTTGTTTATGACGTCACGAAGTCGTTGTGTGCCAGCTTCAGGAGCAAAGGTCAGACCGCTTTTTCTTACGGACTTTATTTTCTCCAAAAGCTCTTCACTGAAATTGTCTATTCGCAGCGAAGGCAGTGACAGGTTTATCTGCTCTCCGTCAGTGTATTCCACAAGATTTTCCAAAAGCTTGTTTATCTCTGTATAGTCGCTTGTTGACAGTGACGAAAGAGAAACCTCCTCATAGCCTGTCTGCTCGCAAAGGGACTTTGTTTCGTTCTTTATGGTGTCGATGCTTTTTTCTCTCTGAACGGGCGGTAGATAAAGCCTGCCTGACAGAATCGACAGCCTCTTATGCACCCCCTCTCAGCGAAAGAAACGCTCACAGTGCCGTGGAGTATCATATATATCATAGCCACCGCTGCATTTCATATCATTATACCAAAAATTTATTACAAAAGAGCTCACAGTGCCGTGGAGTATCATATATATCATAGTATAAACACCGCTCTGAAAAGTTCGCAGACCTTGCCATTGGCAAGCAGGGCGAGGACCCTGCCACCGTCAAAATAGCGAAATGGCAGTAGGTTTAGCGCACCAAGCAGAAAAATCACCTGACAGAAAAAGCCACCACCATTTGTTAGATATGTTAGCAGGCAGAGCATAAAGTTCACGGCAGGCCCTGCGAAAAGCACAGCAAGATCGTGATTTTTAGAAAGCTGTTTATTATCAGGAGTAATGCGTATACCGCCTCCATAGACAACAATTTCTTGCGGTGAGCTTCCGAAAGCGGTCATGAGTACGAGGTGACCCAGTTCGTGGAGTGCGCAGCACATAAGCGTAACAAAGAGCATATCCGCCTGCGTACCTGAGCAGACAGACACAAGTGCGACGACGAAAAAGAAACTGAACGACACGCCGTAGGTGGTATTTTTTATCTTTATTTTAAACAAGTTCATCACCGAGATATTTATATTCGGTATTTGCTAAAATAATGTAGGGGCGAACACTGTTCGCCCGTCGAAGAAATAAACCCTGATTATTACGCTGTTTGGCAAACGTAAAAAACTCCCCTACAGTTCTGAATTTGTACAAGTTCTGAGCACGGGCGAACGCTGTTCGCCCCTACAGATTATTCGGGAAAGGTTTTACTGCCGCAAAATCGCTACGCTCTTTGCTGGTGCTTTGTTTGAGTTATAGAAAAAGCGGTGCGAGTTTTATTTCTCGACACCGCTTTGATTATTATTTTGTTTGGTAGTTTCATTTCGCACCCCTCTGCACCATATAGCAGAACAAACAAAGTGCATACATTTACCTCGTGCTGAAGAGCCTCAAGGGTCAGCTATGCCAATTCCTCACTCCTCACTCCTCATTCCTCATTTGTTACAGCATCTTCCTCAAATACTGTCCCGTATAAGACCTGTCGCAAGCCGCAATTTCCTCAGGCGTGCCTGTGCAAACGATAGTTCCGCCGCCGTCGCCACCCTCAGGACCGTCTATGATATGGTCTGCGGTCTTTATGACGTCAAGATTGTGCTCGATAACAAGCACCGTGTTTCCGCCGTCTGCAAGCTTTTGCAAGACCTCGATAAGCTTTTGTGTACGTCCGCCGTGTGAAGTCCTGTAGTCGGCTCGTCAAGAATGTATATCGTCCTGCCTGTGGCTCTTTTTTGAAAGCTCTGTTGCAAGCTTGACTCTCTGCGCTTCACCGCCTGAAAGGGTTGTAGCCGCCTGCCCTATCTTCACATAGCCAAGACCAACTTCATACAATGTTTCAAGCTTACGGCTTATTTTAGGGATAGCGCTGAAAAACTCAACGCCCTCTTCCACTGTCATTTCAAGCACGTCATAGATGTTCTTGCCCTTGTATCTTACCTCCAGCGTTTCACGGTTGTATCTCATACCACCGCAGACTTCGCATGGCACATACACGTCAGGCAAAAAGTGCATTTCTATCTTGATTATACCGTCGCCCTCACAGGCTTCACATCTTCCGCCTTTGACGTTGAATGAGAAACGTCCTGCACCGTAGCCTTTCATCTTTGCGTCAGCGGTCTGTGCGAAAAGTTCTCTGATATCCGTGAATACCCCTGTGTATGTGGCAGGATTAGACCTTGGCGTTCTGCCTATCGGCGACTGGTCGATATCAATGACCTTATCAAGATGCTCTATCCCCTGCATTTCCTTGAATGCTCCAGAGCGTATTTTCGCACGATTTAATCTGCCCGCAAGCTCCTTGTAGATTATCTCGTTCACAAGTGATGATTTGCCTGAGCCTGACACACCTGTTACGCAGGTGAAAGTGCCGAGAGGTATCTCAACATCTATGTTTTTCAGATTGTTCTGTGTTGCACCGATAACTTTCAGATACTTGCCGTTGCCCTGTCTGCGTGTTTCAGGGACAGGTATTTTCTTTGCACCGCTGAGATACTGTCCTGTAATAGAACGCTTGCACTTCATGATATCGTCAACAGTTCCTGCGCAGACTATCTCGCCGCCGTGAATGCCTGCTCCTGGTCCAACGTCAACCACGAAATCTGCCGCACGCATTGTGTCCTCGTCATGCTCGACCACTATGAGGGTATTGCCAAGGTCACGAAGCCTTTTTTAAGGTTGCGATAAGCTTATCATTGTCACGCTGATGCAGACCGATGGACGGCTCGTCAAGGATATACAGTACGCCAACAAGTGATGAGCCTATCTGCGTTGCAAGCCTTATACGCTGGCTCTCACCGCCTGAGAGAGTACCTGCAGAACGTGACAGGGTGAGATATTCAAGTCCAACGCTTTTGAGAAAGCCAAGGCGTGACCTTATCTCTTTTATTATCTGCTCGCCGATAAGCTTATCACGGTCGCTTATCTCAAGGTTTTCAAAAAACTCCAGTGCCTTTGCCACCGACTTGTGACAAAGCTCTGCGATATTTATTCCGCCAACTGTAACGCTCAGGCTTTCTTTTTTAAGCCTTTCACCATGGCAGGCAGGACACTTTTCATCGCTCATATAAGCTTCTATATCAGCCTTTGCCCAATCGCTGTTGGATTCCTTGTAACGTCTTTCAAGGTTTGGTATAACGCCCTCAAATTCAGCCTGATAGTCAGCCTTATAGAACTTATTGCCACGCTTGAGGTGAAGCTTCTGACCCTGCGTGCCGTAAAGGAAAATGTCTATAGCGTCCTTGTCGAGATTTTTCACAGGCTCGTCCAGGGATATGCCGTAGGTCTCAGAAATTGCATTGAAATACATCATGGCGATAGAGCCTTCTTCAAGGCTGTTCCAGCCACTGGCTTTGATTGCACCCTGCCTTATAGAAAGGTCTTTGTTAGGGATAATAAGCTCAGGATCTATCTTCTTGAACACGCCCAGACCAGTACACTTTTCGCAAGCACCGAAAGGATTGTTAAACGAGAACATTCTCGGTGTCAGCTCGTCGATAGAAACACCATGCTCAGGGCAGGCGTAATTCTGAGAGAAAAGCATTTCCTCTCCGCCGATAACGTCAACCCCTACAAGTCCCCCTGTAAGCGATGAAACAGTTTCGATACTGTCGGTAAGACGGGACTTTATGCCCTCTTTGATAACAAGTCGGTCAACGACTATCTCGATAGTGTGCTTTTTATTTTTCTCTATTTTTATATCTCTTCTGAAAGGTCATAGGTTATGCCGTCGATACGCACTCTCACATAGCCCGACTTTCTTGCACGGTCAAGCTCTTTTGTATGCTCGCCCTTACGTCCTCTGACGATAGGAGCTAAAAAGCTGAATCTTTGTACCCTCGTCAAGCTCCATTATCTTATCCACTATCTGGTCAACAGTCTGCTGACGTATCTCTCTTCCGCAGACAGGACAGTGCGGCACGCCTATACGGGCGTAAAGCAGTCTGAGATAGTCGTATATCTCGGTGACTGTTCCAACAGTTGAACGTGGGTTTTTGGAGGTAGTCTTTTGATCTATGGATATAGCAGGGGAAAGTCCCTCTATGCTGTCAACATCAGGCTTGTCCATTTGACCCAAAAACATTCTCGCATAAGATGACAGCGACTCAACATAACGTCTTTGTCCGTCAGCATATATGGTATCGAATGCAAGAGAAGATTTACCCGAACCCGAAAGACCTGTCATAACAACAAGCTTATCTCTCGGTATGGTAACATCAACATTTTTGAGATTATGCTCTCTTGCACCTTTTATAACTATCTCGTTAATTGGCATTGGTATTCTTTACTCTCCTTTTGGTATTGAAAAATCACATATTGGTATACAGGCGGGCGAACACTGTTCGCCCGTTTACCTGCACATTACTTCCACGGCAGTCAGCAAACGGCTTTGCAAAAGGATATTCGGGCGAACGGTGTTCGCCCCTACACACGTTTTGTGGATATATATCCGTTTTATGTTTCGCAAGGCTTTTTATTTCTTTTCACCCTTTAACTCCGCAATTTTATCACGCAAGAATGCGGCGTGCTCAAATTCAAGCAGCTTTGCCGCCTCTTTCATTTCCTTTGTGAGCTTTTCTATGAGCTTTGCAGTTTCCTGCTTTGAAAGCTTTGTTTTCTGCCTTGCCTCGTATTCCACCTCTTCCTTGGTGGATATTTCTATTACATCTCTTATATCCTTGACGATAGTTTTCGGAACTATGCCGTGTTCTTCGTTGAACTTCATCTGTATTGCACGACGGCGCTCTGTTTCGGTGATAGCCTTTTCCATTGAACGTGTCACGGTGTCGGCATACATTATTACCTTGCCCTCAGCGTTTCGAGCGGCTCTGCCTATGGTCTGTATAAGTGCGCTTTCAGAACGCAGAAAGCCCTCTTTATCGGCATCAAGTATAGCCACAAGAGTTACCTCAGGCAGATCAAGGCCCTCACGCAAAAGGTTGATACCAACAAGCACATCAAACTCGCCCAGACGCAGGTCACGGATTATCTCCATACGCTCGATAGTGTCGATATCGTGGTGCATATATCTCACCTTGACGTCAAAGCTCTTGAGATAGTTTGTGAGATCCTCTGCCATTTCTTTGTAAGAGTAGTAACAAGCACACGCTGATTTTTAGCTGTGCGCATATTTATCTCGCTGAGCAAGTCCTCTATCTGACCCTCAGTCGGCTTTACGATTATCTCAGGGTCAAGCAGACCGGTCGGTCTTATGACCTGCTCCACTATCTGCTGTGACCTTTCCTGCTCGATAGGTCCTGGGGTAGCTGACACGAACACCGCCTGATTGATATGAGAATAGAACTCATCAAAGGTCAGCGGTCTGTTATCCATTGCTGACGGCAGTCTGAAACCATAGTCAACAAGGGTCTGTTTTTCTTGCCCTGTCGCCTGCATACATACCTCTTACCTGCGGCAGAGAAACGTGTGACTCGTCCACGAAAAGCACAAAATCCTCAGGCAGAAAGTCAAGCAAAGTGAATGGCGTAGAGCCTGCGGGACGTCTTGCAAGCACACGGGAATAGTTCTCGATACCGCTGCAAAAGCCTATCTCCTCCAACATCTCAATATCATAGTTGGTGCGCTGAGCGATACGCTGAGCCTCGATGAGCATATCGTTGTCTTTGAAATACTTGATACGCTCGTCAAGCTCCTGCTTAATCTCCTCGATAGCGTCGTGCATTTTATCACGGCTGACAATATAATGGGAAGCAGGGAAAATTGCAGCGTGGGCAAGTGAGCAAAGCACCTCGCCAGTCACTACGTTTATTTCAGTGATACGGTCTATCTCATCTCCGAAGAACTCCACTCTTATGGCAGTGTCTGTAGAATTTGCAGGAAATATCTCCACCACATCTCCCCTGACACGAAACTTGTTTCTCACGAAATTTATATCGTTTCGCTCATACTGGATACCCACAAGGTCAGCGATAAGCCTGTCACGGGATTTCTCCATACCACGGCGTATAGACACCACCATGGACTTATATTCCTCAGGGTCACCAAGGGAATAGATACAAGAAACGCTGGCAACGATAATAACGTCACGGCGTTCAGCGATAGCGGAGGTAGCGGAATGGCGGAGCTTGTCTATCTCGTCATTAACGGAGCTGTCCTTTTCGATATAAACGTCCTTGCTAGGCACATAGGCTTCAGGCTGATAATAGTCATAGTAGGACACGAAATATTCCACGGCATTGTTCGGAAAAAACTCCTTGAACTCAGAGCAAAGTTGAGCGGCAAGTATCTTATTATGGGCAAGCACGAGCGTTGGACGGTTTATCCTAGCAATAACGTTTGCCATAGTAAAGGTTTTGCGGAACCTGTAACGCCCATAAGGGTCTGCTCTCTCATACCGCTTTCGATGCCCTTTACCAGAGCGTCCACAGCCTCAGGCTGGTCGCCTGAAAGCTTATAATCTGAAACAAGCTGAAACTTATCCATAAATGCCTCCTCAATCGAACAGTTGTTTTACTTATTATATTACATTTATTTTTAATTGTAAAGGCTTTTTTATCAATATTTTTTGAATTTGCGTATATGTACGATTTTTCGGACTGGTATTGTTACTCAACCTGCGGCAGCTCGATGTATGTGTAGGGGCGAACACTGTTCGCCCGTCGAAGAAACAAACCCACGGTAACAACAAGGTTCGGCAGCAAAAAATTCTCCCCGACAATTCTGAATTTACAGCAAATCCTGAGCACGGGCGAACGGTGTTCGCTCGTCGAAGTAATAAGCCCACGGCAACAACAAGGTTCGGCAGCAAAAAATTCTCCCCGACAATTCTGAATTTACAGCAAATCCTGAGCACGGGCGAACGGTGTTCGCTCGTCGAAGTAATAAGCCCACGGTAACAACAAGGTTCGGCAGCAAAAAATTCTCCCCGACAATTCTGAATTTACAGCAAATCCTGAGCACGGGCGAACGGTGTTCGCCCCTACAGATTATTCGGGAGAGTTTGTCATGCCGCAAAATCGCTACGCTCGGTGCAGGGGGCACAACTTTGGTCAGCTTTGCTCATTCCTCACTCCACACTCCTCACTCCTCACTTAATACCGCCCCCTCTTGCATTATCCCACACTTTAGGTTATAATACTATAGTAATAATTTCAGGAGGACGTAACATGAATAGATCATATGACGAATACAACTACACCCTCTCAAAGCGTGAACTGGAAGAGCTTAAATTCTTATTCATCTCTGATGATGTGGACTACAACGACACTGACAGCAATGGGCTTACTTTCCTGCTCACTGCAATCGAAAGTGCTGACTTTGTTGAGCAGGACGGCGTTCTCAAGCCTGACAAGCGAAGTGTTGATTTCATCAAATGGCTCATCGCTCAAGGCTCAGATGTAAACTTCCCTGCTGACAAAAAGCCTTTACAATATGCTATCAAATGTGAAGAGGAGATATCTCGCCGTAAAGGCAAAGCCTGCGATATGTCAGAAATTCTTCTGCTTCTCCGTGAAAGCGGTGCTGACAGCACCGGTCTTGACGAGCTTATTGACGGAGGATTCTCCGCTCGTGTGAAGCTCTGAGGTATGGCATGAGAGAATTTATAATAAATCAGAATGACGCAGGTCAGCGTGTTGACAAGTTTCTCACAAAGGCTGTGCCGAAGCTGCCTAAAAATCTGCTGTACAAATATCTGCGCCTAAAGCGTATCAAGGTCAACGGCAAACGCTGTGAGATATCCACACGGCTTGCTTGCGGTGACGTTATGCAGCTTTACATCAATGACGAATTTTTCGAGGGCGAAGTTGCTGACAGACCTGCTTTTCTCAGTGCGCCAACGTCTTTGAATATTATTTACGAGGACGAGAATATTATCCTTTGCGACAAAAAGTGCGGACTTGTGGTACATGATGACGAAAGTGGTTCGGCGGACACACTCATAAACAGGATACAGCACTATTTATATGACAAGGGTGAATATCGTCCTGAGGAGGAGCTGTCTTTTGCTCCTGCCCTTTGCAACAGGATAGACCGCAACACAGGGGGCATTGTAATATGTGCGAAAAATGCTGAAAGCCTGCGTGTGCTTAATCAGAAAGTTAAAGACAGAGAGCTTGAAAAGCTTTATCTTTGCGTGACCGTTGGCATACCAAAGGAAAAGTCTGCACGGCTCACGGCTTATCATCAAAAAGGACGAGGCGACAAAAACTGTCAAGGTATCTGACAAGAAATTTCAGGGCAGCCGCACTATGATAACATCGTATCGTGTGCTTGCGGAAAACAAGGCTGATGACCTTGCACTTCTTGAAGTTGACCTTGTCACAGGCAGAACGCATCAGATAAGGGCGCACCTTGCTCACATTGGTCATCCTCTCCTTGGTGACGGCAAATACGGAATAAATAAAGTCAATCGTGCATACAATGTGAAAACGCAGGCACTTTATTCGTACAAGCTCACCTTTAAATTCACCACTGACGCAGGTATACTTGAATATATAAACGGCAAGAGCTTTCAGGTTAAAGACGTATGGTTTTGCGAAAAATTCTTCGGATATAAGCTCTGATATTTCGTTAAATCGCACTATTTCGACACCGTGGATTTGTCATATACGACAAAATAATATAATTTTCGTGCAAATTTTGTGTAAATTGTTCAAAAGTGCTTGCAAATGTATATAAAATATGTTATAATTATTTAGTCAAATTTAACGGCTGTACTATATATACAGAAAATGACAGATATATTTTATAGATTTGGAGGAACAAAGGTATGACAGGAGATCTGCATTGTCACACAACACTGTCTGACGGCTCGCTTGGTATAGAAGAGGTCATTGTTCAGGCAAAAAGAATGGGACTTGACTTTCTTGCGATAACAGACCATGATACTCTTTCATCATCAAACAGAGCGCAAATACTTGGCGAACGTTATGGGGTCAAGGTCATTCCTGCGGTAGAGCTTTCCGCATGGGACAAGAAGCGCAATTCAAAAGTACACATTCTGTGCTATGCACCGCAGAAGCCAGACAGGCTGGAAGGTCTTTGCCTGAAGTCATGCCAGATAAGAAAAGACTGTGCAAAGGAAATGATAGAAAAGGTAATGGCAAGATATCCTATCCCTGCCGATGCTGTACTGCACTACACGAAAAGTTCAAAGAGCATTTTCAAGCAGCATATCATGAGAGCATTGGTGAATTACGGCTATGCAACAGAGCTTTACGGCTCTGTGAACGACAAGCTTTTTTGCTTATCCAAATGGTGAATGTCTTGTTACCCGTGAATATCCTGACGTAAACTTTGTGCTTGATCTTATCCATTCCGCAAAGGGCATTGCTGTTATGGCACACCCTGTTATGTTCAACAACACCGAGCTGCTCCTTGAACTTATCGAGGCAGGCAAGCTTGACGGAATTGAAGCTTATCATTACTCTGCTACTCCAACTCAACAGCAGAACTTGTGGATATCGCAAAGGAACATGACCTTATAGTGACTGGTTCTGACTTCCATGGCTCATTGAGACATATAAATATCGGAAGCATGACCACTGAAAGGAAAACTTGAAAGCTGGCTCATTCATATAAATCACAAAAAGCTAACAAATAAAACAGGTATAATAAAGGGACATTATCATGCGGTAAGGTTCTTTTAATGCGTAACAAAGCCTAGTTTGGCTGTAATAGAGAGGACTGTATAAAATGAACGTAATGGAAGAATCCCTACAGAAACACAGAGAATGGAAAGGCAAGATAGAGGTCTGCTCAAGAGCAAAGGTAAACAATGCAAAAGACCTGACGCTGGCTTACACACCAGGCGTTGCTCAGCCTTGCCTTGAGATACAGAAAGATCCTGACCTTTCATATGAGCTTACAAGACGTGCAAATCTTGTGGCTGTTATCACAGACGGCTCTGCTGTGCTTGGTCTTGGCAATATTGGCGGTCTGGCAGGTATGCCTGTTATGGAGGGCAAGTGTGCACTTTTCAAGGAGTTCGCAGACGTTGACGCTTTTCCACTTTGCATAAAGTCCAATGACGTTGACGAAATAGTAAACACCATCGCTATGATATCAGACAGTTTCGGTGGTATAAATCTTGAAGATATCGCCGCTCCAAGGTGCTTTGAGATAGAGGCTAAGCTTAAAGAAAAAGTTGATATCCCTGTTTTCCATGACGATCAGCACGGAACTGCTATCGTTGTAGGTGCAGCACTTATGAACGCCTGCAAAGTGGCAAACAAGAAAATAAGCGACATCACACTGGTAATAAACGGTGCAGGTGCAGCCGGCTGTGCTATCGGAAAGCTTTTGCTTTCTCTCGGTATTGGCAATCTTATCATGGTAGACCGTGAGGGCATAATCTGCGAGGGCGACAATTATCTTAACGAGGCTCACGCTGAAATGGCTAAGGTCACAAACAAGAACAAGCTCCACGGCTCTCTTGCTGACGCACTCAAGGGTGCAGACGCTTTCGTGGGCGTTTCCAAGCCAAAGCTTGTGACCGCTGAAATGGTCAAATCCATGAACGATAAGCCTATACTTTTCGCAATGGCTAACCCGACTCCTGAGATAATGCCTGACGAAGCAAAGGCGGCAGGTGCGTTTATCGTTGGCACAGGACGTTCAGACTTCCCTAACCAGATAAACAACGTTATCGCTTTCCCTGGAATTTTCAAGGGTGCACTTGCAGTAAGGGCTTCTGACATCAACGAGGAAATGAAAATGGCTGCCGCAAAGGCTATCGCAGGCTGTGTGCCTGAGGACAAGCTCAATGCGGAATTTATTCTGCCGAACTCTTTTGACAGGTCTGTACCGGTCGCTGTGGCTGAGGCTGTGGCAAAGGCCGCAAGAGAAACAGGCGTAGCAAGAATTTAGGAGGTTTTTCAAATGGCAACGATAAGCTACACTCCAAAGGGAGTATGTTCAAGAAAAATAGATATCGAAGTAGAGGACGGTATCGTAAAGAAAGTGCATTTCACAGGTGGCTGTAACGGCAACACACAGGGTGTATCAAAGCTTGTTGAGGGCATGAAGGTTCAAGACGTTATTGACAGACTTGAGGGTATCGACTGCAACGGACGTGGCACATCATGTCCTGCTCAGCTTGCTGAGGCTTTGAAGTCTGCACTCTAAGCTTTCGTACTTGGACATTATACGGATATAAAAAACGGGCGAACACTGTTCGCCCCTACAGAAAAAAAATACACGGACTGCATTTTGTTTGCAGTCCGTTTTTTTGTACATATTCTAATTTTCAGTCGCTGTGCTTTGAGTGAAACTCATTGAAACAAATCCCGTACCAGTCACCGTAACATCGGTATGATTACCGTCAGACCACTGTTCTGCACTGTTAATGCCGTTCGTTCTATAGAACTGAATATCATATTGATTTTTTTCAGCAGAATTGACTTTTAAAGTGGCAGTGGCTATGCCAGAACTGTCCTTTGAAATAGTCAGATTATAAGTATTCTTAAACCATGGGCTGATATCAACATAGTTCGTATTCCAAGTCAGGGTGACAGTACCCTCGCCACTGCCTGACAGGCGGTAGTTGAAGCCGTCAAGATCTTTAGGCGAGGTAGCATTGTCGATGAATGTGCCTGTCCATGTTGCTGATGTGTTATCATTTATATAGATAACACCAAGCTTTGCGGAGAGTGGTTTCAACTCTGCCTGATTTGTAGGAGTGGCTGTCACTCTCATGTATATGTCAGACTTTGTGAGCTGTGACTTATCAAAAGTCAGCACAAATTCATGCTTGTTGAAATCGTCAGCCATAAGTTTCAGAAGTGAAAACTCTATTTTTGAATTGCTTCCAAAAGTCTTTTTTTTTCACCGTTATATTCAACTGAGTATTTTGCAGTTTCTTCTCCGGTAACGGCATTTCCGTTGCTGTCCACAAGCTCGGCTGTCAAAGTGTATGTGATATCCTTGTCATTATGCTTTATCAATGTTTGCGGATAGTTGCACACATTGACTGTCACACAAGGCGAGTTTTCCATACTGCTAAAAGTTATCGTCCTTGGAAGATCATTTTCATCTGTTGTAAGATAATTAGATGAAAACAGCATGCCAGCTCCCTTTTGTGTGGATACAACTCGCTTTACACTTGAAACGCTGGTATAAGCCGCCAAGACACCAATAGTACTGAGTGCGGCTGCCGCAAAAGCTATCCATATTGCAAGCCACGATCTTTTTAAGCTTTTTTATAAATTGGTCTTTCATAACAGCCACCCTCCTCTCTATTTTGTGATTTATTACTTTCTCTGAACTGTCAGGTAGACCATATCAGTTTCTTTTTTATTGTTTTGGACTTTATCATTCCATTTTACTCTGATTATAAAATAATCGCAAAACGGATCTTTATTATCAATTACCGTCAGTGTATCCGATTGCCAATAAAGCGCTTCGGCATTTTTCTGAACATTGCCGTAGCTGTCATAGGACTTTTCGTGAAGTGTGCTGTCAGCAAGTATCTCCGAGTCTTGCTGATTGAGATAATGTCCTGAGATCTTATTGCCGTCTATTTTGTAATAAAACGTTTTATTCTCTTCATCTGAAACATAAACGACAGCTTCTGATTTTTCAGTTTCACTGACGCTTTTCGCACGATATATCTCATACTCAAAAGGGATATTCGTTGTATGTGCAAGCTGTATTTGATATTGTTGCACGTCTGCCCCGCCTATGCCGAAAACAAAGTCTTTATAACTGCCGTTCTCAACGTCTATATCTGCCATTTCAAGATTTGCCACAGATTCTTTGTTTCCTGCGGTGATATAAAGCTGAGTAGGGGCATTTATTTTTGTTGTAAGTGCAATAGAACGTTTGTGAGTAAACCACGCATAAACAGGCAATGCCACAAGCAGTACCACCGAGATGGATACTGCTATGACCAGCTGGAGCTTCTTCTTTTTTTCTAATTTTCTGAATTTTCCAAAAATGCTTTTTGTCATAATTTTCTCCTGAAAATGCCTGCTTATTATGAATTTATAAAGCCTGTTTCTATTTTTGCGTTTGTGTAAACAACATAGTCGCTTGAGGTAGTTCCATTAACAACTGAGTTGTTGTCATTAAGCAATACTGCGGTAATCAACTGTAGTTTGCATAGGTAAGCTCCTCAAAAAGCCTTGCCTGTTTTTACTGTAGTTTTGTTCTTCCCCATAGACAGTGGTAAAAACGCAAGTCCCTGCGTTTTCCTCACATATTGAAATCGTCACTCTTATAGCCATTAAATGTATCTCTAAGGCTCCGATCAATGCTTATCTTTGACGTCATTGTCGCACGGACAAAATTATTTGACGCTGTTATCTCCTCTGGGTCATGAGCCGTCACACTTACTAGCTGTGTCAAAAAAGTTTGCAATAACATATGCGCCAGTGTCATTATTTGTCACTTGGACAAGGTTTGTAGGAATATTGCCATTGAGCTTTCTTGGCTTATTACCGCTATAATAATTCACAAAGTTCTTGATGACTTTTTTGTGCTTCCCGTTTCCGAATATTGATAGTGAGATAATAGTTCTCGCTTATTATCATTTCGTCATTATCATTTTTTGGTGTATCACTATTCGCTGAAACAGTTATCTTATAAGTGCCTGTTTCAGCCTCCCCAGCAGGTCTATATCATCTGCCTCAACAAGTGTTCCGTCAGATGATTCTTTAGCTGTTACCGACGCATATCTTAACAGTACATCATTCATTGTAACCGGTTTAAAGCCACTTATATTTGTCAAGTCAAGCTCACCGGTTGTTTTATTAAACTTAGCATCACTTGCGGTAGAATGATAAGTCTTGTCATTGTTATTTGCATCAACAAGAGTTAGCTTTGTATCATCGGTAAGCACACCACTGTCAGTGGCACTATCACCAATAAGATAAAGCTTTTTATCAAAGCTCCAAAGCAGACTGTCACCGTTATTGAGCATTTTTTCCCATTCGTTAGCGGATTTGTAATAGGAATATTTAAAATAAGTAGTAACAGGTGCATCAAAGCTCTCAAAAGCAAGCTTTGTTTTATCCGTATAGTGAGAATGGTTATAGTCTGTGCCTGAGATAACGTAAGATTGGAAGCTGAAATCAAGCACCTTTCTTACAAAAACAGGAATATGAAGTCTAAGAGCAGTTTTGCCACTTCCCGTTGGGTCGATATAATCAAGAGTAATGACAGTAAATCTGTTTGTGCCGTCATTGTCATACTGACCGTCTGTGACCTTGAAATATCCTGTCTTGCTGTTAAACGTAAGAGTGCTTTTGTCTGATTTTTTCAAAACATCGTTATCATACACATAAGTCGCTGTGCTTACATTCATAAGATCTGTTGTTTTCAGCTTATTTGAACTGCTGTCGCAAACATCACAATTTGTCAGAACTGAGATATACTTTGCGAGCATTTGTGTGATATTCAACGATGAGTTATCATCTATAAGCAAAACTGGAAGATCGTTCAGCTCCTGAACATCAAGCTCAGAGGCCTGACGAAATGTTGTAAGCTTTGAATTAGCCAGATCCTCTGCATATGTCTTTATAGTACTGTTTATGCCATAGGATTTTGTCTTTGTGCCATTCGTATAGGAAGCAGACTAATGATATTCTGCATATTTCCGCCAACAAAATCACCTGCGAAAGTCTTACCGCCGACAGTAACGCTTGGGTTTATATTGACATAAGGTGAATAGATATCAACGTGTGAACTGCTTCCATCACCGATATTTTGAGTATTATTCTGAACGCCGTTATAGTCAGTATGAACTGCGATAAAGTTGGTAGGTGCTTCTGAATTATTATACTGTATATCAGGTAAACAATCCGTGTTATTTACTGATACTCCGATAAATTTAGATGATAGATTTTTATCATTGTTCCAACCTATCAAGTTAGAAACAGACACGCTGTTGTTGCCTCTTACATAGCCTAATTTATTTATGAGAATATCATAAGCATATGTATTGCCGCCGTCGTTATGACCGATCACACCGCCTGCACCTGCACCATTGGACTTATCTTCTGCTGAAAGAGTAACATTGTTGACTTCACAATCAGATAACTTCAGATTACCATTAGCTTTTATACCAACATACATTTTTAGCAGCTGGTATACCTATCGTTGCATTTTTTACAGCAGACTTTGATATGGTCACAGCCGCATTCTGTGTGCCGACCATTCCGCCTGAACTTGTATAGCCATAAACACCGCAAGCTGATGTTTCAGATGTTTCTCCATAGTAACAGTCATTGATAGACAACTGGTTTTTGTTTATTCCAACGAATCCACCGGCATTACTACCATAAACATCGACGCTGACGCTTGTGTTTGTTATTGTGCAGGCTCCGTTAGACAGTCCTATAAGACCGCCCTCGTTCATTGTCTGGGTTGCAAGGGGTTTATTGTCTTTTTGAACCGATAAAGCTATCTTCATTATAGGCTGTAAGCTGAACATTGCTTATTGTCGTTTTGATATTTGCAGTGCCTGCGATTCCACCTACGCCAAACCAAGTTTTTGTGCCTTTATCAAGATTAGCAAATTCAACTTTATTAATTTTTATCTTAGAATCCTTAACAGCGAATTGCCTTTCTGAGAATTTCCCACAAGACCGCCTGTTTCAAATCCGCCATACACATAAACGCCACTGTTTTCAGACTTAACGTTACTTATATTGATAGTATTTGTTGACTTTCCTATAAGTCCTCCCACAGTATATGCACCATATATTTCAAGATCAGTCAATGTTATTCCGCTAAACGTGCAAGAACTCTGTACTCCGCCAACAATACCACCTGTAGAAAGGTCTTCATTAACATACGATTGTCCATCGTTGTTATACGTCTTAACGCTGATCTTGCCGGAAAGCTTAAGGTCATTTACAGTTAAAGCATACGTTGAACAGTTTATCAACCCAACTCCTTTTACGGAGGCAAATGCGGTACGATATTTATAGTTATCCACATCTTGGAATTCAATAGTGCTACCGCTCTTGTTATCTGTTATTTTCACAGCATAGGCTTTTATATCTGTATCGAGCTTTATAGTCTGATAATTTCCCTCGATAGTTGTCAAAGACAAAGTATAATCACATTTAATGTCGCCCAAGTTACTATTTGTTGCATCAAACAACTGATTTATACCACGAAAACCGGTTCCGGTGAGGTCATAGGTTCCATTTCCTGTGAGTTTAACAGTAAAGTTCTTATTTAATTCGTGTGCCCACTTTGCTTCATAAAGACCTTTTTCACTTGGCTTTGTATATTTTTTTTAGCATTACAGAATTTTTCTTTTCATATTCCCTGCTTGTAGCCTTTTCAAGTCTTTGATAATCTGAGAGCGCAGTTTTGTAATCTTCATCATCAGAAGTCAATGTAGCTGTGCCAACTTTTGAATAGTCTGCATTTCGAGTAAAAAGTATAATGACCATAGCCGCAAGTATTTTTTATTACGGTCTGTATATCCCATACCGGACTGTGATATGATAGACAGCATAAACAACGCTTGTGCATTAGGTACTTCAATGGTATTGGTCGTGCCGGCAATAACATTTAATTTCTCACCATCACTTAGCTCACTCTTAACTGCGTGATGAGATAATTTTTCCTGCCATTGTTAAGGTTAGTTGACTTACCAAACGTTGTTCCCTCTTCGATAGCAAAGCCGTTTACAACTCTGCCTATATATGGATTGATAAAAGATTGGTATATACGTCTTCACCCACTGCCTCAGTATTGTTGGTTGTAAGCGCACTATCTTTGGCAACGATGTCCATATTTCTGAAAATAACACCGCCGTAAACTATGGCACCAACATATCCGCCTGCAGTAATGAGATGTTGTTTGCTGTTATCGTTATTCGCAAATTTTATATTACGATTTGTTACCTTGACATTATCAATGATATTATCTCCACCGAACACAACGCCCATAACACCGCCATAATACTCCGTCTTTCCGGTACTATAGTTTAATTTATTATTATTGTTTTTGAAAGCGTTACTTCATTGGTATATACTATATTGATATCTTTTACAACACTTCCGCTGCTGAACCTGATGAGAGGGCTTGCAGAATTATTGGTGATAGTTGGATATGTTCCGTCGGATTTCTTCTGTCCAACAATAACGCCCCTGAAAACGTAACTGTTTGATGTTCCGCCAAGACCTGCAAAAGAACTGCCGAGAACTATATCATCATTTATCTTGTAATAAGCCTCGCAAAGATATTTGATCATGTTATCTTTTGAAACTGTTTCATTTCCGCTTACGAAATTGCCTGTTCCATCATAAGTATAAGTTTTATGATTAGTGCCTTTGCAAAAAGCACTATTAGCATTAACAGTCGATTTATCGGCAGAAACATTTGCATTATAGTTTACTTGCCAGCCATTTGTAGGTGCGGTTGTACTGATAACTCGTGCGACCTCTGCAAGTGTAGAAGCGTCAAGGATATATGGATCAGAGTATGTTCCGCAACCCTCGTCCAGATATGGTCGCTCAAGGTTTACGTCTATCTCATCATAGTTTTGGGCGGTATCATACGATTTAGCAACATATGGCTTGTAACTAGCAAAGCTATATTCTCTGTTGCGTTATTTTTGTCAGGAGAAGTATACCTGTCATCCCTACTCCAATCACCATGATATTTATTCTGCCTGCTCACATCATCTACACGATTCTTTTTGGTGTCAGACACTTCTTTTCCGTATGTTACATTATGCTTAATATTGCCAGCTGAGTCTGTACCCCAATCGTCGTCCCATTTATAGTTGTATATTGCAGAAGAGCCTGCTCCGTCAGAATGCTGAAAGCTTTCAAGCAAAGTAGCATTTTTGAAAATTGAATTTACATCACTTGCGTCAAGCTTGATATTTGAGAAAGTCAAAGATATATTTTGACCATTTTTGCTTCCTACATTGCCTATAAGGCTTGTTGCAGCATAACTCTGACCGCCTTTGTAATATTGCTCAGCAGTCATACTGTGTTTTTTCTGTGACACATTCTGTATAGTGATCTCTGTCATGTTGCCTATCTTATTTATAAGCAAAGGGGCATAAGAATTTTCACCATTTAAACTTAAGTATCATTCACATACAGATCATCAAGAACGATACTGCCGGTAATTTTGACAAATTTTTTTGTAGTATTGGTGTCGTCAGCAACCGAGCCGCAAACCAATGCACCTGAACCACCATTCACCTTACCGATATTTCCCTTAAAGGTCAGTTTGCCGCTTATGGTAACAGCTCCATTTTCATTTCTGAAAAGTCCGCATTGCATCATGTAATGTTGATTATGGTCATTAGTTAAATTTGTTCCATCTATTCCGTCAGTTGTACGGGCATAATTGTCACTATTACTGCTTGATACCATTTCAGACTGATTAAAGCCATTATTTTCAAAAGTAATAGTTGAATTTGATTTTATATTACAACCATTTGTATCAACTGGATAAAATGAATATCCTGTCAAATCTATTTCTGGATCTGTTGGAAAATCTATATTTGTACTATTAATATATGCTTTTATATTATTTGCCGCAAAAAGCTTTGCACTCCACTCAACAGCCTTAGCTCCCTGTGGTGGCTTTACCGTTTTTATATACATCAAGGTTATAATAATATCTTGCCCAAGAATTATTTTTCCACACAGCACCATTATTTGTTGTTTGATTTTGATAGGTATTGCATTTCTTTCCGTCCATATACAGCAAACGCTCTCCGTCCGCTGTAACAGCAGGAATTGAAATTATGGCTTGACGATTAGACATAAAACTAGCTGAAGAAGAATAATAAATACTACAACGAGTTATCTCATCAAAATACGAATAGCTTGGGCTTATATTTATCTTAGTATCTTGTGAGATCTTATATCCATTAGGTTTAGTAAGTTCAAAATAAGTTGCATCTCGTGAGCTTCTGTAATTATTGACATTTTCACCTTTAAAATAGTCAAAGCCATAAGAGTCATAATCTCTACCAAAAAGAGTTGAGGCAAGCATGCCGAAATTTATACATTTTATTGCTTTCACTGTCACACCGTCAAAGCTAACCTCTTTTATGCTCCAATAACCTGTTGTGGAAAGTACAAGACCGCCCAGTTCTGTGCCATTGTTCACTGTTAAGCTTGAATTGTTTACATTCAAACTACTCAGATCAATTTCTACTCTATACCAGTTATGCCCTAAAAAATCCACCGCTATTTGATTTACCACTAGAATTTATTGTTAAAGCATTAATATTAACATTGGTGATAGATATCTTATTAGGTACAACAGAAGCTGAATTATCCTTAGCACCGACCTCTGCAATAAGTCCGCCAACTCTAGAGTTACTTCCTGTGTGTTTGTCAGTTATATTTCCGCCAACAGTGACATTATCAAACTTAATACCAGTTGTAGGCTTTGATGTAACAGCTCCTACCATTCCGATAACTCCGCCAAGACAAGTACAATCTACCTTTGTTGTGCTATTATCATATGTAAGATTTACTGTTACAGCAGAATTAGTGAACGAAACTTCACTTGTGGCGTCAGCAACATATCCAACCAGACCTCCGACAAAATTAGTATACGCACCACTTGGAGATGCTGTCACATCAGCGGTCACGCTGTCAATAGCCAAAGCTCCGCTGTTGTATGCAGACACAGAACCAATATAACAAGCATCACCGCCAGAAGCATTGTCACCAACAATATTAAAGTTTGAAACAATCGTTAAATTGCTTATTTTTGCACCGCTTGTCTTTGCAAAAAGTCCGTTGTGAGTATGGAAAACTATCTTAGCACCTTTGCCTACGCTCATAGTAATTGTATGACTATTGCCATTCAGAGTGCCTGTGAATGTATGCTCACCATTATCACGCATAAAGCCGGTTAGACCTGTGTCGCTTATATCAACATCTGCACTAAGGCTGATATTTGCCGCAAGCATATCTGCCCTGCTATCACCGCTATACTTAACAAAATCATTGCTATCATGCTGCATGATCAAAGCCGCACGGGCAAAATCCGCCCTATTGCCTATGGTTATATCATTATTAGGAAATCCATTTATTGTAACAGTATGCCCTGATCCACAAAAGACAGAACACTGTCAGCACTCTCAAGCAGATCGGAATCGTTAAGTCGAAGCACTCCGCCCCAATCCATATCGTCTATGACTTTTGAAGATGTCCTTGTAAATGACCAGCCGCTTAAGCTATAGATCAAAGCATTGCCTCTATTTCCTACTATCTGACATCCGTTTTTGTTAGGGTCTTTAGGATAAAAGCCTGAAAGGTTTGTTTCACCGCCAAGCCTTACAACGCCATTTTTATTAAATTTGCCAACAATGCCACCTACGCTCTGATTTGCAGAAACATTATTTGCAGTAACTGTGACTTTGCCGCCAACATCAATAAAAGCCTGATCTGCATAGCCCACAAGTCCGCCATAATTATTTTGTGATGATGTGGGATTATTAATACTTATAGTGGTATTCTTGACGCTTACATAAGCCTTGCTGTTATCACCTATCTTACCAATAAAGGCCGCCAAAATCAAGGGCATTGCATGAGCCAGTCACATTTACAATGATATCACTTAGTGCTAGTTCAGAGCTAAGAGCATTGGCAGAATATCTTCCGACAATACCACCATAAAAGCCTGCCCTGACAGTGACATTGAAGTTTGAAGTAATAGTATCATTAGCGGTGCCCGTGATACTAATTTTTGCACTATCTGTACTATTTGTCAGCAGTCCGAAAACAGAACCAACAGCCGCACTGTCAGCGGTATCTCCTGATGAACAAGCAAGTGCCATTTTCATACCACTGAATTTTGAAATATCAAATTCTTTACTGTCGGCTTTACTATATGTATAAGAGCCGAAAAGACCGCCCACAGTTACAGAGCCTGTAACGCTTCCGGTCATGGTAAGGGTGACACCTTCGCCGACATTTATTTCTGCATTCTCTGCACTGCCCACAAGTCCGCCTGCGTTGTTTGCGGATACATTTACGCCTGTCAAGACATCACACTTGTCAACGTTCAGTGTTGCACCAGTACTCATTTTCCCGACAAATACACCTGCGTTCGATTTACCGGAAACGTCAAGTGAACTACTTGACAAGCTTACGGCAAGACTTGCGTTTTCGTCCATAGTGCCGCAAGCAAGGCCTGCATTATCCCCGCCTGATACTTCCACCTGGACATCATTACTTAGAGTGATATCCAGATCGACCTTTGCTCCATTTTTCATATTGCCTATAACAGACGTGAAGGATTTATAAATTGTAGCACCTGAATCATCTATCAGCTTTTATTTTCCACTTATTAGCTGAAGCCACATCACCATGTACAACATTCTCAGCAAGCAAAGCTGAATTTTTTTTCTTCCGGTCTAGCAAAAATAATAGTATCTAAATTTGCACTGTCACTAAGATATTCAAACAGAGCAAAATTAATAGGAAGATTAATAGCTGAGCCCTCATTTGCTTTGACTGTTCCCATGAAAGGATATTCTTCATTGCCAAGTCCTTTTTCTATTCCTGTAAAATCAGAAGCCTTAAACTGAGATTGGTTGTTTGAAAACAATATTGTGATTTTCTGATAGTCAGCAGGATCTGCATTAAGAAGCTTTTTAAAATCGTCTGCATTCTGTATGGTAAAAACGCCACTTTTGATATCGTTAGTTATGTCAGTATATGTATCTGCCGCCGTAGCTGAGATCGCATTGGTGACAGTTGATACCATTTTAGACACAACACCTGAAATGTCTGCAAGCGGCATACTCGTGACAAGCAATACGGCAGCGGTAACTAAAGAAATAACATTCTTGCGATACTTGCTGTAAAGCTTGTGGCATATTCTATTAATTTTCTGATTTCTATTAGCTTTCACTTTCAACTGCCTCCGTGCAAAGTTAATATTCTTATCTATACGTTTAGTTCAACAAGGATATAGTGCACCTTTGTACCTATCTTTTCGTCAGCGTCATTATACATGGAGCTTAGTGATGATAACTGTGCTGTGCTGTATTTATCACCATTAAGTATATTCTCAATAACCTTTTTTATTTTGTTCTTTATCGGCATCACCTGACAAGAACAAGCTTAAATTACCCTTCATATATTCCGCAAAATTCAAACGTTCTTTACTGTCATCATCAAACAGCACATTTTTTCTCTGTCAGATTTTCATCTGTGCTTTTCATTAGTACCTGACCAAGCGTGTTCGGCCATACCCAATATACGTTCACTTCCTGCGGAACGTCTACTTTACAATCTTTAAACGTCCTTGTGAATGTTTCATCATGAAGAAAATCGGAATATGTGTGATTGTTTTCATCATATTTCTCAAAAAACATGATATGTCCATTCATAAATCTAGTTACTTCTTCTTCAGTAATCTTTTCATAAGAAACAGCGTCTTCGTTTTTTATTCTCTGCATACCCCGTGATACTCAACTTGAACTGTATCTCCATTTCTCCCGACTGGTTCGGAACAACATAAAAAGTAAGCTTCCCATGACTGCCAGGATTAATACCATTCGTCATACCGCTTTCTTCATCAAGAAGCCAGTAGATCTTGTCGTTCTCGTCAGAAGTGATGTTGCTCCCATCAGACACCTTAGAGTAGTCATTGCTGTCAAGTATCTCAGCTTTAAGCACATTGGCACTGCCTACTGTTTTCAGTTCAAATGGCGAATCTACGCTTTTCATTCCAAATGAATCAAGATCAAGGGCTTTATCAATGGTAAACCAAGCCAAGCTGACCGCAATAAGTATAAATGCCAGTACTGCAACTGGTATTATTTTTATAATAAGCAGTTTGCGTTTCTTCTTTTCTTCCTCGCTGTCTGCTTTCTCTATCACTTTATGCTCAGCCACTTTGGCGACCTCCATTATTTCATCGAGTCAAGCTCTTTCTGCAATTCTATCATGTGGTTTCTGCAAGCGGTTATCTCGCCTGTGTATTTGTTGAACCACTCAACGTCCATTTCGTTAGGCTCTTCCTGCAAAAGAATTGCCTGAACAAGTGCTGATTGTGAACGTGATCTCTTACGCTCTATCTCCTCGATAGTAAGTCTGCATTTCTTTATTTCTCTTTTTGCCCTTTACTGCTCACGTTATTGTCCTCCTTGCATTAATTTCCCATTTTATCAACCGAATCAACTATCTCGTTGACTTCCCTATAGCCTTTGTCAAGATTTTCGGTGATATGGTCAAGTGCTTTTTTACGTCCTCAAGCTTGCCCTGCATTTGTTCGGGATACTTCACAAAGCAGTAATGAAGCTCATTTATAGCCTTCTGCTCATCAGTGTAATCGTCGATAAGAAACACCAGCGACCTTGCCGCACCCATGTCCGAAAGTATCATGTTATATCTCGTTGGAAGATCCTTGCCGCTTTCAAGATAAGTGTCTATCTCCTCAGAGGCGGAAGACAGATTTTCCATATACTTAGCAATGTAAGTCTTTCTGACTTCCTCGGACTTGTCCATATAAAGCCCGATAAAAAACGAACAGCCCTGCCAGTGCCGCAATACAAATAACGATAGCCGTTATCATTTTAGCCTTCATTATCTTTTCCTGATTCAAAGCTGTTCGCCTCCTTTTTCTCGTTTTCCTGCATTTTCAGCCGCTGAACTTCCTTTTCAACAGCCTCACGCATAAGCTTTTCCTTTTCTTCCTCAGCCGCTTTCAAGGCTTCCTCACGGTTTGAATATATTTTTATCTCAGCGATAGTTTTTACCTCATACACCGCCATGCAAACTGTTGGGATTATCACAAACAGTATGAGGAGCTTCTTTGTTGATGCAAATGACCCAAGCCACTTGAAAAATCTGAGTTTTCCATAGTATTTTCCAATAATGCTGACTTTTTGCACCGTCACGCTGTCCTCTATTTTGTTAGCATCGCCTTTAGTAACAAAAAAGTGCCGTCGCTCAAAACCTCAGATATCCTGTGAGTATTTATCTCGCCTTTAATACTATCATCTTGAGAGTAGAACGAAATGATATCCCCTGCCTTTAAGCTGTCAGTATCCGTCCTTTTGATGTAAATATAGTCACCCTCATGTATAGACGGCTCCATACTTCCACTCACGACCTTCAGTACGCTGTAACCAAAAATGCTTGCTGTTTTGCCGATACAGCCGCAGACCATTATGTACACCGTCACACTCAGCAGTGCCGCAAACACAGCAGAGCCAAGTATTGTCAAAGCTATTTTTACTATCCTCAACGCCTTGCCGATGATAACGACTCTCCCTCAGTGTTATTGTTTCCTATATTTCTCTTTCAAATGCCTTGCCATTCTGCCAACTGCTGAAACATGATACTCCTTATAGAGTCGTTTCATTTCAGTGTCGATAGCTTTCTGCTCCTCAGCGGTGCGCTGTGGCGGAATATATGGTCTTGGCGGTCTGTTCTTTCGCTCAAGACGTTTTCTCTTTTTAAACTGCCTGTTTTTGATACGCCTCTTTACATCATATTTCAGATACGGAGCATATTTTTTCATAAATGATCTCAATTTCACGCTCTGCACGTTTTTCTCTCTGCCTCAGCCAGTTCTTTTTTCCTTCTTGACTTTGAGCATTCTGGTATAGTCCCGGATTATCCGTCACAACAGGTATGATCCCAAATGCGTGAGCCAGAACATATGTTATGCCACGTTTTGCCATGTAATATGGATTTTTGGAATATTCTTTAAATATCTCATTGATATTTTTTATTTTCAAAGCTTTCACGTTCAGCTTTAAGACGCTCAGCACGTTCACGCTCACGACGTTCCTGCTCACGCTGCTGTTGTGCTTCTTTCGCCTTTTTGCAGCGATCTCAGGGGACTCATACTCTGACACAAAGCTTGAAGACACGGCTTCTTCATTCGTGCTGATCTGCTGATCCATAGCAGATCCAAGGCTGCTGCGGACGAGCTTTTTTCTCCTCTCGGATCATCAGGTCTTTGTGCAGTATCGGAAACGTTGACCTCGTAGCCTGCCTTATCGTAGCTTTCGATAAACTGCCAAAGGGTAAGACACGCCATAAGGTCCACATTTTTAGTGATAGCGTTTGTTCTCATAACAGGCGGTCTGATAAAAGCGTTGCCGAGAGTGGTACAAAGCACTGAGCCTTTAAAAGCGTTGCCGAGAGTGGTACAAAGCACTGAGCCTTTATACCTCGATAGCCTTTTTGACCCTTTCAAGCCTTGCCCAAACGTCAGTATCCTTGCTGCCGCCGACAAGACTGTCAACAGTTTCTATCTTAAAACTAATGTTGACCTTTCTGCCGTCGCCGCTGTCAGCCACGGTATCGTAATTAAAAGAATAAGCCTCCTGCGCCTCTGCGGTCTGGACAAGCTTATTGTATCTTATATTTATAAAAAATGTATAGCCTGTCGATAAGGGTATTTACAAATCTATTTTCATATGTATCGAGAGTTTCCTCTTTATGAATGTTGAGTATCTTTGACGGAGTTATCTTTCCAGTCTTTTTGTCGATATCCTGAATAAGATCGGTATGCTGTCCCAGATGTTTTATGGACTCTACCGTTATCTTCCTTGACATAGCGATAGGCACGATCTCTTCCACTTCTTTAATGGTGTTTCTGGGATTTCTTATTACCGTATCAAGATGTGGCAGAGCTTTTTCTATCTCTGTGAGCCAGGACGAATCTATATTCTTCTCGATTATCTTACGATTAAAAGATACAGTTTTTTCGCCCGAAAGAAGCAAGGCACGGGCTGCCGCAAAGCTGTTATTGCCGTCAAACGTCTTTACAGCTTTGTCAAAAAGCTGCACGCTGTTCGTTGTATTCGCTCATGCCCGTCCCTCCTCTCAAAGCTTATGAATACAAATTTTAGTACAGTTTTTGCAATCTTTCAAGATATGCTATAGATTCTTTCATAGTGTTTCTGCCAAAAAGCTTCAGCATATAGGTGCAAAGCTCTTTCAGCTCTTCTCTTAGCATTGCCAAGTTAAGCGACTCAAATTTTCTGAATATCTTTGTGGCAAGCACATAGTCAATGCCGTCAAGTTCCTCGCCACCGCAGGCAACATATACAGGAACAAACAAGTTCATCTGTTTAAGTATACGGTTACCGAAAGCCACTCTCAGCTTTTCGATTACCCACAGGTCAAGCTGCTGTATCTTCTTTAAGCTGTCCTGCGAAACAGGATACATCTGGAATGCCTCCTTGAAAAGTGTATCAAGATGTTCAAAGCTTAAATTCATAGGCGGCGTGTCAGGTGCGTCAAAGGCAACTCCCTTTGCGTCAAGATTGATAGGCTGTGCACGGTCGTATACCTTATCTGAGATAGTAAACGTGGAATCGTCGTTGTTCGCAGTATCGATATACCAAATATTCTGCGGAATACGCAGTTTGCCTTTATCAAGGCGAACAGGGTCGGTACTCCACACATTAGGAACAAGATCAAGCTCCCACTCGGCAGGGTCAGGCATTTCGAGAATTGAAAGCATTTCTGCAAAGTAATACTCCACTCTCGCAATGTTCATCTCGTCGAGGAGTATGAAGTTTACATCGTCATTGTATTCAGAAGAATAAATTCTTTTGAGGACTTCTGTTTCATTGAAGTTCTTCGTGAACTCGTTGAAGTAGCCGAAAAGCTCAGTTCTGTCACGCCATGACGGCTGAACAGAAGCAATAGTGGTATCTTTCTGAGAACTTACCGAATGAATATGGCAAAGATGTTTTACCTGTACCAGAGATACCTTGCAGGATAATAAGCTTTGTTGAAGCCATGCCTGCAATGAAAAGTCGGATAGTTTTTATGTCATAATAAAGGTGCATTCTTGAGCAGGCAAAGTTTCTGTACGCTTCGCAGATACCGCTAAGGGTGATGTCATTATTGTAAGCAGGCGGCTCGTATGTCTTGTAAAAATTGTCCACCTCGATAAGCTTTGAAAAACGGCAGTCGGCAGTCTGAACAACGCCGTCAACAGTGGTTTGAACTTCGCCCTGTGCAGGCATCTGCTCGCCCTCTGCAAGCTTTTTTTCACCCTCTGCAAGAGCTGTGTTGTCATATACGCCAAGCTGAGCCACCTTCATTGCCATGATCTCATCTTTTTCCTTGGTCATTTTGACCACCTGACGCTGCAGGTCAGATATTTCTTCGATAAGATCCTCGTTGCTGACGATAGAGTGTCTGAATCTTATGTACTTTCTCACAGCAAGCACTATCATAAAAATAATAAGCACAAAGATAGCCACAACAACAATAATTGCAAGCACAGAAAGTATCCAGCCCAGCGCACCAAAGTCTGCCGAGTAGGTCTTGAATATCCTTATGTAGTTTTTTATATTGAAGATCTGTTTTATGCCGTTCCACAGACCCTTGAAGATCTGCCCAAAGCCTGCAAGCATTGACGACATGAAAACAAAAAACCATTTCAGAAATCCATTCATAATGTATCACCCAAGCAGCAGTTATTTGTCATTTTTCTCCTACTGTGCATTTTCCTCTTCCTTTTTCTTCTGCTGTGCAAGGTATTCCTCAACTGCATGTCTTTTTATTTCTTCCTCATCGCTCTCTGTGATAGCAGGACGCTTTATCTCGATTATGGTTGCGATAAGCTTATAAAGCTCAAAGAGGAAAAACAGTGCTATCGGCAGAAGTATGCAAATGAAAAATCCCGTTTTTGTTCTGAGAAAATCCATTACCTTGCCGAAACCGCCTATTTTTGCACCTTTCCACTGACCGATTATATCACCTGCATAAACAGTGTATGTATCATCTATGTTATTAGCATCGCCTCGTGTGATAAAGCCTACAGAGCCGTTATCATTGAGTACCTCTGCGATACGGTGGGTATTCTTCACCTTTTTGCCGTCAATAAGCGTCCAGAAAGTGATAACGTCGCCCTTTTTCAGAGAATTGATATCGTCTATTTCCTTTGAGATAATAAGGTCGCCTTTTTTGAAAGTTGGCTTCATTGAGTCAGATTCAACTGTGAGCGGGATATATCCCAGCAGACTTGCCGTACCATTATTCTTATCGGACGAGAACACGAGAATTGTTATAAGCAGTGCAAAGATAAGCACCACCCATGCGATAACATTAAAAACGATCTTCAAAGCTTTTTTCATAATTCAAAACCTCGGAAACCCGAGGCTTCCTCCCTTCTAATTCTTTAAGTTGTTTCAACGATTACCAAGCTTCATTGTGCCACCGATTATTTTGTAAACACAATCAGGGTCATTTCCCTCAAGCCATATGACCACTGTATACTTGTCTTTCTCACCAGGACCAAGCTTTTCACGTCGGTCCTTCATGACCTCAGTAGAGGAGGCGAACTCCTTGTCGCAATCGCTTTCCTTACCGCTGCCGTCAGACTTTGTTTTGCCATAAACAGTTTTCTCGCCATTCACGAAAAGCTCCACTCTGATAGCTTCATCAACACCGTTCGTGACGTTCTCGATAGTCATTTCGCTGTCATAGCTAAGTGTGTCTTTACCGGAATTTATGAGATAGAAAGTATAAGCTATATACCCCTCGCCATTATGGCTGCCGTTTATCTTGTCGATATTATCAGGGAGATCTTCGCCACTGATATTTGTCATATCATAGAGGATATCCGCATTGAGCCTTGAATTGCTCGTGGTATAGTCAGGAGTTTCCGAAAGAGTAAGCCCCTGATTTATCATATCATACTTACTTATCTTAACTGTAAAGCTACCATACTTGTCGTAAAAATAAGACACCCAATCTCATCAATACCACATAGCGTTTAGCTTCCTTGGCGGTCCTGCGAAGTGCAAGGGTATCGACTACTCTTGTATTTTTATCTATATTTTTACCGTCCAAAACCGTATCACCCGTTTATTACTCATTTCTATTGCGAACGTATCTTTCCGCAATATATTTTCCTGCATTTTCTCCCGAATAGTAAAGGCACTGCATACCGCTGAGCTGTTTCACCTGCTTATCATCAGTAATTCCGTCAGCTATGACCTCAGCATTAAGGTCAAAAACGAAATTCAGCAGAGAGTTCACGCAGGTATCATACCTGTCGCTCTTACCAAGAACCTGAGCCACTGAGCCGTCAAGCATGATATTATCTACCTTGAACTCAGCGGTCTTAAGCATTTTAAAGCCCTCAGTGCCGAAGCCTGTGAGCAGAAAATGAAAGCCCTGTCTTCTCATAAGAGCCACGTTATCTGCCCTGTGCTGTCAGCTTCATCAAGCACATCAGGCGACAACTCGAAGCAGACACGCTCATACTTCACGCCAAACTTACCGCAATAATCTGCCACAATTCTCGGAGCTTCCGTCTGCCTTAAAAATCTTGCAGGCACGAACACGCTTGCCCAGTCAACGTCCACTTCCCTTTCGTGAAACTTACCCAAAGCCTGCAAAAGCTGAACGAAAGCAAGCTTGAAAATGCTAACACATCGGTCGGAAAGCTGAGCCACAGGGAGATAATCCGCAGGCATTAGCGTTCCCATAACAGGAGAATTGAGCCTTGTTTGCGACTGCAAAAAGTGACCCTGCCGCTGTCGGTATTTTTTATAGGTCTATAGAAAAGCTCCACGGCACGAACGCCGTCAACTGTAGAATTTTCGCCCAAAGCAAAGCCACTTCCTTTCTGCTCCAATGTATTATTATAGCATATTTTCGACAAAAAACAAAAAAAATCGGGAGATTTCCCCAAATATGGAAAAATCCTGAGCCTTCCTTATCAACAGCTGTAACAGCATCACCTTTTTCAGAAGATTTACCGTCATCCTGAAATTCCCAGCCAGCAGCAGTAGTTGCCTTGTTGAAAGGATTGTCAACATCAGAAACTTTCTTACCATTTTCTGTTGCTTTTACAGTATAGAACATATCAAAACCATTAACAGAAGATGCAGGAATAAGCTTACCAAAATCTTTATATACAGAACCCGTAGCAGCAGTGTGTGACCAAAGTGTTTCATCAGCACCAGGTGCAGTTGCCTCTTGTCCAGCAGTCAGCGTGTTGCCAGTTGTAGCTTTACCAAGTGAAATTTCAATTGTCTGTGGAGTTGTAGCAGTAAGCTTCATGCCTGTTACTTCAACTTCTCTACTCATAGTAAACCAAGCGTAAGTAGCAGTAGAAAGCATTACAGAAGTTGTGAGCATTGCAACTGCAGGTATAAGTTTCTTCTTAGCAGAAGTATTCTTCTTTTCATTAGTTTTCATATCTCTTCGTCCTTTTCATAATAATTTGTCGGTTTATACTGTCCGATACAGAGGGAGCTCGTTATAGCCGATTTGCGGTAACATGACCGCCAAGCACCTTTTGTTTATGTCAATCTTATACTAAATTCGACCCGCTTTGTCAATAAGCTACCAGCTTAGTATACATTATATTTATCTTAATACTTATTAACATGTCAGACATATTTTGCTAATTTTCGACATTATCATACTATGTAATAACAACAGAAAGCACGGAATAACGTCATTTGTTATTCCGTGCTTTTTAAAACGATTATTCAATAAATTTTTTGTTAAACTTCAAACGTTTTTGTACATATTAAGTTTATATATGTACACAAAAGTTATCATAAGCAAGATTTACAAAATATTAATAATTATTCTGCGCTGTCGAGCATTTTAACAGCCTTCATCATGATAGCACATTCAAGACGCTTCTTCTGTATCTGACATGACAGCTTATGCGCATTGTGGATATCACCTGCGTAAATGTAGTTGTTTGCATTGCAACCGCCACTGCAATAGAACTTTGCCCAGCACTTTTTGCACTCTGGCTTGTTGTAAACGTGTGCGTGAGCAAACATATCTTTCATTTCCTCGTTAAATGTGCCGTCATAGAGATTGCCCATTTTGAACTCGGTGATACCAACGAACTGATGACATGGATAAATATCGCCGTCAGGAGTAACAGAAACATACTCGTTTCCGCTTCCACAGCCCCTAAGTCTCTTTATCGCACAAGGACCCTGATCGAGGTCTATCATAAAGTGGAAGAAGTTTATGAACTTGCCCTCGTCCTTATCTTCTGTATCTTCTCGGAAAGTATCTCATACTCCTTGAAGATCCTCGGCAGGTCAGCTTCTGTTATAGCATAAGGCTCGCTAGGGTCAGCCATAACAGGCTCAACGGATATCTGGTCGAATCCAAGGTCATAAAGGTGCATTACATCATTTGAGAAGTCAAGATTATACTTTGTGTAAGTGCCTCTTACATACCAATCCGGACGTTTCTCAACAAGCTTCTTAAAGTTAGGGATAATCCTGTCATAGCTTCCTGAACCGTCAACACGCACTCTCATTCTGTCATTGACTTCTTTTCTTCCGTCGATAGACAGAACAACGTTGTACATTTCCTTGTTGATGAAGTCTATCATCTCGTCAGTGAGGTGTACACCGTTTGTGGTAACAGTAAATCTGAACTTTTTGTTGTGAGGCTCCTCCTGTGAACGTGCATACTCAACAAGCTTTTCTACTGTACCGAAATTCAGTGACGGCTCACCGCCGAAGAAGTCCACCTCAAGAGATTTTCTGTCTCCTGAACGCTCTATAAGAAAATCTATAGCACGCTTGCCTGTTTCATAGTCCATTAGCATTCTGCCCTGACCGAAATCGCCTGTTGAAGCAAAGCAATATTTACATCTCAGGTTACAGTCGTGAGCAATATGCAGACACATTGCCTTGATAGGCGAAGCCACAGCAGACAGGGCATACTTCTCGTAATCGTCCTCGCTGAACAATATCTTGTCATTGTAAAGAGAAACTATCTCCTCATAGCAATCCTCGATATCCTTGCTGTCATACATCTTTGACAGCTTTCTTACAACGTCCTCAGGACATTTCTCCTCAAAAGGCGGCTCAACATTGTCTAACAAATCATATGTCAGATCGTCTATAATATGTACTCCGCCACTGTTCACATCAAGCAGTGCATTAAAGCCGCCAAGCTTAAACTTGTGTATCATTTAAAAATCACCTTTCGCATTAATATTCATATACAAATTTATACAAAAATAAAGGGACATAAAAATGTCCCTTTAGCAAGGCGTGTGTACGCTCGCACGCCTCAGAAAGATCGGAATATTAAGCCTCTCTCTCGCACTTCTGGTTAGCAACTGTGCAGGAGGTCTTGCAAGCTGACTGACATGATGCCTGACACTTGCCGCAGCCACCCTTAGCAGCAGTCTTCTTGAGATTAGCCTTATTGATCGTCTTGATATGTTTCATAGGATTTTACCTCCAATAATTTATTTACACTAATTATACCACATATCCCACCATGTTTTATGAACGAATAGTTAATGCAGTATAAATATTTATCCTTATCAAAAACGGCTGCTTTTAGAATTAACCCCTACAACTCCGCCTATGCCTGCACACACAAGGGTAAGCACAAGCTTTGCAGGCACGGAAAAGCTTTCGGCAGCTTTTGAAAACAGTGCACTGAGAATGACAATGATAAGAAAAATGAACACTCCGCACAGCACACCTGACAGCAGACCGTTTCTACGTTGCCTTTTTCCGCAGACATATCCCCCTGCATACGCCCCGATACCAAGTGCCGCCGTTGACATCACCGACAGCATAAGATCGGTAGCATCTATTTTAGTGATAACATACGCAAAAGCAAGTACAGCAACGAATATCGCACCGCACCCCACGCAGGCAGAAATTGCCGTAGATGACAGCACAGAAAGCTTTCTGCCCCCAAAAAGCCTGTTATCATATCCGCACCCCCGCATACAAAATTCCCTAGGAAAATTATATTCCCAGCCACGAATAATAAGAAACAAAAAAAAGGACGGATAAAAAAACTACCCGTCCCTTAAAAGCGATATTTACTTTGCGTCACCGTCATGAATTGTTTCGTTCTTAGCGATAGCCCACTTCTTAACACGAATCTTGCTTCTGTCTCCGCCTGTTTCGATAACAACAGTGTCGTCCTTGATAGAGAACACGATACCAACGATTCCGCCGTTTGTAACGACCTCGTCACCTATCTCAAGGTTATCTCTCATCTCAGCGTCTTTCTTATCCTGCTTTTTCTGCGGACGGATAATAAAGAAATAGAAGAACACGATTATGAGTACCAGTGGGATAAAAGTCATGGCAAGTGATGCAGGTGAACTCTGCTCAGCTGCCAAAACTGAAATAATTGCTGACAAATTCATCAAAAGACCTCCAAATCTAATAATACTATATTAGTATATCAGATATTTGCACAAACTTCAAGCCTTTTAACAAATAATTTTCATTTACAAGAAATTATTTCTTGTTCTTGATATACTCGTCGATAGCAGCGGCAGCCTTTTTGCCTGCACCCATAGCGAGAATAACAGTAGCAGCGCCTGTAACAGCGTCACCGCCTGCGTAAACGCCTTCCTTAGTTGTTGACTCGTTCTCGTCAACGATAAGGCAGCCGTGATCGTTTGTTTCAAGACCAGGAGTTGTACTTCTGATAAGTGGGTTAGGTGATGTACCGATAGACATGATAGCTGTATCAACGTCAAGAATGAAGTTTGAACCCTCGATAGGGATAGGACGTCTTCTGCCGCTTGCGTCAGGCTCGCCAAGCTCCATTTTGATGCACTCCATGCCGTTTACATGACCGTTCTCGTCGCCAACTATCTTAACAGGGTTGTTAAGAACGAGGAACTCAATGCCCTCTTCCTGAGCGTGATGAACCTCTTCCTTTCTTGCAGGAAGCTCGTCCATTGAACGTCTGTATACGATATAAACGTGCTCAGCGCCAAGTCTCATTGCAGAACGAGCAGCGTCCATAGCAACGTTACCGCCACCTACTACAGCTACGTTCTTTGACTTCATGATAGGGGTATCATAATCGTCCTTGTATGCCTTCATAAGGTTGATTCTTGTAAGGTACTCGTTAGCAGAGTAAACGCCTACAAGACCTTCACCCTCGATACCCATAAATCTTGGAAGACCTGCGCCTGAGCCTACGAATACAGCTTCATAGCCCATGCCCATAAGCTCGTCGATAGAAAGAACTCTGCCGATAACCATGTTTGTCATGATATGTACGCCCATGTTTGTCAGATTGTCTATCTCGTGCTGAACGATAGCCTTTGGAAGTCTGAACTCAGGGATACCATACATAAGAACGCCGCCTGCTGTATGGAATGCCTCGTAGATAGTTACGTCATAACCAAGCTTAGCAAGGTCGCCTGCAACTGTAAGGCTTGAAGGACCGCCGCCGACAACAGCTACCTTATGACCGTTTGGCTCAGCCTTTTCTACAGCAACTGCCTTGTCCATCATATAGTCTGCACAGAATCTCTCAAGTCTGCCTATACCAACAGGCTCACCCTTGATACCTCTTACACACTTGCCCTCACACTGATGCTCCTGTGGACATACACGTCCGCAAACAGCCGGCAGAGCGTTTGTTGTCTTGATGATAGCATAAGCTTCTTCAAACTTGCCCTCTGCTACCTTTGCGATAAACTCAGGGATCCTAACGCTTACAGGACATCCTGTCATACAAGGCTTGTGCTTACAGTTAAGACATCTCTGAGCTTCTTCTATAGCCTGCTCAGGGGTGTAACCCAAAGTAACTTCCTTGAAGTTTCTAGCTCTTACCTTTGGCTCCTGCTCTGCGATAGGAGTCTTTGTCAAACTCATATTAGCCATTATCTTACACCTCCAGTAAGTCTGCACAAGTGAGCCTTTTCCTGCTCCTTATAAGTTGAGTTTCTTCTCATAAGCTCGTCGAAATCTACCTTCTGACCGTCAAAGTCAGGACCGTCAACGCAAGCATACTTGATCTTGCCGTCAACAGTTACACGACATCCGCCGCACATTCCTGTTCCATCAATCATGATAGGGTTGAGTGAAACGAGAGTCTTGATATCATAAGGCTTTGTTACCTTGCAAACGAACTTCATCATTGGAACTGGTCCGATAGCGATAACCTCGTCAAACTTAGCACCACCGTCAATAAGCTCCTGAAGCTTGTTTGTAACAAATCCGTGATAGCCGTATGAACCATCGTCTGTACAGATATGAAGATGTGAAGAAGCCTTGCCCATTTCGTCCTCGAGGATAACGATATCCTTGCTTCTGAAGCCTGCGATAAGGTCAACTTCAACGCCCATGCTGTGGAGTTTCTTAGCCTGTGGGTAAGCGATAGCACAACCAACGCCTCCGCCTACTACTGCAACTCTCTTGATACCCTCGTCATACTCTGTGGCAACGCCGAGAGGACCAACAACGTCATGGATATAGTCGCCCTCATTAAGTCTTGCAAGCTCAGTTGTAGATGCACCTACTACCTGGAAAATAATTGTGATCGTGCCCTTTTCTCTGTCATAGTCAGCGATAGTGAGCGGAACACGCTCGCCCTTCTCATCAACTCTGTAGATGATGGACTGACCAGCCTCAGCCTTAGCGGCAATGTAAGGTGCGTCGATCTCCATAAGAACAACAGCGTCGTTGAGCTGTCTTCTTGTTACGATTTTGTACACTAAAATCCCTCCCTGAATAATTAGCAAAATAATATTGTTTTAGGCAAATAATACAAAAACATTTTCTATTATCGCCTTACAGCATATAACATTATACTATATTTAAAAAGAAATTTCAATAGTTTTTTGTTTACTTCCATAAATTTTATAATAATATATCACAATTTGTTTACATTTAACATACCATAGTTTATATATCACATATCATTTTACAGATGTATCAAGTTTATCAAAAGCAATTTCGATACACTCCTGCTCCTGAGCACCTCTATCACTGCCGCCGAACAGACTTCCATAGCCGTATACCGCCGCTCCTGCGTAGTTATAACTAACCACAGCGTCATTTATCTGCCTGCCGATAATGCCGATATTTTCCGAAAACTCGCTCTCGCTTTCTATCTTATAAGCCCCCAGTCCTGCCACCAGCGTAACATCAGTTGTGCAGATATCAGCCCACTGCTGTAGGGTATCCTTATAAGGCTTGACAGAATTTTCATAACCAAAGTATATCTGCGGACAAATATAGTCTATATACCCCTCCTCGCTGCACCACTTTTTTTCACATCAGCGTACATATACTCATAGTTATTTTCCATATTTCCCTGAGGCGAAACTCCCACCAGAATATCCTTATCCACTGCTTTTACCGCACTGTATATCTCCCCCACCATAAGGGAGATATTGTTCAGCCGCCATTTTGCTAGATCGTCAAACTCCGTCTGAGCCGCAAAGCACTGTGCGTCAAAATCCTCAGCCGTTGTGGGATAAAAATAATCGTCGAAGTGTATACCGTCAATATCATAATTTTCTGCAAGCTCCGCTGCACCCTCTGCTATAAGCTGTCTTACCTCATCATAAGCAGGATCGAGCCACAAATGGCTGTCGCCCTCAACCTGTTCCAGGTAGCCGTTGTCCTCGTCATACCACTTTTTCAGAAGAAAGCTATCGTCATAATTCTGAAAACATTCCTCATTCTCACACCTGAGAGGGTTTATCCATGCGTGAAAAGACAGCCCCTTATCATGTGCAGTCTGTATCATTATATCAAGCGGGTCAAAGCCGCCCTGCTCCCCTGCCACGCCTGTTATATATTTTGATGCAGGATAAAGTTCCGAATCATATATAGCATCCCCGAAAGGTCTGACGTGAACATACAGCGTATTACAACCTATGCTCAAAGCATTTTCACACGCCTGAGAAAAGTTCTCACGAAATTCCTCGGCACTTTTCCCTGTGAGCATATCAGCAAGGTCAATATAGGATATCCATATAGCTTTCTGCACAGTATAATTAAGCTTGTGTGACGTTTCCACATCAGTGTAGTTTTTCCGCACACAGGTATCACCGATGCTTTTTCCATAGTCACAAGCCTGTCCCTCTGGGAATTTACCTCACCTCCGCAAGAGCAAAGGGTCAAAAAACAAATAAGTAAAGTAAGAATTTTTTTCAAGAATATCAGTCCTCCGAATAAGTCATCAATGAATTATACTATTCTTATTGGACAAATATTCTGCTTTTATACAGCCCCGACGACCTCAGGTCGCCCATACAAAAAAAAGAACGGACAGTATACCCGTCCGTTCTTGTGTCAGCATATTCAGACTATGGAAGAAGTCTGTTGATATCTCTTGGGAACAGTGATGTTTCCCTGATGTTGTTCTTGTTAAGAAGCTTCATGAGAAGTCTTTCAAGACCGATACCAAGTCCACCGTGAGGTGGCAGACCATACTTGTGAGCCTCAAGATAGTTCTTGAAGTCAGCAGGGTCAAGTCCCTGAGCCTTCATCTTCTCTACCTGCTCGTTATAATCGTGTATTCTCTGACCGCCCGAAGTAATTTCAAGTCCTCTGAACAACAGATCGAACTTGTATGCTTCTCTTGGGTCTTCTCTGGAGTTCATTGCATAGAACGGTGGCTTCGATGATGGGAAGTGTGTAACAAAGATAAAGTCTGAATCGTACTTTTCCTTGGCATACTTGCCGAGGTTTACCTCGTCCTCAGGGTCAAGGTCGAACTTCTTGCCGCTTCCCTCGCCGCCTCTCAGCAGTTCGATAGCGTCAGCGAACTTGATAGACGGAACTTCCTTTATCTCAGGAACGTCAGCCTCAAGTATCTTCAACTCGTTCTGATAGTTTTCCTTGATATACTCGAAAATGGACTTGAGCATTGCGATCTCCATTTTCATAACGTCATACATACTGTCGATATAGCCCATTTCAAAGTCAAGACCGATATACTCGTTGATATGACGTGAAGTAGCGTGCTTTTCAGCTCTGTATACAGGTGCTATCTCATAAACTCTGTCAAAGAATGCCACAGCCATTTGCTTATAGAACTGCGGTGACTGGTTAAGGAACGCAGACTTGCCGAAGTAGTCAAGACGGAAGATGTTAGCGCCGCCCTCTGCACCCTGAGCAACTATCTTTGGCGAGTGTATCTCAGTGAAGTTGTTTGCCTGCATGAACTTGTGCATACCCTGAACAAGACCCTCCTGGAGCTTGAATATAGCTCTCTCATAAGGGTTTCTCAGTGAAGCCGCACGGTTGTCAAGATTTACTTCTATTGTGCAGTTAAGTCTGCCCTGTGATATCTTCAAAGGCAGTTCAGCGGCGTTCGTTGAGATAAGCTTGATAGAATCAAGTTCTATTTCAAGACCATTGAAATCCTTAGGGTTTTCCTTAACGATACCCTTTACGTTTACAAAGAAGCCCTCTCTCAGGCCCTCGATAGAATCCTTGCAATTATCGGCAGAGTAAACTGTCTGTATAACGTCTCTCGAAGTTCTTACTACGATAAACGCAATGCTGCCCATGTTCTTTATTCTATGAACACAGCCTGAGAACTCAACTTCCTTGCCCATATTAGCCTTAGCGTCAGCAAGCATAAAACGTCCGTATTCATAAGCATTTTGTCACGTCAGCGTTCGTATCTTTAGTGTCGATAACGTTGTCCTTTACGTCCTCTTTCTTTTTGCCGTCATTTTCAGCTTGCTTTCAAGAATTTCCTTGATTATCTTAGGTGTTGCAACGCCCTTGAGAGCCTTTTGCACTGACCCATGATAAAGCCGAATACCTTTGTTTCACCGTTCTTATACTGCTCTACCTGTGCGGCATTTTATCCGTCAACGCCTGCCTCTACCTTTGCAGTATCCACAGTGATTATCATACCCTTGCTCTTTGCAATGTCCATAGGCTTGCCGCCCTCTTCTACCATTGCTCTGAACACGGTCTTAGCGTCGTTCTTTGATACCTTCTCTGTATCAGCCATTTCAACAAGCTCTGCAAACTCCTCAGGTGTGAAGCTGATATTGTTTATATCTATCTCGCCCAGATTTACTCTTCTCATAAACTCGCCGAGAATGAACACAGCCACGCTCTTAGGATTGTTATATCTCTTAAGTGCATTCTCAAAGAAATCTGAGATTATCTTTGTTTGGATAAGCGTTTTTGCGTCTATCTCAGAAATACCGTATTCCTCAGTGTATCTCTTGAATCTGCTGCTTGGCATTTCAGGCAGCTTAGCCTTTATCTCATCAAGCTGAGCGTCTGTAGGGTTTACCTGAAGAATATCAGGCTCTGGGAAATAACGATAATCGTTAGCGTTTTCCTTTGTACGCATTGAAGTTGTCTTATCTCTGTTTGCGTTGTAACGTCTTGTTTCCTGAACGACCTTTTTGCCTGCTTCAAGAAGAAGCGCCTGTTTTTTTCCTCATACTTGATAGCTCTGCCAACAGACTTGATAGAGTTGATGTTCTTTATCTCCGCACGAGTACCAAACTCAGTAGCGTCTGGTCTCATAAAGAGATATTAACGTCACATCTCAGTGAGCCTTGCTCCATTTTACAGTCGCAAACGCCTGCATACTGTAAAAGCAGAGATATCTGCTCAACGAAAGCCATAGCTTCTTCTGCTGACGCTATATCAGGCTCAGTAACTATCTCGATAAGCGGGATACCGCATCTGTTATAGTCAGCCATTGAGATTCCGTTGAAAGCGTCATGAACGAGCTTACCAGCGTCTTCCTCAAGGTGGATATGGTTTATTCTGATATTCTTTTTCTGACCGTTCACCTCGATAGGCACATATCCAGGTGCCTACGATAGGTCTGTAAAGCTGTGATATCTGATATGCCTTTGGCAGGTCAGGATAGAAGTAGTTCTTTCTGTCGAATACTGAAAACTTGTTGATACCGCAGTTGAGCGCATATCCTGCCTTTACAGCATACTCTACAGCCTGCTGATTGATGATAGGCAGAGTACCGGGCATACCTGTACATACAGGGCAGCATCTTGTATTTGGCGCACCTCCGAACTCAGCGGAGCAGTTACAAAAGATCTTAGTTTTGGTAAGCAGCTCGGCGTGGATCTCAAGGTACCGATGACCGTTCTCCATTTTTCCATTTGTCTTACCTCCCTTAAAGCTTTGGCGCAACAGGCTTGAAGCCCTTTTCGTATGCGTCGGCAGTCTTGATGATAGTTGCCTCGTCGAACTTTCTGCCTATAACAGACATACCGATAGGCATACCCTTGCTGTCATAGCCGCAAGGAGTTGATATTGCAGGCAGACCTGCGATATTTACTGTAACTGTGCATATATCAGCCTGATACATCTGAACAGGGTCGGAAGTCATCTCAGGGCTGTATGCAACAGCAGGAGTTGTCGGCGTAAGAATAACGTCGCACTTCTCGAATATATCATTGTATTCTTTTCTGATAAGCTGTCTGAGAGCCATTGCTTTTCTATAGTAAGCGTCATAATATCCGCTTGACAGGCAGTAGTTTCCAAGAAGTATTCTTCTCTTTACTTCCTCGCCGAATCCCTCTGAACGTGACTTGATTATCAGCTCTTCATAGCTGTCGGCTGTAGCAGTTCTGTGACCGTACTTGATACCGTCATATCTTGACAGGTTAGACGCAGCCTCAGCGCAGGCAAGAAGATAATAACAAGGAACAGCATACTTAAGCGACGGCATAGAACACTCGATAAGCTCAGCACCCATTGCCTTATATTCCTCAGCAACCTTTAAAACGGCAGCCTTTACCTCATCATTTATGCCCTCTGCATAGAACTCCTTAGGGAGTGCTATCTTCATGCCCTTCATTGACTCGCCTATCTTTGCGGTGAAGTCAGGCACTTCAAGCTTTGAGCTTGTGCCGTCATGGAAGTCATAGCCGCATATCTCGTTAAGGAGTATAGCACAGTCATGAGCGTCAAGACCGATAGAGCCTATCTGGTCAAGAGATGAAGCGAAAGCCACAAGACCAAATCTTGAAACTCTGCTGTATGTTGGCTTGATACCTGTTACGCCGCAGAAAGCAGCAGGCTGTCTGATAGATCCGCCTGTATCAGTACCAAGAGCTACAGGTGCAAGTCCTGCAGCAACTGCCGCAGCAGATCCGCCTGATGAGCCGCCAGGTACACGGTCAAGATCATAAGGATTCTTTGTCTTTGCAAAAGCGGAGGTCTGTGTAGAGCCTCCCATTGCGAACTCGTCCATGGAAGTCTTGCCGAGCATTACGATATTCTCAGCGTCGAGCTTTTCCATAACGGTCGCATTATAAGGCGGAACGAAGTTTTCAAGCATTTTTGACGCACAGGTGGTCTTTACGCCCTCTGTACAAATATTGTCCTTTACTGCCACAGGTATTCCTGTGAGAGCCTTTGCTTCGCCCTTATCGATAACGCCCTGAGCCTTTTCAGCCTGCTCCAGAGCCTTTTCCTCAGTAACAGTGATAAAGCTCTTTACCTTATCGTCATATTTCTTTATTCTCTCAAAATATGTCTGTGCAAGCTCTTTAGCGGAAATTTCCTTACTGTCAAGAGCCTTACGCATATCACGGATTTTCATTGAAGAAACGTCCAAATTTCACACTACCTTCCTGTTAAATTTACTCTACGACCTTAGGCACTACAAAGCAGTTGTTTGTATTCACTGCATTTGAAAGGACCTTTGAAGTAGGCATAGATTCGATGACCTCGTCTTTTCTCAGATCGTTGAGGTAAACATCATGATTGTCCTTGAGATCGTCATAGGTAATGTCGATTTCCTTTACGGTATCCATAAGATCAATAATATCAGTCATCTGCTCGGCTGTGGCTGCAAGCTCTTTATCGGAATATTCCAGCTTGCTAAGCTCTGCCAGATACTTGACCATGTTCAAATCCATATATAATCCCTGACCTTTCTTAATATTAAGGCAACGCCTTAGGTGCAAAAATACACCAATTCAATTTAATATTATACTACATCTCATACTATTTTGCAAGCAAAAATCACATAAATTCCGATTTTTTTAATATTTGCTCACCAAACGCCCAAAAACAGCAAGACCCACAGAGAAATTCCCTGTGGATCTAAGCGCCATTACTTATTATTCTTTGTATATTTATCGAAAATATCAGTGAAATCAAATGTTGCGAAATAGTCAGCAGGAGTTTCGGCACGTCTTATCATATCGAATGAGCCGTCCTCGTGGAGAAGTATCTCTGCTGAACGGAGCTTTCCGTTGTAGTTATAACCCATTGAGAAGCCATGTGCGCCTGTGTCGTGGATAAATGATGTCGCCTGTGTCTATCTCAGGCAACATTCTGTCGATCGCAAACTTATCGTTGTTCTCACAAAGACCGCCAGTTACGTCATACTTGTGGTCGCATGGAGCGTTCTCCTTGCCAAGAACTGTGATGTGATGATATGAACCGTACATAGCAGGACGCATAAGGTTGCAGGCACAAGCATCAAGTCCAACATACTCCTTATAAGTATGCTTATGATGTGTGCAGGTAGCAACGAGATGACCGAACGGAGCAAGCATATATCTGCCAAGTTCTGTGAAGATAGCAACGTCACCAAGACCAGCAGGAACCATTATATCCTCAAATGCCTTGCGAACGCCCTCGCCGATAGCGAAGATATCGTTCTGCGGCTTGTCAGGCTCATATGCTATACCAACACCGCCTGAAAGGTTCACGAACTTGATGTCTGCACCGGTCTTTTCATGAAGCTCAACAGCAAGTTCAAAAAGTATTCTTGCAAGCTTTGGATAATAAGCGTTTGAAACAGTGTTTGAAGCAAGGAAAGCGTGAAGTCCGAAATGCTTTGCGCCTTTCTGCTGAAGTACCTTGAAGCCCTCAAAAAGCTGCTCTCTTGTGAAGCCGTACTTAGCCTCACCAGGGTTGTCCATTATCTGAGTTTCTATCTCGAAATGTCCGCCCGGATTGAAACGGCAGCAGATAGTTTCAGGAATACCGCAAAGGTCGTCAAGATAATCTATGTGAGTGAAATCGTCAAGGTTGATATAAGCGCCAAGCTCTCTTGCCTTGAGAAAATCCGCCTTTGGAGTTACGTTTGAAGAAAACATGATGTCGCTTCCGCTGAATCCGCAGCAGTCGCTCATCATAAGCTCAGTAAGAGAAGAACAGTCAACGCCGCAGCCCTCTTCCTTGAGTATTTTCAAAATGAATGGGTTAGGGGTAGCCTTTACAGCGAAATACTCTTTGAAGCCTTTGTTCCAGCTAAATGCCTTGTAAAGATCTCTGGCTCTCTGTCTGATACCCTTTTCGTCGTAGATATGAAAAGGTGTAGGATACTGCTTGATTATCTCCTCGCCTTTTCCTTGGTTATAAATGGTGTTTTCATTATATATCAATCCTTCTGCAAATAATATATTTTATAAAAATACATATTTATCATACCATTTTAATACGGATTAGTCAAGTGAAATATCTGATTTTAAGAAATAAAATACGCTTTATTGTCATTTTTCAATACAGCCACACCACTGTCACACCCATTTTAGTAAAAAAGCACAAAGCACACAGCCGTAAAAGCCGTGTGTTCTTTGCATATAAAAGCCTGCTTTATGAAGCCTGATCGAACTGGCTGTTATAAAGCTCGGCATAAAATCCACCCTTTGCCATAAGAGTTTCATGGTTTCCGCTTTCGATAACGTCGCCGTCACGCATAACAAGTATCAGGTCTGCGTTTTTGATAGTCGAAAGTCTGTGTGCGATAACAAAGCTCGTTCTGCCCTTTGTAAGCTTATCCATTGCCCTTTGGATAAGAAGCTCCGTTCTTGTATCGACAGAAGATCTGGAGCATTGCCCTTGCGATAGTGAGAAGCTGTTTCTGTCCTGCGGATATTGCCACGCTTTCTGAAAGCACAGTATCAAAGCCCTCAGGGAGCGTATGAACGAACTTATCCAGACCGCAGGCTTTGCACACTCTTTCAAGGGACTCGTCGCTTATGCCCTCCATGTTGTATACAAGGTTTTCTCTTACAGTGCCCTCAAAAAGCCATGTGTCCTGCAAAACCATGCTGAACATATTGTGCACCGTTTCACGGCTCAGCTGTGAGATAGGCGTGCCGTCTATGGAGATACTTCCACTGTTTATCTCGAAAAATCTCATAAGCAGATTTACCATTGTGGTCTTGCCTGCACCGGTCGGTCCAACGATAGCCACCTTCTGACCTGCCTTTACCTCTGCGGAAAAGTTCTTTATTATCACCTTGTCAGGAGTATCAGGATAGCTGAAACGAACATTTTCAAAGCTTACATTGCCCTTTACCTCAGGCATTTCACTGCTCTTGTCGCTCTCATCTGAAAGTTCCTCGCTTTCGATAAAGTCAAATATTCTCTGAGCTGAGGCGGAAGCTGTCTGCATATTTGTCATGCCCTGAGCTATCTGACCTAGAGGTGATGTGAAAAGTCTTACATAAAGAATGAACGATATTATTACGCCGAATGTGATAGTGCCGTTAAGGGCGAGCATTGAGCCGAAAACGCATACTGCAACGTATGCAAGATTTCCGATAACGTTCATAAGCGGCTGCATGATACCTGACAGAAACTGTGACTTCCAGTTTGCGTTGTATACAGCTTCGTTAAGTCCGGCGAAATGTTTCTTTACATTATCTGCTCCACGGGATATCCTTACTACCTCGTGACCTGAATACATCTCCTCAACATAGCCGTTAAGCTTACCAAGGCTTTCCTGTCTGTCGAGGAAAAACTTCTGTGATTTTGACATTATGAAAACTATCAGGAAAAGCCCAAAGAATGTTCTGTAACGAACATCATTATAAGACAGCCCACAAATTGTGCCGCCGCACTTATTATAGTAGGCAGGCTGTTTGTAAGACCCTGCTGCAAAGTCGATACATCATTTGTGATACGGCTGAGTATATCGCCCTGTGAATGTGAGTTGAAATACTTCTGAGGAACGCAGTTTATCTTTCTTGAAAGGTCGCTTCTCATTCTGTATGACATTTTCAGGGTGACTGTCGCCATTATATACTGCTGAATGAATGTGAACAGCGAGCTTGAAATATATATCGCTCCAAGGAAAATTCCTACCCTTGCCACCGCTTTAAGGTCAATGCCTGTCATAAGTCCGTCTGCAATAAGGTCGGTTATCTCGCCCACCTTGTCAGGTCCTATGATAGTCAGCACCGCACCAAGCGCCGCAAGAACCAATGCCACGGCAACGATACCTACACTGCCTTTCATATACTCTATTATTTTTTTTCATAGCGGACGCCATTTCGCCCTTACTAGCCTTTTCGTATTTTCTCATTGTGCAGTCCCCCTTTCTATGCAAGCTCTGCCGCACTAAGCTGTGAAAGTGCTATCTCTTTGTATACGTCGCAATTTTTCATAAGCTCATCATGAGTACCCATGCCCACGGCTTCGCCACGGTCAAGGACTATTATCTTGTCTGCATGACGGATAGTGCTTATTCTCTGCGCAACGATTATCTTTGTTGTGTCCTTAAGTTTCTCGTTAAGACCCTCTCTGAGCTTTGCGTCTGTCTTGTAATCAAGGGCTGAGAAAGAATCATCAAATACAAGTATCTCAGGCTTTCTTGAAAGCGCTCTTGCAATAGACAAACGCTGCTTCTGTCCGCCTGAAACGTTTCTGCCCATTTGAGATATCATATGCTCTGTGCCGTCAGGAAGCTTATCCACAAACTCCTCCGCCTGAGAAAGCTCGATAGCGTTTTTAAGCTCCTCGTCAGTTTCAGGAGCGGCACTCTCGCCAAAGAAAACATTTTCTCTTATACTTCCTGCAAAAAGCACAGCCTTGTTACATATCCAAGCTTGTCATAAAGGGTATCGAACTTGTAGTTTTTTACGTTTACGCCGTCCACGAGGACTTCGCCCTCTGTTGCGTCATAAAATCTTGGTATAAGGCTTATAAGCGTTGTCTTGCCGCTTCCTGTTGCGCCGATTATGGCAAGGGTCTGACCCTTTTCTATCTTGAAACTTATGTTGCTCAGCTCGTCCTCAGAGGCATGAGGATATCTGAAAGAAACGTTTTTGAACTCAACAGTACCCTGCTCTCTTCCCTCGCCGACGCTTCCCTCTTTTATGTTCACGTCACGCTCAAGCACTTCGTTGATACGCTCTGCAGATACCTGAGCCGCAGGGGAGCATCATGAATATCATAACGAGCATCATAAATGACATTACAACGTATGTGGCATATGTGCTGAATACCACCACGTTGCTGAAAAACGTTATCCTGTCCTGAACAGCCGTCAGGGGCTATCTGCTGGATAAGCACTGCACCAAGCCAGTAGAGTCAGACCATTCATTCCGATATTCATAACTGGCATCATAAGTGCGAACATTCTCTGGTTTTTAAGCTGTGTGTTCATCATATCCTTGCTTGGAACATCGAACTTGTCGTTCTGATATTTCTCAGCATTGAAAGCATGGACAACGTTTATGCCTGTGAGATTTTCTCTTGCCACACGGTTTATTTTATCAGTTAGCTTCTGAACGATACGGAATCTCGGTATGCAGGTCGCCATAACTGCAAGAACGAATACGCATATCACCACAACGAACGCCGCAGTCACCGCTGAAAGTTCCCAGCTCTTGCCCAGTATCTTTATAACAGCCCAAACCGCCATGATAGGCGATTTTATTATCATCTGAAGTCCCATTGACACTATCATCTGTATCTGTGTGATGTCGTTTGTTGTCCTTGTTATAAGGCTAGGTATGGAAAAGTCCTGCATCTCCTCGCTTCCCATATCCATAACGTGGTTAAAAAGCTTTTCTCTTACAGTGTAGCTGAAGCCTGAGGCAGTCTTTGCGGAAAGATAGCCGCAGCCGATAGCAAGAGCGGCACTTGCAAGGGTGCAGCCCAGCATTTTAAGTCCGACGTTCAGGATATCGGAAGTTTCACTGCCTGCCGTGTTGAGCATCATGGTCAGGTCTGTCATATAGTCAGGCAGTGTCAGGTCAAAATACACCTGTCCCAGCACAAGGATCGTACAGAGAACAGCCATAAGCACCTCACGCTTGCCCATCTTTTTTAAGCAGTTTTATCATAGTTGTTACCTCCTTCTACAAACATTCTTTAAGAATGCTGTCTATATTGTCGCTAACGATATGCAGGCATTTTTTGAAATGTGCCATGTCATCGTCCGAAAAGCCAGCGATAAGCTTTTGTGCAAACTTTTTCTGTAGCTCTCTGCCCTCTTTTTATAACAGGCTGAGCCTTTTCTGTGCAGACCAGACGGCATTTTCTTCTGTCGCCCTTTACCGCCTGCCTTTCAACAAAGCCTTTGTAACAATGCAACAAAAATCAAATATATGGACTATAATATTTGTACAGCAATAAAACCGCCCTCTCCGCTATTGCAATAAAGGGAGAAATGTGTTATAATAACGATGTATGGGCAGAGTATTCGCTCTGCTTCATCTTTTAAGAAAGGAAAGTGGTGCAAAATGGATATTGTAAAAGGCGATATTCTTGTAATGAAGAAAAGTCACCCCTGCGGCAGTAACAGAATGATAGTTCTGCGCTCAGGCATGGATTTCAAGCTGCGCTGCGAGGGCTGCGGAGAGTTCATGATAGTACGCAGCAAAGCCGAAAAGAACGTAAAAACTATTATCAGAGAGGCTGAGTCATAGCTATTCTCGCAATTTATGATATATAACAAATGTATGATATGAAATAAAAATGACAGGAGAATATAACTATGTTTGAAAAACTCAAAGCACTCGAAGATAAATTCAATGAAATAAACGAAAAGCTCATGCAGCCTGAAACTGTAAACAACACTTCACTGTATACGAGCCTTATGAAAGAATACAAGACACTTACGCCGATAGTTGAAAAGTTCGGCGAATACAAAAAGGCAAAGGCTGCCAATGACGAGGCTCTTGAACTACTTGACGCAGGCGGAATGGATAAGGACTTCAAGGAAATGGTGCAGATGCAGCTTGAGGAGTCCAAGGAAGATATGGCTAAGCTTGAGGAAGAGCTTAAACTTCTCCTGCTGCCGAAAGACCCTAACGATGAGCGTAACGTTATCATAGAGATAAGAGGCGGAGCAGGCGGTGAGGAAGCTGCGCTGTTTGCAGGCTCTCTTTATAGAATGTATTCAATGTATGCCGCTTCAAAGGGCTGGACCATAGAAGTCATGAACGCCAACGAAACAGAGCTTGGCGGCTATAAGGAAATAACTTTCAGCGTTTCAGGCGAGGGAGCATATTCAAGACTGAAATACGAAAGCGGAGTACACAGAGTTCAGCGTGTACCTGAAACTGAGTCACAGGGCAGAGTTCACACGTCTACTGTTACAGTTGCAGTCCTCCCTGAGGCTGATGAGGTGGAGCTTGACCTTAACGAAGAAAAAAGATCTGAAAATAGACGTGTTCCGTTCATCAGGAGCAGGCGGACAGCACATCAATAAGACATCTTCCGCTATCAGAATAACTCACCTGCCTACAGGCATGGTAGTTGAGTGTCAGGATGAGCGTTCACAGTTCAAGAACAAGGAAAAGGCTCTGAAAGTTCTCCGTTCAAGACTTCTTGATCAGAAAGTTCAGGCACAGAACACACCACTCTTATGGTCACGCTGACAATGACACCACTCTTATGGTGTTCACTGACAGCGATTGCGAGGGGCTTGATATACCGCATATCTGCTATGGCGCAAATGACGAGGAACAGGCAAAAGAGCTTTTTGACGTACTCAGAGAGCTTGACGATATAGGTGCAAAGAAAGTCTATGCACGCTGTCCTAACAAAGACGGCGTGGGGCTTGCAGTGTATAACCGACTTTTAAGAGCCGCAGGTTTTCAGGTGGTGAAACTGTGAAAAAAACAGTAGTAGGGCTTACAGGTCAAAGCGGTGCAGGCAAGACAACTATATCGGACGCTTTCAGAGAAAATGGCTTTGAGATAATAAACTGCGATATAGTCGCAAGAGAAGTCACAAAGGCAGGGAGCGAATGCTGCAAAAAGCTTGCTAAGATCTTCCCAGACTGTTTTGACGACGGCTTTGCCCTTGACAGGCCAAAGCTTGGAGAGATAGTTTTTTCTGACAAGGCTAGGCTGCAAATGCTCAATGATACCATATACCCTTTTATAAACAAGCTTATTGATGAAAAGATAAACGCCACAGAGAGCGAGTTTGTTCTTCTTGACGCACCGACCCTTTTTTGAAGCAGGTGCGGATAAGCTTTGCAGTGTTATCGTAAGCGTTGTGGCAGACTTTGGCATAAGGTTCAATAAGAATACATTAAAAGGAGGACTTTACAATGGATAACAAGAAGAAAGAAAAGTCCGAGGGCGAAAAGCTTGCAGAAAAGCTTCTTTCGGATAAGAAAAACGGTGGACTTCGCCTTAGCGAAGAAAAAAACTCAAAAAAGGCAGACAAGTTCTGCGAGGGCTATAAAAGCTTTCTGAACACTGCAAAGACAGAGCGTGAGGCTGTTATCGAGGCAGTGGCTCAGGCTGAAAAAGCAGGCTTCAAGCCTTATGAAAAGGGCAAGAAGTATGACGCCGGCGACAAGTTCTATTTTGTAAATAGAGGAAAGGCCATCATACTTACAGTTATGGGCAAGGACGGTCTTGAAAAAGGTATCAGACTTGCTGCCGCTCATATCGACTCACCACGTCTTGACCTTAAGCAGAACCCACTTTACGAGGACAAGGAGCTTTGCCTGTTCAAGACACACTATTACGGCGGCATTAAAAAATATCAGTGGACAACTGTTCCAATGTCACTTCATGGCGTTGTTATAAAGGCTGACGGCGAAAGCGTTACAGTAAATATCGGCGAGGACAAAGACGACCCTGTTTTCTGCGTAACTGATATCCTGCCACACCTTGCAGACGCTCAGATGAAAAGACCTGCTCCACAGCTCATCAAGGGCGAGGAGCTTAATCTGCTCATAGGCTCCAGACCATTCAGAGATGACGCTGTTTCAAACAAGGTAAAACTCAACATAATGGCTATCCTTAACGAGAAATATGGCATCGTAGAGGACGATTTCGTTTCCGCAGAGCTTGAAGCTGTTCCAGCATTCAAGGCACAGGACGTTGGCTTTGACAGAAGCATGGTAGGCTCTTATGGTCAGGACGACAGAGTTTGTGCATACACAGCTTTGCAGGCTATCCTCAAATGCAAAGACCCTAAAAAGACCTGCATGACCATACTCACAGACAAGGAAGAAACAGGAAGCGACGGCAACACAGGACTTAACAGCTCATATCTGCATACTTCATTGCTGACCTTGCAAAGGTATACGGACTTGAGGGCAGAAACGTTATCTCTGCTTCCGAGTGCCTTTCAGCAGACGTAAATGCGGCATATGACCCAACATTCTCAGAGCCGTTCGAGATAAGAAACTCATCACAGATAAACTACGGCGTTGTTGCCACAAAGTTCACAGGCGCAAGAGGCAAGTCAGGCACTTCCGATGCTTCTGCTGAGTTTGTGGGCAGAGTAAGAAAGCTCTTTGACGAACACAACATCGTTTGGCAGACAGGCGAGCTTTGGCAAGGTCGACGGCGGCGGTGGAGGAACTGTCGCACAGTATATCGCAAACCTTGACATGAACGTTATCGACGTTGGCGTACCAGTGCTTTCAATGCACGCACCATTTGAGATAACCTCGAAGATAGACACTTATATGGCATATAAGGCTTTCTCAGTTTTCTTTGCTGACTAATTTGATATCAAATAAGCATATCCGCTTTCCCATTTCGGGAGGGCGGATCTTTTTTTGTCCCCATTGCGACAATTTTTCCATCCAAGCAGTGCTATCATAATATCAAAGGGAGGAACGCCATGAAAATTTACATAGATATACTCCTTGTGACAAACGCCATTATGACGCTTATCATGCTGGAAGCGGCAGGCAGGATATGTCACAAGGTCATAAGTCCGCTGCGGCTGTTGACAGCTTGCTCAGTGGGAGGACTTTCGTCGCTTGTTATGGCTATAGACAGCAGAGGATATTTCACTGCAGTTCTTATTGTGGTGATAAAGCTTGTCAGTGCGGTATTCACAGTGCTTATAGCCTTTGGGTGTAAAGACCCTTGGCAACTACTTCGATACTTTATCATATACTGTGCAGTGGACGCAGTTTTCACGGGTATAGTGGTGACCCTTTGGCAGATATCAGGGAGCAAGGTGATTTTTTCAGAAACCTCACTGTGTATTTTGACATCTCTCTATTTAAGCTTGCCCTTGCCTGCGGTATAGCATATGGTCTGCCTGTCTTTATGAGAACATCACACGCAGGTGTTTCAACAGGGTCGCAAAATACGAAGCCATATACGAAAATGGTGGCTGTATAGTGAAAGTCCCTGCCATATGCGACAGTGGGAACAGGCTTTGCGACAGCTTCACAGGAACGCCAGTGGTGGTTTTCTGCTGTGACAGGCTTTTCTATCACTATGACCTTGACCGTAACGAGCCTGACCCTCTAAGCGGTTTCAGGCTTATCCCCTGCTCTACTGTCAGCGGTGAGGGAATTATCCACATAACCGCCGCAGGGAGCGTAAAGATAATCGACGATAAAGACCGTGTACACAACGTCAGGTGCTATGTGGGCATAAAGCCCTCGCTGAACGGAAAATCACGGGCTATATTCAACCCCGCATTGCTGGGATAATACAGGAGGAATACAAATGACCACACTTAAAAACACTCGCTCTAGGGCTGAACAGATTTTTGAGCCGTTTGTTTTCAGACGACCCCGAAACTATAGATTACCTAAATGGTGCAGATTCGTTACCGCCGCCTCTAAACAAAGAGGAAGAGAAAAAAGCCTTTGAGCTTCTTGAAACAGACCCCAAAAAAGCCCGAGAACTGCTTATCGTGCATAATCTCAGGCTTGTGGTATATATAGCAAAGAAGTTTGAGTCAACAGGCACAGGCATAGAGGATCTTATCTCAATAGGCTCTATAGGGCTGATAAAGGCGGTGAACACCTTCTGTCCTGATAAAAACATCAAGCTTGCGACCTATGCTTCACGGTGCATAGAAAACGAGATACTTATGTTTCTTAGAAAATCAAATCAGTATAAAAATGAAATATCCATAGACGAACCGCTGAATGTTGACTGGGACGGCAACGAACTGCTTTTATCCGATATTCTAGGCACCGATGACGACACTGTGAACAAGGGCATAGAAAGCGAAGTTGAGAAACAGCTTCTTCTGGAGGAGATCGAAAAGCTCTGCCCTCGTGAGAAGCAGATAATGAAAATGCGATTTGGGCTTTCAGGCAAAAAATGACCCAAAAGCAGGTCGCTGATGAAATCGGTATATCCCAATCCTACATATCAAGACTCGAAAAGCGGATAATAAAATCCATACGGCGAAATTTAGAAAAAAATATGCTGACTAAAAAAACTGGCGAACACGCAAAATGTTCACCAGTTTTTTATGTTATATGGGATAATTTTGTTTTCACAGCAGTGTAATTCTTCTCAGAAATAGGGATCACCTTGCCATATGTAAGCTCAATTCTGTAACGGCTTATACGGCTTACATATTCAGGATTTACAAGATAATTTTCATGACAGCGCACAAACATATCCCTATATCGTCTTTCAAACACCTTAAGGCTCTGCACTGATTCAAATGAGCCGTCAATGGTATATATGACGCAGTGACTGCCACTGCTTTCCACATAAGCTATCCATGACCTATCCAGAAAAACAAGCGACCTGTCTACGCCATTTACTATCACTCTCTTTGTACGCCTTTCACCTGAACAGACATTTTTCTTGTATATTTCTTCATAATGTACAGGATATATCCTGTCACGTTCATCATATTTAATGGCATTGGAAATGTGACAAAGCTTTATTTTTTTCCTCGCCGTTCTCACTCACCCATGTAAACTGCATCCTTTGATCTGCTCTCCCAACACTGCTGTCAGGTACCAAATCGTATCCAAAATGAAAAACATTATGACCTCGCAGGAACATTCCGTAAGACCTATGGAAAACACCTTTAGGTCGCTGAGCACAAATTCAAGCTCGTGTTCCTCTTGAGAAAAAGCATCAACAAGCGCCTTTCTGGTGCGTATCACATGCTTCTCAGCGGGACCTATCCACAGAATGTCTTCATGACAGGCATTAAGAAAGCTGTCTATCTCGTTATTGTAGTACTTAGTGAGAATATCGGCTGAACGTGTTTCAAGAACTCTATATTCCATGAAATCAAATCCTCCGTTTGCTGAATTAATTTGTACATTTTTTATTGTTTCTTCTATTATACGACATTTTTATTATTTTGTCAATAATACTGACACAATTTCATTTTCGCAAAATTTCGACAGATAAACTATGTATAAATTCTTCAGAAGTTTTATTGTATTTTTAAAGCATATGTGATATACTTAGACCATACGATAAATGAAAGGAGAAGATATCTTGGCGATAGATAGATTTTATACGGTGATACCCGCTTATGAGCCTGATGAAAAAATGCTGGCTGTTATTGACGATATATCTTCATTGACCGATTTTCATATAATTGTCATTAATGACGGCAGCGGCAAGGATAAGCTGCCGATTTTTGCCGAAGCCGCAAAAAAAGCCATAGTTCTCACCCATGAGGTAAACAAAGGCAAGGGGCGTGGCATAAAAACCGCGCTTGAGTACATAAAAGAACATGAAGCCGACACTGTGGGCATCGTCATTGCAGACGCAGACGGACAGCACAAGGTGGAGGATATAATAAGGGTGTCGGAAGCTCTGAAAAGCTCCCCTGACAAGCTTATTATGGGTTGTCGCAGATTTTCGGGAAAGATACATTGCGAAGCAAATTCGGCAACAACATCACAAAATTTGTTTTCTCATTTGCCGCAGGAGTAAAGGTAAGCGACACGCAGACGGGCTTGCGTGGCTTTTCCTCAAAGCTCATACCTTTTATGCTGTCGGTAAACGGTGACAGATATGAGTTTGAGATGAATATGCTACTTGAATGTGCAAGAGAAGGCATAAGATTCTATGAAGTGCCTATCGAAACAGTTTACCTTGGCAAAAACGAGTCATCACATTTTAATCCTATCAAAGACTCATGGAGAATATACAAGGATATACTGAAATTCTCATGCTCATCACTTCTTAGCTTCTGCGTGGACTATATTTGCTACAGCATTTTCGCAATGATAAGCGAGAACGTAGCGTTTTCTAACATATGTGCAAGAGTGATAAGCTCCATTTTCAACTTTTCAATGAACAAAAAATTCGTCTTCAAAAATAAGGAAGGCATTGCAAAGACAGCCGCAAAATACTTTCTGCTTGCCGCATTAATACTAGCTGCAAACAATAATGCTGGAGCTATGTGTGAAATATCTCATACACAACAAATATATCAGCAAAATACTTATAGAAGTGCTGCTTTTCTTTATAAGCTGGGCGGCGCAAAAAGTTTCGTTTTCAGAAAGAGGGAAAGAAAAATTGACGAATAAGACAAAAAAGCCAATGCCTGTCTGGGCAATGATCATAACGGACGTTGTGCTTACAGCGGCAGCGATAGGCGTGTTCATGCTTTTTGACTACGTTATGCCGCAAAGTTCAGGAGTAAAGGGAGAAGTGATCGCAACAGTTGACAGCTCCGCAGAGGGTAGCTTCACCCTGCCAAATGCGGCTGACAACTCGCAGGAAGAAAGCACAGCGCAGGACGATAGCGAGCCTGCAGTTACCACAACAGCTCCGCAGGCAGAAAAGGCTACAACCACACTGCGTACTGAGCAGACGAACCACAGAAACTGGGGCAATCAGGACACTGCCGACTATCGTTCAGACCAGAACGCTAAAACGGTGCCATAACCTCTGCGGAGCTTGGCTCGGCTTCAACTGACAATGCTCAGGTGACAGTATACAAAAAATCTATCGGTGAGGGCAGCAACAAGATAACCTATTTTGTGGCTGATGTTTATGTCACAAGCGCAAGCGAGGTAAAAGCCGCCTTTGCAGACGGAGAATTCGGTAAGAACATCAAGGACTCAGTATTCAGTATGGCGGTGGAAAACAAAGCTCTTTTCGCCATAAACGGTGATTTCTATGGTAATTCAGAACGCAGTATCGTTATAAGAAACGGTATAAAATACCGTGATGATGTCAACGATGCAGACGTGTGCGTGCTGTTCACAGACGGCACAATGCAGACCTACTCCCCGTCTGAATATGACAGCGACGCTGTTATAGCAAAAGGTGCATGGCAGGCTTGGAACTTTGGTCCTGCACTTCTTGACGGAAGTGGCAACGTTCTTGAAACGTTCAACACAACAAAATATCTCAACAGTGCAAATCCACGTTCAGCTATCGGCTGTGTGTCGGCAGGCCACTATATTTTCGTGACAGTTGACGGCAGAAACGAAGGCTACTCAAAGGGCGCAACTCTCAGCGAGCTTGCGGCTATCATGAGCGATGAGGGCTGTATGTCTGCGTTCAATCTTGACGGTGGAAAGTCCGCTATGATGTACTTCAACAACACCATTGTGAACGCTCCTGACGGCGGTGGACGTGACCTCAGCGACATTATCTATATAGGAGGATAAAAATGAAAAGACTAAGCAAAATTCTCCCACATATCACGATAATACTTGCGGGAATGTTCATTGTATTCTGGATATTGGATATACTCAACCCTACAATGAATTTCATAAACAGAAAAATATCCAACAAGCTTCTGCTGGCATTTTGCATATCAGCCATAATAACAGCGATACTAGCGGTCTACTATCAGCGCAAGAGCGACAGAAAAGAATAGAACTAATGCAGAGTCACACGGCTCATTTTTTTTTATGGTCAGATTGAAAAATATCTGTATAGTTCCTGATCGAAAGGTAATAATTATATTATCACGGCAGCATAAAATGCTGCTTTTTAACAGGAGCGTGCGATGCAGTACAATAAAGTTGAGATAAGCGGTGTGAACACCAATGAGCTTAAAACGCTGAAAGAGTCAGAAAAGCTGGAGCTTTTGAAAAAAGCCCATTCAGGTGACAAGAAAGCCCGTGAGGAGCTTATAAACGGCAATCTCAGGCTCGTGCTGAGCGTTTTGCAGAAGTTTGTGAGCCGAAGCGACTCCCCTGACGACCTTTTTCAGGTGGGTGTTGTGGGGCTTATCAAGGCGATAGATAATTTCGATACCTCTCTTGATGTGAAGTTTTCTACCTACGCTGTGCCTATGATAGCAGGAGAGCTTAGAAGATTTCTTCGTGATTTTCAACCCATGAGGGTGAGCCGTTCTCTCCGTGACCTTGCTTATAAAGCAATGCAGGCGAAAGAACAGTTCATATGCGAAAACCAGAAAGAGCCTACTGTTGAGCAGATAGCAGACACTATCACCGAAAAGCCTAGTCAAGTGGTCATTGCCCTTGAAGCCATAACCGACCCGGTCTCACTCTATGAGCCTGTGTATTCTGACAACGTCGATGCTCTTTATGTATTGGATCAGGTGAGCGACTCCTGTGACGATAAAAGCTGGCTTGAAGAGCTTTCATTGAAGCAAGCCATGAGCGAGCTTCAGCCTCGTGAACGTAACATACTCTTCCTGCGCTTTTTCAAAGGACAAACTCAGGTGGAGGTAGCAAAAAATATTGGCATCTCTCAGGCACAGGTATCACGGCTTGAAAAAGGTGCATTGGAACACATCAAGAAAAGTATCTAACGTCTGTCGCAATACGTTAAATCGACATTTATGAATATTTTTGTTATATGCAATTACAATAAGGCCACTTTTTTGAAACAATTCGATTAATAATGTGCCATTAAAGTTGCTTGTAGTCAAAAAATTTGATATAATAATATAGGAGTTATATGTTAAATCGTCATAAGGGAGTTGAAGTGTATGCTGACTGATTATTCGGTCCTTATTTCTGAGTCATATGACGGCCAGCATAAACTGTTGACCGAGGAACTGAAACGCAATGGTACAAAGGTCCATATATGCGGTGATACTGAAATAGAGCTTGAGATAGGTGCTGTAAAATATACTCCTGATGTTATCGTTATTGACTGCTGTAAGCTGGGATATAAAAACGCTTCTGCATTTTCGTGAGATACTTCACGAAAATGACATTCATCCCATAATATATAACATCTACACTTATGATGACACAGAAACAATCCGTATTCTTCTCGATTATGATGATATTCTGCATATACTTATGCCATACGACGCTAAGAACGTATGCCACTATATGCTTGACAAGCTAAAAAGAATACCTATCGATCCTGATATCCTTAGACAGAATATTTCAAAGGAGATACATAGGATCATAACATCAACGGGCATAAACCGCAAGCATTCAGGATATCTTATTATATTCAAATATAGCGGTAATAAAGTACAAATAGGCGAACTTTATAAGGACATTGAAAAACAATACGGAAAAAACGCTGCAGCTATTGAACGCTCAACAAGAAGTGCTATAGTTTCAGGCTGGGAAAAAATGAAGCCTGTGGATAAGCAAATGCTTTTTGAAAGTTGCCTTGCTAACGGAACAAAGCCTACAAATGCAATGTACATAAACACCATAGCTTTTATATATAAAGCATTTGTATAACGATCAGTTGGAGATGTATTACAAAAACAAAAACGATCATACATAGGACGATCCCCAAAGTGCATACCTATTATAAAGGGTATGCACTTTTTTTGAAAGGGGAAAGTTTCATGATATGTAGTTTTTCAAGCTTACGAAATAAAGAGGTCGTCAATATGCGAACAGGACTGAAAATAGGCTATGTTGATGATATAGAAATGGATACTCAGGGTGCGAATATAGTTTCACTGATCGTCTATGGCAAACCAAGGGCTTTTGGTATCATGGGCAGAGATGAGGATATTATCATAAAATGCTCAGATATCGAGCTTATCGGCGAAGATACCATACTTGTAAAGTTCAACGATAGTGCAGTATGCACAAAGAGCAGAACTGTAAAAATCGAAAATTTGTTAAAATAAATTGTCGAAAGCTCTTGAAATGAAATAGAAAATATGATATAATATTAAAGCAATTCGCACGGACAGGTTTTTGCCGTTGGTCCTGCCGTAAGACAGGTGAAAGCAAGTAAAGCCGTCCGGAGGATAAAAACATCTGCATAAGCAGAAATCTAAAACCAAACAGGAGGTTACTACAATGGGAGTAGTATCAATGAAGCAGCTTCTTGAGGCTGGTGTACACTTTGGTCACCAGACAAGAAGATGGAACCCTAAAATGGCTCCATACATTTTCACAGAAAGAAACGGAATTTACATCATCGATCTTCAGAAGACCGTTAAGAAGCTTGAAGAAGCTTATATGTAAGAAGCAGGCTGGAGATTCTATCAAGGAAGAGGCACTGAGAGCTAATGCACATTATGTAAATGCAAGATGGCTCGGCGGTATGATGACAAACTACAAGACGATCCAGCAGAGAATCAAGAGACTTGAGCAGCTCCACACAATGGAAGAGGACGGCACATTCGACCTTCTCCCTAAGAAGGAAGTTGTTAAGCTGAAGCTTGAGATAGAAAAGCTTGAAAAGTTCATGGGCGGTATCAAGAACATGAAGAAGCTTCCAGGCGCACTTTTCGTTGTTGACCCAAGAAAGGAAAAAGATCGCTGTAGCAGAGGCTAAGAAGCTTGGCATACCTGTAGTAGCTATCGTTGACACAAACTGCGATCCTGACGATGTTGATTATGTTATCCCAGGTAACGATGACGCTATCAGAGCAGTTAAGCTTATCGCTGGCTGCATGGCTAACGCTATAATCGAAGGCAGACAGGGTGAGGACGCTGAGTCCGCTGAAGAGGCAGACAAGGTGGAAGAAGCTGACGAGGCTGCTGAATAAGAGCTGAAATTTCAGGCAGGCATTTATAGTATATTTGTCTGCCTATTTCGATATAAAACACTAGGAGGAATAATAATGGGTAAGGTATCCGTAGCAGAGATCAAAGAACTTATGACAGCAACAGGCGTTGGCATGATGGACTGCAAGAAGGCTCTTGTAGAAGCTGACGGCGATATGGAAAAGGCAGTAGACATTCTCCGTGAAAAGGGACTTGCTACACAGGCTAAGAAGAGCGGCAGAGTTGCAGCAGAGGGTATCTGCACAGCTGTAGTTAAGGGCAACGTAGGCTGCGTTCTTGAAGTAAACATCGAAACAGACTTTGCTGCTAACAATGATGAGTTCAAGGCTTTCGTTGCAGCAGTTGCTGATACAGTAATCGAGACAAACCCTGCTGACGTTGACGCACTTAAGGCAACAAAGATCAGCGGTGGTGACAAGACAGTTGAAGAGACACTTCAGGATCTGTTCATCAAGATCAGAGAGAACATGGTAATCAGAAGATTCAAGAGAATGGAAGGCATTCTTGTTCCTTACGTTCACGGTGCAGGCAGCATCGGCGTTATGGTAAAGCTTGATTCTGACATTGCAGCTGACAATGCTGAGCTCCTTGCTGCTGGTAAGGACTGTGCACTTCAGGTTGCTGCTATGAATCCTGCATACCTGAACAGAGAGGCTGTTCCTGCTGACGCTCTTGACAAGGAGAGAGAGATCATGCTGGCTCAGATGGCTGAGGATCCTAAGATGGCTAACAAGCCTGAGCAGGTTAAGCACAAGATCATCGACGGTAAGATTGGCAAATACTATTCTGAGAACTGCCTCCTTGAGCAGGCATTCGTTAAGGATGATAAGGTATCTGTTGGCAAGTACGTTGAGTCTGTAGCTAAGAAGCTTGGCGGCAAGATCGACGTTGTTGAGTACGTTCGTTTCGAGAGAGGCGAAGGCGTAGAGAAGAAGGAAGAGAACTTCGCTGACGAAGTTGCAGCAGTTTAATTATACTGCGTCATTCGGCTATGCGATATAATATAAGTAGAAGTTAATATGTCTTCAGTAGAGAGTGTCTTAAATATAATATGCTCTCTTTTTTGTTGACCTTTTTTGTTGAGGTCAGCAACAGAGGGAAAATAGACTTATCCTTCTGAAAAGAGGTATAATGAGCAAAGGTAGTTGAAAATATAATGATAAATTCAATAAAAAACCTATTAAATTGCCTATTGAGCAGAAACATACAGGTAAGGGCAATCCAAACGCTGTTTTTGGTATTGAGCTTAATAATCGCCAAAAGGATCTACTCGAAAAGCTTTCTGAGTTTGACAGCAAAGTAATAGTCGATAAGAAAAGCGTTAATATGGCTGATCTTTCGGCGTTGACTGCTCACACAGGTGATGAGTTCGCATTGTTCACAAAAGGGCAAGAATAGGCTCATAATTCGTGGTAATTCCTCAAAGGAGTGATATTATGTGCAAGTTTTTTGATGAATGGAGAAACGAAATTAAAGATTATTGTAGGCAGCAGGGTCTTAACTTTGATACGGCTGAAAAGTTGTCACAATCCTGAATAAGAATACGGTGGCGTTGTCTTACCGTGATCCAAGCAAAGGTTCAAATGGACTTCTTGATGATACTCCGTGTCCGTTGGTTTTGCTGATACGCCGTGAAAAGAATGGCAAGCTCGTTTTTGAGCAGACAGAACACACTAAAAAATATCTTGCGTAGTGTAGCTTTTTAGTAGCGAAACTGAAAAACTATCTAAAAAAATGTATTGGAACGAAAAATAAGATAAGAAGCGGCATCCTCTGAACTTATAGCTCTTGACTTTTTATTAGCATTGTGATATAATAAAAATGACAAAAAGGGTACTGCATAAGCCTATTGGCTAAGCGGTTTCTCCCAAAGATTTAGTGAAAAGAAACACCGTTACTTGTGAGATTATTGGCGGTGTTTCTTTTCGTGAGGGTTTGCCAAAGAAAAGTCTATTTTGTCAAGTAAAAGCGAAACGAAAAGCCCACTCAGTTTTGTAACTGAGTGGGTGTTTTTTTCGTAAGCGTTTGCCAAAGAAAAGTCTATTCGCTCCTGCTGGGATGGAAATTCCTTGCATGGTCTGTTTTTTAGAGTAGGGTGCGGAGGATTTGACGAGTACATTGCATTTATTTCATCACACTTAAAACAAAGCCCCTCGGTGATAAGCCGAGGGGCTTTGTTTATGCTTTAAAATATTCAAGGACAGCATCCAAACTGTCCATTTTCTTGTACACCATTGACAATATCTCATCTGTCGGTGCAATAAGATCTGGCACCATTATTGGTATCATCTTCGCATTGTAAGCCGCCTTTATGCCATTGTAAGAGTCCTCTACAGCAACAGTTTTCTCAGGCCTTTACTCCCAGCTTCTCGCAGGCAAGTAAATATATCTCAGGCTGTGGCTTTGAATGTTTTATCATATCTCCGCCAATAATCACATGGAAATAATCAAGCAGACCTGCTCCCTTTAGATTTTTGATAACCCCTTTGTAAGACGTTGATGAAGCAAGTCCTACCTTTATATCATGCTCTTTAAGATAAGAAAGCAACTCCCTTGCTCCGCTTTTCAGAGGCAAACCACGCTCAGCGATTATATCTGCACAAATGGCTTTTGCTTCGTCATAAAGTTCGGGTATTGACACTTTGTCACCATATGCAGCTTCTAGGATAGCCATTGTATCAACAGTGCTTCTGCCAATGCACTTCATAGCATTTTCGTGAACGTTGGTCAAACCATATTTCTTTCCAAGGCGCTCCCAGCTTTCAAGACCTATTGCTTCGCTGTCGAAAATAACGCCGTCCATATCGAATACGATTCCGTCAAGTTCTGATAATTTCAAACCCACAACGCACCTCACTTGAAATACATATACAGATTACATTTTATCATGCCGTTGTAAAGCTTGCGCTTTTTGTCAGCCTTTTTGCCGAAAAACACCTCAAACTCCTCATGTGGGGAGATTATATAGCATGGGTTCTCCTTTGACGGGCAAAGTCTTTGTCCCATTTTCTTATAAAGCTCCTCGGCTTCCTTTATTTCAAGCATACGCTCGCCATATGGGGGATTGACAATTGTTATCGAACCCTCTATCTGGCTGTATTTTGAGATATCCTGCTGTTTTACTGTAAGCTTTGAGCCTACTCCTGCCTTTTTAGCGTTGTTTCTTGTAAGCTCAACCGCTATATCATCAACATCAATGCCAAATGCCTTGAATGCGCCTTGCCTGTCAATAGCGTCCATAGCCTCGGCTCTTGCATTGCGCCATGCTGTTTCAGGTATCTGTGACCACTGCTCTGCCGCAAAATTTCTTCTCAGACCAGGTGCAACTTTCAGTGCCTTGTATGCCGACTCAATAAGAAATGTACCTGAACCGCACATAGGATCCACCACAACTGAGTCCGCACGAACTCTTGCAAGGTCAACTATACCTGCGGCAAGTGTTTCCTTGATAGGTGCGTCGTTGGAATTTCTTCTGTAGCCACGCTTGTGAAGTCCTACACCTGATGTATCAAGATAGATAGTCGCAATGTCCTATGAATAGCAAACTGTATCTGATGTTTCGCTGCAGTTTCCTCAAAATAGCTTATGCCATAGGCTTTTTCAAGTCTTTTAACGCAGGCTTTTTTGATTATCTTCTGACAATCAGGGATAGAATGAAGCTTTGAATTAAGGGCATGACCCTTAACAGGGAAAGCGTCTTCCCTGCCGATAAAGTTCTCCAGCGGAAGATTCATAACACCGTCAAAAAGCTGTTCAAAGCTTTCTGATCTAAAGCTGCCAAGCTCGATAAGAACACGCTCTCCTGTGGCGATCCAAAGATTTGCCTTTGCAAGCACGTCAAAGCCACCTTCAAAGCTTATCTTGCCGTCAGTTGTGGTAAGATTTTCACCGCCTATCTTTTTTATCTCATATGCAAGCACGCTTTCAAGCCCAAAATGGCATGGAACGCACATTCGCAGTTTATTTTCCATAATGATTTCCTTTCAAAAAAGCCTCCATAGAGTTATGGAGGCTTTAATTTTAATGATTTCCCTACAATACTCAGGCTCGTTGGATTTCTTGTAATATCCAGTTGCCGTGCTATAGCATGAATTTGACGCAAGCTTACCTGTCTTTGTGCAGTAGGTGAGCTTTTCAACTGTATCAGGCATTTTGAAAGTCTTGTCAAATGACTTATGCTTCTCATTCTCAGCGATATCACCAAAAACGTTCTTCCAAATCGCACCGATATTCTGATACTCGTTCGTAGGGATAGTGGCAGGGTTTTCATAACCTATCCAGATACCTGAAACGTAGTCAGGAGTACAGCCTACAAATGAGAGGTCAAACCAGTCAGATGAAGTACCTGTCTTACCGACAAGGTCAGTATTGTTTAGCTTAGCATATCTACCAGTACCGTCCTGCTGAGTTATAACATTCTGCATCATTCTGTTCATAACGTAAGCTGTAGACTCGCTGATAGCCTGCTTGTATCCGTCGCTCTTTTCATAGATAGCGTTTCCGTCAGCGTCCTCTACCTTTGAAACGTAGGTAACGTCATACTTCTTACCGCCATTGCCGAATATCATATAAGCGCCTACAAGCTCCTCAAGCTTAGTACCATTTGTAAGACCGCCGACAGTTACTGGTGAATAGTCAGCGTCGGAGTCTGCAAGCGTAGTGATGTCAAGCTTTTCCTTAAGGAAGTTATAGGAGTAAACAGGCTTCATTTTCTTTATCAACTGTGCAGGAAGCGTATTAAGCGACCTTGTGAGCATTTCTACAGTTGTAAGCTGCTGATAAGACCAGTTTGCACTGTCGCCTGTTTCAGAATAGTTTACAGGCCACTTTTTGTCCTTGCCCTTTACCTTAATAGTGATAGGCTCATCAGTGAACAGGGTTGACCATGTCATAAGATCCTGATCCAGCGCAGGAGCGTATGAAGCTATAGGCTTGATACAAGAACCTGGCGAACGTTTGGCATCAGTAGCAATATTATAAACTCTCGACACCTCTTTCTTATCACGTCCGCCAACGATAGCCTTAACGTTGCCCTGGTAGTCCATAGCGATAAAGCCTGACCACAGATTATCATCCTTTTTGTTCATTTCATAGGTGGTGAAATTACTTTTGCTTCTGCATTTCCTTCTCGACCTTCTTCTGCATACTTCTGTCAACAGTGGTATATGCAGTAAATCCGCCGTCATAAAGTCTTGCGGAAGCGTCCTCCCATGAAATGCCATAATAGTCAGCGATTATCTGTATAGTCTGATTGATAGCAGCGTCCATGAAATAAGATGTCGGACCCTGATCTTTTTGTTTCGTCCTCATATATAGATGAGCTCGTGTAGGTTATATCGCCTGTTATTTTAAGCTCATAGTTGAGGGCTTCGTTATATTCCTGCTCAGAAATTGCACCGTTATCAAGCATATGATCCAGCGTATACTTCTGTCTGAGCTTGTTGTTTTTCATATTATCATATGGGTTGTTTGCAGCAGGCCAGCTTGTCATACCTGCAAGTGAAGCTGCCTCAGCAAGGTTAAGATCCCGTCCTTGCCAAAATAGAAGTTTGCAGCAGCCTGAACTCCGATGATATCATACTCCTGAGTTGTCAGTGGCACAAGGTTAAGATAACTTTGGAGGATATCTTCCTTTGTGTAGGTCTTTTCCACGTTGATAGAACGGAAGATCTCTCGTATCTTACGCTCGATACCATGGATAGAATCTCTGGAGTCATCACCCGTGATGTTCTTGATAGTCTGCTGAGTGATAGTCGAACCACCTATCTGTCTGCCGCCGTATATCGGAATGAATACATTGACAAATGAAGCGAACGTTCTTTTTGAAGTCAACGCCGTCATGAGAATAAAATCTCTCGTCCTCGGTGTACACAAAAGCGTCCTGAACATACTGAGGGATATCCTCAAGATCAGCCCATACAACGTGCTTATTGCTGTTTTTCAGAGCATAATAAAGGTCATACTCCTGTGAATCCTCATCATCTTCATCATAATCAGGGTTGACAGACAAAAATCTCGAAATGTTGCTTGTTTCCTCAAGGCTGATAGTTGTTGTGGTATCTGCAAAGTTAAGGACGTAAATAGTCAGAACTGTTGCAAATATAGAACAGGTGATAATGAGTATCAGGAATATCGACAGCAAAGCTGTGCCTAATATTTTGAGAACTCTGACAGCAGGATTAGTGGATCTTTTCTTTTTTGCGTTTTTTCACTGCCGTGTTTTTTATTTCATCCATAAATTTAACCTTTCGTCTTTATTTGATCTGATATTATTATACCACATACGAATCAAAAAGTTAAGTCTTTTCGGTAAATCTTTAGTTTTTTCTAAGGATTTTTTGACAGAACAAAGCTGCCGTTATTTCATTGAAAATAAAAAACGAGGGCGATCACTCGCCCCCATGAATTTTATTGCTTATTCAGCGTCCTCAGAAGCCTCGTCATCAGCAGGAAGCAAAGCTCTCATAGACAGGCTGATCCTCTTCTTGTCGAGATCTATCTCTGTGATCTGGCAATCAACTACCTGACCTACAGAAAGGATTCTGCAACATTGTTTACTCTCTGGTTAGCGATCTGAGAGATATGGATAAGACCGTCAATACCGTCAATGATCTGTGCAAAAGCACCAAAGCTTGTGATAGAAACAACAGTAGCCTTAACTACCTGACCTACCTCATAGTTAGCCTTGAAGATCTCCCATGGATTCTCAGAAGCCTTCTTATATGTCAATGAAACCTTCTTTGTTTCGCTGTCGATATCCTTGATAGTAACAGTGATCTTATCGCCAACAGAAACAACGTCTGAAGGGTGCTTGATCCTGTTCCAAGAAAGATCCATTCTTCTGATAAGGCCGTCAACACCACCGAGATCTACGAATACGCCATAATCTGTGATAGACTTAACTGTACCCTCTACCTCAGAACCGGTCTGAGCTGTCTCAAAGAACTTAGCCTGAGCTGCTGCTCTTTCCTCTCTTGCTACTGCACGGATAGAACCAACTGCTCTCTGCTTAGCCTCGTTTACCTCAAGGATCTTGAAGCTTACTGACTGCTTGAGCAGATCGTTAAGATCGAAATCTCTTCTTGGAGCTGCCTGTGAAGCAGGGATAAATACCTTAACACCGTTAGCTGATACGAGTACACCGCCCTTAACAACGTTTGTAACTGTACCTGTAAGTGTAGCGTCAGCCTCCTTAGCCTCAACTATCTTCTGGAAACCAAGAACTGCGTCAACCTTCTTCTTAGAAAGTGTAACGATACCCTCCTGGTCATTTGTCTTAAGAACGATCAGATCGATCTTGTCGCCTACCTTTACGATATCCTCTGGCTTCTTAGTAGGATCATCTGTAAGTTCAGATGCAGGAATATAGCCTGTGTGCTTTGTTCCGATATCTACGGCTACTTCACCGTTATTGATATCGGTGACAACGCCCTCTACCTTCATTCCCGTATGTATTTTTTTTCAGAGTCTTTTCCAGTTCCTCCTCAAAATTAAATTCTTCGTCAACATTGTTCAACATTTCACTCATGGTCTGTTGTACCTCCTTGATTATATAAGCCGGCGTCGATGCACCAGCAGAAATCCCGATAAATTTTGCACCTGATAAGTCAATATCACATGCCCTCAGTCCTTCGGCGTCCTCCACAAGCCAACATTTGCAATATTCATCGCATATGGCTTTAAGCTTGTGAGTATTGGAGCTGTGCAGCCCTCCGACTATTATCATTATGTCGGCAGCCTTCGCAAGCTCCGCCGCCTCCTTCTGTCTTTCAGAAGTGGCACTGCATATGGTGTTATACACCACAGCTTCAGGCAGATACCTCTCAAAAAGCTCTTCGCACTTTCTCCACATATTCTTATTATACGTTGTCTGAGCCAGAATTGCAACCTTTTTTGACGAAAAATCTTTCTCTTTCACCAAATTTTCAAAATCGTCACATGAACTGAACACATAACTCTCTCCGCTGCAATGACCTCTTATACCCATTATTTCCGGGTGAGCCTCATCACCTGCGATAAGAATAACGTATCCCTCGCCCGATTTTTCGGCTGCTATCTTGTGTATCCTTGCCACAAAGGGACAGGTAGCGTCAATTACTTCCGCACCTACCTTTGCAAGCTTTTCATACACGTCCAGTCCAACGCCATGGGATCTGATAACAACTGTCTGGTCTTTCGTGACCTTATCCACATCGGTGGAGTAAACTCCTTTTGCTTCAAGGTCAGAAACTACGTTTGGATTGTGAATGATTGGGCCTAACGTTACAACATTATTTCGGTTATCTAATTCATTATACACTATTTTTACGGCTCTGTCTACACCAAAACAGAAACCTGCGGTCTTTGCAACGCAAATTTTACACTTTGTTAACATTTAATGTACCAGCTCCGTGATATTTTTCATGATCTCGTTCTTGATAGTCCTAAGAGAATGAGGGTCTGTGGCTGTAACGCCTATCTCGCAAGGCACTATAGGCTTGCCAAATCTTACAACTACACGCTTTCTGAATTTGAGCTTGCCCTCGAAATTAATACCAACAGGGACCACAGGCACTGAGCCACAGCCGCCACCAATGCAACACCTGTTTTGCCCTTTCCTACCTTGCCGTCCTTTGAACGTGTTCCCTCAGGGAAGATGACAAGGTTTCTGCCCTTTTCAAGCTTCTCTATAGATGTGTCTATTACCTGAGTGTCGCCCTTTCCTCTTGTAACAGGGAATGCTTTTCCGAACGCTTTTATAAGCAGAGTGAAGAACACATTCTGATGAAAAAGCTCCTCCTTAGCCATATAAGTTAAAAGCGGCACTTTTGTTGGCAGTGCGATAAACACAGGGTCCTGATAGCTTCTGTGGTTTATCCATATAATACCTTGACTTGTTCATATCACCAAGGTGAGCCGAAGCCGAAAGCACAAGCGGTCCGCTCAGACCAAAGTGTGTGAAAAGCATTTCTCCAAGCTCGTGGAAAATTGGTTTATCTCTGTCCTCTTCACGAAGCGTCAAGGTGCAGTTTCTAAGGGAAAGCCCCATTGCAGAAGCACATTCCTCACGCTCATAAGTGACTACAGGGCAAAGTGACGGAGTTATTGCCGTGACCTTATGCCCCACAGACTGCGCAAGCCTATAGCCGTCGCCTGTTGAGCCTGTCCGTGGATAGGACTTTCCGCCAGTTGCAACGATAACGCTGTCTGCGTAATAATCCCCATGCTCGCATTTAAAGCCCTCTGCTCTGCCGTCCTTTATGATAAGCTCTTTTACCTCATCGTCGATAAACTGCACACCACTGTCCTCGCAGGCTTTCACAAGAGCCTTGACGATATCCTTTGCTTTGTCGCTTACAGGAAAACCCTGTTGCCACGCTCAGTTTTAAGCTCCACCCCAAGGCACTCAAAGAAGCTCATAACGTCCTCTGGAGAAAATCTGCTCAGTGCTGAATACATGAACTTGCTGTTGCGTGGGATATTTTTCATAACAGTGTCAGCGGTACAGTTGTTTGTGACGTTACACCTGCCCTTGCCTGTTATCATGAGTTTTCTGCCCTGACAGCCGCTATGCTCGATAACAGCAACGCTCTTTCCACGCCAGCCAAGCTGAACTGCGCAGAACATTCCTGCCGCACCTGCACCTGCTATAACTGCGTCAAATCTTCTCACTGTGTATCTTCCTCGCTTTTTGCGTAAACGTCATACTCAGCCCAAACCTTTTCAAGACGTTCAAAGGTCTGGGACACTCTGTCGATATTTCTTATGGATACCGCAACGATAAGTGCATTTATAAGGCTCAGCGGTGCAACGAGAGAGTCAACGAACGAAGCCATATCGCTTCTTGCAAGAAGCAGGCTATCTGCATACTTTGCGATAGGCGAAGCCTTTGAGTCTGTTATAGCTATAACGTTCGCACCGTTGCTCTTTGCATACTTCAAAGCCTTGACAGTCTGCTTTGAATATCTTGGGAAAGATATGCCTATCATGGCGTCCTTTTCGTCTATTCTCATTATCTTCAAAAAGCTCGGAAGTAGTCGTACTCTGAACAAGCTTTACATGGGGAAAATAAGTCCAAGATAATAAGCAAGGAACGAAGCGATAGAAGCTGCACTTCTCGTACCCATTATGTAAAGGGTATTGCAGGATACGATAGTGTCAACGGCATTGTTAAAGTCCTCCTTTGAGGTTTCCTCCAAAGTACGCCTTATCTTGTCGATGTCGAGATTGAGTACCCTTTCAAGCACGTTGTCACTGCTCATAAGGTCGGAAGTGACCTCTATTCTCTGAACAGTTGTAAGCTTGTTTCTCATAAGCTCCTGTAAGCCTTTTTGGAGGGCAGGATAGCCGTCATAGCCAAGCTCTGAGGCAAATCTTACCACCGTTGATTCGCTGACACCCACGGTTTTTCCCTTCTGAGCCGTCATAAAAGCCGCTTTGTCATAGTGGGAGAGAATGTAGTTCGCAATAAGCTTGTGTCCCTTTGACAAGCCTGAAAGCTTTTCATTGATAAGCGTAAATAAATCTTTTTCCATTTCTATCTATACCTTTCAGCATATTTTTTAGGCATATCGCATCATACGGTGTTGCCTTAAGCCCACAGATCCTCCTGTAGGGCGAGTATCCTTTTTCTTCTTGCTTCTGTTTTGTCCTTATCTGGGATATAAACGCCGTCCTTTAAGATAAGCACGTCACCCTCGTGAACGTCTTTTGTTTCAGAAAGCGGTATATCCTTTTTTTTCTCCCTGCTCAGTTTCGCACACGGCATAGCCGTTTTCTATCCTGTCAACTACAAGAATCTCTTCCATATCACTTTTCTCCCTTTTCAGCAGAAACGCTCAGCCCCTCGCCATCTGAGCTGAAAACTATCGTTCCCACATCTGCAGTGACATACAAATGGGAAGCATATTTTTTCAGCCTTGTGACAGTTTCCTCGTGTGGGTGACCATACTTGTTGCCCTTACCGCAGGATATAACAGCATATCTCGGCATGACCTTGTTAAGAAAATCGACCCCCGAAGAAGTGGAACTGCCGTGATGACCTGCTTTAAGCACCTTTGCGGAAACATCATAACCCTGAGAAAGTATATCTTTCTCCTCAGTGGTCTCACAATCCCCCGTGATAAGAAAGCTGTTCTCACCGTCTGTTATCTTCACAAGGGTGGAACAGTTATTAAGATCATCATAATCCTTTTTTTGGTGTGAAAAGCTCAACCTTACAGCTTCCAAGCTCAAATTCCATAGGCTTTGCCTGTGTTATCTTCAAGCCCTTTGCCTTTATGCTTTTGAGCATTTTCTCATATATCGTTGTGGTGGGCGTCATATCAGCCTTGACTTTCGGCATAATGAATTTATCCACCTGAAACTGGTCTATTATCTCGCTCATTTCACCAATATGGTCAGCGTGAGGGTGGGTGGCAATGAGATATTTTAACTCTGTCACTCCCTGCTTTTCAAGATATTTTTCTATTTTATTGCTGTCATCTTTATCGCCGCTGTCAATGAGCATAGCCTCGCCTTGTGATATCACAAGGGTGCTGTCGCCCTGAAACATCGATAAAGTGCACCTCTGTCTGAGCGTGTTCCGCCCGGCTTGTCCTCAACGCCAGCCTTGATAAGCAAGCTGTCGAAAGAAACTAACCCCGTCAGGTCAAGCACTGTAAAAAGCAGCACCACAAAAACCGCTATGAGCGTTACCGCCTTTTAAGCGGTGCTGTCGAATTTTTCTTTTTCGCAGATCTGCCTGCCATGTTATCCCTTTCCGCCAGAGCTATCTTCTTGCCTGCATTTCAGCCCATTCTTCTTTTGTTATGTTTATCTTTCGTGCCTTAGAGCCTTCCTGTGGTCCTATTATGCCCATTTCCTCTATCTCGTCCATGATACGGGCGGCTCTAGGGAAACCGAGCTTTAGCTTTCTCTGCAAGAACGCAGTGGAAGCGTTATTTGTCTGCACGATTATAGATATTGCCTGATTTACAAGGTCATCATCAGGATTTACGGAAACATTATCGCTGCCTGCCGAACCACTGTCCTTTGGCTGCGGAGTATTCTCCTCCACCTCTGCGATAACTTCGTCGCTGTATTCTGCAGTATGCTCGTTCTTGAGGAAGTTTACAACCTCTCTTATCTCAGAAGTCGCTGCATAACCGCTCTGCATCCTTATAGGCTTTTTAACGCCAACAGGCTTATAAAGCAGGTCACCGTTTCCAAGAAGCTTCTCTGCACCGCTTTCATCAAGTATAACTCGTGAGTCAACGTTGCTGGATACACTGAGAGAAACTCTCGATGGGATATTTGACTTGATAAGTCCTGTCAACACGTCCGCCCTAGGGGACTGTGTTGCGATTATCATATGTATTCCTGCCGCACGAGCGAGCTGTGCAAGTCTTAAAACCGAGTCCTCTACCTCGCTTCTCGCAGCCATCATAAGATCGGCGAACTCATCGACCACAATAACTATCTGTGGCAGCAGGTCGATCTTTGCACGGACTTCGTCCTGCTCCTCGGCAGGCTTATTGCGTTCTTCAAGAACCATGTCGTTAAACTCCTGCAAGTTCTTTACATTGTTCGCCTCGAACATAAGATAACGCTTGTTCATTTCATTTACCGCCCATCCAAGCGCACCAGCCGCCTTTAAAGGCTCGGTAACAACAGGGATAAGCAAATGAGGTATCTTATTATAAATAGGAAACTCGACTTTCTTAGGGTCGATAAGAATAAGCTTTACTTCGTCAGGCGACGCATGGTAAAGTATAGAAAGTATGATAGAGTTTGTAAAAACAGACTTACCTGAACCTGTTGTACCTGCAACGAGCATATGCGGCATTTTGGCGATATCGCCGATAATGATATTACCCTCGATATCCTTGCCCACTGCAAAGGTAAGCTTGCCCTTTGCCTTTCTGTATTCCTCGCTGTCGATAAGCTCACGGAGAGAAACCGTATCTCTATGATCGTTCGGCACTTCTATGCCTATGCACGCCTTGCCCGGCACAGGAGCTTCGATACGAACACTCATTGCCGCGAGGTTAAGTGCGATATCGTCTGCAAGACCCGTTATCTTCGACACTCTTACGCCCGCTGCAGGCTGAAGCTCATATCTTGTAACGGACGGACCTCTGTGTATGCCCACGATCCTTGTTTTAGCGCCATATGTTTCAAGCGTTTCCACAAGCTTAGCAGATTTCTCTTGTATTTCCTGCTGGACTATCTCGGAAGCCACAGGATTTTTAGCATATTTGAGTATATCCACAGGCGGATAAACGTAAGCAGATATTTTATTATCTTTCTCAAAGAACGTTGTCTGACCGTTCTTATCAACATTCACTACTGGTGGCTTAACAGGCTCGTCCTTGGACTTTTTTCTTCTCTGCTGTCGCCTATGGCGTTTTCTATTATCTTTTAAGCTCCTCATTATCGGTAGTCTTAGCCGTTTCTTCAAGCTTTTCATGTGTTATCACAGGAGCTTTCACAGGGTGGACCGGCATATCTATCTTTGAAGCGTCCACCTTGTCGGTAGCTTCTTCCGCCTCTGCAACAGGCACAAAGGCTTCCGCCGCAGTGTCAGGGCCATCATCAGGATAGAACTTTGCAATATCAACCCTACCATTACGCCTTGGCTCTTTCTTCTCTCTTGGAGGCTTTGGAGGCTGAGCCGCACGCTCGATACGCTCCTCGTTCACCGCTTCATAGCTCTTTACAAAAGGCTTTGAAATCGCTTTGAGGAGCTGTGGAAGCGTAACATTAGTAAGCAGCATTATAAAAGTGAACGCCACAAGCACGATAACGATACCTGCGCCAACTCTCTTGAAAAGCGAAAGCAAAAGGCCAGCCAAGCAATGCGCTTGCAAGTCCGCCGCCACGGAGCTGTTTTCCATCATTGAAAAGCCCCACAAGTTTAAGCCAGAACGAACTTCCGTCCACAGAGCCGACTTGGATTATCTGAGCCATGCCGCTTATAAGAAGCATAAGAACGCTTCCCTCCACCACCTTCGCTATGACCTTGTTGTGGGTCACATCTGAAGCTATCATAAGTGCAACATAGATTATCATAGGTGCAAACAGAAATACTGTCACGCCGAAAAGTCCTCGGTTCAGCTCATGGAGCCATTTCCACAAGCCGTCCCCCCTCCACGAACGTGATAAGCAGTTCAAGTATGCCGAAAAAGAAAAGTATGTAAGACCAGAAGCGTCTGTTCTCTCTTTCTCTCACGGCTGTCATGGAATTTGACTGTGGCGGCTTGCTCTGAGGCTTTTGCTGTTTTGTATTCTTTTTTGCAGCTTGCGCAGGCTTTTGTGCGGGCTTTTTCTTTGCCGCTGTCTGCTTTGGCGCAGGCTTTGAGCCTTTCTTTTGAGCTGCCATTTATTTTACCATTCCTTTCGGTATTTGTCTTATTTAAGCAAATAAAGGCAAAATGTTATTTGCCTTTATAACCCACAAAAAGCCTGAAAACAGAATTTCAAGCTTTTTCACAGAAACTGTATTATCTTATGTCATTACTTTGCAAAGGATATAGGGTGACCCATGCACATCTCGATAAATGAGATAACAAGGACTATGACGCCAAGCACAAGGGTATAATAAGCAAACACCTTGAATTTATCCGTTTTAACGAGCCAGTTTACAAGCTTGATAGCACAAAGTCCAACAAATGCGGCAACTACAAATCCAACTGCACAGCTAACCCAATCTATATCAGTATGTGTTGAAACTGCGTCCTTGACTTCAAGCAGACAGCTCATAAGTATAACAGGTATGCCCAGAATGAAAGAATACTTTACCGATGTTTCTCTGGTCATGCCTGAGAAAAGTCCTGCTGAGATAGTCGAGCCTGATCTTGAAACGCCAGGCAACAGTGCAACTCCCTGAAAAAGTCCGACCGTTATTGCGTCCTTATAAGCTATATCGCCCTGAGTCTTTTTACCCTTTATACAGCGGTCTGACATAAAAAGTATTGCCGATGTATAAAGGAAACAAAAAGACCCTCTGCAAAAAAATGCTTGAATCCTCTGCAATGCCCTCAAACCAGCCTTTAAATGGCAGGAACGGTACAAGGCAGAAGCAGGAAACAATTATCATAACTATCATACGCCTTGGAGGATTCATATTTTTAAGAGTGAACTTGCCTGTAAAAATATCCTTTATCATAACGCCAAGCTCTTTTATCATATCCCATATTGTCTTCCTGAAAGCCACAAATACTGCTACCAGCGTGCCAAGGTGAAGTATCGCCGAGAAAAACAAAGCTCCCTCTCCGCTGTTTCCTGTAAAATGCTGATACAGTGAAAGATGTCCTGAACTTGAAACTGGAAGAAACTCTGTCAAGCCCTGAATTATAGCCTGAAAAATCGCATTGATGATACCCATTGCTGTCCTCCGAAATTTTGTTATTTGTCAGAGATAAAAGCCGTCACGGCTGAGATAATGTGCCGGGTCTGTGTCCACAGCAGTATCATCACCCTCAAACTCTTCTCCGATATCTACGTCAGTCCTGAATACGTCATAAAGGTCGATTATTGTCTGAAACATTTTCAGCTTTCTCCTTTTCAGAACTGTTTTCTATCATATCATAAAGGCAGTCTATCGCCTCGGAAAGCCCTCCGAGCCTGTCGATAAGCCCCTCTTTTACAGCCTGCTCCCCGTCGATAACAGAACCAACGTCCATTACAAGCTCACCCGTTGACATCATAAGCTCACGGAAACGCTCAGGCTTTATGGCTGAATTATCGCACACAAAGCGAACTATCCTTTCCTGCATTTTATCAAAATAAGAAAGCGTCTGAGGTACTCCCAGCACAAGCCCGTTCATTCTAACAGGGTGTATGGTCATTGTGGCGCTTGGCACTATAAATGACTTTTTTTTCGCACACACCGCCAACGGCACGCCTATGGAGTGACCTCCGCCCACAACCATTGACACAGTAGGCGTTTTCATACTAGCAATAAGCTCTGCAATGGCAAGTCCCGCTTCCACATCTCCGCCCACAGTGTTGAGGATTATCACAAGCCCCTCTATGCTCCTATCCTGCTCGATAGCAACAAGGGCAGGTATGATATGCTCATACTTGGTGGTCTTGTTTTGTGCAGGCAAAATATAATGCCCCTCCACCTGACCGATAATGTTCAGGCAGTGTATAACGTGCTTTGCGTCTGGCAATGTGACAGAACCCATTTCCTTTATCTGCCTTATATCCTCAGCAAGCTTTTTCGCTCTCTACGTTTTCTTCTTGTTCAGACACTCAGATACCTCCCGTTCTTCATTAGTAACTTTCGTCACAAGAGAAGTATTTGCAGTGTTCATTGAAAATATGCAGGAAAACCGCCACACCTTTAATATAATAGCACAAGTTCTACCTAATGTCAACAACTTGCAAGAGCTAAAAAAACAATTTTTGCAGGAATTTTACGCTATCCTGCAAATTATTTATAAAAAGTTTAAATCTATTTTTGATACTCCTCAGCAAGCACCTGTTCACACCAAAGTATAAGATCTGCGAAATCTTCCTTGTCAAGATAGGAGAAATACTTATTCACAGCCTTATAAAATCAAGTCCCGGATCTTTAGACGGAGCCGTCCTGTATGAAGCGTTTCCGAAGCTGTCTATCATTTTCACAAGCTCGTTGTAATCATCATGATCGGCAAGATAGCATTCTCCGTATTCTCCGCCTACTTTCACACAAACCTTGGCATATGCGCCCTCGTAGATATCATAATTATAAAAGTCATCAAAGCAAGCATAGTATATGCCGCCATTCTTTGTGAGCTTGTAAAAGCCTTTGTACGCCTTATTTGTATCTATGCTGTTCAATGCAAGCGCAAGAGCCGCACATTGTTTTTTTTTTTGTCATCGTTATCCCCTCGTATTTTATTTTGTTATCTCACAGCACGAGCCGTTACACTATATTATAATACACAAATTTGATTTTTGCAAGATATATTAAAACTTTTTATTCTTTATCATAGCAGTATGGTAATACGCTAAATGTTATAAAAGTGTTAAATGTTTAAAAGTGCCTTTACATATAGAATGTTTTGTGCTATAATATCCTAGTGGCAGTATTGATTTTAATAAATATCTGCTACTAATTTTGCTGTTTTATGGCAAGGAGGATAAAATTAAATGGTTAGAGCGATTGTCGGCGCAAACTGGGGCGACGAGGGTAAGGGCAAGCTTACCGATATGCTTGCTGAAAAGTCTGATATAGTAGTAAGATTTCAGGGCGGTGCTAACGCAGGACATACTATTGTAAATCACTACGGAAAGTTCGCTTTGCACACTTTGCCTTCCGGCGTATTCTATGATCACACAACAAATATTATCGGCAACGGTGTTGCACTTAATATCCCTGTATTTTTCAATGAGCTTAAAAGGTAACTTCCCAAGGCGTTCCAATGCCTAAGATACTTATTTCCGACAGAGCGCAGATGGTAATGCCATATCACGTTTTGTTCGATCAGTACGAAGAAGAAAGACTCGGAAAGGCAAGCTTCGGCTCAACAAAATCGGGTATTGCACCTTTCTATTCTGATAAATATGCAAAGATAGGTTTCCAGGTACAGGAGCTGTTCGACGAGGAAGCTCTCAAGACAAAGATCAAGAGAGTTCTTGAAACGAAGAACATTCTTCTTGAACACCTTTATCATAAGCCTCCTATCGACGCTGATGAGCTTTTCAATACTCTTATGGAATACAAGGAAATGGTAGCACCATACGTTTGCGACGTATCTGCATTCCTTTGGAACGCTATCAAAGAGGGCAAGAACGTTCTTCTTGAGGGTCAGCTTGGTTCTCTGAAAGATCCTGACCACGGTATCTATCCAATGGTAACATCTTCATCTACACGGGCAGCATGGTGCTATCGGTGCAGGTATACCTCCTTATGAGATAAAGACTATCGTAACTGTTGTTAAGGCTTATTCTTCCGCAGTTGGTGCAGGTGCATTCGTTTCTGAGATATTCGGCGACGAGGCTGACGAGCTGAGAAAGAGAGGCGGCGACGGTGGAGAGTTTGGTGCAACAACAGGCAGACCTAGAAGAATGGGTTGGTTCGACTGCGTTGCAACTAAGTATGGTTGCCGTATCCAGGGCACAACAGATGTTGCTTTCACAGTAGTTGACGTTCTGGGCTATCTTGACAAGATACCTGTATGCGTAGGCTATGAGATAGACGGCGAGGTAACAACAGACTTCCCTACAACAAGAAAGCTTGAAAAGGCAAAGCCTGTTTTCGAAGTTCTCGACGGCTGGAAGTCAGACATCAGGGGCATCAAGAAGTATGAAGATCTTCCTGAAAACTGCAAGAAGTATATCGACTTCGTCGAAAAGCATATCGGCTTCCCTATCACAATGGTTTCAAACGGACCAAAGAGAGAGGACATCATCTACAGAGAAAGCCCACTTTCAAAGTAATTTCAAATATCACAAAGGCTGCGGCAAAAAGTCGCAGCCTTTTTTTCTATATTTTTGCCTTGTTAAGGAGATAGAGGATATCTTTCGGTGAATAGACTTCTATTGCTCCGTCACGGAGAAGCGCACACTGTCCTGCGTATTTCTCGCTGAAAATGTCATGAGGCGGTATAACAAAAACGTCTTTATTCTGGGATAAAGCATGATTTACAGTATTCAGCGTACCGCTGCGTATTCCTGCTTCAACCACAAGAACGCTATGTGAAAGTGCCGAAACAATGCGGTTTCTTATACGAAAATTCTCAGGGACAGGTCTTGCCTGCGGGAAAAATTCCGAGATAGCTACCCCATGTGTTGCTATCTCACGCTTGAAGCCCGTCCTGCCACGAGGATAATCATATTCTAGCCCACAGCCCATAACAGCTACAGTGCTTCCACCTGCACGCATCGCACTGCGGTGTGCGGCAGTGTCGATACCCATAGCAAATCCGCTTATGATATTTACTCCTCGCTCTGCAAGAAAACTTGAAAACTCCTCCGCCACGGCTACAGAATAATCGCTTGGTTCTCTAGTGCCAATAATGGCAACGCTCTTTTCAATAGACAGACAGCTTACATCGCCACGGCAGAAAAGCACAGCAGGTGGACATTCTATCTGTTTCAACCGTTCAGGATAAAGAGGATCGTCAGGGGTGAGGATATATATACTCTTTTTCTCGCAGTATTCAGCCACCTGTTTCGCCTGAAAGAACGTACAGCAGGCTATCTTTTCAGCCTCCTGCTGAGTAACATAACCACAGCGCAGTGACAATAGTTCATCGCACATTTCTTCAACGCTGTCATAATATGACATAACGTCCCACAAGCGCTTGTCCGCAGGTCCGAACGCAACATCGAGCCACAGCCACAACAGCTTTCTGTCTGTATTTTCAAGCATTTTTCCTGCACCTCCAGTTGGCAGATTTCTTTTTATCTTATTGTATCATATTTTATTGTTAAAAACAACAAAATTTTATAGCATTTTGGTTAAATCAAACGATTTCGGTTGAAATGGGCAATACCATATGTTATAATGGATATTGAAAATTTGAACTTGAAAGGATAGTTGCTTAATGATAAACAAGCTTGACCTCAGCGGCGAGTGGCTGCTGTGTCTTGACAAGGAATGTAAGGGTACTGACCTTGTTTTTGATGATACAATAAACCTTCCAAACACCACTTCCAACGCTAAAAAAGGCGAATACAATACTGAGAGAGAAACAGGCTTTCTTACAGACACATATAAATTTGAGGGCTTTGCATGGTTCAGAAAAAACGTTGACTTCTCTGCTCTGCAATGTGAAAATCTTAAACTTTATCTTGAAAGAACAAGAATAACTGAACTTTATATAGACGGCAAAAAGATAGGCAGGCAGGAGAGCCTTTGCACTCCGCACATCTATGACCTGAACGAGTATATCGGTACTGGCATACATGAAATGACTATCTGCGTTTCAAATGTTGGCTACAAGACCAAGGGCGGACACCTGACTTCACCTGACACTCAGACCAACTGGAATGGTATCACAGGACGCATCGAGCTTATAGGCTACAAAAACGCCCACGCTGAAAATGTTATGCTTTGGTGCGATATCCACAGCAAGACAGTAAGGGTCACGGCTGACATAACAGGCGGAAAAAGCGGAAAAGCTGTCATAAGTGCAGAGAGTTTCAACAGCGAAAAGAACCATACACCTGAGATACAGAGCTTTGAATACACAGACGGCAAGCTTGACGCTTTATACAAAATGGGCAACGATTGCCTGCTTTGGAGTGAGCATGAGCCTAATCTCTACAAGCTGAGAATAGATATCGACGGCGACGTGAGCGAGCATATCATCGGTATGCGTGAGTTCAATACTGAGGGTGGAAAATTCACCATAAACGGCGAAAAAACCTTTCTCAGAGGAAAACATGACGGCATGATATTCCCTAAGACCGCTTTTGCACCTACCGACCTTGAGGAATGGCTGAGGATAATGAAGATATCAAAGTCATACGGCATGAACCACTACCGCTATCACACCTGCTGTCCCCCTGAGGCTGCGTTTATCGCTGCGGATATGCTTGGAATTTATATGGAGCCACAGCTTCCTTTCTGGGGAACTATCACAGAAGAGGGCGAGGAAAACCACAATCAGGAGGAGCAGGATTTTCTCGTTGAAGAGGGCTTCAATATGCTGAGATACTTCGGCAACCACCCTTCTTACTGCATGATGTCAATGGGAAATGAACTTTGGGGCTCAAAGAAGATACTCAACGATATAATAGGCGGCTACAAGAAATTTGACAACAGACACCTTTACACACAAGGTTCAAACAATTTCCAGTGGTTTCCTAACGTTATAGAAAATGACGATTTCTTTGTTGGCGTAAGACTTGCAAACGATAGGCTTATAAGAGGTTCATACGCTATGTGTGACGCTCCACTTGGTCATATTCAGACTGACAAGCCTGCGGCAAATCACGATTATGACAGCATTATAAGACCTAAGAAGCAGGCAAGCTCCACGGAAATTTCAGAGGACGGCACTGTTCAGATACAGTACGGCACGACCATGAAAACTGTCAAGGCAAGCGAAGCTGACGCAGATTTTATCCCTGAAGTGCCTATCGTTACTCACGAAATAGGTCAGTATGAAACTTATCCGAACTTCAAGGAGATAGAGAAATACACGGGCTCCCTTAAAGCCAGAAACTTTGAGGTATTCAGAGAAAGACTTGATGAAAAGGGTCTGCTTCCGCTGGCTGAGGATTATTTTAAATGCTCAGGCAAGCTTGCTGTGCAGTGCTATAAGGAAGAAATGGAGGCTGTTTTCCGCTCAAGACTTCTTGGCGGTTTCCAGATACTCGATATTCAGGATTTCAGCGGTCAGGGTACTGCCCTTGTGGGTGTACTTGACGCATTTATGGACAGCAAGGGACTTATCACAGACAGCGAGTGGAGAGAGTTCTGCAATGACGCTGTTGTAATGGCACGTTTTGACAGCTATGTTCTTGAAGCTGTCAGCAGTTTCAAGGCGCACACAGAGCTTTGCAATTACAGACCTGACCTTAAAGACGGCAAGCTTATTTGCACTCTCACTCTTGAAAACGGTGATGTCATTGGCAAGGTCGAAAAGAATTTTGTTGCAGAAGGCAACTACACTGACATTTGCGATGTAGAGTTTACCCTTCCACAGGTCACAAAGAACACAAAGGCTGTGCTTTCACTTGAAATTGAGGGTACTGATATACGCAATCACTATGACCTTTGGGTGATACCGACAGTTGAAAAGACAGATATAAGCGGCGCATACATTTTTAACGAGGTAAATGAGGAAGCTGAAAGTCTGCTGAAACAGGGCAAGACAGTGCTTATCGTTCCTGACCTTTCAAAGCTTGAGAATTCTATTGAGGGCTTCTACTGTCAGGACTTCTGGTGCTATCATATGTTCTGTATCATCTCACAGATGATGAAAAAACCTGACCCTGTTGGCACAATGGGACTTCTTATCGACACCGAACACCCTGCTCTTGCAGGCTTTGCAGGGGAAAAATACTCAACGCCACAGTGGTGGGAGATAGTTCAGAACTCACGCTCGGTTATTCTTGACGACTTTAAGGGCGAGAAAAATGTTATCGTGAGAACTATCGACAACTTTGACCGCAACCACGATCTTTCACTCCTCTACGAGTATGAAAAGGACGGCGGCAAGGTGGTAGTTTGCTCATGCGATTTTGATAAGCTTTCCAAGTCACCTGAGGGACGTGCATTCATAAAGTCTGTTGTTGACTATGTAAGAAACTAACAAAATATTTATTGCTAAGGGCTGCACTGTTTTGCGGTACAGCCCTTATTTTGTTTGTGCTTGTTGCATAAAACGCCCGCAAAACATTTGTCTGATATAACAAAAGTGCCGACACTACAGTGGCATATGGTTCACTTATTACGAAAAATGTGTTATAATTTAGGTGTATGTTATACAGGAAGGTGATGTTAAGTGCCAAAAGTAAAACGTTATAAATACAAGAATATTGCAGCGGCTCTTGCCATACTGCTTTTGATCATTCTGGGAATATCTACATCGTGCAGTTCAAAAGCTGACAGCCCTAAGAAAATTTCCGACAGCTCGTCAAACTCCTCTGCGGTCAAGGCTGACAGCAGCAGTAAAAAAGCTGTAAAAAAGCTTACGGGCAATTATATGTATGTTACCGCAAAAAACAAAACTGATATGGTAAATGGAGATCTTATTCTCGTTAATGGCGACCACTCCTTCACCGGTACAGTGAATAACACAGACACAGTTTATTCCTATTTGTTTGACAAGAACGGAAGTCAAATAATGTCCACCAGCAGCACTCAACTGACGGCTAAAAAAAGACCTTTGAAGCCTTTGGCAAAATGGGCAATGATTTTTATGCTGACAAGAAGATATCAACACTTATGATAAACACAGCTATGCCTGCGGAAGATGATGAAGACAGCAGCTCTGCCTGCTACGAGCATGACACTGGACTTGCCTTTGACCTGCATCTTTATGACTCAAGCACAGGCGCATATCCCGAGTTTACAGGCGAAGGAGATTATAGTTGGATATCTGAAAACTGCTGGAAATACGGACTTATCCTCAGATACCCAGAGGACAAAGCTGACATCACAGGTATAAGCCCTATGGCTTATCATTTCAGATATGTGGGAATACCTCACGCTGAGATAATGACAGCAAACAAGCTTTGCCTTGAAGAATACATAGATTTTGTCAAGGACTATACATTTGAAAAACCGCTCACATTCACGGCTTTTGACGACACTGAGTATTCAGTTTACTACGTTGCCGCAGAGAAACAGTAGAAATAAAAGTAGATTATGAAAAGGCTGGCGTTTCAACCTGTGCACCTTGCTTGATTGCTATTACAACACACTCACTGAGGAAATAGGCAGAAAGAAGCACAAGGCAATTATAATCTGCCGGGCGGAGGATATGATTGGTGTTCTGAGCGTGAAGCTGAACCTGTTGCATTCAGATTTCTGGGTGCAGGCATATGCGCATTTGTGCTAAGATACTCATGCGTCAAGAAAAAATTCCCTACTGACGCATTGGAATGTGCGGCGGCTGTCAAGTATGTTAGAGATAATGCGGAGAAATTTGACATTGACCCTGACAAGATAATCGTATGCGGTTTTTCAGCAGGCGGACACCTTGCGGCAACAATGGCAAACTTCTGGAACAGCGAGCTGCTCACAAAGCCTCTTGGCTGCAATCCTGAAGACATCAAGGTAAACGGCTCTATCTTGGGCTATCCTGTTATCACATTCGACCCTGAATACACTCATGAAGGCTCAATACTCAATATTATTGGCGAGGAAAAATCATCGGAGCTTAGAGAGCTTGTTTCGAGAACACTCCTCCTACATTCATCTGGCACTGTGCTGATGATGGCTGTGTAAGGGTTGAGAACACACTTTGGTATATGTGCAGTCTTTCAAAGTATCACATTCCATTCGAGAGCCACATTTATGAATACGGTGGACATGGACTTGCATTGTGCGACGAAACCACTGCCACATGGGAAGGTCACTATCAGCCGGTGGCGGCTCATTGGGCAGAGGCAGCTATTGATTGGGTACATAGGCTATAAAAATATGTTGCGAGTTGCAACATAATTAAGCTAAAAAAATGACTCACATCAATTTGATAGATACTCATATAGACATGTTCAAAGAACTAATATGAATGACCTATATAGTGAACTATGAACAGAACAGGTAGATACCTCAATTGAGTTATCTACCTGTTTTTATTTGTCCTTTTCTCTGCACTTGTATGATCTGTTAATAAGTCGGATATGTTTTGACGTGAGTCATTTTTTATCAAGAATATTGAGTATCCCTCGGGATATATGTTAAATCTGTTTGTTATCCCCAAACTTCTTCGGCGATCTCCTTAACAAGAGCAAGCTTTGCCCACTGCTCCTCCTCTGTGAGCTTGTTGCCTATCTCACAGGAAGCGAAGCCGCACTGTGGGCTAAGGCAAAGTCTGTCAAGTGAGATGTACTTTGCAGCCTCGTGGATACGGTCGATAACAGCCTGCTTGTCCTCAAGCTCAGGCTTCTTTGATGTGATAAGTCCGAGGACTACCTTCTTGTCGCCGCTTACTGCTTTCAAAGGCTCGAAACCGCCTGAACGCTCGTCGTCAAATTCAAGATAATACGCACTTACATTTTCGCCTGCGAAAAGTGTTTCTGCAACGCTGTCATAGGCGCCGCTGCTTGCATATGTTGAGTGGAAGTTGCCACGGCAAACGTGTGTTGTGATAACAAGATCCTCAGGCTTGCCCTCGATAGCAAGGTTGTTTATTCTCAACAGAAGTCTTTTATATCTTCAAGTCCTGCGTCATCAACTTCAAAGATAGCCTTTGCATTAGGGTCAACTATCATGCCCCATGAACAATCGTCAAACTGAATGTTGCGGCAGCCTGCTGCGTAAAGGTCAGCGATGACTTTTCTGTAGCCCTTTGCGATATCCTGAACAAGCTCTTCTGTATCGTTATAATACTTCTTTGTGTTCTCCAGTGCGAAAGGCATTATCATCTGCTCAAGAAACTGTGCAGGTGCAGGGATAGTCTGCTTTGCGACTGTGTTCTCGTCCTCGAGAGCCTTAACAAATTTAAAATGCTCAACAAATGGGTGGTCGCCAACTGATACCTTGCCTGTGAGATATGTATCGTCTATCATTGCGGCTTCACCATGGAATGGCAGACCTGTCTGTGTCTTGCTGTGGCCAACTCCGTTGAAGCCCCACATAAAGTCAAGATGCCATGTTGCTCTGCGGAACTCGCCGTCTGTGATGATATGATAACCAGCCCTTATCCTCTACCTCTTTAAGCTGCTGGACTGTGATAGCGCCCTTTTCAAAATCTGCTCTTGCCTTTTTCAGATAGTCAGGTCTGAGAAAGCTGCCCACAAAATCGTAGCGGCATGGTGCTTTGATATTATTGCTCATTTTTATTACCTCTTTCATTTTAATATAGTTTATTTCCTATTGGTTTGCTGGTATTTAGTATAGCACAAAAAAAAAGACGATAGTAAAATATTTATTTCTGTGGGATAGATATAGTTTCAGACTATAGCGGATCGGATAGTTTGCTTGACTTTGGGGCATATGGTGTGGTATAATGAATAATACGATATAATTAGACGATAAATCGAGATTAGATAAACAAAGGTATGTAATATGATAAAAATTGTGTGGTCAATAAAAGATATAAATAAATATCAAACAGGAAACTTACCCGATAATGCAATAAAGATAGAAACGCCTAAGAGCGTCGATGAACTGATGAAAAAAAGCGTTGCCGATAGCTGTAATTCTATGTGTTTTACTTTTTGCCGCTATGCTTGGTAAAACCATTGTGTGCAAGGTGGTCGTGATCTCTCCAATATTTATTCTGGTGGGATTTGCTTTAGGCTTTTTATTGTTGATAATTCACGAGTGGTTACACGGAATCGTTTATCCTAAGGACGCAGATGTAACAATAGGAAGAATTAAAGGAAAGACAACATTTGTGGCATTAGCATCATATCCATTAAAACGAGATAGGTTTATATTGATGTGTCTGCTGCCTTTTGTTCTTGGGGTGGTTCCTTTTATATTATTTTTAATTAGTCCTGCCGAATTTAGAGTATTTAATGGATTGAATTTTGGTATGGCGTGTATGGGTATGGTTTCGCCATTCCCAGATGTTTATAATGTCCTTACCGTTCTAAGGCGCTCTGAAAAAAACGATTCAATAATGTTCTACAAAAGTGATATGTACAAGATCTCTTGAATTTCCAGACTAAGCTTTACCCATATATTCCACCGCTTACCGCCTTCCATCGCCCCAATTCTATTGACATTTCCACCTTGTTGTGCTATCATAAAAGTTTACGAGTTAGTCATAACTAGCTGTATGATACCGCAGAAGTAAGATAGATAAGAAAGGCGGAACATAATGAAAAGTTCTGCAATAGTAAAAAGGCACTGCATAAAGCGGACGACATTTTGTATCCTGTTGCAGGCAGGAAAGATAAATTAGTTATTACAATATCAAGTTGCAACGTCATGCAATGAAAGTTTTTTTACTTTTATCAAGCTTTTTTGTCCACCTAATTTTTTTTTGAACAATCATGCTTTTTCTGACATATTATAAAAATGAAAATGCAAACGCAGTCACACTGATCTAATGCGTTTGAGATATGGAGGGTAATTTATGTCAGAAAAGTATTTTTTGGGTGCAATGACGCAGAATGGTTTTTCCACGGAATTTGGCAAGATAATGGCTGATAAGGGTATTTCACATTCATACTCAAAGGAGGTGCAGGCACGGGAAAATCTTCACTTATGAAAAAGATAGCCGCTGAGTTTGAACCGACAGAGGACGTCACTAGGTTTTATTGCTCCTCTGACCCTGCTTCCCTTGATGCAATCGTTCTGCATACATCAAAGGTCATAATCTGCGACGGCACTGCGCCACATGTTATGGAATGTTCATATCCAGGAGTTTGTCAGAAAATAATCAACTTAGGAGAGTATTGGGACGAAGAAAAACTGAAGGCCTTCAGATCTGAAATAATCGAGGTCACAGACAAAAACAAGTCGCTTTTGGCAAGAAGCAAAAGGTTTACCACTGCCCTGTCTAACGTTTGCTTCGATACCTACAATTGCGGTGAAGGCTGTCTGCTGGAGGAAAAGCTGAAAAGCTTCACAGAACGATCAGCAAAACGTCTTCTAAACAAAAAAAAGGCTCTGGCAGCGGCAAAACTGATCTTAGACAGTTGACCGCTTTGCGGAATACGGCTGTATGACGCAGCTTGCCACTCTTGACAGCTACCTTGACGTGTTCGCCATGAACGATGATTATTATGCCGCTTCCCACAAGTTCGTCACCCTCATGGCACAGCAGGCTGTAAAAGCGGGGTTATGATGTTATCCTATGCCCTGCTATTCTATTTGGCAACACCATTTATGAGCATTTGCTTATCCCGGAGGCTGGCATCGCATTTGTGATAAATTCCCCTATAAGCAAGCTTGACGGCTTTGAAAAAGCTATCAACATGGGCAGATTTTATGACAAGAAAAAGATCTCAGCCCTGAAAACAAGACTGAGATTAGATAAAGTCACCGCCTCCGACCTTGCAGAGGAAGTGTATTCAGGCATCAAGAAAGCCAAGAAAGTCCATGACGAGATAGAAAAGTATTATATCGCCGCAATGGACCACGCCGCACTTAATAAGGTTTGCGACAGCATTTCAAGGGAAATTCACGAAAGGACTATAAAATAGTTTTCATTCCGTCGTAAGGCGCAGGCTCAAAGCCCATTTTCTTATAAAGCGATATGGCTCTGCCGTTTTCAAGCTCGACTTCAAGTCGGATACGGCGGAGCTTTTTGTCGCCATTTTCCGTCTAAAGTGGTCGATAAATACATAAAATTAAGTGATGGCGACTTTGTAAAGGTACTTCTCTGCATACTCTGTTCAACGGAACGTGAATGCGACAGTGCAAAGCTTGCGGAAAAGTCCGGGCTTTCTGAGAACACTGTCATTGACGCTGTGACACACTGGGTATCACTGGGCGTTATCACCTCAGAACGCAATGATATGGCAAAGCCTGCACAGGTCAAAGCCGTTTCTACACCTGTTTCAGAGCCTGAAACAAAGGTACCGAACCTGTTTCAAAAGTTGAGGCAGTTGCCCCGAAACGTCAGAGCGTTTCAAACAAGCTATGCATAAGATACAAAAATTCCGAGATATTGGAAAAACAGCAGAAGGACCCTAACCTTGCACATCTCTTTGACGAGATACAAACCGTATTACAACGCACTATCAATGGAACTGAGCAAGGGGAACTTCTTGCTCTTTATGAGTATTACCGATTTGATGCTGCATCTATTCTCTTAGCCGCAGAATACTGTGTGTCACTTGAAAAGCACAACGTGTCTTACCTTGTGACAGTAATGCGTGGGTGGTTTGAACAAGACATCTGTACTTATCAACAAATTGAACAAGAAATAATTAGGCTTTCCAACATAAAAAGTATGAATTCAAGGTACTGAAAATTTTCGGACAGACCGCAAAGCCGTCAAAGCAGCAGCTTGAGTTTATAGAAAAGTGGCGAACAATGGGCTTCACTGTTGAAATGCTGGAGATAGCCTATAACAAGTGCGTTGACAATACCAACAAACTGAATTACAAATATATAGACACTATACTGTCAAACTGGGCTGGCAAGAGCATCACTACCCCTGAACAGCTCACACACGAGGACGAAAAGTACCATACCTCCAAGAAAAATAAGAATACTAATAAGCAAACTTCCTATGATCTTGATGATTTTGAAAAATTCGCAATGAATTTCGATCTAGAAAAATCAGGAAAGCTATGATAAGGAGTAGAAAATGAAATATTCATATTCATATTCAATAAGCGCATATGACAAGGCTGAAAATGAACTTAAATCCTGAGGACTACCTTTGATTATCACTTTCTTTCAGCCTGCATTGCAAATGAACTTATACAAAAGGGCTACAGCGTCATTTTCGCCTCTCTGCTTAAGCTTCTCAGACAGATAGAGGACGAGCATTTCGGCAGAGCTACAGGTCAGACACTTGACATCATAGAGAATGCCGACCTTGTTATCCTTGACGACCTCGGCTCAGAATTTCAAACGAGCTTTACAGATTCCGTGATCTATGAAATAATCAACGAGCGTATCAACCTTTGGCAGGCCAACGATAATCTCTACCAATCTCAGCAATGACGAATACAATGCAAAATATAATGAGCGTATAGTTTCGAGGCTCACAGGCTGTTTCATGCCTATTATGTTTGTGGGAAACGATATTAGACACGTAAAGCTGAAAAATAATCTTTAAGGGGTAAAAAATGAAAAAAAATTAGGGGAACTTTTCTTTCTATACCGGTGCTTCTGCTTGCTGAACTTATTAAAAATGGCGCAGAGGTCTATTACGGCAAGCAACAGTCCGCCAACAAAGTATCCGTCAGTGCCACTGAGGTAGCTGAAAGGATAAAAGAAGTCATTGCAGAAACTGGCGCAGAAAAGGTCAACATAATCGCACACTCAAAGGGTGGGCTTGACTCGAGATACGCTATTTCTCACCTCGGCATGGACAAATATGTGGCAACTCTTACCACCATAAACACGCCACACTATGGCTGTAAATTCGTTGATATGTTTTAGATGGCGTTTATGACCTGACTTACAAAAACTGCTCTGAGCTTAACGCTGAAGCCACTACCGCTCCGTGATGACACGTTCCCAGGTTTTTGGCTATTTCCTACGGCAAAGGCAATCTAGTAACAGTTGAGTCGGGACTTTATGGTGAAAACGCCAAGATGATAGAACACAAGGGTAAGCGTGGCATTTCATGGCGACGTTATCGACCTTTTCAGGGAGAACATCAAGGATTTTGATGTGAGAGAATTTTATGTAGATATAGTAAAAGAGCTTAAAGAACAAGGCTTCTGATAAAAAGCACCCGTATCGCACATGATACGGGTGTTTTGCTATTTTCTGGGGCGAATTAAATATTTCATTCTGAAACGCTGTCTGCCCTTGATAGTTTTGCGATTGAAGTTTGCTATCTTCGCATTGAACGCAGACATCATTCTAAGCTCATGTGGTGGAAACTCCTCCTCACCATAAAACCGACAGTCTGACAGACTATCATTCAAAACTCAGTTATCTATTTTTGTCACAGAGTCATAAACTATCTTATATTTTTCGCAGACCAACTCGCTCGCTGACAAGTGCGTCATAAACGTCAGCGACAGAAACTATCTGAGCCGATATCGGTATCTCGTCGCCTTTTAGTCCGTCAGGATAGCCCCTGCCGTCATAACGCTCATGGTGCCACCTGCATATGTCATGGGCTATCTTCAAGAGTGGCTCGTCACGGAACTGCTCAAGACTTTCAAGCATATTCGCTCCGATAGCGGAGTGAGTTTTCATTATCTCAAACTCCTCTTTTGTTAGCCTGCCGGGCTTATTGAGTATCTTATCGTCAATGCCTATCTTGCCGATATCATGGAGTGCCGCAGCCATTGGTATGAGAAGCTGCTCAGTGCCGCTGACAGTATACTTGTTTGTGCGCATAGGAAGCCTATCTAAAAGCAGCTCCGTTATGCGCTTTATGTTCACCACATGACTTCCACTCTCGCCGTTTCTGAATTATTGACTGATTTATTATACCACACCTCAATCACATTGTCAACCGAACGATACAAATTATAATATTATTCATAATATTAACACATTCATATTTTAAGCGACTTTGTTCTAGTTTTTCATATATTTATCGTCATTCATAAAGTAAATATGGCACTCCACCTTGGTTTCCTCACTGAGCGAAAGCATTTTTCTGAGTATCTTTTCGTAGAAATCAAGCTGTGAACGATATGTCTTTAAAATTCTCTCCTCAAAAAGCTTTCTGTCGGCTTCTTCCTGTATGTTGGTCTTATAGTCGATTATGATAAAGCTTTTGTCTGACATTTTAA